>OGHO01000458.1_pt1 | contig 54286 bp, 46 predicted proteins | sample 1571421 | NCBI WGS metagenome assembly OGHO01 (sample SAMEA2581937, study PRJEB24529) | metagenome | biome: Human gut stool | place: China | collected 2011
GTATCTTATAGGAGAACACCTGCTTCAGCAGTAGTTATCCACATTATCCACATCGTAATTCACATTTTTGTGAATTATGGATGTGGATTTTTTTGTTTACATAATGTATTTTTGAAAATCGCCATTCTATCTGCATTAACCGCCAAACTGCTCCCATTTCAGTTACCATAATGCACTTTCAAAAGAAAGTTATCCACATTATTCACAATTCTGTGCAAATGTGGAAACCCTTGATTTTACTGGATTTTTGGTTAAAATAAGACTTCTCAATTTTAGATTCATATGCTATAATGTGGTCGGTGAAAGAGGGAGTTCTTATGACAGACATAACATTACATACGAAAAGCAAATCCACGGTTACCTGCGTATCCAATACCTTTATTGATGAGTATATGGCAGATGCCAATGGAGAATTTGTAAAAATTTATTTATATTTACTCCGCTGCATCAACGCAGCTGAGAATTTTTCCATTTCTAAGATGGCTGATAAATTTGACCATACAGAAAAGGATATTAAACGTGCCTTAAAATACTGGGAGAAGAAACACTTACTCCAGTTAGAATATAATTCCGGCGAACAGCTTACCGGCATCTGCCTGTGTGAGCCTGTTTCTGCGGTTACGCAGGATTCTGAACATGTGGAAAAGCCTACGGAAGTATCTTCTGTAGATATCCGTCCATCCTATACGAAAGACCAGATTCTGTCTTTCCAGAACGATGAGGCTTCCAGTGATTTATTATTCATTATTGAACGCTATATCGGACATCCTTTGTCCATCAAGGATTATGAAACCATTCTTTACTGGTCAGATGAATTGAAATTCTCCACAGACCTGATTGAATATCTGGTAGAATCCTGTGTGGACAACGGTCATAAGAGCATCCGCTATATGGACAAGATTGCCCTTTCCTGGTCTGCTTCTTCTATCCGTACTGCGGAGGATGCCAGACGTTCTTCCAGTGCCTATAAGCAGACACATTATGGTGTCATGAAGGCATTTGGAATCAGCGGCAGAAAACTGGCTGAATACGAACTTGAACTGGTAGATAAATGGACCAGCCAGTTTGGATTTACACTGGATATCATTTCCGAGGCATGCAAACGGACACTGCAGGCGACAAATCAGCCAAGCTTCCAGTATGCCGATACCATCTTAGAGAACTGGCATAAATGCAATATCCACCATTTAGAGGATATTGCTATATTAGACACTGCTTACAAAAAAAGCAAGGCATCTTCTTCCCGCAATGTCACCGTAAACAAGACTGCCGCCAACCGGTTTAACAATTTTTCACAGCGTACCTATAATTTTGAACAGCTTGAAAAACAGCTCTTAAATAATTAAGACACTTTTTTCAGGAATACTAAAGGAGCATTTCATGTCTCTTAATAATTCACAATACGATACTTTAATCCGGCAATATAATGCCAGACAGTTTCACAATCAGCATCTTCTGGATGAACGCATTCAGGAAGTCTACGGAAAATGTCCGCGCCTTACAGAAATAGACAACGAGATTTCTTCCATCTCAGTAGCAAGTGCAAAACAGCTTTTATCTGATGATGGAGCAGAAGATTCCTCTGTTCTCTCTTCATTAAAAGAACAGCTTGCTGCTCTTCGCAGGGAGAAACAGAATCTGATTGCTTCTCTGGGTTATCCGGCTGATTATCTGGAACCGGTTTACACCTGTAAGGACTGTAAGGATACCGGTTATATTGGGAATGAACGCTGTCATTGTTTTGTACAGGCTGCCATTGATTTAGTCTATACGCAGTCTAATGTAAAAGATATTTTAGCCAAAGAGAATTTTTCGAATTTCTCTTATGCATACTATTCCAAAGAGCAGATAAATCCCACAACCGGATTATCTGCTTATGATACTGCAAAAAAAGCTGTTGCAGACTGTAAGTCCTTTATTGAGCATTTCGATACCTCTTTTGAAAATCTCTTTTTCTATGGAGCAACCGGTGTCGGTAAGACTTTTCTTTCAAACTGCGTTGCCAAAGAGCTTTTAGATAAAGGACATTCCGTTATTTATTTTACAGCCTTCCAATTATTTGATATATTTGAAAAGGACACTTTCCAGAAGGACGCTGCAGCTTCTGCTGCCGGACAGAATATCTTCGACTGTGATCTTTTAATCATTGATGACCTTGGAACCGAGCTTGCCAACTCCTTTACGGCATCCCGGCTTTTCCTGTGTCTGAACGAACGTATGCTGCGTCAGAAATCAACATTGATTTCTACGAATTTAAGTATCGACCAGCTTGCTGATGTATATTCCGAGCGTATCTGCTCCCGCATCTTCAGCAGCTATACGATGATTAAGCTTTTTGGGGACGATATCCGTCTTAAGAAAAAGCTGCATTAATTACGCATTCAATTAGATGCTATATCTATTGAACTATATAAGATAAATTATTTCTATGGAGGACCCTATTCATGTCAAACAGTGAAAGAAACTTAGAAACCCTTCCTACTGGTTCTCTTGGAATTATTCCATTACAGAGCTGCCAGGAATTAGGAGAAAAAGTTGACAAATACCTTGTCAAATGGAGAGACGAAAGACAGCATCAGCACCAGAATGATGCAGCTTTTATGGGCTACAAACGTGATTCTTATATCATTGAAGCAGTTACCCCTCGTTTTGGTTCAGGCGAGGCAAAGGGAATGATCAAAGAAACGGTTCGTGGTTATGACCTTTATCTTATGGTTGATGTCACCAACTACAGCCTTACTTATTCTCTGTGCGGTCAGACAAACCATATGTCCCCAGACGATCATTATCAGGATTTAAAGAGAATTATTGCTGCAATTGGCGGCAAGGCAAGAAGAATTACTGTTATCATCCCATTCCTTTATGAAAGCCGCCAGCATAGAAGAAGCACCAGGGAATCTTTAGACTGTGCACTGGCTTTACAGGAACTGGTTGCCATGGGCGTTGACAACATTATTACATTTGATGCACATGACCCTCGTGTCCAGAATGCAATTCCTTTAAAGGGTGGTTTTGAAACTGTTCAGCCTGCATACCAGTTTATCAAAGGTATCTGCAAAAACGTTCCTGACTTACAGATTGATTCTGACCACATGATGATTATCAGCCCGGATGAGGGTGGTACCGGACGTGCAATTTATCTTTCCAGTGTACTTGGTCTGGATATGGGTATGTTCTACAAACGTCGTGATTACAGCAGAATTGTTGACGGACGTAACCCTATTGTCGCACATGAATTTTTAGGTTCTTCCGTAGAAGGAAAAGATGTTCTGATTATCGATGATATGATTTCTTCCGGAGAAAGCATGATTGACGTTGCAACCGAACTAAAGAAGAGAAAAGCAAACAGAATCTTTGTCGTTGCAACCTTCGGACTTTTCACCAATGGTCTGGAAAAATTCGATAAAGCTGTAGAAGATGGAACTATCTACCGTGTAGTTACCACCAACCTGACTTATCAGACTCCGGAGCTTTTAAGCCGTCCATATTATATCAACTGTGACATGAGCAAATATATTGCTTATATTATTGATACATTGAATCATGATGCTTCTATCAGCGAGCTCTTAGATCCAAACGAGCGTATCCAGAAGCTTATAAAGAAATATAAAGCTAATCAGAAAAAGAAATAAATAACAACAGCAAAAATGGCTTCGGAATTCCGAAGCCATTTTAATATCATGGGCAAAATAAAACTAGAATAAGTTAACCTTGCCTGCATATGTATCGTTTATAACATAGTATGCTGCATATTCTTCCGGTTTTAAATAAACCTTTAAAGACTTGATGCTGGATGCTCTGTGTCCGTCTGCTGTGAAAGCTTCTTTTGCTCTCTCAATCACGTTTGCAACAACATCTTCATTACCATCAAACTGAACAAATACTTCCGGTACAAGTTCTTTCTTCTCTACCTTAGTAGTTTTCTTAGCCGCTGCTTTCTTGGTTGCTTTCTTTGCGGTAGTCTTTGCTGCTGCTTTTACAGTTGTCTCTGCTTTCTTTGCTGTCTCCTCTGCCTTCTTAACTGTCTCTTCCGCTTTCTTTACTACGGTTTCTGCTTTCTTCGCTACAACTTCTTTTGCTTCTGCCTTAACCTCTTCTGCCTTAACTACTGCCTTTGTCTCTGTAGCTTTTACTGCTGCCTTTACTTCGGCTGCTTTTTCAACTGGTCTCTTCTGCATTATAATTCCCTCCCTGAAAATTAATCACACACTAAAAACTTCTCCATTGCTAATAGGGCTTCTTCTTCATCATTTCCCTCTGCAACAATGTTAACCGTCATTCCTTTGGACGGATTAAATGCCATAATTCCCATGATGCTCTTGGCATTAATTTTACGGTTATCACTTTCCAGAGTAATATTGCTGTCAAACTGGCAGGCAACCTGAACCAACTCTGCAATTGGATTATCGTGTTTTTTTGAAACGTTTGAAACTGTAACTTCTTTTCTACTCATGTTATCTTCCTCGCTTCTAAGTAGTACAATTAGTACAAAAGTTAATATATCCTACACGAACAGATTTTGCAATAGACTTTGTGAAAATACAGCACTAATACCGAAACTGCCAAAAAACTTCGGCTTTTTTTAGGCAATTTTATACGTTTTTTGCGTCTTTTTCACGCCTGTCTCTGCCTGCATCCCTATTCTGCCATTTTCATATAAGCAAAATATACATTACCTGCTGTATCAAATAAATTCTGTGCATCCGTCATTGACATCTTCTCTGTTGCACCGGTTGCCGGATTATAAATATAGACTCCTGCGTTATCATAGCCTGTAATCAATACAGCTTCGCTTCCACTGTTCATGGCAAATACCGGTGTTCCCAGATTGACATAATATAACACTGCATCCAGATCGCTTCCGGTCAAATCAATGACTACAGAGTCCTGCAGGGTATCCTTTAAAATTTGTTTTGGTGTATTTCCGGATGTCATCAATTCTCCTACACCAACATTTAATCCCTGCATCGAAAGCATACCATTGATTGCTTTTGCTATCGTTGTTCCGGATGCGTCTGCATCACCTATTGTAATCGTCAGTGGTGACTGGGAAGATTTTCTTGCCCTCTTCCAGATATACTGCTGTCTGCTTCCTACCACAACGCCCACATTATCATTTGCCACTGCAATGGCTTTTGCCGCATTATCTGTTGCCAGCACTACTCTTCCGGCAGAATAAGCATAATAATAATCTGTCTCTTCCGGCTCTTTCAGATTCACATTTCTCGGTGACTCCAATACAATCCGTTTCGGAGTCAGAAGACGATCCGAGCTTATCTCTTCTTCCTGTAATAATTGCAGCTGCAGCTGCGTCTGTTTTCGTTCCGTTACCGTACTGTGAATGCTGACTACTTCTGCAGAATCTCCCTCACGATTCATAATCGTATCCTGTTCTGCCGGAACATAAGCCATACCGTTATATTGTTCCCGGTTCAGATAAATAGTATAATCCACAACTTCTACAGACGCTACATAATATCCATCCTTATGATAATCTTTTAACACTCCGTGTTCTTCATCATCCGTATCTACAATATAAATATGATTCATCGGGAACTGTACATTTCCGGCAGAATCTGTATACACATCACTGTCATCTGCCTCTCCATAGATAAAATCATCTTCCATAAATGCCAGTGGCCGGATATACGTTCCTGCTGCCGCTGCCACTTCAAAGCTTTTCGAATTCTCCAGATTCAGAACAGTAATTTTCGAACCGCTGTCACTGTTGCCATCTGCAATATAAGCAACAAACTGGTTATTCTCTGATACCGCATAATTTCCTGTTTCAAATCCGCTGACTACTTCCTTTTCTTTGGTAGTAGCAAGATTAATCTCATACAGTGTCCCACCCATCATAATGTAGAACATTCCACTTTCATTTTCATACATCAGCTGTCCCAGTTCTGATTTCAGCACTTCGTAAGAGTGGGTGGATGGTATAAACAGTTCCTCTTCTACTGTATTTGCCACGCTGTCATAATGATAAACACCTACACCCACCTGACCTTCGTGGTTTCCCCTGTTCATATAACCATACACAACAAAATCAGCACTTCCTGTTTCATCCACCTTAATAATCCGGATATCATGTTCCTTATGATTTTCCCTGGAATCAATCCCCTCATAACCACGGAAGCTGAACACCTGGGAAAGCTTTTTTTCTGTCGCATTGTAACACCAGAGTTCTCCTTCTTTTACAAAACAGAGAATACTTCCTGTCTCATTACTCTTATATTCCATATCGGACGAACATATTCCAAGCTGTAAATAATTCTCATAAAAATCATCATTCTCTGCCCGGAAAATTTCATCCATGGTTCTCTCAAAATTCAATAGATACATCCGGTCATTGGTATAACGGACACGGTAATATTCTTCTACATTATAATATTCCAGTTCCCCATTATCTCCGGTTGCCGTCACTACATAATCCAATAGAATTACATTATAGGAATTATTGATTTCTTTGATGCTTACCGATGGGTCCGTCAGAACGGTCCCATTGAATTTATCCCATGTTACCTGTCGCAGTGTGGAATGAATACTGACATTGGCAAGTGTGGTATTATCCGCAGAAGAATCCGGTTCCATATAAGTTGCCAGAGAGCCGCTTCCATCCTCCTGAAATGTTTTTTCATGGAAATCTTTTGCAAAATCAATGCTTTCCTTCACATAACAATCCTGCGGTTCAATAATCCTTGTATAATAATTTAAAGTATCATCCCCATGCAGTAAATGTATAATCAACAGATATTCTGCATTGGAATCCAGAAGATTCTGAATCGGAAGGTCTGCTGTAATCACTCCATTCTTCTGGGAATAACTATCTACCTTCGCATCTGCAATAAGACGCTTAGTATCCATACTCCGGATCTCATAGGAAAGTTCATCCACTGCATAGCTTCCATTCTGAACGCGGATTGGAAGCAGCCTGTCCGTATCAATCGGCGTAATGCTGTCCCTCATGTAAACTGCATTCATTTCATCTACATACCCGTAGAGTTCATTGATTTTCTGCTCTTTATAATAAAGCTGGACAGTCGGCAGCGTTGCCTCCTCCAGTTCTGTTGTCATATCGGGATTTGTTTTATTTGTCAAAAAGCTAAACACTACGGTTGATACCAGAAACACACCTGCTAACACCAGTGCCCGAATCATTCCTTTATTCATCTGTATTCCTCATCTTCCTAAACTACGAAAAACACGCTTTGCGAGTTTCTCGAGTTATCGCGGTGCTCGTCAAATCTGCATGCAGGCATGCGATTTTTCTCGCTACTCACGTAAACAAACAATATAGCCATCAAAAAACGACAGCTATATTGTAATTCCTTTTTTGCAAAAGCTCAACCTCTATTTTATTATCCGCTACCAGCATCTGCGGCAGCGTCTGTAACGGCATCTGCGGTAAAACATCTCATGAAACAGAAGAATTTCCGGAGCATCCATTCCTTCCCGGCTTTCCCCAAGTCCCGCCTTATCACGGATTCTCTTACAAATCTGCCGCAACATCAGCCGGTCCGGATACTCGTCAAACATGAGACTTCCCTCATATTCCATCTTATCGCATTCTTCTTCCACCAGCTCCTGCACTTTTCTTATCTCCAGCGGATACATCTCTTTCATGCGGTCTAAATCCCTCTGATATTCTAACTCCGTCATGTAAAGATTCTGGATTGGATTTGTCATGTAAAAGGGCTGTTTGCCTGGCATCTGCTGCTGTTGCATCTTAAAGAAAATATCCTGATTATAATCCAATGTTTCCTTCTCTCCTGATTCTCATCAGTATAATATATGCAGCAGAGACTGTTTGTTGACGGCAAAAATGCTGTTATCTGTTTGTTTCCAACGACATCAGAAATAATACCGCTGTCAGTTCCTTTGGGAACATGGCATGCAGTTTCAGAATTTCTTTTGACGTCAGTGTGTCCTGTTGTGCCGCATAATATGCAGCCGCAGCTACCAGCATTTCTTTTCCAAAGTTTTTAACCTCTGCAATCAGTCCTGCCGGCTCCCTTAATTTATGTGCAATGATACATTCTGTCACCTGTCTCAACTCTGCATCTGCCAACTTCTTATGAAGTGTTTCCACAAAATGTTCCATGGAATATTCAATTGCTGCATCTACATCAAATACCTCTCCACAGATTTCTGCCGCTGCAAGGAAATATTCCCTCGGTGACATTTTCTCCTTTTCACTTCGTTCTGCCAGAAGTGTATGTACTTTATTAAATTCACTTTTCTTAGCAAAACGTTTTACCGGCATTTCATCCCTTACCAGTAAATCCAGTTCTGTCATCCGATACAAAAAGTGATCCATTGCCCTGCGGTATTTCTCCATGGATTCCTTTTCAAAGGTATATACATAGCCATAATATTTTCCATAAACCTTCATGGTATCCTGGTATCCCATTCTGGCATTTGCCATTAAAAGAGCATGGGCAAAATTCATCATGGTTCCAAGGGAGCGGCTTGGCTTGATATAAGTTACATACGGCCGCTTTGCATAGGCATCGTGTGCCGGTGATGTATGTAAATCAACAGCAATAATCTGCTGTGCTCCCATTCGGATAGCAAGGTCAATCGGAAGATTATCATAATAGCATCCATCCAGATACGTTGTCTCTCCGATTTTATGCATCGGAAATAATGGAAAAATTGCAGAAGATGCCAGAATATAATCTTTCATAAGTCCTTCCGGAATGTCACTCTTTGTCAGTTCACAGGGTTTTAAAGACGGAAATTCCACCGTAACCAATCCAAAGTCTGTCTTTGATTTCCGAATCTTATCCTCTTCTATCAGTGTTTCAATAAAAGCAGTAAAAGGTGAAATATCTGCACCTTTATTCTTTATATATTTTTTCAGGAATGGACCAATTGTCTCTCTCTGGTCATACATGCCCTCTATGGTATCCGTCAGATTGATTCCATCCTCCATCATATCTTCCATGGTTATGGTGCTCCATAGTTCATACGCTCTGTCATAATCTCCCGTTGCCATTAAGGCTCCGTTAATGGAACCTATGGATGTTCCGGTTACAATCTGATAATCAATGCCAAGTTCATTTAATGCTTTCCAGACTCCCAGTTCATAAGAGCCTTTCGTACCGCCTCCACTTAATGCAATTCCACGTTTCATATAAGTCCTCCTCCGGTTATCTCCCGGCTTCTGCCTTTCTTTTAAGAAAGCCAGACTGTCAGTTTCTCGCCATTGAATGCGAACTCATTTTTACGCCCTTTGTAACATATCACAAATTTCTTATATACTTTTTCATAACCTTTATGCAGCATCCGGACCGTTAATGTCTCATCCTTTGTGACGGTCATCTCATATTCATTATATTCACCATCCTGATATGTAAAATCTTCTCCGTCATCCTGATAATGCACATAACGGCCTTCTCCCGGATATACATCAAGAATCAGGGTATCCAGTTCAATCTCTCCCACATACTGCATCGGTTCAAAACATGGGATAATGCTTCCTGCTTTTACAAAAACCGGACATACATCAAGAGGTGCATCTTTTACAATATACTGCTTTCCGGTATATTTTTCCCTTGTATCATAGTCATACCAGATTCCCTCCGGCAGATACAAAAGCTTCTTCGTCATTCCCTGCTCTACTACAGGGGCTACCAGCATATGCTCTCCAAACAGGAATTCTCCATTGAGATTCCAGGTTTCTTTATCTTTCTCATAATGCAATACCAGTGGACGGATTACCGGCATACCATTCTGCTCCGTCTCATGGAATAAATCATAAAGGTATGGCAGTAATTTATAGCGAAGTTCAATATATTTCCGGTTAATATTTAACGCCTCTTCTCCGAAAAGCCACGGCTCCTGTCTGGTAGAACCCTTGGAAGAATGATTCCGGAACAACGGTGAAAAACAGCCGACCTGTACCCATCTTGACAACAGCTCCGGCGTCACATCTGCACCGAATCCACCTACATCTGTTCCGATAAATACCATACCGGATAATCCCAGATTGCACATCTGCGGAATTGCCATCCGCAGGTGCTCCCACAGGCTCTGATTATCCCCTGTCCATGCTGTGGTATACTTTTGGGAACCACTGTAACAGGCACGGGTGATTACAAATGGTCTTCTGCCGTCCTGCTTCTTCAAGCCTTCATAGGTAGCCTTTGCCATCAGATGTCCATAGACATTGTGCATCTGGCCATGGTCACATGGTCTGTCTTCGTCTGTAAATACCACATCTTCCGGCAGTTCTCCACGAAAGCTTGCCGGCTCATTCATATCATTCCATACACCGCGGACTCCTAAGTCCACAAGATATTTCTGTTTCTCTCCCCACCACTGTCTTACCTTCGGATTTCCAAAGTCAGGGTATACCGCATCTCCAGGCCATACTGCATTTACATAGGTATCCCCTTCCGGTGTCTTGGCAAAATATCCCTGCTCCATGCCTTCATCATACATATCATAACCTGGGTCTAATTTGACACCCGGGTCAATGATGGTAACAATTTTAAATCCTTTTTTCTTTAAATCTGCAATCACTTCACCAGGCCTGCCAAAGTCCTTTTCATTCCAGGTAAAGACCCGGTAGCCATCCATATAGTCAATATCCAGATGAATCGTATCAATCGGAATCTTTAATGCACGGTATTTATCCGCAATTGCGCGGATCTCTGCGGAAGTCTCATATCCCCAGCGCGACTGATGATAGCCTAATGTATAAAGCTGCGGAAGCGGTGTTCTTCCGGTCAGATAAGTATAATCAGCTACTACCTCCGGCATATTATCCCCGGCAATAAAATAATAATCCAGATTGCCACGGTCTGAGCCAAAGAAATAGTATTCCTTATTTTCTTTTGCCAGATCAAAATAAGTCTTACAGGTATTATCAAAAAAGATTCCGTATACGCAGCTTTCACGCAATGTTATAAAGAACGGGATCGATTTATACAATGCTTTAAAGGCTTCCGTATGCGCCGCCGGATTATCCGTATTCCACATCTCATAATCGTAATTCTTCTTATTTAATACCCCTGCTTTATCACCAAAGCCATAGAAGGCTTCGTCTCCTTCCATGCGTTTTACAGCCTGCACATGATAATTCTTATCTGTCGCCTGTGGCACCTCATGTCCCTCTGCTTTTAAGAATTCGATAAATTTCTCACTAATCTGTGTTGCAAATTTCCTTCCACCACGATAGTCCGCACAGAGAAGCTGTCCATTCACATCATAAAAATCCACCATAAAATTATCATATACGCGTATGATTAATTTTGCAGTCCGAACCTCAAGATAGTCAATTCCTTCCTGCACATCAAAATGTATATGCTTTGACTTTTCTCCCTCGATGGCTTTTGAACGATGTTCCTCACATTCGAACGGAACAAACACATTTACAATGTTATCTGTCAGAACCTCTAAACTTCCCTTGCCATATTCAAATGCAAAATGAATGATTCCATTCTCCACATAATAAGATTTTCTTTTTCCCAGCATACTTTTTCCTCCGCTTTTGCTTATATCAGCAGCAATGTGCCACCCACTATCATAAGTAATCCAAAGAATGCCTTTGGCTGTAGTCTTTCATTTAAAAACACAGATGAAAATACAATTGTAACTACAATGCTTAGTTTATCAATCGGCACCACTACACTGGCTTCGCCCAGCTGCAATGCCCGGTAATAACAAAGCCAGGATGCTCCGGTCGCTATTCCGGATAAAATCAGAAACATTCCATCCCGGAAGGTCATACTCCGGACCTGCTTCTGTTTCTTTGTCACAAATACTACCACCCATGCCATAACAAGTACCACTCCAGTACGATATGCCGTTCCGAGATTGGAATTCACACCATCTATTCCCACCTTGGCAAGGATGGATGTCAGGCTGGCAAACACTGCAGACAGCAGTGCATAGATAAGCCATGCCCGGCTCTTTGTGCCACCGCTTTTCTTTCTGGTAATCATGAGCATCGTTCCAACGCCAATTAATACCATGGCAATAATTTTCTTCTCGTTCAGTCCTTCATTTAAGAAAATGACTGCCAGAATCATTGTCAGGATTGTACTGGATTTATCAATCGGTGTTACTTTATTTACATCTCCTAGCTGCAATGCCCGAAAATAGCAAAGCCAGGATACTCCGGTCGCTATTCCTGATAACGCAAGATAAATTAACGTCCGCATTCCTATACTTCCGATTGGAGTATAAGATCCGGTAAGCCGTACCATAATCCATGCAAAAATCAATACTACAACCGTCCGGATTGCTGTTGCAAGATTCGAGTCTATTTTCTTAATTCCAACTTTTGCCAATATTGCCGTAATACCTGCAAAAAAAGCAGAGCCACATGCATATGCAAGCCACATATTTATTCCTCTTCTCTTGTTTGTTCTTTCCTGCACCCTTCATTCCCCATACATATCCTATTTCAGAAATCCATTTACAATCTGCTCCTCTGCCTCTTTTTCAGACAGTCCCAGTGTCATCAGCTTAATCAGCTGTTCTCCTGCTATTTTTCCAATTGCTGCCTCATGAATCAATGCTGCATCGATATCATTTGCTGCAAGAGACGGAATTGCCTCCACCTTTCCATTGTCCATGATGATGGCATCACATTCTGTATGTCCGCTACATGCATTATTACCACGAATATAAGAAACAAACTTCTGGTGGGAATCTCCCTTTGCTACCGAACGCGATACCACATTTGCACTGGAATGTGCTCCATTTAAATCTACCGTAAAATCTGTCTCTGCCTTCTGCTGTCCATGAGTCATAATACGTTCATGAATCACAAGGGACGCATCTTCTTTAAGATCTGCTTCGGTTGTACGGATTGTGGAGTCTACTCCTTTAATCTGAACACTGTCCATATCCATGAATCCGCCTTCTTCCATGTGGATCACGGTAGTTGGATTTAAGACTCTGGCTCCATTTCCATCCCCTTCACCATAATGCTTTTCTACATATTTTACTTTTGCATTCTTTCCTATATAAAAGGTGTGTATTCCATCATGCTGTGATGTCTGGTCTCCGCAGTTGTGGATACCGCATCCCGCAATGATTGTCACATCTGCACCTTCCCCGATATAAAAATCATTATACACCAGGTCCTTTAAGCCGCTTTCACTTAAGATAACCGGAATATGCATACTCTCATTCTTTGTTCCCGGTTTTACATAGATATCAATTCCCGGCTTGTCCTTCTTAGTTACAATATCAATATTTGCAGTTGTATTTCTTGCCTCCAGTTTTCCGTTGTTGCGGATGTTATATGCACCTTCCGGCACGCTGTGCAAATCTGATATCTCTGCTAAAAGATTCTTTTCTATACTGTCCATTTTCTCACCTTTTCCTAGACTAATTTTTCCATCAAAGTAGAGCAGGCTTCACTGCTGCCTAACAGCTTTGGAAGCACTTCTTCCCGGCTTCCGGCTGTGCTTACTTCTCCATCTGCAATTACAATAATCCGGTCTGCAATGTTTAAGATTCTCTCCTGATGTGAAATAATCAGAATCGAGCCATTGATTTTCTGATACATATTCTCAAATACCTGAATCAGATTGTTAAAACTCCAAAGGTCAATTCCTGCCTCCGGCTCATCAAATATGGATAATTTGGTTCCTCTTGCAATTATCATTGCAATCTCAATACGCTTTAGCTCCCCACCGGAAAGGCTGTCATTTACCTCCCTGCCAATATAATCCTTTGCGCAAAGTCCTACTTCTGAAAGATAGGAACATGCCTGGCTGATGGAAATATCTTTTCCCGATGCCAGTGTAATCAAATCCTTTACGGTCAATCCCTTAAATCTTACCGGCTGCTGAAACGCAAAGCTGATTCCCTTTCTTGCCCGTTCGGTAATGGATAATCCTGTAATATCCTCTCCATCCAATAAAATCTGTCCGGAAGTTGGTGTTACTATTCCGGCAATCAGCTTCGCCAGCGTGGATTTACCTCCACCGTTTGGTCCGGTAATTGCCACAAACCGGTCTTCTATCTTCAGATTGATATTTTTTAATATTTCCTTGTCTGCTGTTTCATCATTTACCTGAAAACTAATGTCTTTTAATTCCAGCATTTCTCTTTCCTCACCTTACTATCAGATTCACCTATCTGCCTCTCTGCGAACCTGGTTTTTATAAAAAAAGGATAGCACAAAATGGCTTTTTTGCCAACTTCTTTCCCTTCTATTATACATTTTGGATTCTTTTTAATGAAATATTAATAAATTTTTATCGAGATTTACCGTTGTTTTTTTTCTTAAATAGATATATCCTTATTCAGTCAAAAGTAAATTATATGTAAAAAGTGTGTAATCTACTGGGAGGAGAACCATTATTATGAGAGAAAAACATTCTTTTTTAAGTAAGTGCAAGAACTTATTTTTTAAACTAAAAAACAAAATAAATACTTTTAAGAACCGGGAGAAGAAAACACATCCACACCTTGACCGTGCAGTTGTGATTATGAATAAATACTCTTTGGTATTCCATCTGTTACTGTCCTGTTTCCTCGTTCTGGTGATTGAATGTATTTCCAGACGAAATGTGCTTTCTGCATTTTCCTTTATTGCAGGACACACCATTGCTTACCTTTATAACTCATTTATTATTTTTGCAAGTTTATCCCTGGTCTATCTGATTCGAAGAAGAACACTTGCCCGTCTCTTAATCAGCGGCTTCTGGCTTTTCCTTGGAACCATCAATGGTGTTATTCTTTCCAAACGTGTAACTCCATTTGGTTTTACAGATTTGAAATGTCTGTCTGACTTATTTGCCATGCAGAACACCAAATACTTTACCTTTGGTGAAGCACTCGCCGTTATTATCGTAGTCGGTCTTTTCCTGCTTTTCTGTATCTGGCTTTTTATCAAAGGACCAAAATATCAGGGCAAAATCAACTGGATTGTAAGTCCGCTTATGGTTGCTGTTATCTTCCTGATGTTACCGGTAACTACCAAGGCAGCCCAGTCCAATAATATTGTTGCTTCCTATTTTGCCAATATTGCACAGGGCTATGAAAATTATGGTTTTGTCTACGGCTTCTCATCCAGCGTTGTTGACCGTGGTATGAGTAAACCGGACAGTTATTCCGAAGAGCGTATTGCCAAAATAGGGGCTTCCGTTCCGGAAGAAACTACCGAAGCTGCCGAAGATGCGCCAAATATTATTGTTGTTTTACTGGAATCCTTTGTAGATCCCTCTGATGTTAAGTTCTTACATACTTCAGAAGATCCGGTTCCAAATTTTCACAACTTATTAAACAACTATTCTTCCGGTTACTTAAAAGTTCCTGTTGTAGGTGCCGGAACAGCCAATACTGAATTTGAAGTATTAACCGGTATGAGCATGCAGTATTTTGGTACCGGCGAATACCCATATAAGACTACTTTAAAAGAAATCGACAGTTGCGAAAGTATTGCTTCCGACCTTGGAAGTCTCGGCTATGGTACACATGTTGTACATAACAACGGTGGTAACTTCTACAGCCGTGCCAATGCCTTCTCCCTGATGGGATTTGACAGCTTCACCAGTAAAGAGTGTATGAACATTCAGGAGTACACACCACTTGGTTCCTGGCCAACCGATAACATCTTAATCAGTGAAACCTTAAAGGCTATGGATTCTACCCCTGACCAGTCAGATCTGGTATATACCATTACCGTACAGGGACATGGTGATTATCCTACTGAAAAGATTCTTGAAAATCCGGAAATTGCAGTAAGCGGTGCTGCAGATGAGGCTTCTAACAATCGGTGGGAATATTACATTAACATGATTCACGAAGTAGATAAATTCATCGGCAACTTAACCGAAGAGCTTTCCAAACGGGATGAAAAGACCATCGTGGTATTCTTCGGCGACCACCTTCCTACCATGGGACTGACCGATGATGATATGGTATCCGGTGACATTTTCAAAACCAAATATGTTACCTGGAACAACTTTAATTTACCAAAACAGGATGCTGACTGTGCTGCTTATGAATTATTAGCAAACATCACCAACCAGCTTGACATCCACAAAGGAACCATGTTCTCTTACATCCAGAGCCAGAAGGGTTCTGCTTCTTACGACGAGAACTTAGAGAATTTACAATATGACCTTCTTTACGGAAAACGTTATGCTTACAACGGAACAGATAAATATCCAGCAAGTGATCTGGTTATGGGTATTGATGATGTAACGATTAACAGTGTATGGAAATCCGATGACAATAAGTTATGTATTTACGGCTCCGGATTTACTCCTTGGACGAAAATTTATGTCAACGGAGAGAAGGTATCCACTTCCTTCTTAGGAAGCACCATGTTAAAGATTAATCTTGACGACATTGAAGACGGCGATACGATTGTTGCTAACATTGTAGGTTCCAGCAGCACCATCTTCCGAAGCTCCAACGAGTTCCTCTATGAGGATCCGGATGTAGAACATACGGAAGAGCCTGCTACCGAAACAGAGCAGCCTTCTACTGATACAGAAGGTTCTACCCAGTCCACTGAGAAATCCACAGAGCAGTCCTCTGAACAGTCTTTAAGTGGTGCCGGTACAGCAACTGACCAGTCTGTAGAGCATGCAGTCAATACTCCACTGACACAGAATTAAAATAATACACAGAAAGCCCCGATGGGATGAATTCTTCTATCAGATTTCTCCCATCGGGGCTTTGTTATTTCTTTTATTTCACATAATTTTTGTCTACGTTGACCACGATATGATACTGTTCGCCCAGCTTTTCCTTTACCTGATGTTCCAGTTCTTTTAACACTGCTTCATCACTGGAACGGTAGCCAAATGGAATCACTACATCAAAGATAAGATTGGTATGGGTCGGTCCCTGAACCATACGAAAATCATGCATGGTAATGACCTCATCAATATCCTTCAAAATACCTGTAACCGTTTCTTTTATCCCGGTCAGTTCCTTGCTTCCGGTAATCACCGGATCCATATGTATGACAGCCTCACAATTCAGTTCCCTTTTCAATTTCATTTCTACATTGTCTATCATATCATGTATTACAAGGATATTCATTTCTGCCGGCACTTCCGCATGTAGTGATACCATCAGACGTCCCGGTCCATAATCATGTACGACTAAATCATGAATACCGATAATCATTTTTTCTTCCAACACCAGATGTTCTATCTCTTTTACGAATTCTTCCTCCGGTGGCTGTCCCAGCAGTGGATTTAAAGTCTCCTTCGCTGCATTAATTCCACCATATAAGATAAACAGTCCTACCGCCACACCACAGTAGCCGTCAATATTGACTGATGTAAATTCTGCAATCAATGTGGTGATTAAAACCACAGATGTGGTAATGCTGTCGCTTAAGCTGTCCATGGCAGTTGCCCGCATAGCCGCTGAATTAATCTTCTTTGCGACTCTCCTGTTGTAGAAGGTCATATACAGCTTTACAGCAATCGATATCAGCAGAATCACGATAATTAACGCAGAGCATTCCGTTGCTTCCGGATGAAGAATCTTTCTGATGGAATCCTGTATCAGTTCCACTGCCATAATTAAAATAACTGCAGCAACCACAAGCCCGGAAACGTATTCCATTCTTCCATGTCCAAATGGATGCTCCGGATCCGGCTTTGCTGCTCCCAGTTTAAAGCCCAGCAATGTTACAATGGATGAGCCGGCATCCGACAGGTTATTAAATGCGTCCGCTGTAATTGCAATGGATTTACTGATGGTTCCCGCAATAAATTTTCCTGTAAATAATAATACATTTAGCAAAATACCTACAATACCACATAACGTACCGTAGGCAAGCCGTACCTTCTCCGGCTTGTCATCTTCCCGGATAAATATCCGGGCTAATAATGTTATCATAAATCTTCTCCTTTTGCTCCCTTATTTGTTCCGCACTAATTCAATATTTTAAAATTCTTCAGTGGCCAATACCGGAAAATCGCTTTTCCAAGTATTTTACCTTTCTTCACATAGGTATTGGTCCAGTATCTTCCATCATAGGAGTTATTCCGGTTATCTCCCATTACAAAATAGCTGTCCTCCGGCACTTCAAAGGTATACGGTCCTGTAGCTACCGTCCATGTCTCTTTGAGATAATCCTCCTCTAAGAGTTCTCCGTTGACATATACTTTGCCATCTTCTATCTTTACCGTATCTCCCGGACAGCCAATGACACGTTTTACATAGTTCTGGCTCTCATCATCCGGAAACTTAAAGATAATGATGTCTCCCCGCTCCGGTCCAGAAAACAGATATGACCATCGGAATCCAATCAGCTTATCTCCGGTCATGATTGTATTTTCCATGGAACCGGATGGAATCTCTGCATTAATTAACACAAAACGATTTAAAAACATAGCAATCAGCACCGCTGCTACAATCGTAATTACCCAGCTTAGGAATTCCCCTGCTGTAGACGCCGCATTCTTTGTATCAGATTTTCTTCCTTTCTTCCTGCGTCTGCCGCCTTCTGAATATTCCTCTTCTGGTTCTTCTAATTCTTCCCGGTTGTCCTCTGACTCTTCCGGTTCTTCGATATTCTCAAAGTCATCTATATATTCTAATTCTTCATTTCTTTCTTTTTTCTGCATCTAAATTGCCTCCGGTCTCTTTCCTTCCCGTTGTTCGTTCTATTATACTCCAAGCAGGGAAGAAATTCCACTGGAAATGCTTTGCGAATTTCTCGTGTAAATTAAAAAGTCCCCGAAACATAACGTTTCGGGGATGTTTTCTATGTGTTCAATGACATCTGCATTCTCTAAGTGTTCAATGACATCCACTCGGCTAAGATTCAAACTTCGTCTGCGACTCGTTTTCATCAAGTCTCGGGATGGGCTTTCACACTAAGTTCACGCTTCGCCTATGGCTCGCGTTCTCTAAGTGTTCAATGCCTAGCAGACGCCCTGGGCAAGCATAGCCTCAGCTACTTTTTCGAAGCCTGCGATGTTAGCTCCTGCTACATAGTTACCTTCCATGTTGTAACGTTTTGCAGCATCATCAATATTATGATAGATATTTACCATAATCTGTTTTAACTTAGCATCTACTTCTTCGAATGTCCAGCTTAAACGCTCTGAGTTCTGGCTCATCTCTAATGCAGAAGTTGCAACTCCACCTGCGTTAGAAGCTTTACCACAGATGAACCATACTCCGTTATCCTGTAAGTATTTGGTTGCATCTAAGGTTGTAGGCATGTTAGCACCTTCACAAACTGCTTTACATCCGTTTGCTACTAACTGTTTTGCATCATCGATAAGGAGCTCGTTCTGTGTAGCACATGGAAGAGCGATATCACATTTAATCTGCCATACGCCACGGCCTTCATGATATTCTGCACTCTTTCTTGCAGCAGCATACTCAGTAAGACGAGCACGTTTTACTTCTTTTACTTCTTTTAATAATGCAACATCGATTCCTTCCGGATCATAAATCCATCCGGTAGAATCAGAACAGGTAACAACTTTTGCACCCATCTGCTGCGCTTTCTGGATAGCGTAGATTGCAACGTTACCAGCACCAGATACAACAACTGTCTTACCTTCCATAGATTCACCATGACATTTCATTAATTCTTCTGTAATGTATAAAAGACCATATCCGGTAGCTTCTGTACGAGCTAAAGATCCACCATAGGTAAGTCCCTTACCTGTCAGAACACCTTCGTACATTCCACGGATTCTCTTATACTGTCCAAACATGTATCCGATTTCTCTTGCGCCTGTTCCGATATCTCCTGCCGGAACGTCAACGTCAGCGCCAATATATTTGCAAAGCTCGGTCATAAAGCTCTGGCAGAATGCCATTACTTCACGGTCTGATTTTCCCTTAGGGTCAAAGTCAGAACCACCTTTACCACCGCCGATTGGAAGTCCTGTTAAAGAGTTTTTAAATACCTGCTCAAATCCTAAGAATTTGATGATTCCGATATTTACGGAAGGATGGAGACGAAGACCTCCCTTGTACGGTCCAATAGAATTGTTGAACTGTACTCTGTAACCTGTATTAACCTGAACCTGTCCCTTGTCATCTACCCAAGGTACACGGAATTTAAGCTGTCTATCCGGCTCGGTTATTCTCTCAAGTAATGCTTCTTTACGATATTTCTCCTCATTTGCTTCGATTACCGGTCTTAAAGACTCCAGTACTTCTTCTACTGCCTGAAGGAATTCTGGCTCAGAAGCGTTTTTTGCTTTTACTCTTTCTAATACTTCATCAACGTAGCTCATATTATATCTCCTTTACATATTAATTTGAGTATTATATATACATCAACACTACTATTTTAGTATGAAATGAATTTTTTCGCAACGTTTTTTTCATATTTGTGTCAAAAACTTTATACTTTTGTGTACTTTTTCTTCTTTTTTGCAAGTTTTGTACCAGGAAAATTCATTTTTGTAATTAAAAAGAAGTAGAAAACAGTTTTTTATTTCCCTTTTCCACTTCTTTTTTTGTATAAATATACTATTTTTTATTTTTCAGATATGGTTCATATTTCTTCTGGAAGAACTTCACCAGTTTTCCCAGTGTTCCAATCAGAATCTCACTCTCCTGGTCACTCAGGCTCTCCTTGATATCATGTATCATATTGCTGTGAAAACGTGCATGATGCTCATATGCCCGGACTCCGGAATCGGTGAGTGATACACGGACTACCCTTTTATCCCTGTCATTTCTGCAACGATTTACATAACCTTTCTGTTCCAGTGCTTCAACAGCTTTTGTCAGGGTTCCTGTTGTAACATTCATCCTCGCCGCCACTTCCGACATCCGCTTTGGTTCATCCAGACCAATTGCTTCAATAATATGCATATCATTTCCGGAAATGTTCATGAATTCTCCGGAGATTAAGCATTTTTCCTCAATTTCCATCAAATCATTAAACAGCTTTACCAGAATGTCATTTAAGGTTTTATCCGCATTCATTCTTATCTCCTTTTACCAGACCAGTACCGCTGCGCCCCATGTGAGTCCGCCGCCGAAACCAGCCAGTACAACTTTATCTCCTCTATGTATCATACCATGCCGGTTGATATTATCAAGCAAAATCGGCACACTTGCTGCCGAAATATTGCCACATTCTGTCAGATTTACCGGGAATTTTTCCATCGGCTGTTTCAATCGTTTTGCTACCGCCTCAATAATTCTTAAATTTGCCTGATGCAATACAAAAAGTGAAATTTCCTCTGCCTTTAAATCTGCCTCTTCCAGCACCTTTGTAATGGTTGCCGGAACTGTGCGGACAGCAAATTTATAAACCTCCTGTCCATTCATGCTTACATAACCCAGAGGACTTTCCATCTTATGATATGGATTATTGACCGGACGGTTCTCACATGCCAGTACCAGTCCCTTCGCACCATCTGAGCCCTGCACCACATGGCAGATATTTTCTTCGTCTGCCCGGACTACCGCTGCTCCTGCGCCATCTCCAAAAAGAACACAGGTACTGCGGTCATTCCAGTCCATAATTTTAGAAAGTACTTCTGCTCCGATTAAGAGTGCATTTTTAAATCTGCCACTGGCAATATATGCCTGTGCTGTACTCAATGCAAATAAGAATCCGGAACATGCTGCACCAAGGTCAAAGGCTACGGCATTCACTGCTCCGATTTCCCGCTGCACTTCACAGGAAAGTGTCGGCACAAGATGATCCGGTGTTACCGTCGCTGCAATAATAAGTTCCACTTCTTCCGGCTTCATGTCTGCATCTGCAAGTGCTTTTTTTGCAGCTTCTGTGGCAAGTGATGTTGTTGTCTCTTCCGTTGCAAGGTGTCTTGTTTTTATTCCTGTTCTGCTGGAAATCCATTCATCGGAAGTATCCATAATCTGACTTAAATCGTCATTGGTAATTTTTCTTTCCGGTAACGCGCTTCCAGTTCCACATATTCGAATGTTCATGCTCTGCTCCTTTAAAATTTACGGAAACGTTCATAACGTGCTTTTGCAATCTCTTCTCCGCTCTTTCCTTCATATGATTCTAAAAATTCGCGGATACATTTATGCATATAAACTGCAATGGAACTCAATGCCTCATCATCTGCTCCACCATACTCCGGTATAATTTTCTCGATAATGCCAAGTTCTAAAAGATCCTTTGCTGTTATCTTCATTACTTCTGCTGCTTCTTTGGCACGCTTGCCATCCTTCCAGAGAATAGATGCAAAGCCTTCCGGAGAAAGTACGGAATAAGTTGCATTCTCCATCATGCAGACTTCATTTCCAACTGCCAGTGCCAATGCACCACCACTTCCGCCTTCTCCTATCATAAAGGTAATAACCGGAACTTTCAACCCTGACATTTCATAAAGATTTCTTGCAATAGCTTCTCCCTGTCCGCCTTCCTCTGCTTCCATACCGCAGAATGCTCCGGCTGTATTAACAAAGGTGATAACCGGACGATGGAATTTTTCTGCCTGCTTCATCAGGCGGATTGCTTTACGGTATCCTTCCGGAGACGGCATTCCGTAATTATGACGCATGCAGTCCTTCATGTCCTTTCCCTTCTGGATTCCGATTACCGTAACCGGTTGTCCGTCAAGGTATGCGATACCGCCCACAATTGCCGGGTCATCCCTGTAATAACGGTCTCCATGAAATTCTATGAATTTGGTAAAGATACTGTTGATATAATCCTCTGCGGACAGACGGTCTACCTTACGTGCCATCTTAACCTTTTCCCATGCACTCTTTTCTTTTGTATTGTAAGCGCGTTCCCGCATCAGCTCTGTCGGTCTTCCATCTACTTCAGTTGCCGGGTCAAATTTGGCATATCCACTTACTTTATGCATACGAAGGATTTCATACAGACGTTTCTTTAAATCTTTCCGCTCTACAATGGCATCCACAAAACCATGCTCTAACTGGAACTCTGCTCTCTGGAATCCCTCCGGCAGTTTCTGTCCGATGGTCTGCTCAATTACTCTTGCTCCGGCAAATCCAATCAGTGCGCCAGGCTCTGCTAAAATAATATCACCTAACATAGCAAAGCTTGCTGTTACACCTCCGGTTGTCGGGTCAGTTAATACAGAAATATATAAAAGTCCGGCATCGGAATGTTTCTTTAAAGCTGCTGCTGTCTTTGCCATCTGCATCAGGGATACAATACCCTCCTGCATTCTGGCTCCGCCGGAACAGCAGAAAAGAATAACCGGAAGTTTTTCTTCCGTAGCACGTTCTACTGCTCCCGCAATTTTCTCTCCGACGGCATGACCCATGCTTCCCATCATAAATCTGGCATCACACACACCAATAACCGCATCTTCTCCGTAAATCTTACCTTTTCCTACGGTAACTGCTTCTTTTAATCCGGTTTTCTCACGGACTGCCGTCAGCTTATCGACATAGCCCGGAAAATCCAGTGGATTTGTTCCATGCTCTTCGGCAAACCATTCTTCAAAGCTCTGTGGGTCTAATACCATTTTCAGGCGGTTTCCGGTTTTTACGCGGAAATATGCTCCACACTCATAACAGACATAGCGGTTTCTTACTACCTCTGCTTTATTTACCATTTTGCCACAGGCTTTACATAGTACTTCCTCTTTCCTTTTTTCTTCCTGTAAAATACCTTCTGCGGCATCCTTTACGGCTTTATTTTCCTTGATTTTATCCAGTAATCTGCTCACTTTACTCACCACTTCCAATTGCAAATGTCAACTCTGCTGTTGCAGCTATTTTTCCATCTACTGTTGCAGTTGCCTTTCCAATTCCAATCGGTCCCTTTACTTTTATGATTTCTGTCTCTAAAACAAGTACATCCCCCGGGACCACCTTTTTCTTAAATTTTGCATTGCTGATTCCTGCAAAATATGCGGTTTTTCCTTTGAATTCATCCTGACAGAGCATTGCTACCGCACCGGTCTGTGCCAGTGCTTCTATAATTAAAACACCCGGCATTACCGGTTCTCCCGGAAAATGTCCTGCAAAATAAGGTTCATCAAAGGTAACACATTTTTTCCCTACTGCACGAAGTCCCGGCACCAGTTCTTCAATCGTGTCAATCAGAAGAAACGGATGACGATGTGGGATGATTTCCATAATTTCTTTCGTTGTCAGTACTGACATTGTTCCCTTCTCCTTTATGCCTGATATTTTTTCAGAAGCAGACTTGCATTATGTCCGCCAAAGCCCAATGAATTGCTGATGGCATATGGCACTTCTTCTTCATATGCCTCTTTGCAGTAATTCAAATCCAGTTCTTCATCCGGTGTCTCATAACCTACCGTTGCATGAATGTAACCTTCCTCGATTTCCTTTACACAGGTCAGGCACTCGATGGCTCCTGCTGCTCCAAGAAGATGTCCAATCATGGATTTGGTGGAATTAATCCGGATATCCTTTGCATGCTCACCAAACGCCAGCTTGATTGCTCTTGTCTCAAATAAATCATTATGATGGGTGCTGGTTCCATGGGCATTGATATAAGTAATTTCTTCCGGATTTACACCGGCATCCTTCATTGCATTTATCATTGCGGTTGCTGCGCCTGCACCATCCTCTGCCGGAGATGTAATATGGTATGCATCCGAAGAACATCCATATCCGGTTACTTCTGCATAAATCTTTGCTCCACGTTTTTTGGCATGTTCTAATTCTTCTAAAATTACAATTGCGGCACCTTCTCCCATAACAAATCCACTTCTGTTTTTATCAAACGGAATGGATGCATGTTTTGGATCATCTGAAGAAGTAAGTGCGGTTAAAGATGTAAATCCTGCTATTCCAAGCGGAGTAATGCAGCTTTCTGTTCCACCTGCTACCATCACTTCTGCATCACCATACTGGATGGTACGGAAGGCTTCACCAATGGCATTGGTTCCGGATGCACAGGCGGTACTGATATTTAAGCTCTTTCCTTTTAATCCAAACTGAATGGATACATTTCCTGCTGCCATATTGGAAATCATCATCGGGACAAATAACGGATTTACTCTTCCCGGTCCCTTTTCCAATAATTTACTATGCTCTCTTTCGATTGCCTGTAAACTTCCGACTCCGGAACTGATGGAAGTACCCACACGGTATGCATCCTCTGCTTCCATGGAAAGTCCGGAATCCTCCAGTGCTTCTCCGGCTGCCGCTACGGCAAACTGGCAGAATGCTTCCATTCTCTTTGCAGAGCGAAAATCCATATATTCTTTTGCATCAAAATCCTTTACTTCTGCTGCAAGATGACATTTATAGTCTGTTGCATCAAAATGTGTAATCTCTCCAATACCTACCTTCTGCTGCTTTACTGCAGACCAGAATTCCGGCACATTATTTCCAATTGGTGTAATCGCACCCAATCCTGTTACTACAACTCTACGATTCATGTTCTTATCCTCTCTATCTAAACAATCCATCTCACGTTATTCGTCATCCGCTGTTTTTTCTAAGCTTTTACATCAGCCAGTATTATTTCTACATCTACATAGTCATTCCGCCATCTACAGCCAGCACCTGTCCTGTGATATAACCTGCCTCTTTGGATGCTAAGAATGCAACTGCTGCCGCAATTTCTTCCGGCTTTCCGATTCTTCCCAGTGGAATGTTATGAAGCATATGTTCTTTTACCGTATCCGGCAAATCCTTTGTCATATCGGTCTCAATCATTCCCGGTGCTACTACATTTGCAGTAATACCGCGGGTGGAAAGTTCTCTTGCAACACTCTTAGTCAATCCAATGACTCCTGCTTTGGCTGCACAGTAATTTGCCTGGCCGGCATTTCCGGTAATTCCGGATACAGATGATATATTGATTATCCTTCCACTTTTCTGTTTTAAGAAATAACGGGATGTATGATGAATGGTATGGAATACACCCTTTAAGTTTGTCTCATAGACTGCATCAAATTCTTCATCATTCATCTTCATCACAAGATTATCTCTTGTAATTCCTGCATTATTTATAAGAATATCCAGATGTCCATATTTCTTTATGATATCTCTGATCATGGTCTGACATGCCTCGTCATCTGCCACATTGCACTGATAGGATTCTGCTCTGCCACCCATATCGGTAATTATTTTTACTACTTCTTCAGCCCGCTCTTTACTGCCATTGTAATTTACAATTACCGTTGCTTTTTCTTCTGCCAGACGAAGTGCAATGGCACGGCCGATTCCTTTGGCTGCACCGGTTACCAGTGCTACTTTATTCTCCAACATAGGCTTTATAATCCTCCAGTTTTTCAATGCTTACCATTCTGACATCCCGGTTGATTTTACGCATAAATCCAGATAAAGTATGTCCCGGTCCGATTTCTACAAACTCATCATAACCGTCTGCAATCAGACGCTCGATGCTCTGCTGCCATCTTACAGAAGAAGATACCTGCTTCTTTAACAGTTCTTTTACCGGTTCTGTTGTAGTAACGTAATCTGCCGTCACATTGGTTACATATGGAATAGTGAAGTCCTGCAGCTTTGTATTTTCCAATACTTCTGCTAATTTTTCTCCGGCTCCGGTTAACATGGCGGAATGGAACGGTCCACTTACTTTTAATGGAACCACACGCTTTGCTCCAGCTTCCTTTAATGCTGCACCAGCTTTTTCTACTGCCGCTTCTTCTCCGGTAATTACAATCTGTCCCGGACAGTTATAATTTGCTATAGATACAATTCCTTCGGTATTGCTGCATACTTCTTCAATCGCTTTCGCATCCAGTCCTAAGACTGCTGCCATTGCTCCGCCGGTTGGTACTGCTTCCTGCATAAAGATTCCTCTTGCACGAACGACACGGAATGCATCTTCCATACTCATGACACCGGATGCAATCAATGCGCCGTATTCTCCAAGGCTTAATCCTGCACAAGCTGCCGGTTCTTTTCCAGCTTTCTTTAATGCTGCATAAATTGCTGCCTCTGTGGTCAGCATGGCAATCTGTGTATACTCTGTAATATTGATCTCTTCATTTTCTTCAAAACAAAGCTTTGCAATATCAAGTCCGGTTACTTTTGAAGCAAGCTCATATACGGCTTTGCTCTCTTCACAGGCATCATAGAAATCTTTACCCATTCCAATATACTGTGCTCCCTGTCCCGGGAACATGAATACAACCTTACTCATTTTCTTCTCCTTATTTCCGATTCATCAGACGTTCTGCCTCTGATACGATAGAAGTAATAATTTCCTTACAGGACAATTCATCCTGTATCATTCCGGCAATCTGGCCCGCCATCAGGCTTCCATTCACCACATCTCCATCCATTACTGCTTTGCGCAGGGAGCCAAGGGTAAGCTGTTCTAACTCATCTAATGTTGCGCCTTCTTTTTCCATCTTCAGATACTCACGGCTCATCTTATTACGGATGACACGGATTGGATGTCCGGTACTGGAACCTGTTATTTCAGAATCAATGTCTTTGGATTTTATCAGTTTCTCTTTGTAATTTGCATGTACGATAGATTCTTTGGCTGCCACAAATCTTGTTCCCATCTGAACTGCTTCTGCACCCAACATAAATGCTGCAGCCATTCCTCTTCCATCTGCAATTCCTCCGGCTGCAATCACCGGTGCATCAATGGCATCTGCCACCTGTGGCACCAATGCCATAGTTGTAGTGGAACCGATATGACCACCGGATTCCATTCCCTCCGCCACAACAGCATCCGCACCACCGCGGATCATAAGTTTTGCCATAGCTACACTTGCTACTACCGGAATTACTTTAACACCTGCTTCTTTCCAGAGACTCATGAATTTGGCTGGATTTCCGGCTCCTGTTGTGACAACCGGAACCTGCTCCTCAACTACCACCTTTGCCACTTCCGGTGCATTCGGATTCATCAACATGACGTTTACACCAAATGGTTTGCTGGTGCGTTCCTTCACCTTGCGAATCTGCTCCCGAACCACTTCAGGTGGAGCACTGGCTGCACCGATAATACCAAGCCCACCTGCTTCAGATACTGCAGCAGCCAGATGATATTCTGCAACCCATGCCATTCCGCCCTGGATAACAGGCTCTTCTATTCCTAACAGTTCTGTGATTCTTGTTTTCATCTTTTATTCCTCAACGCCCTTTGCTTTTAAGTAGTCAATAACATCTCCTACAGTTGCGATTTTCTCTAAATCTTCTGATGGAATCTCTACACCGAATTCCTCCTCCATGCTCATAACCAGTTCAAACAAGTCTAAAGAATCTGCTCCTAAATCATCCTTGAAATTGGATTCTGCTTTTACCTCTCCATCATAGTTTAACTGCTCTTTGATTAATTCTGTTAATTTCTCTAACATTATTTTGTTCTCCTTTTTTGTCTTTTCTTTGATAATACTTTGAGTTACAAATATTTTGATTATCAAATTATTTGTAACTCAAAGTATATACATAAGCATTTCTGTTGTCAACTATATTTTTACTCAAGGAATAAAGAATGTGCCTTGGCACATTCCCGCGCCTGCGGCGGTCGCTTGCGACATCTACCTTATACGCCGCAGTGTGCATCCTCGCGGAGCGTTTTTTACTTTACAGGAAAGCAATTTCCTGTAAAGCAAAAAAGACAGTGTCGGAACTTTTCTGTTCTTTCACTGTCTTATGTTGGTTACTTCTTTTATTTTTCTATCGCTTATGCAGCTTTCTTACGATTTGATACTACAAAGTAAACACCTACTAATAATACTCCGATGCATAAGAAGAATACCGGATTGATACCGTCACCTGTCTTCGGTGTGCTGTCCTTCTCATGGCTGCCCGAAGTTACTGTCTTACCGGAATTGCTGTTCTTGGTTGCGCCAATCACATTTCCGCCAGTCACTGCTGTGCCGCCACCGGTTACTGTAGTAGCGGAACCACTTCCGTTGTTGCTGTTGGAAGTATCTGTTGAACCATTGCTATTGGAATTATTTCCATTATCCGGAGTCGGCTGTGGATTCTCCCCTCCAAGGCTCTGGAAACTGATTCCATTTCCGGTTGCATATACCTGTGCCTGTGTTCCTGAATAACCGGAAATTGTGGATGGACTCCAGCTGCTCTGGCTTCCGATTGACGTTACACTTGCCGGAATCAAAATTGTACTGATACTGCTGCCGCTGAACGCATCTGTTTCAATAGTATTAACAGAATCCGGAACTGTCAGTGAAGTAACCGACTTGCAGTTTGCAAAAGCACCTGCTCCGATGGTTGCAGTACTGGTCGCAATTTTTGCACCGGATTTTCCCTCCGGGCAACGGATTAACCTGGTCATTGCTTTGTTATATAGACATCCATCACTGGATGCATATGTACCATTTCCTGATGCAACACTGATGGATGCCAGTCTGCTGCAGCCGGTAAATACGTTGCTTCCGATGCTGGAAACGCCAGCCGGAATTGTAATTCCGGTTAAAGAAGTACAATCATAAAATGCTTTATCCCCGATGCTTCCTACGGATTCCGGAATTGTAAACTGGGATAATGAACTGCACTCTGCAAATGCCTGGGAACCAATGGATGAAATTGAAGTTCCAATAGATACACTGGTAAGGCTTGTACAGTTATAAAATGTCTCTGCCGGAATAGAACCGATATCTCCTTCTATGCTGACAGAACCAAGGCTTGTACAGTTATAGAAAACTGCGGTTCCCATTCCAGTCACATAAGATGGAATCGTTACACTTGTAATGGATGTATTGGATGCAAATACACCACTTGCAATTGTAGATACTGACTCTGGAATTGTAATTGCTCCACCAGCTCCGCTGTAGGCAACCAGTGTTCCACTGTCATCTACTGTAAATCCATTTTCATCTGTTGTCTCGTCTGCCCGGACTGTCTGTCCCGGCATCACTGCCAGCAGCAAACATACTGCTGCAAAAATAGAAAATCCTTTTTTCAATATCTGCATCTCTCATCTCTCCTAGCTTTATCTGCTTGATACATTATACTTCTTATCTGCTTACTGTACACGCTTTGCCAGTATAAACATTCTTCCGTCCTGTGTATAATTATTGCAGGTAGAAAGAGTCAGCAGCTGGTCTCCATAAGTACTGTCTATCTCTGTGCCATATACAGAAAGCTGTGCCACATTATTTAAATATTCCTGATATTCTTCTTCGGAATCTGCATTCAGAAAATTATAATACCGGAATACATTTTCATCTTGATACTGGACCTCCGATAATCCCACTTCAATGACTTCATAGACTCCTCTTTCATAAAGAGTATTAAATTCTATCGTCTTATGGGCATTGTAGAAATCTTCGTCCAGATATTTCTTTAATTCGCCAAACATCATTCCGCTTTTCATATTATGTCCGTAAATGATGATATTGGTATCCCTGTTTATGTAATCATTTCTGGCATCGATAAAAAGGGTGCCATTCAGGTCGTCATTTTTATCAAAATCATGTTTCAGATAATAATCCGGTTCTTCCTGTGAAGACTGCATGACTGGATAATCAATATCCGTATCCGGAATATGTAACCATCCGATTAATTCCGGATTTTCCGCATACAGGGAAACATAATCCTCTAACATAATCAGCGGCTGCTCTGTTGTCTCTCCTGTTTCGGTTGCACCTTCTGTGATTTCCGGATTCATCTGCTCCGTTCCTGTTACAAGGTGCTCTACTACATTATTCTGTTTCTTATTCTGTAAATCCTTAAGCCTGTTAGCAGCTTTATAATCCGCATATTCCGAAATCGCATAATATCCGATACAGGCTGTCGCAACAATGATGCATACGATGCCGACCACCTTCTGCCAGGTAAAATGAAATGGCAGCTTTGCTTCTGCTTCCGCTTCTTCCTTGGCAATTTTTTCTTCTATCATGTTCTGCGAACTATCCGCAACAATATCTGAAATGCACCAGAAGAACGATTTTCCGATTTCACTTTTAAAACGGATTTTCTTCGTGCGCATCATGGTATATAACCGGATTGCCACTTCCGGATCATAAATATCCAGTTCATCGGTAATATACTTGATTTTCTTTAAATCTTCCTGCGCCTGCCTGTATTCCCTTAAGGTTTCGAATTCATAATCGCCTATTTTATAAATCTTTTCATCCATAATTTATGATTCATCTGCCTTATCTTCTCATGGTCCAGGTAGTTTTATTATAGGTCATTTTGTCATCTTTCGCAAGATTTTTCCGCAAGATATACACAATGTACCATTTCTTATTTTTATATCGTCTATATCTTGCGCTTTCTTTAGTCTAAATTGGATTTTTCCAGCAAATAATGGAACATCTGCTCCGCTGCTTCCTTATGTTCGGAGCCAAGGGCAATTCCAAGAATACATTCCTTGTCATAATAACCGTGTTCAACCGGCCAGCTTCCGGCTCCAAGACGGATGCCTGCTGCAAAAGTATCTCCGGTGTCCTTATCCTCTACATAGAAGATATAATCCTTTAACTGTTCCAGCTCGTCTTTGGAAAAGTACTGCGTCAAATCTGCTATGGCACCAGACTGGGCAAGATTTTCAAAAACCATTTCATCGGCACCCAAAACATCTACTCCACCGCCTGCAATCACTGTCTGCAGGGACTGATAGGAATAGAGATTACTGGTATCTGTGCTGGTTAAATCCACATAATATGCATCATTTACCACAACCTCCTGGGCTGCTGTATCATATCCATATTGCTCCATGAATTCTGAGAAATCCGGTTCTTCATCTGCCGGCATACTCTTTGCATTTACTAATACAATCTGGGAAACATCTTCCTTTGTGGTCATATAATGATGTACCGTCATACCAATCAAAATAATCACTGCAACTGCTGCCAGTATTACAAGTCTGTAATAGTCCCAGACAAATCCGATTCGCTGTTTCCAGGTCATTGTCTTTAAATCAGCTTTCTTTTCCATATTATCGCCTTTCTTCCTCTGCCGGAGCTATATTATCTCCTGTAGTGTCATTCTCTACGGTATCATTCTCTGCTGCATTACCCTCTGTCACATCTGTGTCACTCTCCGCAACATCGCCTGTACCAAGAGGTGCCACAAAATCTGCATACGGTAATTCTTTATGTAAATTTTCCATATAATCATACCAGATTTCTCCCGGATAGCTGGCTCCTGTCAGTCCTGGAAGTTCTGCCGGAATATCATATCCAACCCAGACGCTGGTGGTGTAATACTTTGTATAGCCTACAAACCAGCCATCCTTATTGGAATTGGTGGTTCCTGTTTTCGCTGCACTGGCAGTCTCGGACAATGCCAGTCCCTTTGCTGTTCCTTGTGTCAGAACACCCTCTAATATATTGGTCATCCAACGGGCTGCATTGGTTTTATAAACCTGCTTTTCATCGACAATTTTCTGATAGATTGCATTTCCGTCTGCATCCTGTATCTCTACAATGCAGGTAGGCTCCCGGTATTTTCCATCATTTTCTATGGTGGCATAAGCCGCCGCCATTTCTACCGGAGAGACTCCATTGGTAAATCCACCCAGGGATGCCGCCGGTCTTTCATCCTCCGGGGACAGCTTTGCAAAATTCATCTCCTTCAGATAGGAAATTCCTGTAGTGGGAGTCATCTCTTCTAAAAGATTCCACGCCACTGTATTAATGGAATTTTCTACTGCATAACGCAAGGTTACGCTGCCAAGATACCTGCCACTGGCATTTTCCGGTCCATCCTCAATCGGTGCATCTTCCACCACAGTATCCGGGGTATAGCCCCGCTCCAGCGCCGGTGTGTATACAATCAACGGTTTGATGGCACTACCCGGCTGCCGGTAACTCTGATAGGCGCGGTTTAGCATATGCCCGTCATATTCCTGACTTCTGCCGCCTACGACTGCCTTTACAAAACCAGTCTCATTGTCAAGGCATACTGCCGCACTCTGCAATGTATAAATGCCCTCTTCATTGACATCGGTAAAATCCTGCAGCTTCTCATCCACTGCATTCTGAAGCTGCTCTTCCATATTTAAATCAATGGAAGTATAGATTCTATAGCCTCCTGTATAAAGAGACTGTTCGCAGGTTTTATACTGCTCCTGATAGGCTTCTTCATAGGTCTTTCGATCTTCCTCCGAAGAAAAATCTGTCCGGAATTCAAAACCCTGCTGCTCCATCAATGCCCGTGTTGCACAATAGCAGGCATAGGTCTCTACCGCATCATAACGCTTTGTTGGCTCTGCTGTGCTGAGTACAATCGTTTCCTGTTTGGCATCCTTATATTCCCTGCGGCTGATTTTGCCATCTTCATACATGTTTTTTAAAATGCGGTCACGCCTTCCTAACGTATTATCCGGGTTCTTATAAGGATTATACATCGTCGGATTATTCGGTATCGCACAAAGATATGCCATCTGGGACAATGACAAAAATGAAACATCTGTATCAAAATATCCCCGGCTCGCCGCCTGAATGCCATAATATCCATTTCCAAAATAAATATTGTTAAGATAAAACTCTAAGATTTCATCCTTGGTATATTTCTTTTCCAGCTCTGTGGCAATGAATATTTCTTCCATTTTTCGCTGCCACGTTCTGTCATTATTTAGGAAAATGGTTCTTGCAAGCTGCTGCGTAATGGTACTTCCGCCCTGGGTTACTTCTCCGTTACGCACCATTGCCCAGACTGCACGGATAATTGCCTTAAAATCGATTCCGCCATGACTGTAAAATTTTTTATCTTCAATACTGACCATGGCTTCTTTGACTTCTTCCGGTATCTCATCACTGGTCAGATAGCTTACATCCTTGGTGCCACGAAGTGACATGATTCTCGTTCCATTCACATCATAAACCTGGCTGGTCTGCTCCGCCCGGAATGTGTCCTTCGTCGACTCTTTTACAAACCGGACTGCCTCTTCATGCATGGCACTGACCTGACTGGCATACCCGCCAAAATAGTAATACGCCAGCCCGCCGATTACCAGAAGTATCAGAACTATCTGCAGCTTTACAAAAAGCCAGAAACCACGGTATTTCTTTTTCCTTTTTTTCTTCTCTTTATGGGACATGGGATTCCTCCATATTGCTCTATTTTACACTGTTCCATAAAAAGATACAAGGCTACTGTTCCATTTGTCTTCCTAAAAATCCCGCCGCTGTAATAGCAAGCTTGCTTTCGGTTTCTCCCATTTTTGCAGTTTCATTTTTCTCATATAAAACAACTGCTCCGATGGCATCTCCTTCACAGATAATCGTGCTGATTGCCTGGTCATGATAGTTCCCGGTATCATCTAAGGTAATTCGTACAAATTTGCTGTCTCCCTGCTGTGCAAGAATATTTTTCCGGTCTTCGATCAGTTCCTCTAACTGCCTGCTGATTGGTTTTCCTTCGAATTCCTTCTTTCCGTTTCCTGCAGCCGCAATCACATGGTCCCGGTCGGTAATACATACCAGATGCCCGGTGCTCTGTGCCAGGCTCTCTGCATACTGTCCGGCAAACTGGCTCAGTTCTCCAATCGGTGAATATTTCTTAAGAATAATCTCACCTTCCCGGTCTGTAAAAATTTCCAGCGGGTCACCTTCCCGGATTCGCAGTGTCCTGCGGATTTCCTTTGGCACTACAACTCTCCCCAAATCATCTATTCTACGTACAATTCCTGTTGCTTTCATTAAAAATTCCTCCTGTTTCCTACATACTTTCCATTTTTGTGCTGTATGGGTAGTATGTGGAAAACAGGAGGAATTATGCAAGCCTTCCTCGTATTTACATTTTTAAATCACTGGTGTTTTTATTAGCCAAAATCAATCTTTTTTCATTTTTGGCTGATAGCTGCAACCAAACAGTACTGGCAGTGCAAACAAAATTAACGGCTTCATGATTTTTCCTTCCGGTTTAAGATTGTAAATGCAACAACACAGATGATTGCGGAAAGCAGGGAGCCTGCTGCCGTTGCCAGTCCCATTGGGAATAAGGTATCCGGGAATAAAGTCGAAGTCAGATAAACGCCCGGAATTCTTACCAGTGTAATTGCAATGATATTATGTAAAAATGAGATGCCGGATTTGCCGCAGGCACAGAAATATCCGCTGAAGCTGAAATGAATTCCTGCGAACATGCAATCCCAGACATATCCCCTTAAGTATTGACCTCCCAGACGTACCACTTCCGCTCCCGATGCATCCGATGCATCTGTAAATAACGCCACCACCGGACTGGCGAAGAACTGCATGAAGATTCCTACGATAATTCCAAAGCCCACTGTAATCATCACAGCATAGCGCAATGTTTCATTGGCACGCTGCCTCTTTCCCGCTCCGATATTCTGTGCACCAAGTGCAGATACTGTTGATAACATGGAGGACGGAATCAGGAACAGGAAGCTTATTATCTTTTCCACGATTCCCACAGCCGCTGCATCATTTAATCCACGCTGGTTCGCAATGATGGTGATAATCATAAATGCCACCTGAATGAAACCGTCCTGCAATGCAATGGGAATACCGATTTTTAAAATCTGTCCCATTACATTTCGGTTCGGTCTGAAATCTTTTCTGCTAAAAGAGAATTCTTTCCGCTGTCTGATAATCATACACAGGGAAATAACTACACTGATTGCCTGGGCACAAGTGGTTCCAAGAGCTGCACCTGCCGGTCCAAGATGCAGTCCGCCGATAAATACATAATCCAAGACAATATTTGCCGCACATGCAATGGCAATAAAGTACATCGGACTCTTGCTGTCACCCATACCACGGAAAATTGCACTGATAATATTATATGCTGTAATAAAAGGAATCCCGATAAAGCAGATGGTAAGATAGGATATCGTTCCCATTACTGCTTCCTGTGGTGTAGACATTACTGTTACAATTGGTTTTGTCAGCAAGAGCAGCACCGTCATCAGCACAAGGGCAACTCCCATAAATAGGATTACCGTGTTTCCAATTCCTTCTGCCACCCGTTTCTTAACTTTGCTTCCAATCGCCTGTCCGATGCTGACCGTTGTTCCCATGGCAAGTCCCACCAGCATAACTGTTATCATATGCATGACCTGTGAGCCAATGGATACCGCCGTAGTGCTGGCAACTCCTTCAAACTGCCCGATGATAAATAAATCTGCCATTCCATACAATGTCTGTAAAAAATAAGATAAAAGGTATGGCAGCGAAAATATAATTACATTTTTAAATACACTTCCTGTAGTAAGATTCCGTTCCACCATTTCATTCTGCTTCCTCTAAGCCAGCGCTGCGCCCAGATGACGGGTCAGCAAATCCACCAGCCATGCATGGTCTTCTGCTGACAGCTCGCTCTGCCTTACCAGAATCACCTGATTGGACAGATTTCTGATATAAATATAATTTTCATAGAATCCCCAGTCCTTATAGGCAGTCCACAGATTCACACCCTCCGCTATTTCTGATTTTATGCTGATGCTTTCTTCACTGAAAATATACTTGCGGTGGCCACTTACCAGTGCCTTCTGTGCATTTGCATAAAATCTCTTAAGTCTTGCTCTCTGCTGTACCTTTTTCCCGCCGCATGCAAAATATAGAAAAGCTGCCCAAAGAATCATAAAAAGTGAACCCATTTCTGCCCTGCCAAGCATAAAGCTTAACATTCCGGACGGCAGACAGATTATGCACATAATCACAGAAGTAATCGTTACCACTTTTCTTCTCTTCCGGTATCCATCCGATTGCAAAGTTATTTCAAGTAGCGCATCCTGCTCTTCTTTTCCGATTTCAATTTCATATTCTAACATCTCTGTTCCCCCATTTTCTTTTCGTCTATTTTTTATTTATTTTCTTTCCATTCATTTCTCATTTACTGCTTTTCCCAGATGACGGGTCAGTAAATCAATCAGCCATGTCCTTTCTTCTGCCGACAATTTATCCTGTTTTACAAGAACATTTTCATTCGACAGATTCCTGATGCAGATGTAATTTCCATAGATTTCCCAATCCTTATAAAGTGTCCATGCAGTATTTCCTTCTGAAACTTCTGATTTTAAAAGAATTCCATCTTCACTGAAAGTATACTTCCGATAACCGGATTTTAGTTCTTTATCCATTGCTGTAACAGATTTCTTTAATACCGTCTTCTGCATCAGCTTGCTTCCTCCGCATATCATAAAAAGACTATATGCAGCCAGGAGTGAGCAAAGTACAACAAGCCTTGTATCGCTATTTGTTACTCTCCATATTATAATCAAAATACAAGCTACAATCAGAATTGAAAATTTTATTGCTTCCGCTTTTCTTTTCTTTCGATACTCCTTCGAATTCAAAGCGATTTCAAGCAGCGCGTCCCGCTCTTCTTTTCCGATTTCAATTTCACATTCCAACATCTCTGTTCCCCCATTTCTTTTTTCTAAAAACATTGTAATGAACACTGCTTATTCTGTCAAACACTATCGGTTGTTATCTTTGCTGTTCTGCTTTTGCACGAAACTCTGACTCCTTTTGAAATTCCGGGAGCACTGCTGATACTAATCGGCACGATACCGGCTTCTATAGAAAATGCCTCATAGACGCATAAAATGTCTATGAGGCATAATAACTTTACTCGGCAAATATCTGCTCAATTATTTTATCAAACTCTAATGTGTGATATCTTCTTTTTAATGAATCGAGATTGTAAAGTGCCTGACCATTTATCAGTCCATTACAAGTATCATTATCATCTCCTTTATTTTTTGCTACAGCTCCCGAAAATTCCAAATCATCTGTATCAGAAAGCCATAAGGATGTCAGAAATCCTTCACACTGAATTCCAGGCATTGTATATCCATACATTCTTTGTGGCATAGATAAACCGTGCTGCATTCCTAATGTTACAATTTTTCCCAATATAGCCAGTTTTTTATTTCTGCTATACTCTGCAATTCGCATTAAATCTGGTACGAATTCTACAAATTCATCGTCCACATAGCTACATCCCGGAATAACATCACACCCTGCCCAGCCAGTTGTTCCAAAATCATTCTTTCCAAGAAGTGTATTTTCATCAAACGGAATATCCCAAAGATAAGTCCATGATGCAAGAATCTGTGCTGCTGATTTTGCGCCATACAAATATCGTTCTTTTTTGGTAGTTTCATATGCCAACAACAATGTCCGCATATTATACATTACTCCAACAGCATCTATCTTTACAGACTTTTTATGCGTTGTATCATTTAATCCTCCCAGATATAAAACATCTTCTACATAATGTTCCATAATAAAATCAGCAGCTTTACACAATGCACTTCTATATTTCTCATTACCGGTGTATTCATGTACTAATGCTAATACTTCTCCCGGAAAAATTGTTCCTGACCCCTGCTCTATCACATTACTTCCAAACCATTCTTCCGGATATGTCATTGGAGTACCTTCCATCGTATATGCCCGATACCAGGAGCCATCTGTATTCTGAATTTCAATCATTTTATCACAAAATGCAACCACTACATCCAGCCAGTCTTTATGTAATGTTCCATTTTCCTTTTCCTCCAGAAAACAGAGCATTAAATAATACATAGCCTCCGTCATAGTCCGGCAATAATTTCCTTTTGTTCCTTTTAATTTTTCTGCAATTCCCATCATTGCACCTACGACCTGATTCCCCAGAAATTTTTCTAATTCTTTCCTGTTTTCCGAATACTGAAATGGCATTAATACGCCAGTCCACCAATAAACAAATTCTTCTTTTTCTACACTGTACATTGCATTCGGCAAACCACTTTCTGCAATACAGTGTTCCACAAAAAATTGTATTGTTTTTAATGCCCGTTCCCTATATTCTTCCTTTCCTGTTTCTTCTGCAGCCCGAAGCATTTCATAGCAAACCATAGTCTGATTTCCAGAAAATCCATATTCCAGTACATTCTGATTTCCATATTTTTCTCTTGGTGAGAAATGGCACACATAACCACAAGGATGATTTTTCTTTTCTGGAAAATCTCTAAAGCTATTGTGTAATAAGTCTCTTCTGTATGGTATTGTTTCTTCCAGACTAAATGGATGTCTGATATCATCATTAAGAATTCGTTCCATCTGAAATACGCTCGTCTTCCACGATGCTTCTGTCAGATTTTCAGCTTCTCCAAACTGCAGTATATATGAAACTTCCAATTCTTCTCCCTGTTTTATCTTTCGATATGCAGCCCACTCCGATCCATCTACATTTAAGCAAAATGAATTTCTCTCATAAAATGGATAATCACAACGTAACAAAAATTCTTCCATTCTATTTGCAGATGGTGCAATTCCCAGGGATCCAATATCTGTATTATGAACAAAATGCCTTTCTGCTATCTGTTTTCTGGTTATTGTAGTATCCACCTTTGGAATATCTGCCCGAATTAGTGAAATAAATTGCTTGTCATTTTTTGCAAATCCTGTCACTGACAAATTTGGATTTCTATCATCCTTATAATCCTGCTCAAAAGTTCCAAGATAATCATCCTGTCCATTCTGGTCTGTATCATTCTTATTATAAAAAGCACCCGGTATTACAAATTGATAATCGTCAAAATTTTTTGCATGTTTTGATTTACAATGGAATTCCGTAGATATCCGGATAGCAGTCTCTTTTTCTGCTGAAATACAGGCCACCTTTCTACTCAGTTTTATATTATTTGTATTTTGTTCCCACATATCAATAATATGAAATCTATTTTCTTTATTTACTTCTACGTCTGCTTCTGCAATATGAATGTTTTTTTCACTTCTTATAACATCATACTTTGCTTTCTTATTTCTTTCCTTTAAAATCTGAATCTGAACCGGCCACGGTACTTCTATTTTTATTCCGTCCCTTTCTATTAAAACTTCATTTTTTTCTAATCCTACCGGAAATTTAAGTTCCATCACATCATCCCTTCCTTTCCACTAATTCGATACAAATTTGATTTTTTCTACCTGCTATAAGCTTTTCTTCCAGTTCAGCCTGATGTAGCACAACAGAGGTACTATTTATCTGATTCTTCCATACTTCTCCATTTATGCTAAGTTCTCCCAACTGATATTCTCCATAATCCAAATATTTTCTGTTATAAAAAGAAACACATACTTCTTTTTCCGCAAATAATGTGTCTACTGTTAAAACTTCACCGGAATCATACTGCTCCTTTACTAGTTTTGGTTCAATTAATAAGTCTCCAAGCTTTCCCCTCACACCATATACCTGTGTCAGCATTAGAAAAATTGTCCAGCTTCCTGCACCAGTAACATAAGAATACATTCCCCTTCCTCTGCTACTGATATACTCCGGCACACCAGGATATATTTGTGCTATTTGTGTATTTGTAGAAAGTTCATAAATAGATTTTATAATCTGATAACCTTCCCTTACATACCCTCTGCTATATAACGCATAAGCATACATAGTTGTCATATGGCTAAACATGCCACCATTTTCTTTTTCTCCATAAATAAGTGCAAATCCTCTTCCAAAATTCCAGGTATTATCTCCCAATGGTAACGTCAGCCTGATTCCTCCGGTATTTTTATCCGGAAGATAATTATTTACAGCATGGATTGTTTTTTGAACCTGTTCATCCGTCGCCGCCCCTGACATAATAGAAAAGGTCTGGGCTGTCAATCCAAATCGCAATTTTCCATCTCCAAGAATTCCATCAACTGCATTTCCATCATTGTTATAATAACCATTAAAAAAGCCTTCTTTTGATGATAATTCAATCCATTCATTTTCTCGGACCTGCTGCAATAATTGTTTTCCTTTCCAGCGCAACATATCTTTTAATTCTAAAACCGGTATTTTTTTCTTTTTTCCGCTTATTCCAAATCTTATGTGTTCATAATATTTCTTTAATACTTCCACTTCTTTTTGGGGTTCCTTTTCCTTTAATCCCTCAAGCAGTATTTCCATTTCTTCAAATACAGAAATCGTTTTTCGGTCTTCTTTCTCTATTTGAATCTCAAGTAAATCTGCTATATCACATATATTTTTTCCATAAAAAGCCGTAAATGGTATTGTTTCCCCTTTATCCGGAGCCATATCCAACTGATCATTCCAATCTCCATCTTCAAGCTTTATATTCCCGTGTTCTCCAATATTTAAGCTGCAAATTAAATTTTCTAAAAGTAAATGCTCTAATATTGTTCCGGTATAACATTCACCATCCTTTGTCTTTTGACTATTTCCATCTTCTTTTTTCCAATTTGTGTCAATCCTTTTCGCTCTTTCAATTTGTGCATCTTTCCAGTAAGACACTTCTTCATCTAAAATAGAAATATCTCCAGTTTGATTCATATATAACAACAGTGTAAATAATGGCCAGACACCATGATCCATCCAAACTCTGGATATTTTGTTTCTGTCTGCCTGAAAATTGCCCTCACCGTCCAAAATAATAGTTGCATTACTTCCATCCAGTCTGACACCTTTCATGTTATGAACAAAAACACTTCGAACCCGCATTGGATTTTGTAATAATAATGTCAGATAATCCTGCCACAAATCTCTCCACCCGCGACCACCTCTTCCATAATCATGATATGGAAGAAATGAACAACCATATATTTTTCTTAAAACAGGCTGTATACTTACCCACCTTAACCAGCCATCAAACTTATCTGAATTGCCTTGAAATTTTATCTTGTCAGCTTCTCCATTCCAATGCTCTTCATTTTGTTTCCACGCAGCTTCAACCTTTTCTTTACTGTTATACTTTTCAAACTCCTTGTTAAAATTTTCTTTTTCAGTAATTCCAGCGCAGATAATATATTCTTTTTTCTCGCCTGGTGCTAACCGTACCTTTGCAAAACGCATTGCGCCAATGCATTCCATACCATCTTTCCGATATGTCATATCATGTTCTGGTATACTATTTTCTACTACTGTTCCAGGCCAGTCCAATGTTCCTCCCTTTCCAATAAACTCCTCTACTGTAGGGAACATTTCTACTGCTGCCTGCCCGCTTTCATCTGATCCATATACAAAATAACTTGTATCATTCGGTTCATGACCTCTTTCATCATGGTGTATCGTTGGCTTTACAACAATCCCGTTTTCTTCCAATGTTATCCTCTGCATCAGTGATGTTGCATGTCTATGATCTCTTAAATTATCTGCCGATCGTCCAAAAATAGGAAATGCCGCTGTTGGCACAAATTCCAGAATTTCTGACCCGTAATTTTCCAGAATAACCCTGTTAATTTCTACTACATCCTCATTTGCCGGACAAAACGTTGTAAAAATACAGTTTAATTTCAATTCAGGGATTGCATAATACAAGCTGTGATATAGCAAACCGCACTCTATTTTATTCCATTTTTCTTCATCTTTAAAGCAATGCTCCGCTCTCTGTCTTGCAGAATTTCCCACCACAGAAAATGCTCCCTGCTCTTTTGTATAAACCCAGAAATTTCTTCCAGAACGATTATTATGTAAGTCCTCTACTGAAACTGGCAGATACAAAAATTCATTTTGATTCTTTTTGGCATCTCCATTTAAGCAGGGTGTCACCGATGCTTTCATTCCAGCCTCATTGCATATAGGAAAGTATAATTGATTTACTTCCCGGGCATTTTCACAAACAAAAGTCCCTTTTTTGTCAATAAAATTCCACTTAAATCCGTGTTCCATTCTTTACTCCTTTTTCTTAACCCTTAACCGCTCCTGCCGTTAATCCTCCTACAATATATCTTTGGAAAATTAGTGCTAATACCATTGGTACAACTGTAGCCAGCAATCCTGCAGTCATCATCATTCCATAATCAATTCCATACTTTGTTCCAAACTCTGATACCGCAACCGTTAATGTCTTCGAAGTTTTTGATGTAGTAAAAATTAATGCATACAGAAATTCATCCCATGCCATAAGGAATGCAAGAACACCTACTGCAACATATCCCGGCAATGCTGTCGGCATAATAATTTTCCAAAACACCTGATTCCAACTACAACCATCTACCCGTCCTGCTTCTTCAAGTTCAAATGGAACCGATTTAAAATATCCGTTCAAGACCCAGATTACATAGGCAAGAACTGCATTTGTATTAATTAATATTAATGTTCCCAAATGATCCAGCAACCCCATCCGGCTAATCATGATATAATACGGTATTACCAATGCAATTGGTGGTAGCAGCTGAAAAAACATTACTCCAAATAACATTGGTTTTTTCATTCGAAAGCGTAATCTTGCAAACGCATAGGATGCCACTGCACCTAATACAAGACTAATTACTGTTGTTGTACCCGCAACAATGCAACTGTTTTTTATTGCCATTCGGAATACTTCAACTTGTTTTGTTGGATTTTTATCCCACAATAACATTTTGTATCGTTCCCAGGTAATTGATGTAGGCAGTATTTTGTCACTACTTAACAATTCATTTTCTGATATGATACTGGATATAAACATCCAGATAATTGGCAATAGCGTCCAAAGAACCAATAATATCACTGCCAAATATAATAATATCCTTCCTATTCTTCTCTTTACCGTTCGATTCATATCTTAATCCTCCGTTTTTCCTGCTTTCAGGTAAAGAAGGCTCAATAACAATATAACAACTGCTATAATTACGCATATTGCCGAACCTTTACCATAATGTAAGTAATCAAAGATTTCATGATACGCATAAAAGCTTACTACCTGTGTACTGTCATTTGGTCCACCTGACGTCAACGAATATACAATATCAAAAACTCGAATCGTCTGAATTGTACGCAAAACAAGAACCACTATATACATTGGCCTTAATGCAGGAAAATACACTACTTTAAATCTCTGCCATGCATTTGCCCCGTCTATAATTGATGCCTCCTTTACATCATTAGACACGGTCTGGAGTCCTGCAAGCAGCATAATGATAACAAGTGGAAGCATCTTCCATGTATCTGATAATATAATCATATTAATTGCAAGCTTACCACTTCCAAGCCAGACTATATTTTCATCTATCAAATGTAATTTTAATAATACTTTATTCAAAATTCCTGCGTTCGCATTAAAAATCCATTTCCACAAATTTGCATTTACAATCGTTGGCACTGCCCATGGAATCAGAATAATTCCACGCACAAAGCCTCTTCCCTTAAAATTTTGATTCAGCAATAATGCTGTAAGTGTTCCCAATATAATCTGAATTATCACTGATACAACTGAAAAATATAAAGTAATTTTTAAAGAATTCCAAAATGCATGGGTACTCATAACTTCTGCATAATTCTTTAATCCAACAAATTTCGTTGCAAGACTACCTGGATTTACATCATTTAAGCTGAACCACAATGTAAACAAAACAGGAAATAATCCTAATCCCATGATAATCAGCATGGCCGGAGTAATCATTCCATAAGCAGTTCTTGCTTGTGATATACTTGATTTATTCTTCCTCTTCATATTCTTACCCTCATATTAAAAATGGCAGGCAGTTTACCTACCTGCCATTCTCTATTTAATTCACAAAACTTTCTGATACTTCTTCTGCCTGATTTAGTGCATCCTCTATTGAAGTTGAACCTGACAGTGCTGCTGAAAATAATGGTTGTACTGTATTAGACCACTCACTATAATCAGCAAGCTGAGGTCTTGGATGTGCTGTTGCAAACTGCGGATAAAACTTAGCCAGCTCTTCATGTTCAGCCACCAGATTCTCATCTTTATATAATGCATCAATTGTCGGCAGTACATTATAATTCTCATAAGCATATTTCTGAATATCCTCACTCGTAAATAACTCAATATATTTATATGCATACTCCGGATATTTTGAGGTAGATAATACTCCGAAGCCACCGCCACCAGTCACTGAAGCACTTTCTGCTTTATCAGTTCCAGGCATTAAACATACATCTACATTTCCTGCAACAGTAGAATTTTCCGGATTATTTGCATATCCATACACATAAGCCCAATTCATAACAAATGCTGTGTCTCCCGCCATGAACGGATCCAAACAATCTCTGTCCGTATAGGTAATTGATGCCGGATCTGCCCATCCATCCTGCATAGAATCATACATGAACTGTACTGCATTATTTGCACTTTCACTGTTAACGTCAAATGAACCGTCTTCTTTCTGCCACGTTCCACCAAAACTGTATATCATGGTTGTCAAATCGCAAATTAAACCTTCTGCCTGGGATGCTCCCCATGCAATACCATACTTGCAAATGCCTTTATCCATCATATCCTGAGACATTTCTTTTAATTCATCCCATGTTTTTGGTGGCTCCTCATATCCAGCATCCGCTAACATCTGCTTATTATAAAACATCCATTTTCCACCATTTGCAAACGGAATTGCTTCTGTTTTTCCATTATAAATCATCTGATTTAACGAACTCTCAATCAAACTGTTTTTTACATCTTCATCCATATATTCACTTAAGTCTATGGTTACTCCCTTACTTTCAAATTCTGCAACCCATGGAATATCTACATAGCAAACATCCGCATTGCCTCCACCGGTCCATGTTGTAGTAATTTTTTCGTGTGTACTATCATAGGACTGACAAATCAGATTTACTTTTACACCATACATTTCTTCGTACTTCTTTCCAGCATACTCATAAAGTCCTTCTTCGTCGGTTGTACAAATAACGCTAATGCTTTCCGGTTTATCTCCGGCTTCTGTTCCTGCTACTTTGTTATTTTCTGTTTCAGAGTTACCACAAGCTGTAATTGATACTGCCATTGTCATACACAAAAGTACTGCAACTAATCTCTTCATTCTTTTTCCTCCTTTTACACTAATACTTTTTTGTTCTTCTCCCCTGGCGCCTTTTACTTTATTCTCCTTGCTTTTTGTAGTTTTAATATAACGATTTTATATTCATGATTCAATTTCATTCTTGCTTTATTTTTGCACTATTTTGCGTGAGACATTTTTAATTAAAAAAAGACGAAATATACTAATCACATTTTGTATATTTCGTCTCCTTTATATACTACTATATTTTAAATTCTGGAATGATGATAACCCTCACAGTTTAATTCTTCATTTCCACTTATTTTACGGTATCTGCTTGGTCCCATAGAATATACTTCCTTAAACTTCCGGTTAAAATAGCTCAATCCTGAGAAACCAGATTCATATGCCACTTCACTGATGGGGAGTTTTGTGGAAAGCAATAATTTTTCTGCAGATTTTAATCGGATATGATTTAAATACTCTACAAATGTATAATCTGTTGCCTGTTTAAACACTCTGCAAAATGTATACATACTCATGCAACACAATTCTGCTACATTTTGTAACTCTATATGATTTTGATAATTTTCTTCTATGTAAGACAACGCAGGTCTGATTTTTTCCAAGGCTATCATAACTTCTGTCGCAGGTCTTCTGGCACAAATATAATCATTTCGCATAAAGTATACCATTAGTTCCATAATATACGCAGGTATCCGAATCTCATATCCCAAAATCTTCTTTTTATATTCTCCCTCTATTTTCCACATAATGGATTCTACTTTTTTACTTCTCAAATTAAAATGTCCAACTTTTCGAAACGGATCTAATAATATACTTGGAATGTGTTGATATTCCTTTGCCACAGAAAAATAGGGTAAAACAGGTTCCATTTGAAACTGTAACAACAATATTTTATGTCGCTTTGTAATTTTTTCCGTTTCATGTGGTTCTTCCCCAGAAATGACCGTGATGTCGCCTGGTCTTGAAATAATCTTCTCCCCACCAAATCTTACATATGCTTCACCCTCTAACTGGCACAAAATTTCCCATGAATGATGCCAGTGCATCGCACACCCCGCTAAAGTATAAATTCCTGCTGAGAACGGTAATTTTGCCTCTTCAATATAAAAAAGCTCCGAAGAGTGAAACTTATTTGCAGTTGATATGGGCTCTTTGATTTTTATAATTTCTTTCCTGTCTTCCATTTTCTCCTGTTAATCTCTCCCATCCAAGCTATAATTTTTTTGTCAAATCCACCAATTTTTCTACTCTGTAATCTGCCTGCTGCTCTAACTCTCTTAATTTTTCATTGGTTATGGCATCTTCCGGATGATACCAACAGGTTTTAAGTCCTGCAGCATGCCCTCCTGCAATATCTGCTGTCAGGGAATCACCTATCATCAGGCATTCTTCCGGTTCAATTCCAGGCAATTCTTCCATACATTTTTCAAAAAAACGAAGGCTCGGTTTCTCTACGCCAACCTTTTCCGAAACAAAGCAATGTGTAAAATATTTACGCATGCCGCCTCGTTCCAGGCGGTTTAGCTGCTGCTCATACGGTCCGTTGCTTGCTGCACAGAATATGTATTTTCCTGCTAAAGCTTCCAATGTTTCCAATGCACCGCTCACCGGCACTGCACTATTATGAAGATAGCTTCGGAACACATGCTCCATTGCCACACCATCGGCTTTTAATCCCAGCCGTTTTAATATAATCTGCCAGCGGACATAGGGAAGGTCTTCCCTTGATAATTCACCCTTTTCGATTTTGTCCCAGATAATATGATTTTCTTCCTGAAAAACATTAAACATTTCCGGTTTAAACTCCAGCCCCAAATCTGCAAATGCCTGTTTCATGGAATCTTCTGCTCCCGCATCAAAATCAAGCAGTGTATTATCAATATCCCAAAAAAGGACTTTTATATTCTGGATTTTATTCATCCTTTATTTCCTCATCATCCTAAGGTTTTATGCTATGCAAAATGCAATACATCTATCAACAGCAGCCAGACTAATCCATAATAGGTTACTACTGCTACCAGGTCATTAATTGTGGTAATCAATGGGCCGGATGCCACTGCCGGATCAATCTTAATCTTATGAAAAAGCATTGGAATCAATGTTCCCACAAGGCTTGATATTACCATTGCTATCATCAGTGCAAGACCCACGCATCCTGAAATAATAAACGCATGAATCACCGGATTATTCTTTAACAGCCAGACATATAATCCGATAAAGGAAAATGCCAGTATCCCCAGAAAAAGTCCGTTCATAAATCCAACACGCATTTCCTTTCCTACCAGATGACGCTTCTGTTTTGACGTAAGATTTTCATCTACCAGTACACGAATGGTTACAGCCAGCGACTGTGTTCCGACATTTCCTGCCATGTCAAGTATCAGCGACTGGAAACACATGACAATTGGAATTACGGCTACAACGGTCTCAAAAATTCCAACTACAGAAGATACGCCCATGCCAAGTACCAGCAAGATAATCAGCCATGGCAGACGTTTCTTCATACTCTCTATCAGCGTTTCCTGTAAATCTTCTTCGGCGGTCAGACCTGCTAACTTTGCGTAGTCATCACCCATCTCATCATCCACAACTTCTACGATATCCTGAGATGTGATAACACCTAAGATTTCATCATTTTCATCCAGTACCGGAATGGAGTCCTCTGCATAGTCCTTCATTCGCTCAATACATTCACTAATCTGTTCATGATCACGCAAATACGGATAGGATGTGCTGATGATATCTTCCAGTGCATTATTTTCACGAGCAATGATTAAGTCCTTTAAATCGATGGCTCCATAGAATTTGCCAGCTTCATCAGTAACATAAACTGTCAAAATGTTATCATTTTCTCCCGCCTGACGAATCAGCTCCCGCATAGCCTGCCGGATGGTAAGATCATTCTTAATCACAATGAAGTTCGTAGTCATCTTGCTACCAATTTCGTCATCCTCATAGGACTGAATCATCTTAATGTCATGACTGGATTCTTCATCCAGCAACTCTACCAGCTGTGCCTGCTTGGAATCATCCAGTTCGTCTAAGACATCTACCGCATCATCGGAGTCCATGTAGGAAATAACCCGTGCCGCTTTATCCAGATCCAATTCATTCAGATATAAATCCGGGTCATCAATATAAGTAAAGATTTCCGCAACCTGTTCCGCTCCCAGGATTGGGTACAATCTCTTTCGTTCTTCTTCATCCAGACGCACAAATGCATCCGCAATATCATTTTCATGATAATCGGATAATTTATCCCGCAATTCCTCATTACTCTTTGTACTGCGGATAATCTCTATTAACTCTTCTACATAATTCTGCTCTTTTAATTTCTCGTCCACTGCTTCTGCCTCCTTACATCATTTTCCTGCAGCAGCAGCACAGATGATACCCTCACAATTACAGGAAACACACAGCGCATTTCCAGCGTAAAAAGAGCAATTGTCCTGTCTGGATTCTTATCAGAAATCCATGGCCAATTGCGCCAAAATCATCTTCTGTCTGCTACCGCAGATACTACTTCGCCCAGTACTGTCGCAACTGTCCATGCATTTCACCTCCTGATTCATTCTCTTTTTCCATTCTAATCCTCGGAATGAATCAAGTCAAGTTTTGCTTTGTCTGATATTTGTATAATCTTTGTAAAATATATATTTTTATTCTATTTCTTCCATAAATATTCCAGGCAATTGTGAATGAGGGATTGAGAAGAGTTGCCACAATAATATTACGTTGATTCGCAGTGGATTTTCTTTCGCTACGAAATACCACAGTTCTAAAATGCGGGGTTTTCTTTTTGTTATAAAAACAGTCTTTCCAATGTTTGTCAGAATAACTGCACTGTTCGTCGAAGTACAGATGCCTGATAAGGGCTGTTAGGGGCATCTGCTCTCGACGGACAGTGCAGCGATTCTGACAAAGCAAGCGGAAAGACAGTTTACAAGCAAGAAAACCCCGCATTCTAAGAACTGTTGGCATTTCATATCGGATAAAGATAATCCTCTGTGAATCAACGTAATATTTTCCGTGCAAAATCTATCTCTCTTTCGCAATTGCCTGCTATATTTATCGAATATTTGTATAGTCTAAGAAAAAGCACATACAGCTTGCTCTCCCACTTCCTTCATTCCGGTAAATGTGCGGCTGGTCTGTTTCAAATTTGTAGACCTGACTCTTTTCCACCTTCTGGCTGTGGTCATGGCATTCTATGGTCAGCGCGCCGTCAATTACCGTAATATATTCTCTCGTCCGCTCGCCGTGGCTTCCACTGGTGTATACACCGCCCGGCTCTACGTCAATCCGGTAGATTTCTACGGACTGGGAGTCCTCAAATGGAAAGCAGGTAAAGACCTTATACTGTCCCTCCAGTTCCTTGGTTGGAATCATTTCTTCCGGCTTCACCAGACAGAAATCCACACGGGGAGCTTCAATCAAAGTCTGAAATTCAATCCGCAGTCCGCTTGTAATCTTTCCAAGCACACCCAATGATGGATTTGCCGTTCCCTTTTCAATCTGTGCCAGCATACTCTTACTTACACCGGTCTGCTCTGCCACCTGATCAAGACTCATTCCCTTGGACTGACGCAGTCTCTTTAAATTTTCCGATACATTGTGTGACAGGTAATCCATACATTTTCCTCTCTTTCCATTTGAAACTTCCACTTCAAATTTTTTACATCAAACTTTTCGCATCAAATTTTTATGATATTAACTGATGTTTTTGATAAAGATATCTGTTTTACAGTGCCTTGCGGTATAACATTTCTATATCACACTGACGGGATGACCGTGGGTTCACTGCAATATTGCCGCTCTTCATGGCATCTGCTGCCATTGCTTCTATTTTCTCTTCGATGGTCTCCCGGCTGATGCTTCCTGTTTTGCCTGCCTGATTGATGGCTTCCGTAAGATTTGCCGGAATTCCGATGGCTTTGCATAAGGAACGGATGGCATCCACTAACATCATCGGTTCAAATTCATCTTCATAGGCCTGAATTTCACTGATGTAGTTATAAATTTTATAATACCTTCCATGGTCAGCTAAGGCATTATACTCCGCTACTACCGGAAGCAATACTGCATTGGCAACTCCGTGTGGCACATCAAAAAATGCACTGACCGGATGGCTCATGGCATGTACATTTCCAAGTCTTGCAAAAGAAAATGCAATTCCAGCAAACAGTGAGCCTACCATCATTGCCTCTGCTGCCTTCACATCGGTGCGGTTTGCCACAAATCTCCGGATATTTTCTCCGATGAGCTCCATTGCTTTTTCTGCCATGGCATCGGAAAATGGAGAAGCCGCAGTTGAAATATACGCCTCTTCTGCATGGATAAATGCATCAATTCCGCAGGCTGCCGCCACACTGACTGGTGCCGTTGTAATCAGGTCTGCGTCCAGAATAGCATATGCCGGCAGCAGTTCATAAGAAAATACCGTCAGTTTATAGTCTCTGCTGTGGTCTGTAATTACAGAAAATGCTGTTACCTCAGAACCGGTTCCTGCTGTAGTCGGTAGTGCCACCAATGGAATAATTTTGCCCGGCACTTTATGTGCCCCTTCGTATTCGGTAATGCTTCCACCGTATTTTGCTACTACACCGACTGCCTTTGCTACATCCATCGGAGAACCGCCGCCAAAAGCTACGATAAAGTCTGCCCCGGAAGCCTGAAATGCTTCTGTCGCTGCTTCCACGGTTGTAACGGAAGGATTTCCTTCGATATCCGTAAAGTCATCCACCAAAATTCCTTCGGCTCTTAAAGATTCTGCAGCTTTCTCCACCAGTCCCATCTTCTTAAGATGCGGTCCGGATATGATAAACGCATGCTTTCCACCCATTTTTTTTGCAACTTCCGGAAGTTTTGCCATAGAGCCTCTTCCTACGATAATATTCTGTGGTACTGAAAAATTAAATTCGTTCATAGCTTTTCCTCTCATTTTCTGTCGGTATTTTCAGAACTTACTACTCGACTTTTCTATATTCTGCTTTCTTCACTCTATACATTCCATTATCCTGCCATCCGCGCCAATACACGGTCGATTGCCACATCGATTACCTGATCCAGCTCCACATCATCTGCCTCCGGCATCAATGTTGCTGCATCTTCATCTGAAATAAGCTGTACCAGACTGCCAAAGGACTCTTTGTATTTCTTTTTACAGATTGCAAAGAATACAACTCCAAGCAAGCTCCAGGCTCCAACCATCAACCACTCCGGAAGAATCAGGCTGCCGCCGGTTCCCGGAATGCAGTACATGCATACCATAAATCCTGACATTAAAACTGCCATTACACCCACAAATTTATAACCAGGCACTTTATACGGACGAGGCATATCCGGTTCTTTCTTTCTTAAAATCAGAAATGAAATGGATACCATACAATAGGCAAGACAGCATCCAAAGTTACCTGCATCACAAATCCATACCATCATGACACGTCCCGCAAACGGTGCTAACATCGTAAGAATTCCCATCAGGATTAATGCATTTAACGGGGTCTTATGCTTTGGATGAAGTTTTGCAAAAGTTCTTGGAATCATATAGGATTCTGCCATGGAATATAAAGCACGGGAACCACCAATCATAAAGGAATTCCAGGAAGTAATGATTCCGCACATTCCACCAACAATAATTACTTTTGCCATGACCGATGTTTTAAACGCTACTGCCATGGCATCTGCGGTTACAAGACCGGTTCCTGTCTGTGATGCTGCAATGGCATCCGGCTTTAATACCAGACCTACTGCAATGATAACCAGCGAGTAAAACAGCACTGCCAGTACAACAGATAATATCAGCATTTTTCCAATTTTCTTCGGTGGAACATTGATTTCCTCTGCCGCCTGTGGGATAACATCAAATCCGATAAAATAAAATGGAGATAACACCGCAACACTGAGTACTGCCTTGATTCCACCTCCGGTTGATGTGCCGGCAAACATCTGTCCGTTAAGATTATCCACACTTCCGTTGATGACGGATGCAACAATCAATAAAATTCCTGCTCCACCAATGATAATAGTAAGAATGGTCTGTAAAATAGCTGCTGTTTTGGCTCCAAAAATGTTTATTATCATAATTAAAAATGCAACGATAATTGCTACAATCAGCCAGGAAGCATAGATATCAAATCCAGCTACCGTATAAAGATATCCCTTTAAAAATCCCGGCCAGAGATAAGTCAGAATCGTTGGAAATGCACATGCTTCAAAGCAGGTAACTCCGACATATCCCAGGACGATTGCCCATGTACAGATAAAGGAACCATTTGAGCCCATTGCACGGTAACTGAACACATGCTCACCACCGCACTGTGGCATGGCTGCTGTAAGTTCTGCATAAGTCAATCCCACAAAGAATATCATGATTCCACCAAGAACAAATCCGATAGCCGCTCCAAGAACTCCGCCTTTCTGAATCCAGCCACCGGAGGATACGACCCAGCCCCATCCAATCATGGCACCAAATGCAATGACAAGAATATCCCAGGCATTAAATACTTTATTGAATTCTGTTTTCTTCTGTTCCATATTTACTACCTCCTATTCCTGAAATACTTTTCCAGCTACTTCTTCAATCAACTGTGCAGTTCCATCCACACCCAGCAAATCGCTGTTAATCAGCATATCCCTGTTATGTCTGTCTCCACGATTGCTTCCGGTCAGTGCCATATGTCTTTTGTGATAACGTTTATCTTTTTCCACAATCAGCAATTTTGCATCATCTGCCGAAAGATTGTGGCTTTCCATTACATTCTTTATCCGTATTTCATCCGGTGCATAAATGAAAATGCGTAATATTGGTTTTTGTTCTTTTAAAATATAATCAGCAGAACGTCCTATAATCACACAGGACTCTCTTGCTGCGAGTTTTCGAATAATTGTTTTCTGGACGTGAATTGCACGTTCTGTCAAATCAGCGTATTTGGAGAAAGAACCCCTGACATCACCTTCTGCTCCTTTACCGGCAATGGTCACTCCTTCTTCTACCTTTTCCATAATATCTTTGGGAATTCCTACTTCTTTGATAATCTCATCTACCGTTTCACGGTCATAAAACTTGATGCCTAAATCCTGTGCAACCTTTTTCCCAATCTGATTTCCTTTTGCGCCATATTCGCATCCTATTGTAATAACAAGATGTTCCATTTTGCTTCCCTTCCTTAATGTATATACATACGTTTTTTCTCATCCATACGAACCTGCCACTGGCAGCTTCGTATGGATGCCTGGCAACTATCTGCATAAAAAAGACGAGGGCACACTTATTTTCTGTGACATCCTCGTCTTTTCTATTTCTTATTTTTTTATCTTTCTGTTATTCTTCCGGTGCCCGGTTTGAAGGACACGGATTCCTAAATTTCTTACTTTTCCAGTGATTTTACCGTTTCTTCAATGATTGCATATGCCTTGTCGCATTCTTCTGCGGATACGATAAGTGGCGGCACCATACGAATGACATGTGCACCGATAGCTGTAATCAGAAGCTTTCTGTCTAAGCAGCCATGTTTTACATCTACACCGGAAATGGTATCATCAAATTCTACACCAACTAATAAGCCCTGATGTCTTACTTCTTTGACATGCGGTAATTTTTCTAATTTTGCTGAGAAATAATCTCCCATCTTCTTTGCATTTCCAGCCAGGTCATTGTCTAAGAGCTCTCCTACCTCAGCCAAAGCTGCTGCACAGCTGATTGGATGTCCACCAAAGGTTGTTCCATGGGAACCAGGAGTAAATGCTTTAGCGACCTCTTCCGTTGCACAGATTGCACCGATTGGCATTCCGCCGCCAAGACCTTTTGC
>OGHO01000473.1_pt1 | contig 52952 bp, 48 predicted proteins | sample 1571421 | NCBI WGS metagenome assembly OGHO01 (sample SAMEA2581937, study PRJEB24529) | metagenome | biome: Human gut stool | place: China | collected 2011
TCTTCAGCGCCTCCACATCCCGGCGGATCGACTGCACGGGCTGCTCTTCGAGCATGCGCGTAAACAAAGCCACCAGCTCCTCCTTGCCCCGGCCCGTGAATTTGTCTTCGGTATCGGCGACGCTTCCCGCCATCTGCTCGGCCTCGGCCTCCTCGGCGGTCTCGCCCTCCAGTTCGAGTCCGGCGTCCTGCGCCGCCAGCGCGGCCTCCTCGTCCGCGAAATCCACCTGCACGTCGGACGCAGCAGCCTCCTCTTCCGTCTCCGTTACGACCGCTTCGGCCGCAGGCTTGATCCGGGCGCGCTTCGCACGCGCCGTCTCTTCAGCGGGAGCCGCTTCCGCAGCCGTTTCGGCGGCAGGAGCCTCGGCAACGACCTCTGCGGCGGGGACTTCAGCCGCAGGCACCTCCGCAGGCGCACCCTTCCCGTCTGCAGGCGCCTCTGCGGCAGCCTCGCCGGCAGCAGGAGCTTCCGCAGCCGTTTCGGCGACGGTCTCTTCGGCCGGCGCTTCGCTTACGGGCGCCTCGGCGGCGGACGCTGCGGGTTCGCCCTGCGCGGCAGCGGGCGTTTCGGGTTCTGCAGTCGCAGCCGTTTCGGAATCAGGGACTTCGGGAGTCACTTCGGAAGTTGCCTTCTGCACATCTTCAGCAGCCTTGCTGACTTGCTCCTCAGGAGCAGGAAGAATCGGATTTTCAGTAGCCATCTCAATACACGTTTTTGAGTTCCATATATACGGAAGTATATAAATCTCGCAAATATAACCATTTTTCCCGTGCCGCCGAACGATTTCGCCGGAAATTTGCTAACTTCGCACAAGATATGCGCGGCACACGGCCAACCGGCCGCCGGTGCGCCGCCGAAAACGCATTGACCGAAATTATGAGCCACCGCATCCTGCTCGTCGACGACGAACCCGACATCCTCGAATTCGTGAAATACACTCTCGTCAAAGAGGGTTACGAGGTATTCACGGCCCAGAACGGAGCCGAAGCGCTGAAAGCCGCGGCGCAGCACCGCCCCCACCTGATCCTGCTGGACATGATGATGCCCGTGATGGACGGGGCGCAGACCTGCCGCGCCATCCGCGAGGACCCGCAGCTGCGCGACACGATGGTCGTCTTCCTCTCGGCCTTGGGCGAAGAGGAGCAGCAGCTGGCCGGCTTCGGCGTGGGGGCCGACGACTACCTGACCAAGCCGATCAAGATGAAACTGCTGGTCAGCCGCGTGCAGGCCATCCTCAAGCGCATCGACGCCGGAAAGGCCCCCGCTCCGGCGGAGGAGGGCGTCGCCATGGACCGCGAGCGCTACACCGTCACGCGCGACGGCCGCGAAATCAGCCTGCCCCGCAAGGAGTTCGCCCTCTTGGACCTGCTCTACTCGTCGCCGGGCAAACTCTTCTCGCGCGAAGAGATATATGCCCGGATCTGGGGTTCGGAGGTGGTCGTGGGCGACCGCACCATCGACGTGCACATCCGCAAACTGCGCCAGAAGATCGGCGACGAAAAGATCGTCACCGTCAAGGGCGTGGGCTACAAATACGAACCGTAACGCCGGGCGACGCCCGGACCGCAAAGACATGGACAGAACCAGCAAATACCGCCGCATCGTCATCAAGGCTGGCAGCAACGTGCTGACCCGCGACGACGGACGCCCCGACACCACGCGCATTTCGTCCCTCGTGGACCAGATCGCCCGGCTGCACCGCGCCGGCATCGAGGTGATCCTCGTCTCGTCGGGCGCCGTGGCTTCGGGCCGCAGCGTCCTCGAACAGCGCACGGGCCGCATCGACACCGTATCGGCCCGCCAGCTCTTCTCGGCCGTAGGTCAGGTGAAGTTGCTGAACCGCTACTACGACCTCTTCAACGAATACGGCATCGTCTGCGGGCAGGTGCTCACCACCAAGGAGAGCCTCTCCACGCGGCGGCAGTATCTCAACCAGCGCAACTGCATGGAGGTCATGCTCGCCAACGGCGTGATCCCGATCGTCAACGAGAACGACACCATCTCGGTCACCGAGCTGATGTTCACCGACAACGACGAACTTTCGGGACTCGTGGCGGCCATGATGCAGGCCGAAGCGCTGATTATCCTGAGCAACATCGACGGCATCTACGACGGCTCGCCCTCCGACCCCTCGTCGCAGGTGATCCGCCGCGTGAAACCCTCCGAAGACCTCTCGCGGTACATCGACCCGGCGCGCTCGTCGCGGGGCCGGGGCGGCATGGCGACCAAGAGCCGCATTTCGTCGCGCGTGGCCGGCGAGGGCATCGAAGTCATCATCGCCAATGGCCGCCGCGACAACATCCTGACCGCTCTGGCGCTGACCGGCGAGGAGGTGCTCTGCACCCGTTTCGAACCCGCCCCGCACACGGCGTCGGGCGTCAAAATGTGGATCGCCAGCAGCGAAGGCTTCGCCAAAGGCGTCCTGCGCATCGACGAAGGCGCCGCAGCGGCCGTCCGGGCCAGCAAGGCCGCCAGCATCCTCGCCGTGGGCGTCACGGCCGTCGAGGGCGATTTCGAACGCGACGATTTGGTGCGCATCCTCTCGCCCGACGGAACGCAGCTGGCCGTGGGCCGCATCTCGTGCGACAGCGAAACCGCACGCCGCAGCATCGGGCGCAAAGGGCTGAAACCCCTCGTCCACTGCGATTACCTCTACCTCGAATAAGACGACTATGGAATACGAATCCCTGTTCAAAGCCGCCCGTCAGGCCGGAACGCTTCTGGCCGAGACCGAAACCGAACGACTCGGACGCACGCTGATGCACGCCGCACAACTGCTGCGCACGCATACGCCCCGCCTGCTCGAAGCCAACGCCCGCGACCTCGAAGCCATGGCCCCCGACTCGCCGCTGCGCGACCGTCTGCGGCTGACTCCGGAGCGCATCGCCGCCATCGCCGCCGACATGGAAGCCGTCGCGCACCTGCCCTCGCCGCAGGGCGAAGAACTGGAGCGGCGCACCCGGCCCAACGGAATGACCATCGTCAAACGGCGGGTTCCGTTCGGCGTGGTCGGCATGATCTGCGAAGCGCGGCCCAACGTCACGGCCGACATCTTCTCGCTCTGCATCAAAACGGGCAACGCCTGCGTGCTGAAAGGCGGCGGCGACGCCCGTCACTCCAACGAAGCCATCGCCGCCCTGCTGCACGAAGCCCTGCGCAGCGAAAGCATCGACGAACACGCCTTCACCCTGCTTCCGTCGGACCACGCTTCCGTCGGAGCGCTGCTGAACGCCGTGGGTTACGTCGACGTCGTCATTCCGCGCGGCGGCGCGGGCCTGATCCGCTTCGTGCGCGAAAACGCCCGCGTTCCGGTCATCGAAACAGGCGCCGGCATCGTCCACACCTACTTCGACCGCGACGGCGACCTCGCAAAGGGCCGCGCCGTGGTCTGCAACGCCAAAACCCGGCGCGTCAGCGTCTGCAACGCCCTCGACTGCCTCGTCGTCCACCGCGACCGGCTCGCCGACCTGCCGGAGCTTTGCGCCCCGCTGGCCGCCGCCCGCGTCACGGTCTACGCCGACACCGAGGCTTTCGCGGCCCTCGGCGGACACTACCCCGCCGACCTGCTGGAACACGCTTCCGAAGAGCATTTCGGCACGGAATTCCTCGACTACAAACTCGCCGTCAGGACCGTCGCATCGCCCGAAGAGGCCCTCGCGCACATCGCCCGCTACTCGTCGCGCCACAGCGAAGCCATCATCACCGAAAACAAACGGACCGCCGCGCAGTTCACGCGCGCCGTGGACGCCGCCTGCGTCTACGTCAACGTCTCGACGGCCTTCACCGACGGCGGCCAGTTCGGCTTCGGCGCCGAGGTGGGAATCTCGACCCAAAAGCTCCACGCCCGCGGTCCGATGGGCCTTCCCGAACTGACGACCTACAAATACGTCGTCACGGGCGACGGGCAGATCCGGGAATCCTGAAGCCTTCCGCATCGGATTTACCCCGAAAAACAACAAAAATATAACGATTCGTAATCATTTTTTCCGTAAATTTGCACATCCTTAAAATTAGATGTATATTTAACTTATGATTCGTGAACTTATGGCCGTGGGATTCGGCGGCGCGGCGGGCAGCATCGTCCGTTACCTGCTTTCGGGCGGGATCTTGGCCGGACAGACGCTGCTGGGATTTCCGGCGGGCACGTTCACGGTCAACGCCGCGGGTTCGCTGCTGATCGGCATCCTGCTGGAAGCCAGTGTCTCCGAGACGCTGGGCTGGCTGCTCATCGTGGGATTCTGCGGAGGCTTCACCACCTTTTCGACCTTTTCGGCCGACACGGTGCGTCTGCTGCGGGCCGGATGTTACAATGCGGCGGCGGTTTATGTGGCGCTGAGCGTCGCGGTATGCATCGTTTTTGCAGCGCTCGGCATGTGGATCGGAACAACATTTAGGAATTAACTACATAGAAAAACAATGGTAATTTTGGTATTGAACTGCGGCAGCTCGTCGATCAAGTATCAGGTGATCGACATGGAAGCCGCATCGAGCACACTGCTCGCAAAAGGCATCGTGGAACGTATCGGCCTGCCGGAAGGCGACCTTATCCATAAACCCGTCGGCAAACAGCCTTTCGAGCTGCACCGTCCGATTCCCGACCACACGACGGGCATCAAACTCGTGCTCGACGCCCTCACCGACCCGGAGCACGGCGTCATCCGCTCGCTGGACGAGGTGAAAGCCGTCGGCCACCGCGTAGCCCACGGCGGCGAATTCTTCCCCGAAAGCTGCATCGTCACCGAGGAGGTCAAGAGCAAAATCCGCTCGCTGTTCGAGATCGCGCCGCTGCACAATCCCGCCAACCTCGAAGGCGTGCTTTCGATCGAGAAGGTGCTGCCGGGAACGCCGCAGGTCACGGTCTTCGACACGTCGTTCCACCAGACCATTCCGGCCGTCAATTTCATGTATGCGCTGCCCCACGCCTATTACGACAAATACCGCGTGCGCAAATACGGCTTCCACGGCACCAGCCACAAATACGTGGCGCAGACCGGCGCCAAACTCGCAGGGCTGGACTTCGAGAATTCGAAGATCATCACCTGCCACATCGGCAACGGCGCTTCGGTGACGGCCGTGCTGAACGGCAAGTCGTTCGACACGTCGATGGGCTTCTCGCCCGTGGACGGACTGGTCATGGGCACCCGCTGCGGCAACGTCGATCCCAGCGCCGTGACCTTCATCGGCGAAAAGGAGGGCATGTCCTACGCCGAGCTGAACGAAATGATGAACAAGAAATCGGGCGTGCTGGGTCTTACCGACCTTTCGAGCGACATGCGCGACATCGACCGCGCCTACGACGAGGGTAATCCCCGCGCCATTCTGGCCCGCGACATGCACTACGGACGCATCCGCAAATTCGTCGGCGAATACGCAGCCGAAATGGGCGGCGTGGACATGATCGTCTTCACGGGCGGCGTCGGCGAGAATTCGTGCGAGATGCGCGAGAGCGTCTGCACGGGTCTCGAATTCATGGGCGTCGAATTCGACCGCGAGGCCAACAAGGGCGCCCGCGGCGTAAACAAAATCCTCTCCACTCCCGGTTCGCGCGTCAAAGTGGCCGTCATCGCCACCGACGAGGAGCTGGTCATCGCTACCGACACATACAATCTCGTAAAATAATTTTCAAAGCACATTTCCACAACTATGATCCAACATCTTACTGAAATCGTCGAGGAGGCGAGAAAAAGAGGTAAAAAACGGCTGGCCGTGGCATACGGTCAGGATTCGCATACGCTGGAGGCGGTGTACGAAGCCTACAAGGAGGGCCTCGTAGAGCCTACGCTTTACGGCGAAAAAAGCGTTATCGAGCAGGTCTGCGCCGAGAACGACATCGACATCAAGGCATTCAACATCGTCGATGAAGCCAGCGACGTCAAGTGCGTGCAGCAGGCCGTCGCGGCCGTCGTCGCCGGCAATGCCGACGTGCTGATGAAGGGACTGGTCTCGACCGACAAATACATGCGCGGCATTCTCAACAAGGAAGCAGGACTGTTTCCCCCGAAAGGCGTGCTGAGCCACGTGTCGATCGTCGAGATGCCCTGCTACCACAAACTGCTCGTCATTTCGGACGTGGCGGTGATTCCGCTGCCCGACTTCAAGCAGAAAACCGTGCAGATCGGCTACCTCGCGCGCACGGCCAACCTGCTGGGCATCAAGACTCCGAAAATCGCCTGCATCGCTCCGTCGGAGCAGCTGCTTCCCAACGTCATCTCTTCGACCGAAGGCGCGCTGCTGGCCAAAATGGGCGACCGCGGACAGCTGGGCGACGTCGTCGTAGACGGTCCCCTGTCACTCGACGTGGCGCTCTACAAGGACGTTGCGGAACACAAGAAGGTCAAAGGCTCGTCCGTCGCGGGCGATCCCGACTGCCTGCTCTTCCCCAACCTCGAATCGGCCAACGTCTTCTTCAAGTCGGTGACGCACCTCTGCGGCGGCGAACTGGCCGCCATGGTCATGGGAACGAAAGTCCCCTGCGTGCTGACCTCGCGCGGCGACACCAGCAAGACCAAGCTCTACTCGATCGCGCTGGCCTGTCTGGCCGTGAAGCAGTAAGACAGCCTGAACCAACCCACCAACCTAACCCACCAACCTAATTAACCGGAACCGATTTATGGGCTTCAAAATTCTAGCGATAAATCCCGGCTCTACTTCAACGAAGGTCGCCCTCTACGACGAGGAGCGGCCTTTGTTGGATCTGACCCTGCGTCACTCGGCGGAACAGATCGCACACTACCCCAACATCATCGACCAGCTCGACTGGCGCCGTGACATGATCCTCACGGCATTGAAGGAACACGGCTTCGACATCATGTCTCTCGCGGCCGTAATCGGCCGCGGCGGCCTCATCAAACCCATTCCCGCCGGCGTGTACGAAGTGAACGACGCCATGCGCCGCGACCTGCAGCACGCCACGATGGAGCACGCCTCCAACCTCGGCGGCCTGCTGGCCGACGGAATCGCGGCGACCGCAGGCATCAAAGCCTACATCGCCGACCCCGTGGTCGTGGACGAAATGGACGACATAGCGCGCCTGAGCGGGCATCCCGACTGCCCGCGGCGTTCGATCTTCCACGCACTCAACCAGAAAGCCACGGCCCGCCTGCACTGCGACCGCATCGGCATCGTCTACGAGAAGGCGAACCTCGTGGTCGCCCACCTCGGCGGCGGCATCTCGGTCGCGGCCCACAAGCAGGGCCGCGTCGTCGATGTGAACAACGCCCTCGACGGCGACGGACCGTTCGCACCGGAGCGCGCCGGAACCCTTCCCGCCGGCGAACTGGTCGATCTCTGCTTTTCGGGCCGCTACACGCGGCACGACATCCAGCAGATGCTGGCCGGCAAAGGCGGTCTCGTGGCGCATCTGGGGACCAACTCCATGATACAGGTCATGGAGCGCATCGGTCAGGGCGACGAAAAAGCCCGCGTGGTGAAGGACGCCATGTGCTACGGCATCGTGAAGCAGATCGGCGCCATGGCCGCCGCCCTCGGCGGACGGGTTGACGCCGTCATCCTGACGGGCGGCATCGCCCACAACAAATCCGTCGTGGAGTACATTTCGGAATTCTGCTCGTTCATCGCCCCCATCGCGGTCTACCCCGGCGAGAACGAACTCGAATCGCTCGTCACCAACGCGCTGGTCGTCCTTCGGGGTGTCATCACCCCGAAGGTCTACGCCTGACGGCCGGGGAGGGTCTTCCACCCCGACAAAAACCGCCGGTTACACCCCAAAGGTATAACCGGCGGTTATTTTTACCGTTGTTCCGTGAATGCGCACCCAAAGCGACACGCAAACAGCCTGCGAATCAACGGTGCAAAAACTGCTTCCGGACGATAGCCGCCACCTCTCGGAAGGCTTCGAGCCGGAACAGGGCCGACAGCAGGAGATAACAGACCGCACCGGCCGTCACTTCGGCCATCAGCCGCAGCAGGGCATGCTCCGGAATCGCGCGGGCCGTCAGCCGCACCGCGCCGTACATCGCGGCGGCCGCCAGCAGCGGAGGCAGCAGCGTCCGCACGAAACGCCCCGGCGACAGCGACGTAAACTTGGTCGTGGCGAGGAAATTGACGGACATTTCGCAGAATGCGATCACCACGAGTCCCCATACCACGGCCTGCACGCTGATCGGAATCGTCACGGCGAACACCAGCGTCATAATCACCTTCTTGACGATCTCCAGCTTCACGATCAATGCACCGCCGCTCTTGACTTTCAATACGTTGTAGGCGATTATCGACATCGGATAGAAAAGTCCCACCAGACATACCGTCTCGAAATAGGGCACCGTAGGCATCCACTCCTCGCCCAGCAGGACAGCGAACATGTCGTGCGCCACGGCCGACATGCCCAGCATGACCGGGAAAAGAACGTAGGAGACCACCATCACGACCTGCCGGTAGCTCTCGGCGAACTTCGGAGCGTCGTCCTTGATCTTGGCCAGCGCAGGGAAAGTGACGCTCTGCACGGCCTGCATCGCCGAAATCGTCGGCTGATCCTTGAGCTTGATCGCCTGATCGAACGAGCCGAGCGTATCGGCCGGATAGAGCCGTCCGAGGAAAAACTGCGGAATCTTATTGTAGAACGTCGAAATCAGGTCCGTGGCGATCAGGCTGAAACTGAAGGGAGCCATTTCGCGCAGCGGCCCGCGGCTGCACGCCCCGCAGGGCCGCCAGTCGCTCAGCCACCACAGCAGCAGAGTCCGCACCGCCGCCTGCAGCACGCGCTGGGCCACGATACACCAGATCCCGAACCCGGCGAGCGCGAGACCGATCGCCGCCAGTCCGCCCGCGAGCGACGAGGCGAAAGTCACCTTCGACAACAGCGCGAAACGGAACTGCCTGACGCAGATCGTATTCTGAATGGCGCACAGCGCCCCGATGGGCAGCTGCAGGAAAAACACGGGTGCGATCTGCGCGATCTGGGGCATGTCGTAGAACCCCGACGCCGGAAACGCCAGCGCCGTGAAAAGCGCGTACATCACCAGCGAAACCCCGATATTGAAGGCGAAAACCGATTTGTAATCGTCCGCCGAAGGGGCCGCCTTGCGGATCAGCGCCTGCGAAAAACCGCTGTCCACGAGCACCAGCGCCACGGCCACCACGGCCGTCGGAATCGCCATGACGCCGAGGATGTCGCGGGTCAGCAGGCGCAGGATAATAAGGCTCACGGCCATCTGGAGGAGCATCGTACCGATCTTCTCAGCCATGCTCCACGCCACGCCGCGGGCGACCTTATCCTTCAGCTCCCCTTTCAACGGCTAACACTTTTGCGCCGCAACGATCTCTTCGTTGCGCCGGCGGATGTTGTCCACATTGGCGATCTCGACATACGACGCACCTCCGTCGGGTCCGAAGCTGCCGCCCACGATGGCCAGCAGATCCTCGCCCTTGAGTTTGCGGTACTGATCGAGGAATTCGAGCGCATCGACCAAGAAATGATACTTGTCGTGCAGCTCCTGATTGCGCAGAATCGGCACCACGCCGTACGACAGCGCCAGAATGCGCTGCGCGTGGAGCTGGTAGCAGACGGCCATCACGGTCTTCCGGCCGCGGAACGCAGCGAGATAACGGCCCGTACGGCCGGTCTTGGTGTCGAGGACCACGTATTTGATCGGCAGGTTTGTCGAGGCGCGCACCGCCGAGCGGGCCAGCTGGGCCGTGATCTCGTGGTTCACCGAGACCATGTCCATGTCGATCATCGGCTTGAAATGCGTTTCGTCGCGCTCGATCTCGCGGGCCACGCGGGCCATCGTCTCGACCGACTCCACGGGATAGTCGCCCATGGCGGTCTCGTCGCTCAGCATCACGGCGTCCACGCGCTCGTAAATGGCGCTCGCCACGTCGCTCACCTCGGCGCGCGTCGGACGCGGACTCTTGACCATCGAATAGAGCATCTGCGTGGCGATAATCACCGGGCGCTTCGCGCAAATGCACTTCTCGACGATGCGCCGCTGGGTGTTGGGAATCGCTTCGGCCGGAAGCTCCACGCCCAAGTCGCCGCGCGCCACCATAATGCCGTACGACGCCTCGATGATCTCGTCGATGTTGTCGAGTCCCTCCTGATTTTCGATCTTCGAAATGATCTTGATTTTGCTGCCGTGGGCATCGAGAATCTCCTGCACGGCCTTTATGTCCTTGGCGCTGCGCACGAACGAGTGTGCGATGAAATCGACGTCGTTCTTCACGGCCCACTCGATGAAGCGGCGGTCCTTCTCCGTCACCGAAGGCAGGTCGATCGACACCGCAGGCACGTTGACGCTCTTGCGCGAACGCATCGCGCCGCCCACGACGAACTCGCAGATCAGCTCCTCGTCGGTCTTCTCCACCACACGAATTTCCAGCTCGCCGTCGGCGATCAGCATGCGCGCCCCGACCGGAATGTCGCGCACGATGGTCGGCACGTTCATATAAACCACCTTGCGGGTGGTCATGTCGCTGCCGTCCGAACCCCGTACGGCGACGCGGTCGCCCACCCGGAAATTGATGCTGTTGCCGTATTCGTCAGCGATCGTCGTCACGCGGATTTCAGGCCCTTTGGTATCTATCATGATCGGAATGGCCGGATTCACCCGGTGTACGGTCTCGACGATATGCGTGGCTCCGTCCTCCGTCACGTGTGCCGAATTGACGCGCACGACGTCCATACCGGCATCGTAAAGGTTCTTCACGAACTCCTCGGTGCAGCGGAAGTCCGACATCGTCGCAACGATCTTGGTTTTTTTCATTCTGTACATAAACGTATGATGCTTATAATTTGAACATTATTGTGTGATCGACATATTCCGCGGCAGCCTTGAGCCGTCTCGGTAATTCCGGTCCGCCCCGACTCCCCTTCTCCGAGGAAACCCGCTGCCGCCTGCACGGCAGAAGCGCCGGCCTCTCCCGCTCCGACAGGAAACGCTCCGGAATCCCCGAAAGCGGCAACCCGCACCTGCTCCTATGCAAACGGCATGCAGCCGGAAGCGGCTTTCTACTTTTCGCCGCCAAGCAGCAGCGCTTCAACTCCCAACCGGTAGGAATCCAGCCCGAATCCCATGATCGAGCCTTTGGCTACGGGGGCCAGCAGCGAGACATGGCGGAACTCCTCACGCGCGAGGATCGACGAGATATGCACCTCGACGACGGGAACCGACACCGCCGACACCGCGTCGCGCAACGCCACCGAGGTATGGGTATATCCCCCGGCGTTGAGCACCACACCGTCGTAAACGCCGTCAGCCTGCTGTACGGCGTCGATCAACTCGCCTTCGATATTGGACTGGAAGTAGCCGAATCCGACGGCGGGATAGAGCGACCGGAGCCGTTCGAAGAAGGTTTCGAAGGTCTGCGTACCGTAAACTCCGGTGTCGCGCCGCCCCTGCAGATTGAGGTTCGGGCCGTTGAGAATCAATATTTTCATAGTTCCGACTGTTAGCCGCGCACGGACTCCGCCCGCCGCGATTCGCAGACAAAGATAGTGATTTTAAAGAATTTTTTAATATCTTTGTTTAATATCACCCAATATAAAGCGACCGTAACGGCGCAATATACGTCAAACCGCCCGGAAAACCATGACCGAATTCGGATTCATCGACCGCATAAAAGACCTTTTCGCAACGCTCCCCGACAACGGGTTCGAAGGCATCGGCGACGACTGCGCCATACTGCCCGTCGGCGGCGGCGAATCGCTCGTCTTCACTACGGACATGCTCGCTGAAGGGGTGCATTTCCTGCGCGCCGCCACCTCCTCACGGGAACTGGGACGCAAATCCCTCGCCGTAAACCTGAGCGACGTGGCCTCGATGGGCGCACGTCCCGTCGCCACCCTGCTGTCACTCTCGCTGCCCGACGATGCGACCGGAGCGTGGGCCGAAGAGTTCATGCAGGGTTACCGGGAGCTGTCCCAAGAATTCGGCGTAACGCTCGCCGGGGGCGACACCACCCGTTCGGCGGCAGGCATCACGATCAACGTCACCGCCATAGGCCGCGCCGCCGACACACATATCAAACGCCGCAGCGGAGCGCGTCCCGGCGACGTGATTTTCACGGCGGGAGCGCTCGGAGCCTCCGGGGCGGGCCTGCGCGACATTCTCGCGGGCCGTTACGACACCCCCGCCGCTGCCGTACACCGCAATCCCCGGCCGCAGGTCGCCGAAGGCGTCTGGCTCGGCCAGCGGCACGAAGTACATGCCATGATGGATATTTCGGACGGACTGGCGTCGGACATCCGCCACATCATGGAGCGTTCGGGCGTCGGCGCCGCCATCGATACCGAGCGGATTCCGGCCGCAGCAGATGCGGACATCCGGACCGCCGCCTGCGCCGGCGAGGACTACGTCCTTCTGCTTACGGCCGATTGCGCAGACGCGGAACGTCTCGCCGCCGACTTCCTCGCCCGGTTCGGCGCCCCGCTCCACCCCGTCGGCCGGATCACGGACGGCAGAGAGCTGGAGTGGTTCGAAAACGGAACGCTCCGCCCCCTCGACTGGCACGGCTTCACGCATTACTGACATTTCCGCAACCGCCGACGGGAAAATCGCCCCGGAAAACCAGCAAACCCCAAAACCGGCCAACCGCCCCGACAAAAAACACTCCCCGAACGAATCGGCAACCGTACGAACCGGCCACCAAAAAGCCGGCGGCGGAGAATCGGCGACCGAACAAACCGGCAACCAAACCGACCGGGAGTCGCACCGACCGTCCGGCCAAACAAACCGCCCGGCATATCACCTCTCAGCCAACGTTTCGCCCTTCGACAACATTTCCTCCTTCGGCAGGCCATAACAAAAAAAACGGCAGCCGAACAAACCGGCCGGCCCTCGCACCGCCCGGCATATCTCCTCTCAGCCGGCATTTCGTCCCTCGGCAAACATTTCGTCCCTCGGCAGGCCATAACAAAAAAAAACAGCGGCCCGAAGGCCGCCGCATTTCCTTGACTCCGGGAGCCGTCTCCCGGCGAAAAACTTATTCCTTGATAATATAGACATGTTCGCCGCGCCGCTGCATGTGGTAATTCTCGCGGGCGTATTCCTCCAGATAATCGTCGTACTGCAGCCGCTCCAGCAGCGTGCTGTCCTGCTCGATCTTCGTCCGGTAATACTCCTTTTCGCGGGTCATCGCATTGATCTGACGCTTGATTTTCACGGCATGCAGCGAGTTGCGCCCCACCACGAACAGCGTGACGACGACGATGACCGCCGTGGCGGCGATCCAGAACTTCCGGCCCACCTCGAAACTCATCAGGGTATGTGCATGTATTTATGCGTCTGGATGGAGATATTCCACTTCGGATGCGTCTTGGCGTACTCGACCATCGCGGGCATCACCCGTTCGGCGACGCTCCATTCGGGCTGCAGGTAGAGCATGCACTCCGGCCGCACCCGTGCGGCGTTCCGCTCGGCCCATTCGAAGTCGCTTTCGCTTTCGACGATCACCTTCAGCTCGTGCGCCCGCTCCAGCGCTTCGTCCAGCGGGGGCTGCTGCCGTTTGGGCGACAGACATACCCAGTCGAAGTAACCGCTGAAAGGGTGCGTTCCGGAGGTCTCCAGAAAAATCTGCAACCCCTTCTCGTGCAGGGTTTCGGTCAGCACGCCCAGCGGGTAGAGCAGCGGCTCGCCGCCCGTAATGACGATCGCCTGCGCCGGACACGCCAGCGCGCGGTCGATGACCGTCCGCACGTCGGTCGGCGGATAGAGTTTCGGATTCCACGTATACTTGGCGTCGCACCAGCGGCACCCCACGTCGCACCCGCCCAAACGGATGAAATAAGCGGGTTTCCCCGCATGGAAGCCTTCGCCCTGAATGGTATAGAAATCCTCGACGAGGGGCAGCAGGCGCCCGCCGTCCAGCAGTTCGGTATCTGCGGTGAGAGCCATTATTCGGTGACCACGTAAATATCTTTCAGACTGCGGCCCAGCTGGTCGTAGTCCAGTCCGTAGCCGACGATGAATTCATTGCCGATCTCCATCGCGCGGTACTTGATCGGAATCTGCTTGCGGTAGGAACCCGGCTTGAAAAAAAGCGTGCAGACTTCGAGACTCGCGGGTTTCTGCGCCTTGAGATCGCAAATCATGTACTCGATGCTCTCGCCCGTATCGACGATGTCCTCGACCACGATCACGTGGCGGCCTTCGATGCTGCCGTTCAGCCCGATCAGACTCTTGACGCAGCCCGACGAACAGGTGCCCTCGTACGAGGCCAGCTTCACGAACGACAGCTCGTTGTTGAACTCGATTTTCTTGATCAGATCGCTCATGAACATGAACGAGCCGTTCAGCACGCCGACGAACAGCGGCGTCTCCTTGTCGCCGTAATCCTCGTTTATGCGCTGGGCAACAGCCGATACCGCCTCGTCGATTTTCTCGGCGGGAATCATGATTTTGAATTTCTTGTCGTGAAGTTTTATGATATCCTTCATTTCGAATCCGGGTTTTTATTGTTATTTTTGCAAAATTAATTAATTGCACGCAAGAAACGAACGTTTCAACCGAAAATAATCGCAAAAACATGAAACTTTTCGAATGGTTCAAAGCCCGGTCCGGGCAGGAGCTGATGATGATCGCCGTCGTGGCGATGCTGCTTGTCATGATCGCCACGCGCTGGGCCTACATCTCCCGCACGGCCAAAGAGGCGATCCGCCAGCGGTTCGTGCCGCCCGCCGAACAGGCCGACAGCCTGCAGGCGAAATAAAAAAGGGAAGTTGCCGCAGCAACTTCCCTTTTTCGTGTCCGCAACGGCGGCGTAACCTTCCCCGCCATGCTCCCGGACGGCTGTTTTCTTCCCGACAGCCGCTCCCGGTTCGGGACTTACACCAGTCCCGAAAATCCCATGAAAGCCATGGCGAGGATACCGGCCGTGATCAGCGCGATGGGCACCCCCTTGAAGGCTTTGGGAACGTCCTCGAAATCGAGACGCTCGCGGATACCGGCGAAGAGCACCAGCGCAAGGGCGAAGCCCAGCGCCGTAGCCACCGAGTAGGTGACGCTCTGCAGCAGATTGAACTCCTTCTGGATCATCAGGATCGCTACGCCCAGCACGGCGCAGTTGGTCGTGATGAGGGGCAGGAAGATACCCAGCGCCTGATAGAGCGAGGGCGAAAGTTTCTTCAGCATGATCTCGACCATCTGCACCAGCGCCGCGATCACGAGAATGAAGACGATGGTCTGCATGTAGACGATATCCAGCGGGACGAGCACATAGGTCTGAATCAGCCATGCCACCACGGCGGCGATCGCCATGACGAACGTTACGGCAGCCCCCATGCCCATCGAGGTCTCGACTTTCGACGACACGCCCAAGAAGGGGCAGATGCCGAGGAACTGCGCCAGCACGACGTTGTTTACGAAGATGGCGCCGATGATGATTGCAAAATAGGAAAGCTCCATAACTATTTCTTGGCTAATTTGTTAAACAAAACCATGAGGTATCCCAGCACGAGGAACGCGCCCGGTGCGAGCACGAAGATCAGCGGCATGTAATCCGCCGTACCGAGGCTGACGCCGAAAATCGCGCCGCTGCCCAGTATTTCGCGCACGGCGCCCACGGCCGTCAGGGCCAGCGTAAAGCCCAGACCGATGCCCACGCCGTCGAGGATCGAATCCAGCGGCGAGTTCTTCGAAGCGAACGCCTCGGCGCGGCCGAGGATGATGCAGTTCACCACGATCAGCGGGATAAATACGCCCAGCGAAGCGTACAACGCCGGCACGTATGCCTGCATCAGCATCTGGATAACGGTCACGAACGAAGCGATTACGACGATGAACGCCGGGATGCGAACCTTGTCCGGAATGATGTTCTTGATGAGCGAGATCACCAGATTCGACATGATCAGCACGGCCATCGTCGCCAGTCCCATGCCCATGCCGTTTTCGGCCGAGGTCGTCGTACCCAGCGTGGGGCACATGCCCAGCACCAGCACGAACGTCGGGTTGTTTTTGACGATGCCGCTTACGATGATATTCAGCTTATTCATTTTGTCCTCCTTCCTGAGCCTCAGGCCCGCTGGTTTGTTCCTCCGCCGTATCTCCGGCCGCGGAAGTCGCGCCGGACGACACGTCGGTCGGGGTTGCACCCGTCGCAATGCTCTTGTAAGCCATCCATGCACGGTTGATCGCATCCACATAGGCGCGCGACGAAATGGTCGCCGCCGTCAGCGCATCGACGTCGCCGCCGTCCTTGGCGACGGCCAGTTTGCCGTTCACGAGCTTCTTCTCTTCGAGTTTCTGCCCCTTGACGCTGCGCAGCAGCACGTTGTCGGCGTCGGCCATCTTGGTTCCCAGTCCGGGCGTCTCCGCCTGCTTCAGGACATTGACGTTGATCACCTCGCCGTCGGGCGTGAAGCCCACCATCATGTTGATCGCGCCGCCGAAACCGTTCTTGGTCATCGACTCCACGGCATATCCGGCCAGCTGGCCGCCCTTGGTCGCCGTGTAGACCGTGATCGGCATTTCGTCGATGGTCAGCGTCTCGGCCGCCGTCTCATCGAACGCCGGAAGCACGCCGTTCAGCGCGGCGGTTTTCGCCGCCTGCTCGGCCTGAGCGATCGGTTCCGCCGTGATCATGTTCACGGCGCCCACCCCGGCCGAAGCGATGAGGGTGATGCCGAAGAGCACGGCCGTCATATTCAAAAGTGTACTTTTCATATCTGCACCCCTCCTATTTTACGCCGAAGCGCTTGGGTTTGACATATTTGTTGATCAGCGGCACCACGGCGTTCATGATCAGGATCGCGAACGACATGCCTTCGGGATAAGCGCCCCAGAGACGGATGCACATCGTAATCGCGCCGATGCCGACGCCGAAGATCACGCCGCCCCGGACGGTCATCGGCGAGGTCGAATAGTCCGTCGCCATGAAGATCGCACCCAGCAGCGCGCCGCCGGCCAACACATGGAACAACGGGAACTGCCACAGCACCGGACCGGCCGAGAGTCCGCCCTTCGCCGCCGCGACGACAAACGCGAACAGCGCCATCGTGCCGAGGATCGTCACGGGAATCTGCCACGTGATGACGCGCCGCCACAGCAGGTAGACGAAGCCGCAGATCAATGCCAGCGCGGCCACCTCGCCCAGCGAACCCGGCATGTTGCCCAACAGCAGTTCCTGCACGCCGAGCACGTCGGCGGCAGCGCCGTGTTTCACGGCCGCCAGCGGCGTCGCGCCCGACAGCGCGTCGAACGAGCCGTTCACCGGTACGGGGAACGAGGTCATCTGCACCGGATAGGCGATCAGCAGGAACACACGGCCCACCAGCGCGGGGTTAAACGGATTCTTGCCCAGTCCGCCGAAGGTCATCTTGGCGATGGCGATGGCGACGAAAGCGCCGATCAGCACGATCCACCAAGGAATCGACGCGGGCAGGTTGAAGGCCAGCAACACGCCGGTCACCACCGCCGACCAGTTGCCGATGGTCGAAGCGCCGCGGACCAGAAACTTCTGAATCAGATATTCGAACAGTACGCAGGCCGCGACCGAAAGCGCCGTGACACGCAGTACGTCCACTCCGAACACCACGGCCGAGACCGCCAGCGCGGGCATCAGCGCGATCACGACGTCGCGCATGATCCGGGCCGTAGACTGCGAGGTCTGTACGTGCGGTGCGGGAGCAACTACAAGTTTGTTTGCCATAAATATTTGGTATTTTTTACGTTCGGAGATTTACTTCTTGGGAGCCGCGGCACGCGCACGGATAATTCCCATAACGGTCTGCTTGCCCAGACGCACCCAGTCCAGCAGCGGCAGGTACGAGGGACACGAAGCCTGACAGCAGCCGCACTCGATACACGAAGTGATCATCTGCTCTTCGAGCGCGTCCCAGCCCTTCTTCTGCGTCATTTTCGAGAGGTAATAGGGTTCAAGCCCCATCGGGCAGGCGGCCACGCACTTGGCGCACTTGATGCACTGCGAAGCCTCGCGGCGCACGGCGTCGCGGCCGCTCATCACCGTAATGCCCGAACACCCCTTGGTCACGGGCGAATCGAGGTTGACCATCGCCCGGCCCATCATCGGACCGCCGTTGATCACCTTGCCCGCATCGGCGGGAAGCCCTCCGGCCGCTTCGAGCAATGCCGAAATCGGCGTGCCCATGCGGGTCAGCAGGTTCTTCGGCTCCTTCACGCCCTTGCCCGTGACGGTCACCACGCGCTCGATGAGCGGTTTGTTCTTCTGCACGGCCTGATAGACGGCATAGGTCGTCGAAGCGTTGCACACCACGGCGCCCACGTCGATCGGAAGCGCGGGCGGAGGCGGCACCTCACGGCCCGTCACGGCGGCGATCAGCTGTTTCTCACCGCCCTGCGGGTATTTCACCTTGAGGGGCACCACTTCGATCCCCTTATACCCTTCGGCCAGTTTGCGCAGGTGCGCTATGGCGTCGGGTTTGTTGTTCTCGATGCCGATGTAAGCCTTCTCCACGGCGATCGCCTTCATCAGGATCGTCACGCCCACGAGCAGCTCCTCGCCGTGTTCGAGCATCGTACGGTGGTCGGAGGTCAGGTAAGGCTCGCACTCCACGCCGTTGATAATCAACGCTTCGGCCTTTTTTCCGGGAGGAACCGAGAGTTTCACATGCGTGGGGAACGTCGCACCGCCCATGCCGACGATACCGGCGTCCTTGATCCGGGCGATGATCTCCGCGGACGAAAGCGCACACTCGCGGACAAGCGTCTCCGAACGGTCGATGCCTTCGGCCCACTCGTCGCCCTCGCGTTTGATCGTAATCATCACCTGACGCAGCCCCTGACCGTTGGGAACGGCATCGACAGCCGTCACCGTACCCGAAATCGGGGAGTGGATATTGGCCGACATAAAGCTTGACGCCTCTGCGATGAGCTGTCCCGTCAGCACCTTGTCGCCCTTGGCGACCTTGGCCGCGGCAGGCGCGCCGATATGCTGTGCGAGGGGAATCGCCACCGCATCGGGCAGCGGAAGCACCTCGATCGGTTTGGCGCCGCTCAGTTTATTTTCCGACGGATGGACTCCGCCTATTGGAAATGTCTTCATATCTTAATTTCTCTGTTTTTTCGGTTGGATTCTTTCCTTCGTCTTCCGCCCACCCCGGCAGGTCCACGCCCGCCCCGGCTCTGCGGAAAAATCCGTTTATTCGGCTTTGGAAGCGGTTTCCGCCGGAGCGGCCTTCTCAGCGTTGGGCGCGGCCTTCTCAGGCGCAGCGGCACTCCCGGCAGGCTTTTCGACTGCGGCCGCCTTAGAAACTTCGGCCGGAGCGGCCTGCCCGGATGCAAGCGCGGCCTTCTCCGCGGCCGGCTTGGCGGATTCAACAGCCTTCTCAGCGGCCGGAGCCGTTTTCTCTGCTGCCGGAGCGGCCTTCGGCGCGGCGGGAGCCGCCGGAGTCTTCGGCGCCTTGGGCAGCGGTTCCATGCCGACCAGCCGGATCGCGCCCGTCGGGCACTCGTTCACGCACTTGCGGCAGAGCTTACACTTCTGCGGGTCGATATAGGCGAGGTTGTTCGCAATCGTAATCGCATCGAACGCGCACACCTTCTGGCACTTGCCGCAGCCGATACATCCGGCCTTGCAGGCTTTCATCACCACCGCGCCCTTGTCCTTCGACACGCACGACACGTATACCGCACGGTTCTTGGGCCACTTCTTGCGCAACTCGATGATCATTTTAGGACACGCCTTCACGCAGGCGCCGCAGGCCGTACACTTATCGGGATCGACTTCGGGAAGCCCCGTTTCGGGATTCATGCGGATCGCGTCGAAAGCACAGGAGACGACGCAGTCCCCGAATCCCAGACAGCCGAACGCACAGCCCGTTTCGCCCACATAGAGCGACGAAGCCACGGCACACGACTTGGCGCCGTTGAAATCGTTGGTGCGGGGACGCTTCTCGCAGGTTCCGCCGCAGCGCACGGTAGCGACCTGCGGTTCCTTTTCGGGAGCGGACTTGCCGAGGTAAGCCGCGACGGCCTTCATGCAGTCGCCGCCGCCCACGGGACAGAAGAGCGACGAAATGTCGTCCTGCTTCACGAGCGCATCGGCCATGCCGCGGCAGCCGGCGAAACCGCAGCCGCCGCAGTTGGCGCCCGGCAGCATCTTCTCCACCTCGTCGATTCTGGGATCCTCCTCGACCCGGAATTTCTGGGCCACGAAATAGAGGATCACCGCGGAAAGCACTCCCAGCGCACACAGCGTCAGGATTGTGTAAAGTAATACTTCCATCAGTAGTTTTTGGTTATTGAGAAATGAATTGTGTGTTCGATTTTATGTCTGAAGAGCCATAACACGCAGTAATAGACGCCTACGGCGGCCAATGCCGCCAAGGCGCTGCGGCCTTCGCTCCATCCCAGCGCGGCGACCGCCGCGGCCAGCACCGCCAACAGCACCGCCAGCGCGCCGACATAGGCCAATATAACGGCGACAGCGCCCGCACTGCGGCGGACGCCGACCGTAACGCTTTCGCCTGCGGTGTAGTGTTGCTGCGCTCCGGGGGTCGTCACCTCGACGATCTTTTCCTGCGCTTCGGCCAAGCCGCACGCCTCGCGCGCCTTGCAGGTGCCGCAGGCGCTCTGTGAGGTAATCTTCACATAGACCCGGTCGCCTTCGACGCGCGACACGATCCCTTCGTGTTCGATGATTCCGGATGCCACGCCTCAGTCGCCGTATTTATTGGTCAGGGGCATCAGCCGTTCGTGCCCGAACGAGCACATCGACAGGCGCAGCACGGGCGGGAACTGGTAACGCTTCTTCTCGTTGCGCATGATCATGCAGTGGATCTTCTCCACGACTTCCGAGTCGAACCCCGCATTGACGATCTCCTCGCGGTGCTGGCCCTCCTCGATCATGCGCAGCAGAATGGCGTCCACCACCTCGTAGGGCGGCAGAATATCGCTATCCTTCTGTCCCGGATGCAACTCCGACGACGGCTCCTTGTCCAGAATGTTTTCGGGAATCACATTGCCGAACGTGCGGTTGATATAACGCGCCACGTCGTACATCTCGCTCTTGTAGAGGTCGCCCGTGGGGCTGAACGCACCCGCCGTATCGCCGTAAAGCGTACACAGGCCCAGCGCATTCTCGCTCTTGTTCGACGAGTTGAGCAGAATGTAATCCGTCTTGTTCTGCACGGCCATCAGCAGCACCGTGCGGATACGGGTCTGGATATTCTCCTCCGTGGCGTCGAACTCCCGGCCGCCGATGACCGGCTTGAGGGTGTTCACCACACTGGTATATATTTCGGTAATGGGAATTACGTTGTATTCGATGCCGAGGTTCTCGGCCAGCTTCTTGGCGTCTTCGACCGAATGGTCCGACGAGAACTGCGAAGGCAGCAGCAGGGCGCGGACATTCCCGGCGCCCAGCGCATCGGCGGCCAGACATGCCACCACGGCCGAGTCGATACCGCCCGAAAGGCCGATGCAGGCCTTCTTGTAACCGTTCTTGAGGAAAAAGTCGCGGAGTCCGCAGCGCGCCGCCTGATAGACCATCCGCGTGCGGTCGTTGTAGGTCGAGGGAACCCCGACGGGAGGATTCTGGGCCTTGGTGTCGAAAATCTGGAAATCCTCCTCGAACTGCTTCATCATCAGCACCAGCTCGCCGCGGTTGTTGAACGCGCCCGACGTACCGTCGTAGACGATGTCCGTCGCACCTCCGACCTGATTGACCAGCACGATGTTCTTGGCTTCGACGAACGACAGGTGGCGCATCATATCGTAACGGTAGGTCATGGCGCCCTTGCCGTACTTGCGGGCGTTGATCGAGATGACGGTCTCGACCGACTTGTCGAAATCGTGCTCGCGGCTCAGGTCGTCGCCCACGATGATGGCGCACTTGTGGCCTTTGATCGTCGCATATTCGAACCCTTTCGAGGGGACGAGGAAGCCCATTTCGCGGCGGGCCGAGATATATTTCTTGCCCACATAGCGCAGCACCTTGCGGTCCTGAATCAGCGCCGCGGCGCTGATGGTTCCTTCGCGCGTGAGGATCGGCAGTCCCACGATCGCGGCGATGCCGTCGCAGCACGAAGCTATTTCGACCAGCGCGTCCTCGCACAGTTCGAGGAAGGTCGTCTTACGCAGCAGATCGAAAGCCGGTGTTCCGCTCACGGCCTGTTCGGCAAAGATGACAAGGTCGGCGCGCTGCGCTTTCGCTTTGTTGATGGAATCGATGATTTTCGAGGCGTTGCCGTCGATATCCCCGATCGTGTAGTTCAACTGGGCAATAGCTATCTTCATTTGTTAGTAATTTTAGTCCGAAAATTACGACTTTGCAAAGTTAAGGAATATTTATAAAAGTCGGAAGGATTTTGATGTTAATAAATTAACACTCGCCGCACCGCCGCCGGCAGCCGGAGATTCCGCACGGCGCGAAAAAAAGTTTCGATTTTTTCTCGCTCCGTTCGGCCTGACGTCCAGCATTAGTTTCCTCAATGTAAGTAACATACGCGCACGTACCGTCTTGCATCCGACGAACGTTCTCCTTATCTTTGCCCTTGTCGAATACAAACCCTATTTACAAACCAAACGTACAGCAAAGATGAAAAAAATCGAAAAAACAGCCGGCGGCGCGAATTTCGCTGCCGTGACAGTCGGAAAGATGGACGAGTTGAATCAGCACACGCTGATCTTGGCTCCGGGCGTCGAGATTCCCGGAAAAGTATTTACGGGCAGCGCCCTCGGCGCTACGGGCGCGGAGATGTCGTTCCAGCGCATCGAGCCGGGCGCAGGCGTCGGGTTCCTCCACACCCACAAGACGCACGAGGAACTCTACATCATCGTCCGGGGCGACGGAGAGTTTCAGGTGGACGGCAAAATCTTCGCCGTCGGCGAGGGCAGCGTAATCCGGGTCTCCCCCGACGGCCGACGCGCGCTGCGCAACACCGGCGCGGAGCCGATGATTATGATCTGCGTCCAGTACAAAGCCGATTCGTTCGCATCGTCCGACGCCGACGACGGGGTGATTCTCGACGCCGGGGTCGTATGGTAGCCGCCCGCGAAAACGAAGAGGGCCGGAGTTGAATGACTCCGGCCCTCTTGTTTACTGAATGATCCGCTACTCCTGAACCTCTTCGGGATCGGTCACGAGGATACGTCCGCAGTACTCGCAGATAATGATCTTCTTGCCCTGACGGATTTCCACCTGACGCTGCGGGGGAATGCGGTTGAAGCAGCCGCCGCAGGCGTCGCGCTTGACGGTCACCACGGCCAGTCCGTTGCGGACGTTCTGGCGGATACGGCTGTAGGCCGCCAGCAGGCGCTCGTCGATCTTGGCTTTGGCGCGGTCGGCCTGCACTTCGAACTCGGCGACCAGCGGTGCGGTCTCGGCCTCGATGCCCTCCAGCTCGCTCTTCTTGGCGGCAAGGTCTGCGGCGCGTCCGTCGGCTACGGCTTCGGCCTCCTCCAGCTGGAGCTTCTTGGCCTTCACGCCGGCGCTGTACTCCTTGAGACGCTTCTCGGCCAGCTCGATCTCCAGCTCCTGATACTCGATCTCCTTGGTGATGGCGTCGAACTCGCGGTTGTTGCGCACGTTGTTCTGCTGTTCCTTGTAGTTTCCGATAAGAATCTTGGCCTGATCCACCTCGCGCTTGCGCTGTTTGGTGAGCGTATTCAGCTCCTCGATTTCGGCATTGATGTTGTCGATACGGGTTCTCAGGCCGGTCATCTCATCTTCGAGGTCCTGTACCTCAAGAGGCAGTTCACCTTTTACCTTGTTGATTTCATCGATTTTGCTGTCGATCTTCTGCAGCTCGTAAAGCGCCATGATCTTCTCCTGCATCGAATAATCAACTTCGGCAGTTTTCTTTTGTGTTGCCATATAATGTCTTCTATAGTTTAGACTTAAACCAAATAGTTCACCGGATTGCGCGAGTCCTCACTCTTGCGAACCGCAAAGGTAATCAAATTTTTCGATAAAATATCAAATAAAATCTGAATTGCGCAATATTCGCTTTCAAAATGGCCTATATCTGCTACGGTGAGGGCTTTATCGGGCGTCATGAAGTCGTTGTACTTCATGTCCGCCGTGATGTAGATGTCGGCCCCTGCGCGGCGGGCTTCGCCGATCATCGAAGCCCCGGCCCCCGTGCAGACCGCCACGCGGCGCACCTCCGGCGAAGCGATGTCGCTATGACGCACGACGCGCACGCCGAGCGTTCGCTGGATATGGCGCATGAACTCCACGGTCGCCACGGCCCCCGGCAGTTCGCCCACCACGCCGAATCCGACCTTCGCGTCGGCCGCAGAGGGCTGCAGCACACGCAGGTCCGCCACGCCCAGCATCTCGGCCAGCCGCCAGCTCATCCCCTCCGGCGCGCTGTCGAGATTGGTGTGGCAGGCATAGAGCGCAATGCCGCTGCGGATGGCCCGCTCGACGCAGCGCTGCACCTGATCGGCCGAATTGAACCGCTTGAGGGCCTGGAAAACGATCGGATGGTGCGTGATGATCAGATCGCACCCCTCGCGTTCGGCTTCGGCCATCACCTCGTCGGTGACATCCACGGCCAACAGCGCCTTGCGCACCTCGTCGTCGGGCCGGCCCACGATCAGCCCGGCGTTGTCGTACGACTCCTGCCACGCCAGCGGCGCAAAACGCTCGATGACGTCGGTTATTTCCCGGATAAGCATAATTTATATCGTTAACTGTATTAATAGAGGACCCGCCTAAAACAGCGACTGCTCGTAAAAGGCGAACAGCTCCTTGTTTTCGACCTCTTCCTTCTTGCGGCGGGGTTTGCGGGTACGCTTCGCCACCGAGTGTCCCGCATCGGCGGCTTCCTCACCTTCCGCAGCGATCTTCACCACGGGTTTGCCCCTGCGGCGGGGTGCGGCGGCTTCGGCGTCCGGCGCATCCGGCACGGCACCGGCGTCAGTATCGGCGTCAGTATCGGCGTCAGCGTCGGCAAGGATTTCCCCCTCGCCGGCCTTCAGGTCCTCGCGCACCTCGACCAGCAGCGCGCGGATACGCTGCAGACGCTCCATCAGCTCCGCATCGCGTTCCATTCCGCCCTCGGCAGGCTGCTGCCGGAGTGCTTTCTTCGCCCCTTCGAGGGTCATTCCCCGCTCCTTGACCAGATGATAGATCAGTTTGAGATTCTCGACATCCTGCGGCGAGAAGAGGCGGTTTCCTTTCTTGTTGCGTTTGGGGCGGATGACGCTGAACTGCGACTCCCAGTGACGGATCAGCGACGCATTGACGTCGAACATCTCGGCCACTTCGCCCATCGAATAAAAAAGTTTCTCGGCCATATCTATTGTTTAATAATTCGCAATGAATTGGGATACATGTTGTTTACCCGGTTTCCTATGCGCTTCGCGAATCCGAGCGCACGGCCCCGCGCGCACACCAGATTGATCCCTTCGGCAAAAGGTCCGGCCCCGATCTCCTGCCTGCGCAGGAAGCGGAGCGTCTGCTCTTCGTCCAGCTCCGCGGCGGGAACCGCATCCCGGTTCAGTCCGCAGAAGAACGCCAGCGCGGGATCGGGACGCAGACGCCCCTTGAAGAGCTGCCCCATCGCCACGCCCGAATATATCACCGGAAGCGCTTCGGCCAGCGCTTTTACGGCTTCCGCCTGCGCGACATAATAGCCGTAGCAGGTGTCGGCGACCGTCACGAAGCACATCCGTTCGGGGCTGTTCACCCAGCGGCGCAGTTCGGCTGCCGCGGCTCTGTCCACCGAAGCGAAGACCGTGCGCCGCGCCTTCGGCGTGCGGCAGCGGCCGCCCGCATCGAAAGCCTTGCGGACCACGGCGGCGAAAAATCCCTCGCCGCGCGCCCGGTGGGGATAAAACCGGAAGGTCCGGAACGCGCCCACGCGCCCGCAGACAATCCCCCACGACGCATCGACGGCGACTTCCCCGGCCTGCTCCGCTTCGTCCTCCGCCCAGCCGAGCATCCGTTCGAGCGCGCCTTCGTCCTCGTCGCGGTTGAACGTACAGGTGCTGTATATCAGCACTCCGCCGGGTTTGAGCGCACGCCACGCTTCACGCAACAGCTCGTCCTGCCTTGCGGCACAAAGCTTTACATTGCCTTCGCTCCATTCGCCGCGGGCGTCGCGGTCCTTGCGGAACATCCCCTCGCCGGAGCAGGGAGCATCCACCGCCACCACGTCGAACCACGCTTCGAAACCGCCCAGCTGCCGGGCTTCGCACGTCGTCACCGCAACGTTGCCCGTGCCCCACTTGCGGACGTTGTCCGCCAGCACCTGAGCGCGGCGGCGGTCGATCTCGTTGGCGACGACCAGTCCGTCAGGCCCCACGAGCGACGCATAGAGCGTCGTCTTGCCGCCCGGAGCGGCGCAAAGGTCGAGAATCCGCCTGCCGGCGACTTCGACACCCTGCAACAAATGTCCCACGAACTGCGACGCGGCCTCCTGCACATAGTAGGCTCCCGCATGGAAATCGCTGTCGAAGGTGAACTGCGGCCGCGCCGCGAGGTAATATCCGTCGCCGCACCACGGCACCCGGCCGTCGGCGTCGGCCAGCACGGCAGGCGGCACTCCGTCCGAACGGCCGGCCGCCTTGTCCGCATCCTCCTCCCGCCCGGCTCCGCCGTTCTCCGTACCGCCGCACTTGGCCGGGTTCAGGCGCACCGACACGGGCGGCTCGGTGTCGAGCGCCGCGCAGAGCGCCGCGCCCTCGCTATCGCCCAGATCGCGCAAAACGCGCTCGGCAAACTTCGCAGGCAGCGTCATGCGTTACTTCCGGGTATTAAGCGCATCCAGCCGTGCGCAGATTTTATCCAGCACGGCAGGGTCCGAAATGAAATCCTCATGGTCCTTGTCTACCACAAGCACGTCGCCTTCGTATATGTTGTCTATCCAGTTGTTGTACTTGTCGTTCAGCCGCTTGAGGTACAGCTCGTCGATATTCATCTCGTACTCGCGGCCGCGCTTGCGGATCTGCGAAATCAGCGTCGGGACGCTCGCCTTGAGATAAATCAGCAGGTCGGGCTTGGGAATCAGCTCGGTCACCAGCCTGAAAATCTTCATGTAGGTTTCGATGTCGCGCGTAGGCATCAGCCCCATTTCATGGAGGTTGCCGGCAAAGATATGCGCATCCTCGTAAACCGTACGGTCCTGAAAAATCACGCCCGAACCGCCGTCGGAGAGCATGTCCATCGTCTGCTGGATGCGGCTTCCCAGAAAGTACATCTGCAGATTGAACGACCAGCGGTTCATATCTTCATAGAAGTCGCCGATATAGGGGTTGTTGCACTCTTCGAGATACGACTTGGCATTGTAGCGCTTGGTCAGAATCTGGGTCAGCGTCGTCTTTCCGCTTCCGATGTTGCCTGCAATTGCTATATACATATTATACGATATTTGTTTTACATTTTTGTCCTGCCGGAGCGTTCCGGCGCCCTGTCATCATGGCGTCGCGCCGCAAAAACGTCCGCCGTCACTTCTTCTCCCCGCCGAATGCCAGTATCTCCTCGGCCACATGGCGGTCGTTGACCAGCCGCGGCACCTTGTTCTTGCCGCGGGCGCGCAGCCATGCGAGGAAAAGCCCGCGGTCCACGACCGTCAGCCGCTGCCGTTCGAGCGTGGTCCGGCGCTTGGCGTCGTAATCCGAATTCACGGCCCGCAGCTCCCGGTCGAGCGCCTCGGCGAAATGCTCGCGGCTGTCGGGCTCACGCTCGAACTCCACGATCCACTCGTGGGCGCCCCGCTCCCGGAGCGACATGTAGCACGGCGCCACGGTATACTCCCCGACGACGGCCCCGGTCTCGTTGCTGGCGGCGATCAGGGCACGGTCGGCGTTATCGACGATCAGCTCCTCGCCGAAGACGTTGATATACTGCCGCGTGCGGCCCGCGAACCGGATCCGGTAGGGATTCGTCGAGGTGAACTCCACCGTATCGCCGATTTCGTAACGCCACAAACCGTTGTTCGAGGTGATCAGCATGGCGTACACACGGCCGCACTCCACGCCCTCCAGCGGGACGATCGTCCCGCCGCTGCGGAACTCGAAGAAGTTGCCGTAGTCGAGCATCAGCAGCATGTCGTCGCGCGACGGATCGTCGGCCAGCGCAAAGAAGCCTTCCGAAGCGTTGTAGGTCTCCATGTACTGCATCCGCTCCGAGGGTATCAGCGCCTCGAACGAGCGGCGGTAAGGCCCGAATTCCACACCCCCGTGGGCGAACATGCAGAGGTTGGGCCACACTTCGAGCAGGTTCTGCCGCCCCGTATATTCCAGCACGCGGCGCATCATCGCCAAATTCCACGACGGCACACCCGCAAAGGCCGTGATGTTTTCGCCGACGCACTCGCGGCAGATCGCCTCGACCTTGCGGTCGAAGTCGGGAATGAGCGCCGTGGCCATACGCGGCGCACGGAACCAGCCGCTCCAGAACGTCGTCTCGTGTATCAGTATGGCAGACAGGTCGCCCACCAGATTGCGCCCTTCGCGGCTGCACGACCCGCCCAGCGTCAGCGTCTTGCCTTCGAAAACCCCGGTCTTCGGATTGTTGCCCGAAAAGACCGTCGCCACGTCGCGCATGCCCAGCGTATGGTTCCACCAGAGCGACTCCTCCGTGACCGGAATGTACTTGCTCCGGTCCGACGTGGTGCCCGACGAACGGGCGAAGAGCTTCACGCGGCCCGGCGAAGCGACGTTCTTCTCGCCGGCCAGCATCTTCTCGATGTAGGGCTTGAACGTCTCGTAATCGAACGTCTCGACCATCGTCTGGAACTGTTCGACCGTGCGGACATGCCCCAAGTCGTAACGCCAGCCGAATTCAGTCCGCCGTCCGCGGCGCAGCAACTGCCTGAAGACGCGTTCCTGCGTCTCGGCCGGCCGGCGCCGGAAACGGTCGATGGCCCGCTCGCGCTGCGAAAACCATGCTTTGAGTAATATGCTTCTGAATGACACGTGTCTGTTCGGTTTCGTTTTCCGGCGGCGTGCGCTGCCCCGCGCCGTGCGCCGGGCCTCGCGGCACGCGCCGTCAGTTAAAAAAGTATCCTACTTTGCCCACGGACGCAGGCATGGCGAAGACCACCACGCGGTCGTAGGGGTTGATTTCCATATTGTCCACGGCGATGAACACCTTGTCGCCGCGCACGATGCCGCCGATGATCGTATCTTCGGGCAGCCCCAGATCCTTGATCCGGGTCTTGACGGCCGGAGCGTTGGGCTTGACGATGAACTCCAGCACCTCGGCGTCGCTGCCCGTCAGGCACTTGATGGCCTGCACGTCGGTGGACATCGTGAAGCGGAATATGTTCGACGCCGTCACCAGCTTCTTGTTGATGATCGTGTCGATGCCGATCGACTCGGCGAGGTTGATGTAATTGAGGTTCTCGACCTCGGCGATCACCTTCTTGACCCCCATGCGCTTGGCGAGCATCGCCGCGAGGATGTTGGTCTCGCTGCGGCCCGTCACGGCCACGAAGGCGTCCATATTGGAAAGCCCCTCCTCCATCATGGCCTCGGTATTGCGGCCGTCCTCGTTAATTATCAGCGTCTTGTCGAGCAGCTCCGCCAGCCGATAGGCCTTCTCGGCGTTGTAATCGACCAGCTTGATATTCACCTCCTCCTGCAATTCGGTGGCGATGCGGATGCCGATGCGCGAACCGCCGAGGATCATCATGTTCTTGATCTCGATATTGGACTGTCCGGAGAACTCCATGACCTGCTTCACGGCGTCCTGACGCGCGATGACGTAGATCACGTCGCCCTCGGTGAAAATCTCGCCCTGCCGGGGGATGATCGTCTCGCCGCCCCGCGTGATGGCCACCGTGCGGTAGCTCAGCGGCGTCTCGTCGTCGTCGAAGCCCTCGATCTGCCGTCCCACCAGCGGCGAGGCCGGTTCCAGACGGAACACCACCAGCGAGAGTTTGCCGCTCGAAAAATCGACGTACTCCGTAGTCGAGGTGTGCCCCAGCAGGTTGATGACCTCGCGGGCCGCCACCTTTTCGGGATAGAACAGGTAGTCGATGCCCATGTCGATGAACATCTCCTTGTTGTTGGGTTCGAGGTACTCGTTGTTGTCGATGCGGGCGATGGACTTCCGGGCGCCCAGCTTCTTGGCCAGCATCGCCGCCACGACGTTGTCGTTCTCCTCGTGGTTCACGGCGATGAAAAGGTCGCACTTGCGCACCGAAGCCTTGCGGAGCACGGCGAAGGTCGTCGAATCCCCCTCGACGGTAATCACGTCGGCCAGACTCCCCACGTCGGAAAGCAGTTTCTGGTCGCTGTCGATAATGGTGATGTCGTGGCCGTTGCCGCTCAGCATCTTCGCCAGATGGCTCCCCATCTCTCCCGCTCCCGCTATTACGATTTTCATAGTATTGCGTCGTTGTCTTTTTGCATCCGCCGCCGAAGAGAGGGCAGCGTTTTTGCAATTTATCTTACAAATGTATACATTTGTGACCGAAAGCCAAAATTTCGGGACGTAAAAATACCTTATTGATATGCCGACATGGTTAATCGTTTTTCTGTTCGCGCTGGGGGCCGTGGCCCTTTTCGTCGTGGGCATGTCGCTGACGCTGATGATCAAGGGACATAACATCGACTCCGAGATCTCGACCAACAAGAACATGCAGCGGCTGGGCATCAAGTGCGCCGTACACGAAACGCGCGAAGCGGACGGCAGCGCCGGCTGCTCCGACACGCATACGGCCGCGGGGTGTTCGGGCAACTGCTCGGCCTGCGACATCGAAGAGGCCGGGCACAAGAAATAGTCCCGGAGCGAACGGACTGAAACCCCTGCAAACCCGCCGAACATGATCCGACAACCCGAATCCCCGAAGACATTCGTCTGGCGCATATGCTCGGCGCATGTGATCGCCTACTTCACCGCCGGCGTTTTCGCCCTGCTCTTCCTCGATTACAGAACCCACTTCTCGTCCGAGTCGCTGGCTCTGCTGATGCGGCCCGTAAGCTCGCCGTGGGTCGCGCTCGGCCCCGGACTGCAGATTTTCCGCGGAGTGCTGATCGCGCTGGCGCTGCTGCCCGTACGCGGATTCCTGTACGGCAAAAACGGATTCCTCAAGCTGGCGTGGCTGGTTCTAGGCCTGAGTTTCATCTCGACCATAGGTCCCACGCCCGGCTCGTTCGACGGCTACATCTACACGATCCTGCCCGTGCAGTATCATCTGGGCGGAATCCCCGAAGCCGTTTTATACACCGTGCTCTTCGCGGGCATCCTCGCCTTCTGGCACAAATCCGGAAAAAGATACGTCACGGTGCTCTCCATCGTACTTGTGGCCGTAATCGTGCTGTTCAGCGTCATGGGATTCCTCGGCGCGGCGCAGGCGGAGTAACGCGGCGGCCGTCGGGCAAAACCGGAGTCCACCGGATGTGATCGAGTGGCGGAAGCTGGCAGTAGTTGCTGGGGCTGAATGAGGTTGGCGGGCTGTAGCAGGCTGAGGTTGGCAAGCTGAAGTTGGCGGGCAGGAGCTGGCCGAAACCGGCTGAGGCCGACTCGCCGGCGAATAAAAAATGAGGTTGTCCGACGCGCGGACGACCTCTTCTTCGTATATCTCGGCAACGGTTCGGAACCGCTTCCGTCAAATCTTGCAGTGTTTCGACCGGCAGACGAACCACGGATTGCGCAGGTCCTCCTCGTTGTAGAGCAGTTCCCGGTCGTCGGGCAGCGTGCGGGTGCGGCCGCCCGCTTCGGCGAGAATCAGCTCGCCCGCGGCGGTGTCCCACTCGTACGTATGCGTCGTGCGGACATAATAATCGACCTTCCCCTCGGCCAGCAGGCAGAATTTGTAGGAACTCCCCTGCTCGACGATCTCCAGATCGGGATGCGCTTCGCGCAGGCGGGCGATATGCTCCGCCGTTTCGGGCGTCTGGTGCGACCGCGACACGGCCACCCGCAGGCGGGGATGCTCCGCCCCCTCTTCGAGCGGCAGCTGCCGCCAGCCCGTGACGATCTGGTCGTAGGTGTATTCGGCGGCGGCATCCGGCGCGATATGCTCCTTGACGTAGGAACCCGAATCGCGCCCGGCGACGTACATCTTTTCGAAATAGGGGACATAAATGACAGCCCCCATGCAGACGTTGTTCTCCATCAGGGCGATATTCACGGTAAATTCGTTGTTTCCCTTGATGAACTCGACCGTTCCGTCGAGCGGATCGACCAGCCAGTACAACTCCCAGTTGCGGCGTTCGTCGTAGCGCATCTCGCGGCCTTCCTCACTCAGGATCGGGATGCGCGTGCGGCCCAGATATTCGCGGATGGTTTTGTGTGCGAGACGGTCGGCGAGGGTGATCGGCGTCTTGTCGTCTTTGAGGCTTATATCGTAATCGTCTAAATTCTTGTAAATATTCATTATCGAGGCTCCGGCCCTGACTGCCGCATTGAACAGCGGCGGCAGCAGATACATCCTCACCTTGTCGTTTATCATCGTAGCTCGTTTTTTGAGTTCGGTAATTTCGATTGCCATGGTAAAGGTAACAAGAATTTATGATATGGTAAAATTTTTTACTCCTATTTTACAGCGGCGCCGCAGCCCCTTTTCTCCGCCGCCCGTACGCCCGTAGGCAATATCGCTGAGGGCCAGCGAAACACATCCGGCGACGCACCACACGAGGGCGGCGGTGAGCAGTACGGCGGCCGCCGGCCACCGGCCCGTCCATACGGCGGCGGCGATCGCGCCGCCCAGCGACGCAGCCGCCACGACGCGCAGCACGGACTGCCGCCCGCGACACGGCTTGCGCCCAGACTGCGGCGCATAGAAAACCGGCTCCCAAAGGTTCCGGCGCCGGCGCCACGGTACGGATTTGCCCGGACGGTGCGCGAAACCGCCTGCTGCAATGACGGCTTCGCGGCTCAGCAGCGCGGCAGGCTCTCCGATCCGCGAACGCACGCAATCGCACCCTCCGACGCCCCGCTCCCCCACTTCGGCCACCAGCCGCGCGACAGCGTCCGGCAGCAGAAACTGCCCCTCCCGCACCGGCAGCACGTAATCGTAGGCGGCCACTTCGGCCGCCGCATCGAAATCGCCGGCGGGAGTATCCTGCGCACGGTCCACCAGCACCAGCCTGCGGAAACGGCGCTTGCGCGAACGCCCCAGCGCCCGCACGCCCGTCACGGGCAGCTCCTCCGACAGCACGTATTCGACGCGGATCATGCGGTAGCGGGCCGTAAAGGCCGCAAACTCGACGGGATAACGCAGGGAATCGAGCACCACGATCACTTCATAGTGGGCATATTCGGCCGAAAGCAGGTTTTCGACCTGCTCCTGCGCACGGACGCCGCTGCACAACACCGATATCCCGATGCCGTCGGGCGTGTCGCTCGCCACGGCGTGGGAACCTGCCAGCAGCAGCCGTTTGTTATGTCCCCGCACGACAAGCCAGAGCAGCGCGAGGGCCGCAGCGGCGACAGCGGCAAGCAGCAGTAACAGCACGATCAGCATACCAGACTCCGTTTATAGGAATGTATAAGCGATTCGTAGTAGGGACGCTCCCGGTCGTCGAACAACCGCCGCAGCACGGCAGACGCATAGCCCTCCCGCGCCATGTAACGCATCAGCGCCTTGCGTTCGGCGCGGCTCATGGAGGCGATGCGGCCCGCCACCTCGCGCCGCCTGAGCGAACAGCGCATCGAACAGAGCGTATAGAGCGCTTCGCGGCCCAGCTCCGGCACCCTTTCGCGGGCCACCATCGCCAGCAGAAGCCTCTCCGCCTCCTCGATGCCGAACTGCCGCACGATGCCCAGCCCGACCATCCGCAGGTTGCGGTTCGGGGAGCCGACGAGCGGTTCGTAGGCGATCGGCAGCAGACCGCGGCGCAGCATGGCCATGATCTCCGACACTTCGCAGGCCGAAAAGGGATAGTCGTACTCCGCCATCCGGCGCAGCGAGGTCGCAGGTTCGGCTGCCAGCTGCGTCATCAGGGCGTAGAAGCGCACGTAACGGTTGCGGCTGCGCATATAGCGGGCGGCTTCGGCGCCGATGCCGTCTCCGGCGGGCAGCCGGGAGAGCAGCATCAGGTAGCGCGCACGGCGGTACCCCTGCGCGAAGCGTATCCGGCGCAGCAGCCACCCGTCCAGCCCGTACTGCACGACGATGCGGCGCAGCGGCGCCGGGTCAAGCCCGTAGGTCGCCGCCACCAGCCTGCCGACGGTTTCGATCAGCAGGCGGCGGGCGCCCGCACGGCGCAGAAGCGGAAAGCGCGGCGTCTCTTCGCCGCCCGAAAACAAGGCGAGCATGACGATATGCAGGTATTTGCGCTGCAGCACGGCGTCCCTGCCGCGCCTGCGTCTGCGGCGCAGCCGCCCGACCGCCATCCCGCCGAGCAGCCAGAGCGTCACGGCGGCGGCCGCCGCGGAATATATCATGAAAAGCGTTTCGGTCATAAAAGCCGGTTCAAATCGTTGGACACCTTGCCCCGCAGCCGCTGCAGGCTCAGCGGGAAAGCCATATACTGGTCCACGCCGCACTCCAGCAGACTCAGGACGGCCTGTTCGGACTGAAGCCACGAAACCACGTAAAACAGCGGCCGTCTCAGTCCCGCGGGACGCACGCCGCGCACGACGTCGCGGCCGCACAAGAAAGGAGCCACATGCAGCACGATCACCAGATCGAACAATACGCGGCGGCAAAGCCCTTCCATCTCGTCCGCATCGGCCGCACAACGCACCTCGGTGCGCATGTCAATCAGCGACAGACGCACCATGTCGCGCAGAAAAATATCGTCCGAAACAATCAGTATCCTGTTCATAAAACCCCGTCCGGCGTGTGCCGGTGCCCTGCCCCGGCCCAAAACCATGCCAGAGCCGCACGGGGCCAAAAAAATTTGCCGGATATGTTGTTTATAAGATAAATATGCGTATATTTGCACTCCGAATTATGTTCAAATACATAACCATCGAATAAATGTACGTTATAGTAGAGATTGCAGGTCAGCAATTTAAAGCTGAAAAAGGTCGGAAACTTTATGTTCACCGTCTTCAGGGCGAAGAAAATTCGTCCGTAAGTTTCGACAAAGTCCTGCTCACAGACAACGACGGTCAGGTCAAAGTAGGTGCACCTGTAGTAAAAGGCGCCTCGGTGAAGTGCAAGATCCTGAAACACCTCAAGGACGACAAGGTTCTGGTGTTCAAGAAAAAGCGCCGCACAGGATATCAGAAATGCAACGGCCACCGTCAGTATCTGACACAGGTCCTTGTAGAGGAAATTGTTGCATAACCCTTTAAAACGGAAGAGAAATGGCACACAAGAAAGGTGTAGGTAGTTCGAAGAACGGACGTGAGTCGGAAAGCAAGCGACTCGGCGTCAAACTGTTCGGTGGCCAGTTCGCAAAGGCGGGCAACATTATCGTTCGTCAGCGCGGCACGGTTCACAACCCCGGTGAAAACGTGGGTATCGGTAAAGATCACACGCTCTTCGCCCTTGTAGACGGCACCGTCGAATTCTGCAAGAAAGGCGCAGGCAAATCGTACGTGAGCGTAACTCCCCTGAGCGAGTAAGCGTTCCATAAGCAACACAAGACAGGCGGCTTCCCCAACGGGAGGCCGCTTGTTTTGTGAACCCCGGAAGCGCAAGACACTCGGTCCGAAGATCATAGGGCACACACACCAAAGATCATACGGCGACCAGAGGCCCCAAAGCCGTTTTTTGGCAATCGACTCCGCGGCCCGGCCCCAATACAGACAGGTAGTTGCAGATTGCGAAAAATTGATTACCTTTGTTATGCGGTACACCGTATTGCATGCGTTCTTAACATATCGAGTATATAAACGATTGTATTAACATCCTGAAATCTGGTAAATTTTTTGTAAGTCCAAATACAGTCCGCTCCCGGAAGGGTGCGCGCTGTTTTGTTGGATTTACGGGTTTACCAGAACCTCAGGAGTTACAGATTCAGCGGCACTCTTCTTCTTTGGCACAAATGAGTCCATTTGTCCGCACTCCTGCCGATGCAATCGAATCATATGCGGCGGCAGGATGCTTTCCGATAATCGGATTCTTCATACAAAAGAGAGTTGCGTCACTTTTTTCCTGCCGCCGTTCTTTTTTACTTTCTCCGTCCGCAACATATTCCGCACATCCGGCCGACCGAGCAGTTCCGCCGCATAACACAAAAAAAACGGCAGCCCCTCAGAGAAGGAGTGCCGCAAATTATCCGCGCCGGCGAAACTACTTCTTCGCAGGCTCTTTTTCGACGGCCTTGAATACGGCCAGCGACTTGTCGTCGTCGAAGAAGGTCAGCTCCGAACCCTTGATTTCGAAACGGTCCACGTCGTCGAGCATCTTGACGAACGCATCTTCGTACTGCATGTCGGGGCAGGCCATCCGGGTCATGCCCATATTCTCGAATTCGAGTTTCTTGCCCTTCAGCTCATAGCGGCCGAAGAAACGGTTGCAGTTGGTGCGTCCGGCGACCATCGTGTCGGCGGCATTGAACTCCAGCGTGAAGAAATCCGTCTCCTGATTGATCGCCGTCGCCGGAATCGACCCCATTTGGGCGAGTTTCCAAGTCGTACCTTCGAGCGTCTTGTCCTGCGCGGCGCTTCCGCACGCAGCCATCGTAACGAGCAGCGCTGCGGCTGCAAAATACTTTTTCATCATAAATACATATAAGTTAATAACAGAACGCCGCGTGCAAAAACCGCACAAAACCTGACGGCGTCGACTCTTACGCGCCCCAAAGTTAGCAATTCCCGGCCGGATACGCAACCCCGGCGACAAAAAACACAGGCAGGTTCTCACATAGGCGGTTTTTGGGCAGCTCCCGAAAAAAAGCCATCCGGAACAAATCGCTCCGGATGGCCGCAAATCGGGCAAAACCCCGAATTACATTTTTCAGGAATTACATTTTTTTCAGATAAACCGCGATCTGCAGTTCCGTCGTAGCGTTGAACAGATCGTCGAGAATGACAGCGGGATCGAGACCCATCATCTGCGACGGATCGAGTCCCAGCCCGCCGAGCACGTCCTTGAGCAGCTTGACATAGGGCAGCATCATGGCGCGGTCCACATACAGGCGGAACACACCGCCCTCAAAGGTGTACTTGAACGGAATGGCGTAATGGCTGTCGGTCGAAACGACACTCAGCCCCTTATAAGCGCCGAGCATCTTGTCGATCTCGGAAAGAATCTCCATCCCCTCCTGCTTCTCGATCGCCCGGATGAAATCCTTGCTGACGGCAGCGAAGAACAGGTTCGACTCCGTATAGAAACTCAGCGCGCCTTCGGGCAGGACAGCGGCGGTCTCGGCACTCGGAAATACCGATACGGCCTCGGCGAACGTCGGCGAGAAGATCGTCGTCATGATGTCGGCCCCCTCCTCGACCACCACGTCATGGTATTTGGCGGCAAACAAACCGTCGCTATGCAGATCGAGCTGAACCAGACCGCTCGACACGAATTGCGAACCGATGGCCGACACCAAATCCAAGATGGTATTGAACGGCATTACGAACGAACCGGCAGGCATCCCCATGCTCTCCGAGAGATCGATACCGGGAATATTATCCGGATCCGTCCATGCAGCGGCTACTTCCAGATAAAGCCTCGAAGGCTCACCGCCCCACTCGTCGGGCACTTCTTTAAAGTAGTGCGGCGTATAGCTGCCGACCAATTCGGACGATACCTGCGGTTTCTTCACCTTTCCGTCGTCATCGTTACAAGCCGTAAAGGCAGCCAAGGCAGCGCACACGACAAACACGGACGCAATTTTGTGCAAGAGATTTTTCATAAGCGAGATTAGATAGTGTTAATTCAAATGTGCGGCAAAGTTATCTCCGGGGCCGATTATGAACAAATAAATTCATTCGGGGGGGGGATTTTTCAAACGGACAGCAAATTTTTCATCACGAACCGAATCGCCGGAACACAAAAAAGGCCGCGGCACTGATGCCGCGGCCGAAGCCGTTTCGCCGCCCGGACGGATTTCGAACGACTCCCCGAACGGTTTTCGAACGAACCTCCTGACAGCCCGCCGACCGAACGGTTTTCGAACCATCCGCTCGGACAGATTCCGGACTGTCGTCCGGACCTATTTCGGGCACCTTCCCGAAGGAGTTTCAGACTGCCATTCGGAGGGATTCCGCCCCACCGTCCGGACAAATCCCGGACCGCTTCCCGGAGGAATTTCAGGCCGTCATCCCGGACAGATTTCAGGTCCCCGGACGGATTCCGGACCGCCATCCGTACGAACCACAACTCGGACGCATCGCCGCCCCGGAAATCGCACCGCAAAGCGGGCGGCATTCCCGGCGGCGCAACGTGCGGCCGCAACCGCCTTACCCGAACAAGCGGTTCAGCAGCGCCGCCAACCTGTATCCGGCTTTCAGCACCTGCGCCTCGGCGAACTCGTGCGAGAAAATGATGAAGTCGCGCGACTCCTCGTACGAAAGCGTCTGACCGGCCTTGGTCCAGTCGTAGATCACGCGGCACTCGCGGGCGCTGTCGGCCAGCCAGTCGCGGGGCGTGCCTTCGGCGATATCGCGTTTTTCCCGCTTCGAACAGCGGTCGAGCTGGTGCCCGTATTCCAGATAATGCCACTTGTTGCTCAGCGTAAGCGCCCACTCGTCCCAGTAATTATGCAGGCCGTACTCCTTGCCGCTGAGCGTGAATTTGAAACTCTTGTACCACGGATATTTCACGTGTCCCGGACAGTGCATGTCGCCGACGAGATGTACGATAAAGCGGATCGAGACCGTCACCGTCGAATCGTTTTGATTGCGGTAATCTTCCACTTTCGCAATGCAGTCGTCCAGAAAAGTCATCGCGTCGCCTTCGGGATCGGGCACGTAGTTTCCCCCGGCATCGACCTTGTTGGTGTGCCACGTGTTGGTGTGCCTGTAGGCCGGCGTGTGGCGGACCTGATCCATCCACGAGGCATAATAGACGATCGAACGGCCGCCGAGATACTTTTCGATGTTTTTCTTGGCTTTGGGCGTCAGGTTGCATTCGGCGATGTAGGCGATCGCATCGTGGCCGATTTTCCCCCAGCCGAACGCCGTCGCGCACCAACAGCTGAGCACGGCCGTCAGCAGACATACGGATAGTTTTTTCATTTCGAATTAGTTTTAAGGTGATTTCGAAACAAATATAAAGAATAGATATTAAATAAGCAATAAAAAGCAATTACAATCATTTCTTTTTATGCTTTATCCTATCCATACAAGCGATACGACGCCGGACGCACTCCGGCCCGACAACAAAAAAAGGCCGCGGCACAATGCCGCGGCCTTTCACATAGCTGTCATACAGATCAGTACTCCATCTTGGCAAGACGCTGGTAGCTGTTGTAACGCCACTTGGCGTTCTCCTCAGCGGCAGCGAACAGCTCCTCGGCCTCGGCCGGGAACGACTTCTTGAGCGAAGTGTAACGCACCTCCTTCATCAGGAAGTCGCGGAACTTCGACCAGTCGGGTTCCTTCGAGTCCATCACGAACGGATTCTTGCCCTGCTCTTCGAGCTGCGGATTATAGTGCCACAGGTGCCAGTAGCCGCAGGCTACGGCCTCCTTGCCCACGGTCTGCGTGCGCGTCATGCCGCCCTTGATGCCGTGGTTGATACACGGCGCGTAAGCGATCACGAGCGACGGTCCGGGATAAGCCTCGGCCTCCTTCAGCACGTTGAAGAGCTGCATCTGCGACGCGCCGATCGAAACCTGCGCCACATATACGTAACCGTAGGTCATGGCAATAGCGCCGAGGTCCTTCTTGCGGATACGCTTACCGGCCGACGCGAACTTGGCGACGGCGCCCACGGGCGTCGATTTCGACGACTGACCGCCGGTATTCGAGTAAACCTCGGTATCCACGACCAGAATATTCACATCCAGACCCGAAGCCAGCACGTGGTCCACGCCGCCGAAGCCGATGTCGTAACCCCAGCCATCGCCGCCGATGATCCACTGCGACTTCTTCACCAGCCAGTCCTTCATTTCGAGAATGTCCTTGCAGTAGTCGCAGCCGCAGGCCTCCATCATCGGGATCAGGCGGGCCGAAACCTCGGCCGACTTGGCCGACGAACCGCGCGCGGCGATCCACTCCTGCATGACGCCCTTCAGCTCGTCCGAGCACTTCGTGCAGTTGGCGATCGCCTGCTCCATCGACTCCTGAATACGGTCGCGGAGTTTCTCGACGCCCACGTGCATACCCAGACCGAACTCGGCGTTGTCCTCGAAGAGCGAGTTGGCCCATGCAGGCCCCTGTCCCTTGTCATTGGTGCAGTACGGCGTCGAAGGAGCCGAACCCGAATAAATCGAGGTACAGCCCGTGGCGTTGGCCACCATCATCTTCTCGCCGAACAGCTGCGAAATAGCCTTGATATAGGGAGTCTCGCCGCAGCCTGCGCAGGCGCCTGAGAACTCGAAGAGCGGTTGCGCGAACTGCAGGTTCTTGACGCTCTTGGTCTTGTCCACGACCTGCTTGTAGCCGATGTTCTTTACGATATAATCCCAATTCTTCTGCTGGGGCAGCTGCGATTCGAGCGGTTTCATCACCAGCGCCTTCTCCTTGGCGGGGCAGACGTCCACGCAGTTGCTGCAGCCCGTACAGTCGAGCGGCGAAATCTGGATGCGGAACTTGTAGTCCTTCGTCTCGCCCAGACCCTGCTTCCACTCTACGCCCGAAGCGGCAGCTTCGGCCTCCGTTGCGAGGAACGGACGGATCACGGCGTGCGGGCAGACATAGGCGCACTGGTTGCACTGGATACAGTTCTCGATCTTCCATTCGGGCACGTTCACGGCGATGCCGCGCTTCTCGTAGGCGGCCGTACCGTTCTCCCACGTACCGTCCTCACGGCCCGTAAAGGCCGATACGGGCAGGTCGTCGCCCTTCAGGCCGTTGATCGGCTCGACGATCTTGCGCACGAATTCGGGACACGAAGCATCCGAAACATGCACGAAGCCCTTGTCCTCGATCGAAGCCCACTCGGCAGGAATCTCGACCTTAACGACGGCATCGCCGCCGGCGTCCACGGCCGCATAGTTCATGTTGACGATATCCTCGCCTTTCTTGCCGTAGGACTTCTGGATCGCCTTCTTCATCTGCTCGACGGCCTTGTCGAACGGAATGACGTTGGCGATCTTGAAGAACGCCGACTGCATGATCGTGTTGGTGCGCGAACCCAGCCCCAGCTCGGCGGCGATCTTCGTGGCGTTGATGATATAGAAGTTGATCTTGTTCTTGGCGAGGTAAGCCTTCATGTGCGCGGGCAGCGTCTCGCAGGTCGTAGCGGCGTCGTGCACCGAGTTGAGCAGGAACGAGCCGCCGGCCTTCAGGCCCTTGAGCACGTCGTACTTGTCCACGTACGAAGGCACGTGGCAGGCCACGAAGTCGGGCGTGGTGACCAGATAGGGCGAAGTGATGGGCAGGTCGCCGAAACGCAGGTGCGACGAGGTGTAACCGCCCGATTTCTTCGAGTCGTAGGAGAAGTATGCCTGACAGTATTTGTTCGTCGTGCCGCCGATGATCTTGATCGAGTTCTTGTTGGCGCCCACCGTACCGTCAGCGCCCAGACCGAAGAAGAGCGCTTCGAACGTGCCGGGCTTGGCCAGCGAGATCTCCTCGCCCACGGGCAGCGAACGGAACGTCACGTCGTCCACGATACCCACCGTGAACTGGTTCTTGGGTTCGTTGGCCGCGAGGTTCGTGAACACGGCCAGCATCTGCGCCGGCGTGGTGTCCTTCGACGAAAGACCGTAACGGCCGCCGATGATGAGCGGCTTGTTCTTGCACGGGCAGGTGGCGAAAGCCTCCACCACGTCGAGGTAGAGCGGATCGCCGTTGGCTCCCGGCTCCTTGGTGCGGTCCAGCACGCAGATGCGCTTCACGCTTTCGGGCAGCACCTCCATCATGTATTTCACCGAGAAGGGACGGTAGAGGTGAACGGTCACGACACCCACCTTCCCGCCTTTGGCGTTCAGGTAATCGACCGTCTCCTTGAGGGTCTCGGTCACCGAACCCATCGCGATCACGATGTTCTCGGCGTCTGCGGCTCCGTAGTATACGAAAGGCTTGTACTCGCGGCCGGTGATCTTCGAAATCTCGCGCATTGCGTCTGCGACCATGTCGGGCACGGCGTCATAGAAGGGGTTGGAGGCTTCGCGGGTCTGGAAATAGATGTCGGGGTTCTGGGCCGTACCGCGCGTCACGGGGTGTTCGGGGTTGAGCGCACGCTGGCGGAAGGCCTTCAGCGCGTCACGGTCGAGCATCGCCGTCAGGGCGGCTTCGTCGATCAGCTCGATCTTCTGGATCTCATGCGAGGTGCGGAATCCGTCGAAGAAGTGCAGGAACGGCACGCGCGACTTGAGCGCCACGATGTGCGCCACGCCCGCGAGGTCCATCACCTCCTGTACGGACGAGGTGGCGATCATCGCGAATCCGGTCTGACGGGTCGCCATGACGTCCTGATGGTCGCCGAAAATAGACAGCGACTGCGCGGCCAGCGCGCGGGCCGACACGTGGAACACGCCGGGAAGCAACTCGCCGGAGATCTTGTACATATTCGGAATCATCAGCAGCAGGCCCTGCGACGCGGTAAACGTCGAAGTGAGGGCGCCGCTCTGGAGCGAACCGTGCACGGCGCCTGCGGCGCCCGCCTCGGACTGCATCTCCACGACTTTCACCGTTTCGCCGAAAATATTTTTACGACCTTGTGCAGCCCACTCGTCCACGAGCTCGGCCATGGTCGAGGAGGGCGTGATGGGGTAAATCGCCGCAACTTCCGAGAACATGTATGCAACATGCGCCGCAGCGTAATTACCGTCACACGTGATAAATTTCTTTTCTGCCATTTTGTTAAAATTTTAGATGATATTGTGTGTGTTTTCTGAATTCAGGACAGAATGCGTTGCAAAGATAGCAAATCCGGCGGAAAAAACAGTCCGATTTCAGAACAAAAAATCAGGAATTTTTACCATTCGGGGTGTTAGCGGAATAACACTCAAGGTTGTTAATTTTTTAACACAAACCTGCGGAAATCACGGAGTTGCAAAACCGGTTTACCCATAGCGCGTTACCACGGCGGCACACTTTCCGGCGCTCCGCCGGGCCTCTTCCGGGGAGCGTCTCCCGGCTCCAGAACAGACGCACATTCCATGCCGTGCCAAAATAACGCAAAACAGCCTGCATTGAGCAAATTCGGGTTTAACGGATGGGTTGTTCGGGCAGTGCAATTGCAGATCGGGAAAATTTTTCTACTTTTGTTCCCCGAATTCGTTCTTTACATATCGTCATATGTCAACGATGTATTGGGACCCTAAAATCTGGTAAATTTTTTGCAATCCCGCAATATCCGTCGTACCCCGAAGGGTGCGTGCTGTAATTTGTGGGATTGAAGGCTTACCAGAGCCGTAGGGTCCACAGATTCGGCAGCACTCTTCCCGTTTTCCTGCCGCAGCACACCGGGCCATATGCGGCGGCAGGATTTATGGATTCACAATCCCCAAACTTCATAGTCACAGAATCCATCAAACAAATGAGGCGTCACTACTATTCCTGCCGCCGCTTTTTTACTATCTTTGCAGCCATATGATCGAATACAAAAAGAAAATACTGGCGAACGGACTCACGGTCGTCGTCAACCGCGACCCGGTCTCGAAGCTCGCCGCGGTAAACATCCTCTATAAAGTAGGCGCACGCAACGAAAATCCCGAACGCACGGGGTTCGCGCATCTGTTCGAACACCTCATGTTCCGCGGCACGCGCCGCATACCCAACTTCGACCTGCCGGTGCAGATGGCCTGCGGCGACAACAACGCCTTCACCAACAACGACTATACCGATTTCTACATCACCCTGCCGAAAGACAACGTCGAGACGGCCCTGTGGCTCGAAAGCGACCGCATGGAGGGGCTTGACATCACGCCCGAAAAACTCGAAACCGAGAAGCGCGTGGTGATCGAGGAGTTCCGCCAGCGCTACCTCAACCAGCCCTACGGCGACCAGCCGATGCTGCTGCGGGCGCTGGCCTACAAGGTCCACCCCTACCGCTGGGCCACCATCGGGCTGACGCCCGAACATATCGCCCAAGCGACGCTCGACGAGGTGCAGGCCTTCTACCGCGCCCACTACCGCCCTTCGAACGCCATTCTTTCGATCTCGGCCGACATCGACGAAGAGAAGATGCTCGATCTGGCCGAAAAGTGGTTCGAGCCGCTCGCCAACCGGCCTGCGGCCCCGGACCACATCCGTCAGGAACCGGTCCAGACCGCACCGCGCCGCGAGGTCGCCGAGCGCGACGTCCCCGCCACGACGGTTTCGCTGGCCTTCCACATGGGCGGACGCACCTCGCCCGACTTCTACATCGCCGACCTCGTGTCGGACCTGCTGGCCGGCGGCGACTCGGCGCGGCTCTACACGCATCTGGTCAAGGAGCAGCGGCTGTTCTCGTCTGTGAACGCCTACATTTCGGGCGACGTCGATCCCGGACTCTTCGTCTTCACGGGCCAGCTCCTGCCGGAGACGACACCCGAACAGGCCGAAGCGGCCTTCCGCGCCGAAATCGAAGCGCTCCGGACCCGGCCTGCGACGGATTACGAGGTCGAGAAGGTCAAAAACAAGTTCGAAGCCAACACGCTCTTCGGCGAACTGAACGTAATGAACAAGGCGATGAACCTCGGCTTCTACGAGATGCTGGGCGACCTGCCGCTCGTCAACCGCGAGGTTGCGGTCTACCGGGCCGTCACTACCGACGACATCATCGACTTCAGCCGCCGCACGTTCCGGCCCGAAAACTGTTCCACCCTCATTTACAAAGCAAGCAAATGACACAACCGCCTCTCGTAATACCCGCGACCGTCGAGGTCCCGCAGGCCGAAAAGACGACGCTCTCCAACGGCGCCACGCTCTACACGCTCGCCTCGGACGACTTCGAAGTGCTGCGCATCACCTTCGTGTTCCGCGCCGGATCGGCCGTGCAGCGGGTTCCCTTCTCGGCATCGGCCGCGGCGAACATGCTCGCGGAAGGCACGCGCGACATGACGGCGCAGCAGATCGCCGAACAGCTCGACTATTACGGCTCCTATTTCGACGTCAACATCGACCGGGACTACGCCTATATCAGCTTCTGCACGCTCTCCAAATTCTTCGGACAGACGCTGGCCGTGGCCGAGCAGGTGCTCCTGCATCCGACATTTCCGGAGGAGGAGCTGCGCACCTACTGCGCCAAGCGCAAACAGCGGCTGGCCATCGAGCGCACGAAAGTGGACGTCGAAGCCCGCGAAGCGTTCGCACGGACGATGTTCGGTCCCGAACACCCCTACGGCATTTCGGCCGACGAAAACGATTACGACCGCCTGACGCGGGCCGACGTCGCGGAATTCTACGCCCGCCATTACACGGCCGCCAACGGCTTCGTGGTGTGCAGCGGACGCATCGGCGAGCAGGAACGGGAAGCCGTGGCCGCCCTCGCGGAACGGCTGCCGCGGTCGGAGTCCGAAACCGGGACGCCGTTTCCGGCGCCCGTAACCCGGCACGAAGCCTTCGTCGAACACCCCGGCGCCGTGCAGTCTTCGATCCGCATCGGACGCATGCTCTTTCCGCGCCAGCATCCCGACTTCTTGGGCATGCAGGTCGTGGCGTCGGCGCTGGGCGGCTACTTCGGATCGCGCCTGATGCAGAACCTGCGCGAAGAGCGCGGCTACACCTACGGCGTGGTGGCCGCCATGGTCAATTTCGAGCAGGCGGGCTACTTCGCCGTCGCAACGCAGGTCGGCACCGACGTCACGCGCGACGCCCTGCGGGAAATCTACGCCGAAATCGAACGGCTGCGCACGGAACCGATGCCCGACGAGGAGCTTTTGCTGGTCAAGAACATCATGATCGGCGAGATGATGCGCATTCTCGACGGCCCGTTCGGCATCGCCGACGTCACGATCGAAAACATCCTCTGCGGCCGGGACCACACCGTCATCGGCGAAAACATCCGCCGCATACAGGCCATGACGCCCGCCGACGTACAGCATCTGGCGCAGAAATACCTCGCGCGCGAGGATCTGGTGACCGTCATCGCAGGCGACCCCGCCCCGGAGGAGCGGCAGGCCTCGGAAGAAAAGGCGGATCGCCAGTGACGCGCAGCGGAATTTCACCCCGGCGGCCGCAACAGCGCATAGACAGAACAGTAAGCGGAAACCCCGGCCATACGGAACCGGCAACAAAAAAGCATCCCTCAACGGGATGCTTTTGGTTTCAATGCAGACACATGACACATGGTCGCAGGCGTACGACCGCACAACGTATGACCGCAGACGCATCATGCACGGTGCACGGCGCACGGACTCCGAACGGCTACGTTCTGTTCGCCGCGACCCAGTCGGTCAGCTCCACGAAGTCGGCGACCGAAAGCTGCTCGGCGCGCTGCGTGAAGAAAGGATGCTCCGCGCCGCCGAAATTGCCGAATACCGACCGCAGCGAGTTGCGGATCATCTTGCGCCGCTGTCCGAAGGAGGCTTTCACGACCTTCACGAACAGCGTTTCGTCGCAGGCGAGCCGCTCGACGCCGTTGCGGCGCAGGCGGATCACCGCGCTCTTGACCTTGGGCGGCGGATTGAAAACCGTCTCATTGACCGTAAAAAGATATTCGATATCGTACCACGCCTGCAAAAGCACCGAAAGGATGCCGTACTCCTTCGAGCCGGGAGGTTCGGCCAGCCGCACGGCGACCTCCTTCTGGATCATGCCGACGCATTCAGGCACCAGATCGCGGTTCTCCAGCACCTTGAAGAATATCTGCGAAGAGATATTGTAGGGAAAATTGCCGATGATCTTCAGCCCTCCGGGAAACAGTTCGCGCAGGTTCATCTTCAGGAAGTCGCCTTCCATCAGGCGCGGCGTGAATTCGGGGTAATGCGCATGCAGGTATTCGACGCTTTCCGGGTCGATTTCGGCCCCGTAGGTGACGATGTCGTCGCGCCTGAGCAGAAACTGCGTCAGCACGCCCATGCCGCACCCGACCTCCAGCACGTCGCAGCGCCCGGCGGCTTTCGCCCCCTGCCCGGCATCCGGCGTAACATCCGGCTCTATACCCGACACACCCTCCGGCCCTGTCTCCTGCGCAACATCCCGCCCGGCACCCGCCGCGACACCCGGTTCCGTACTCTGCACGACATCCGGTCCGGCACCCGCCGCGACACCCCGCCCGGCAGCAATTTCCGCCGTCCGGCCATCGACTGCGACTGCGGCATCCCCGGTTGCGGCCGCTGCACCCGTCTCGGCAGCGTTTCCGGTCCCTCTTTTCGCTGCGACGATTACGGCCGTCTCCGGCTCCTCCGGTCCCCTCCCAGCCGCAGCCTGCCCGTCCGCTCCGGAAAGAGCGGCAACAGCAGGAGCTGTCCGCAGCCGGATCTCTCCGCCCGAAAGCGAGTCGCAGATTTTGCGCGCGATATTCAGATCGACCAGAAAATGCTGGCCCAGCGCCTTTTTAGCCCTTACTTCACTCATTCTATTTCAGCAATTCATAATAACAGCCGTTCACGCACGCTCCGTTCACGACAAAAGCGCGGTGCCCCCCCCGAAACGGAATCCGGCTTCGGCCAGCACCCGCTGCGAAGCGGGATTCGAGGCGTATGCGGCGGCAAAGATACGAATTATCGGGGTATTTGCGAAAACCCGCTCCGCGGCCCGCGACACGGCGGCGGTCATAACGCCCGTCCCCGGTACGAAGCCCCGATCCAACAGCCGATTCCGGCGTTGAACCGCCCGACATCCGTCTCCGGCGCAAACCCGATGCCGCCCACGGCTTTGCCGCCGATCACTACGGCGAAATCCTCCGGCCGGGATTTGGCCGCGGCCTGCGCGATGAAGGCGTCCCCTTCGCCTCAGCCCTCTCAAAAAAAAATCCGCCGGGCCAATGTCCGGCGGATAACTCTCAGCGCTTCTGTCTGCGCGATTTCTTCTTCTCCTGCCGCTCCTTGGCCCGGCGTTCGAGCCGCACGCGGCGCTGCGTCAGGCGGAATGTGTAGAGCAGGCCCACGAAACCCACGCCCAGCAGCGTAATCCAGAACCAGACGGCAATGCCCCGTTCCATATACTCCAGCGCGTAAATCACGCCCGCGACCGCCGCGATCATCATCACGAGACGGACGATCTGCATAACATTCGTTTTCCTCATATCACTCCTTATTTTACACGTTTCCGACTCCGGGCGCCGGCCTCCGCAACCGCCGCGCCGCACGGACCGGCATACAAAACCGCACGCAAAATCGCAGCACAAACCGCAGCACGGACCCGCGCGCACCGATCGTCCTCTTCCCCGCGTGCCATACGCCACAAAACGGCTGCGTCGCCCTGCCGGAAAACACGGTCTCCACGCTCCGAAACAACTGTAAAGCGCCCCGTCAAGGAATCTGGTGCCTGTTCACCTCGTCGAGGTGCCTGCACTTGCGCTTGTGGCATTCGTTATACACCATACCCGCGCCGGCCAGTGCGAACAGCACCGCCACGATCAGGTCGAAAATACAGTTCTTGTTCGACAAAGCCCAGAATATATTGACACCGAGCCACACGAGCGTCACAATCAGGAAAATCACGGCAACAGTAAAAGTCTTTTTGTTCATAGGCATATTTGTTAAGTTAGTCCATTGCTCGGAACAGTGACGCAACAGCCGCGGGACAGCAGGTCGGTACAGGGCGTCAGTTACCCTGCTCGCACATGAATTTGATACGCACCAGACGTATCTCCTCCTCGGTATAGTCGGCCCCCAGTTCGTCGATGGCCGCATCGAGCGAGTCGCTCTCGGCGTCCTCCTTGAAATAGAGGTATATGTCCTCGATCTTGTCCTCGTCCATAAACTCCCGGAGGTAATAGGAGATGTCGAGCTTCGTGCCCGAATTGACGATTCCCTCGATCTCGGTCAGCAGCTCGTCGAAATCGAGATCCTTGGCACGGGCGATGTCCTCGAAATCCATCTTCCGGTCGATCGACTGGATGATGAAGATCTTGTTGCCCGACTTGTTGCCGACCGACTTGACGATCATGTCCTGCGGACGGATGATCTCCTTCTCCTCGACGTAGGCCTTGATCAGCTTGATGAACTCCTCGCCGAACTTGCGGGCCTTGCCCACGCCGACACCGGTAATGTTCTGCATCTCTTCGAGGGTGATGGGGTACTGCACGGCCATATCTTCGAGCGACGGGTCCTGAAAGATGACGAACGGCGGCAGCCCGTGCTGCTTGGCGACCTTCTTGCGCAGGTCCTTGAGCATCGAGAACAGCTCCTCGTCCGCCGCGCCGCCCTTGCCCATCGGGGCCACGGCCTCGGCCTCCCGCTCCTCCTCGTCGTAATTGTGGTCGAGCGTCACGGTCACGGGGAACGGCATGGCGATGAAATTCTCGCCCTTGCGGTTCACCGAGATCAGTCCGTAATTCTCGATATTCTTGTCCACCAGTCCGAGGATGAGCGCCTGACGCAGTACGGCGCCCCAGAAACTGGCGTCGTGCTCGGCGCCTGCGCCGAACCACTTGCTCTTGTTGTGTCCGTAGCTCTTTATCAGCGCCGTGGTCTTGCCCGTCAGCACATTCACCAGATAGTCGCCCTTGAACTTGTCGCCGATGTCGCGCAGAGCCTCCAGCAGCATCTTCAGCGCGGCCTTGGCGTCGATCTTGGGCCGCGGATTGCGGCAGTTGTCGCAGTTGCCGCAGTTCTCCTCCGTATACTCCTCGCCGAAGTAGTGCAGCAGCGTCTTGCGGCGGCACATCGAACTCTCGGCGTACGACACCGTCTCCAGCAGCAGCAGTTTGCCGATCTCCTGTTCGGCGATGGGCTTGCCCTGCATGAACTTTTCGAGTTTCTGAATATCCTTGTAACTGTAGAAGGTCAGGCAGTAGCCTTCGCCGCCGTCACGGCCGGCGCGGCCCGTCTCCTGATAATAGCCTTCGAGCGACTTGGGTATGTCGTAATGGATCACATAACGCACGTCGGGCTTGTCGATGCCCATGCCGAATGCGATCGTGGCGACGATCACGTCGGCGCGCTCCATCAGGAAATGGTCCTGATTGGCGGCGCGCGTCGCGGCGTCCATGCCGGCGTGGTAGGCCAGCGCCTTGATGCCGTTGGCCACGAGCAGTTCGGTCAGCTCCTCGACCTTCTTGCGGCTCAGGCAGTAGATGATGCCGCTCTTGCCCTCGTTCTGCTTGATGAAGCGGATGATGTCGCGGTCCACGTTGTGCTTGGGCCGGATTTCGTAATAGAGGTTCGGGCGGTTGAACGACGACTTGAAGACCGAAGCGTCGGACATGCCCAGATTCTTCTGAATGTCCAGCTGGACCTTGGGCGTGGCGGTCGCCGTCAGGGCGATCAGCGGCGCAGGACCGATTTCGTTGATGATCGGACGGATGCGGCGGTACTCCGGCCGGAAGTCGTGCCCCCACTCCGAGATGCAGTGCGCCTCGTCGATGGCGTAGAACGACACCTTTATCTTATGCAGGAAAGCCACGTTGTCCTCCTTGGTCAGCGACTCAGGGGCGAAATAGAGCAGCTTGGTCTTTCCCGACAGCACGTCGGCGCGCACCTGCGCCACGGCGGTCTTGTTGAGCGACGAGTTGAGGAAATGGGCGATCCCCGAATCGGCCGAGAAGGTGCGCATGGCGTCCACCTGATTCTTCATCAGCGCGATAAGCGGTGAAATGACGATCGCCACGCCGTCCATGATCAGGGCGGGCAGTTGGTAGCACAGGGACTTTCCGCCGCCCGTCGGCATAAGCACGAACGTATCGTTTCCCTCCAGCACATTGCGGATCACAGCCTCCTGATTCCCTTTGAACGACGAAAAGCCGAAGTATTCCTTCAGCTTGTCGTGCAGCAGGGACGATTCATTTTGTTTCATTTCGCCGATTCTACTCTTTATTCACAAATTCTTAGGTAAAGTTAGCAAAAAATTCGGAATTCCGCACCATCTACCGATAAAAATTCAGCGTCCCGGCGATTGGAGCAAGCCCGGCTCAACGAAATGGTTTCGTTTCTTTCCGGTACGGACACAAGAACGGACGCCCCGGAAAAATGGCATATTCTATGCAAAAGAACTCCCCGATCCCCTGCAAACAGTTTGCTGTCCGACGCTTATTAACCGACATAACCAGTCAGCCATGAAAAAACGCTTACTATCCGCACTGCTGTTCACCGCCGCACTGAGTCTCCCGGCGGCCGCGCAGACGCTCCCCGCACAATCCGCCCCGGAAGGCTCCGGCACACGACCGGCACCCCGAACAAGCGCCGCCGAGATCGACGACGCCAACGACGCCGCTTCGCCGGAAGAGGTCTCGAAGAAGATCACCCGGTTCGAGAAGATTCTCGCCGCGCTGCCCAAATTTTCGGGCTATGCACAGATCGGCTACACCTACCAGACCAACGTCGGGGGAACGGACGGCAAAAATTCGTCGTCGTTCAACGTCAAGCGCATGCGTCTGATCCTCACGGGCGACATCTCCCGCACGTTCGACTACAAGATGCAGTTCGAGGGCTTCTCCAGCTCGGCCGACCAGCAGGGCAAGGCGCTCATCACCGTGCAGGACATCTACCTGCGGGCCAAAATCCGCCCCCAGATACACATCTGGGCCGGTCAGTTCCCCGTTCCGCTGACCATCGAGAATTACGACATCTCGCCCGGCACGCTCGAAGTCCCCAACTTCTCGCACGCCATTCTCAAAATGGTCTGCCGCAACGCCGTGTCGGGCTACAACACCTACGGACGCGACTGCGGCCTGCAAGCCACGGGCGCGTTCCTGCACCGCGACGGCTGGGACATGCTCACCTACAACCTCGCCCTCTTCAACGGCTCGCAGATGAACCGCCCGGACGACAACAAGTCGAAAGACATCGTGGCGCGCCTCACATTCTTCCCTCTCAGGGAGCTGCGCATTTCAGGCTCGGTGAACTGGGGCGAATACACCAACAACACGGTTTCGAAGGACTATATCCCCATGACGCGCTACGCCGCCGGCTTCTGGTACGACAGCGAACACCTCCTCGTCCGGGCCGAATACGCGCACACCGGCTCCTCCGCGGCCTACACAGACAAGACGACCGGGGAAAAGACACGCGGCAAGGTCGACGAACAGATGTACTACCTCATCGCAGGCTACAAATTCAAGGGCAAATACATGCCCGTAATCCGCTACGACGTCTTCAACGGCAAACGCAACACCTACCTGCCCGGCTCGGTCGGCAAGCAGCAGGACTTTCTGGTGGGCTTCCTCTACATGCCCATTCCGCGGCTGAAGGCGCAGGCCGCATGGACGCTTTCGAAATACTCGGCGGCGGGAGCCAAGAACGGCAACGGCTTCGAAGTGGCGCTGATCGGATTCTTCTGACGCCCGGCCCGATTGTCCCCGCAGTTGCCGGGACAACATCGCCGCACGCTCCGGCCCGCACGCCCGGCCGCCGGGGAACATTTCCGCGGCCGTTCGGAACCTTTTTGCCGCCGCTGCGGACAATTTCCGGACTTCGCCCCCTTTCCGGAGAGAATTATGGCCCCGCGGTTTGGAGTTTTTACCTACTTTATATACCTTTGTTGCGACGGCCCCGGCCCGCAGCCTTCCCGTTCCGGCTCATCGGCCCGAATACGGAACCGCTTCGGGATGAAGGGGCTGCAAACTTAACCATGCAGCAACATGCGCCTATACACAAGCGAACTTGTCAAGAAATATAAAGCCCGCACGGTCGTCGATCATGTCTCGATCGACGTCAATCAGGGCGAGATCGTCGGACTGCTCGGCCCCAACGGAGCAGGCAAGACCACGACCTTCTATATGATCGTGGGACTCATCAAGCCTAACGAAGGACGCATTTTTCTGGAAAACGACGAGGGACAGGTCGCCGAGCTGACCAACGAACCGGTCTACAAGCGCGCGCAGATGGGCGTGGGCTATCTGGCGCAGGAAGCGTCGGTTTTCCGCCGCCTGTCGGTCGAGGACAACCTTCGCGCCGTGCTCGAAATGACCGAATATTCGAAGGAGTATCAGGCCGAGCGCGTCGAATCGCTGATCGAGGAGTTCCGCCTGCAGAAGGTCCGCAAGAGCCTCGGCATCCAGCTTTCGGGCGGTGAACGCCGCCGCACGGAGATCGCGCGCGCCGTGGCCATCAACCCGGCGTTCATCCTGCTCGACGAAC
>OGHO01000483.1_pt1 | contig 52268 bp, 38 predicted proteins | sample 1571421 | NCBI WGS metagenome assembly OGHO01 (sample SAMEA2581937, study PRJEB24529) | metagenome | biome: Human gut stool | place: China | collected 2011
ACAAATGGATAGTACATGAGGTACATTCCATTCGGGGATTTCGAGGGATGTGCGGCAGGTGCGCCGCAGTCATCGAAATTACTCGTATTGGCCGGATTTCAGCCGCTCCACCTCTTCGCGGGTCAGGAACCGCCACGCTCCGCGCTTGAGGTTCTTCTTCGTGAGACCCGCATAGTAAACGCGGTCGAGTTTGGTCACGGTGTAACCCAGAAACTCGAAAATACGGCGCACGATGCGGTTGCGGCCCGAGTGAATCTCGATCCCCACCTCCTGCTTGTTCTCCTTGACATAGGAAATCTCGTCGGCGAAGATCTCGCCGTCCTCAAGCGTGACGCCCTCGGCGATGCGGTCCATGTCGGCGCGCGTCAGGGGTTTGTCGAGCGTCACCTGGTAGATTTTCTTCTTCCTGTAAGAAGGATGCGTAAGTTGTTTGGTGAGGTCGCCGTCGTTGGTGAACAGCAGCAGCCCGAGGCTGTTTTTGTCCAGACGCCCCACGGGATAGATGCGCTCCGTGCAGGCACCTTCGACCAGCTCCATGACCGTCTTTCCGGCATGGGGATCGTCGAGCGAGGTGACGTAGCCCTTAGGCTTGTTCAGCACCAGATAGACCTTTTTCTCGCCCTGCACCGGCTCGTCGTTGAACCGCACTTCGTCGGTCGGCAGCACCTTGGTCCCCAGTTCGGTGACAATCACGCCGTTGACCGAAACGACACCCGCCGTGATGAAATCGTCGGCTTCGCGGCGCGAGCAGATGCCCGACTGGGCGATGAAACGGTTCAGGCGCATCTCGCCCGTCTGCTTCTCGGGATTGAATTTCGGATACGGCGCCGGTTTGTCGTCGTGTTTCTTGTAGGCGGGTTTGAAGGGTTTGTCGACAAACTTCCGGTCGCCAAATTTCTTATCCCCGAATTTCTTCTCGCCGAATTTTTTCTCACCGTAGGGCTTGTCGCCGAACTTCTTGGGGCCGAATTTCTTCTCGCCGTAGGCCGGCTTGTCGCCGTAACTGCGGCGAGGACGCTCCTCGTCGTTGCGGGAACGGTCGTTATCGTAGCGGGGTTTGTCGCCGAAGGAACGCCGCGGACGGTCGCCATAGGGACGCGGCTTATCGTCATACTGACGCGGGCGGTCACCGTACTGCCGCGGTTTGTCGTCATACTGGCGGTGCGGGCGGTCGCCCTCCCCGCGGGGTTTGCCGCCGTAGTGCGGCTTCTCGAAGGCCGGACGGTTGTCGGCCGTGAAATGGGGGTTATACGAAGCCCGGCGTTCGGGCCTGTTCTCAAAGGAGGGCTGCTCCGAATCGGCGGCATCACGCTGCAAACGCGGGCGACGCTCGACACGCTCCGCCGTAGCCACTACGGTGCGCTTGCGTTTGTCGCGTCCGAAGCGTTCGAGCACCGGGGTCGAGTCGTTTTTAGGATCTTTCATTTTCTATTCGTCTAATAAATTATCGGGCAGAGACCGGGACGTGCCGACCGGGTTCACGCGCGTGATACCGGGCGCAGCCCGTCCGAGCCGGGTCTTCACCCGGCAAAGGTAATCCATTTTTCCGGATTATAACACATAACGTGCCCGATTTCAACCGTTTTGGGAATAATTGCGCCGAAGGGCGACAAAACGCCCGCTTTTGCCGTATCTTTGCCGAAAATTAACTCCCCGATGACCGGCCGCATTCCGGCGGGAACCCTGCGGCGCCCGGCATCGGCTGCGACACCCGATCCTGCGTTATGAACATGAACCGCGAAATACTGCGCATCGCGCTCCCCAATATCGTCTCGAACATCACCGTGCCGCTGATGGGCATCGTATCGACCGCCATCGCCGGACATTGGGGAGCCGACTCCGCCGCCACGATCGGCGCGCTGGCCATCGGCGTCTCGATCTTCAACTTCATCTACTGGAACTGCTCGTTCGTGCGCATGGGAACCAGCGGGCTGACGGCCCAGGCGTTCGGCGCGGGCGATTTCCGCGAGTGCACCAACATGCTGGCCCGCGCGCTGTCGGTATCGGCGGTGATGGGCGTGCTGATGATCCTGCTCCAATACCCCGTGGGCGAACTGGCCCTCTGGGCCATGAACGGCAGCGGGATGACCCGCGACTACTTCTACGCCCGCATCTGGGCCGTGCCGGCGGGCATCGTGCTCTTCGGCTTCAACGGCTGGTTCACGGGGATGCAGAACGCCATATTCCCCATGCTGACGGCCATCACGGTCAACGTCGTGCACATCCTTTGCAGCCTCTGGTTCGCCTTCGGGATGGACATGGGCATCGTGGGCATCGCCTACGCCTCGGTGATCGCCCAATGGACCGGCGTGGTGCTCTCGGCGCTGCTGCTCGCGGTCAAATACCGTCCGATCCTCACCGGGATCGACTGGTCGGAGGTGCTGGACTTCAAACCGCTGAAGACGTTCTTCATCATCAACCGCGACATCATCCTGCGCACGTTCTGCATCGTCGGGGTCTACACCTTCTTCACCGGGGCGTCGGCGCGCATGAGCGACCCCGCGCTGCTGGCCGTGAACACCCTGCTGCTGCAACTCTTCACGCTCTTTTCCTACATGAACGACGGCTTCGCCTACGCCGCCGAGGCGCTCACGGGACGTTTCATCGGCGCCCGCGACAGCGTGTCGCTGCGCGACTGCCTGCGTAGGTGCATCGCCTGGGGAACGCTCGTATCGGTGGTCTTCGTGGGCATCTACCTCGTCTGGTGGCGCGACCTGGTGGGCGTGTTCATAGACCACTCGGCGCCCAACGCCGGGGCGATCGAGGAACTGGCGGGCCGCTACATCGTCTGGATCATCCTCATCCCGATCGCCTCGGCCATGCCCTTCATCATGGACGGCATCATGGTCGGGGCCACCGAAACGCGCGTCATGCGCGACTCGATGTTCTGGGCCACGGCGGCCTACTTCGCCATCTACTACGCCTGCTACCCGCTGATCGGCAACAACGCCCTCTGGCTGGCCTTCACGCTCTACATGTTCCTGCGCGGGGTGATCCAGTTCTTCATGACCCGCCGGCTGAAAACCATCTACGACAAGATCGCGTAAGGTTTCCGGAACCGGCCGCCGGCACGGAAGGAGCGTCCCCGAATGAAAATCACCCCTGCCGGAGATACTTCCGGCAGGGGTGATACCGTAAAAATAAGGCTTATCGGGCTGTCCATTCCGCGCCGCCTTCCCAGTCGTCGCGGAACTGTTCGGAGCCGGTCTTTTTGGCAAAGACACGCCGGTTGTCGTAAACGTCGGCCTCGGCGTCGGTCAGCTCCCGCGACCACGCCACGCGGCCCGAACGGTCGGCGCCGGGACCCTCGCAGCGCCATTCGGCATAGTACACGTCGCCCTTGCGCGCCGCGTCGTGCCAGTCGCGCCACCCCTCGGGACGGATCGCCGCCGGAAATTCACACTCCAGCCACACGGTGCGGGCCGTGGATTTCCACGGACGCCCGAGGTAAACCCGCGTCACCCCTTCGGCCGCCGTCACACGGCAGCAGGAGAAGACGAATCCGTATTCGTTACGCTCGGTGGTCGAGGCCGCCGTGATGAAACTGTCGGCCTTGCAATGGATCGTCGAACACTCGAACAGCACGATCGAAGGGCCGAAGATGAAATCGGTGGTTCCCTCGATATGGCAATTCTCGACATGCACGCGCGAAACGTAGCCGCGGGCAAAAAAGGTGTCCTGATCGCCGATGAGCGCACAATGATATAGATGGATGCGGTCGCCGCGGGTTTCGAGCGCCACGGCCTGCCCTACCCTTCCGGCATCGTTCTCGACGGTCAGGCAATCCAGACAGACATCGTCGGCCCGGACAGACATCGTATAGCTGTCGTAGGTGGTCAGCTCGCGGCCATCGACGACTTTGCCGGCATAGTCGTCCCAGACGATGCGGGTTTCAGCCATTTCATCGCCCAGAATCCGGACCTTGTCCTTGTAGACGTCGAGCGTCACCTTCTCGCGATAGACACCGGGCATGATCCGCACCGTGCGCCACTCCGACGGTTTCGAAGGCAGGGCGTCGAAGCATTCCTGAATGGTCCGGAAATCCCCGCCGCCGTTGCAGTCGACGGTATAAACCGTCTCCGCCGAGGCCGCAAAAACGGAAAAGAGAATTATCGCTGCGATTACTGAAAATTTCATTATCAAGCATTTTGGAATTCATTACCTTCGTCATTCCGGATACGTCGCGACAACTGCGGGCAACAGGCGAGCGCAATCGCTTGCGAATTGCCGAGCCGCCACTGCAGTCAAGGCGCGTGTTTTTGCGCCTTAAGCCCCTCCGAGGAGGGGATTTAGGGGTGGGTCAGACTTGTAAACACGGCGGAACGCCGTGAATACACGACCGGCAACCGTGCGGAAAGGTTCGATGAACGCAATTACATGCTACAGCGTCACCCCCGTCTTGAAGATGGCGATCTCCTTGAAGCCCGTCTTCTCGTGCTTGAGACGTTCGCCGCCGGCCGTGGCCAGAACCTTGTCGATGAAACGGTCCAGCACGGCCTGCGGCTCCTCGTCCTCGACCAGCGTACCGGCGTTGAAGTCGATCCAGTTGGCCTTGAACTCCGCGAGCTGCGTGTTGGTCGAAATCTTCATCGTGGGCACGAACGACCCGAAAGGCGTGCCGCGCCCCGTGGTGAAGAGCACCAGCTGGCAGCCCGAGAGTGCCAGCGCCGAGGCGGCCACCAGGTCGTTGCCCGGAGCCTGCAACAGATTGAGCCCCTGCTTCTCGATGGGCTGTGCGTAGGTCAGCACGTCGACGACGGGCTGCGCCCCGCCCTTCTGCACGCAGCCGAGCGATTTCTCCTCAAGGGTCGTGATGCCGCCCTTCTTGTTGCCCGGCGAGGGATTCTCGTAGATGGGCTGGTCGAACTTGCGGAAATAGTGCTTGAAATCGTTGATCAGCGAGACCGTCCCGTCGAAAACCCCGCGGTCCGCGGCGCGGTCCATCAGGATCGTCTCGGCGCCGAACATCTCGGGAACCTCCGTCAGCACCGTCGTGCCGCCCTGCGCGATCAGCCAGTCGGAGAACAGCCCCACCAGCGGATTGGCCGTGATGCCCGAAAAACCGTCCGAGCCGCCGCACTTCAAGCCCACCTTGAGGTAAGCGAGCGGAAGCGGCTGGCGTTTATCGGCTTTGGTCTTTCCGACCAGTTCGCGGCAGATCTCGAAGCCGGCTTCGATCTCGTCCTCGACCTCCTGCGCTACGAGGAACTTCACGCGCTCGTCGTCCCATTCGCCGATCACCTCTTTCAGCGCCGACACCTGGTTGTTCTCGCACCCGAGGCCCAGCACCAGCACGGCGCCCGCATTGGGGTGCTTCACCAGCGCGGCCAGCGCCCGCTGCGTATTGGCGTGGTCGTCGCCCAGCTGCGAACAGCCGTAGTTGTGGGTGTAAACCCGCACATCGTCGAGGTGCGAACAGTCGCACTCGCGCTTCACGCGCTCCGCGATGGCCTGCGCCTGCCCGTTGACACACCCCACCGAGGGCACGATCCACAATTCGTTGCGGATGCCCATCGCGCCGTTGCGGCGCAGGTAACCCATCACCCGCACGTCGCGCCGCGGAAAGTCCACGTCGTAGACCTTCGGGGTGTAGCTGTATTCGAGGTCGTCGCGCAGGTTGGTTTTCAGGTTGTGGGAGTGGATCCACCCGCCCTGCGGCACGTCCTGCGTGGCATGGCCGATGGGATAGCCGTACTTCACGACGTTCTCGCCCGCGGCGATGTCGCGCAGGGCGAACTTATGGCCGCGCGCAACGTCCTCGCGAAGCGTCACGGCGACGCCCTCGACATCGAGCGTCTCGCCCTCGTGCAGGTCGTCGGCCAGCGCCACGGCGACATTGTCCGCGGCGTTGATTTTCAGGAATCGTTTCATAATCATCGTATGCTGAAAAGGGCAGGATCGGCCTCCGAAAAGAGGCCGCACCCTGCCCTCCGAAGGTAAATTATTTCTTCAAGAACTTCGCCAAGGCGCCCTCCATGCCCAGCGCCTCGATGTCGCGGACATAGCCCGCAACGGCCGGGATGAATCCCGGAACCTCCGAGAAGTCGACGGTGAAGATGCCGCTCTCCTTCACGATCTTCGCGATCGCGGCCTCCATGTCGGCCGAATCCCAGTTGGCGCGGATGTAGTCCACGAACTCCTTCGTGTCGTCGGGTTCGAAGCCGCTGTTCGGCCCGTAGAGGGTCATCAGCGCGGCGAACGTGAATGCTTCGCGCTCGGCCAGCCGCTGCGCCTTGAACCAGTTGTCGCGCACGGTCGGATAGTTGCGCGCCTCCCACTTCGAGAGCGAGTTGAGCGAAATGGAGCGGAGCATGTGCTTGATGAAGGGATTGTAGAACCGCTCCAGGATCCCGGCGGCGAACTTCGTCAGCTCCTCCCGGTCCTCGTCGATCATCGGAATGACCTCCTCGGCGACCATGTCGTTGATGAACCGCTCGATGGCGGGCGTATTGAAAGCGTCCATCACCGTCTGGCAGCCCATTTGCAGGGCGATGGGGACCATACCCGTGTGCGATCCGTTCAGGATGCGGACCTTCTTGTCGCGGAACTGCTTGATCGACGGCATGAAAACGACGTGCAGCCCCGCCTTGTCCAGCGGAAGTTCCTTCATCACCTCCTTGTAGCCCTCTCCGCCGATGGCCCAGAGGTGGTACAGCTCGGCCTTCACCACGAGATTGTCGTCATAGCCGATCTCCTCCTTGATCTCGCCGATCTGCTCGCGCGGGAAGCCCGGCACGATGCGGTCCACGAGCGTGTCGCAGAAGTGGCAGTTCTTTTCGACCCAGTCGATGAAGTCCTGCCCCAGCTTGTGATATTCGGCATGGCGGATGACATATTCGTGCAGCGTCGAGCCGTTGTTCTCGATCAGTTCGCAGCAGATGATGCACAGCCCTTTCGCCGGATCGCCGTTGAAGTGTTTGAAACGCTTGTACAACAGCGCCGTCATCTTGGCGGGATACGACTTCGGCGGACAGGCCGTCAGGTCATCGCCCTCCTCGTAGCGGATGCCCGCCTCGGTGGTGTTGGAAATGGTGATCTTCAGCTCCGGCGAGAGGAAACAGGCCTCGTATTTCGCATAGTCCACATAGGGATTGAACGAATCCATGATGCTCTTCACCAGCCGCACGTCCTTCTTGGGCTGCCTGTTCTCGATGCCCTCCAGGTAGACGTGGTACATGTTGTCCTGTTTGTGCATCAGATCGATCATCCCCAGCACCTTGTGCTCGGGGTCGATGATCGGCTGGCACACGGCCACGCCGGCATCCATGACGCCTTTCTCGTTGGCGATGTCGATCTGCCAGTCCACGAAGGCCCTCAAGAAGTTGCCTTCGCCGAACTGCAGGATGCGAACGGGGCGGCCGACCTTTTCGACGGTCGACTTATTCATTTGCTTAATCATTGTATGTCAGTTTTTTGAATTACTCCAATACAATCGGCTTGTATTTCGGGACCAGCGTCTTCATCACGATCCAGCCGATGAGGTAAGCCACGGCGCAGATGCAGAAAACGACGAAATATCCGGCGGGTTTGCCCTCGAAGCCCATGAACTGCATCGACGTTTCGTCGGCATGCACGAACAGCCACCCGGCGAACCATTGCAGGATCATCGAGCCTACGCCGCCGGCCATGCCGCCGATACCCGTCACGGTGGCGATCGCCGACTTGGGGAACATGTCGCCGATGGTCGAGAAGATGTTGGCCGACCACGACTGGTGCGCCGCGCCGCCCAAACCGATCAGGATGATCGGGAACCACGGCGAAATGGTGCCCAGGGGTTGCGCCAGCAGCACCAGCAGGGGGATGAACGCAAAGATCAGCATGGCGCGCATACGTGCCGCATAGGGGTTCAGGCCCGTTTTGTTAATGATGATCGTCGGGAGTTTGCCGCCGTAGATCGACAGCATCGTGATGGCGTAGAGCGTGAAGATCAGCGCCACGCCCAGCCCTTCGGACATCTTGATGCCGAACTGCGAATTGAGGTACGAGGGGGTCCAGAAGAGGAAGAACCACCACACGCCGTCGGTCATGAACTTACCGAAGGCGAAGGCCCACGTCTGTTTGAAGCCGAGCGTTTTCCAGAAGGAGATCTTCTCGCCCTCCTGCTCCTTTCCGACAGCCTCGCCGTCGATCACTTCGTGCTGGTCCTGCTCGATGTACTCCAGTTCGGCGGCATTCACCTTCGGGTGGTCCGACGGTTTTTTGTACATGAAGACCCAGAAGCCCATCCAGACGAAGCCCAGGGCGCCGATCACGATGAAGGCCATCTCCCAGCCCCAGGCTTTCGCCAGCAGCGGAATGGTCAGCGGGGCGAACAGCGCGCCGATCGAGGCGCCGGCATTGAAGATCGAGGTGGCGTAGGCGCGGTCCTTCTTGGGGAAGTACTCGGCGGTCACCTTGATGGCTGCCGGGAAGTTGCCCGCCTCGCCCAGCGCGAGGATGCAGCGCGCGGCGATGAAGAAATACATGCTGACCATGGCGATGGTCGCGGCCAGGGCCGACCCGGCCTCGACGGCGCGCAGCGCGGCGGCATCGGGAAGTCCCACCCACGCCTCGGTGGCGATGCCGCAGAGGGCGTGCATGCAGGCGCCCATCGACCAGACGCCGATGGCCCACAGATACCCTTTCTTGGTTCCCATCCAGTCGATGAAACGGCCCGCGAAGAGCATGCAGACGGCATAGACGATCGAGAAGATCGAAGTGATAAGTCCGTAGTGGTACTCGTTCCAGTGGAATTCGGGCTTGATGAACTCGTCCCACGTCAGCGAGAGCACCTGACGGTCGAGGTAGTTAACGGTCGTTGCGAAGAAGAGCATCGCACAGATGACCCAGCGATACTGCGTCATCTTCCCAGCGAGAGTCGATTTGTTGTTTGTCATTATGGGATTTAATTAAGTAGTGTTCGGGGGTTGGTGAGCCGCATGAACGGCATCCGGCGGCGGATCGGGGCCGCCGCCGGACGACCGAACTTACGGAATATCGGCATCTAACGCACCTTGGCGATCACGTCCAGAGCGAAACGGCATTTTTCGGTGATAGCCGCCCAGTCCTTCGCGGCGATGACCTCTTTCGGAAAGAGCTGCGAGCCCATGCCCACGCAGAAAACGCCGGCCTTGAACCACGCCGTGAGGTTCTCCTCGGTAGGTTCCACGGCTCCGGTGGCCATGATGTTCGACCACGGCAGCGGCGCTTTGACGTTTTTGACGAACGACGGGCCGCCCACGTTGCCCGCGGGGAACACCTTCGTCAGGTCGCAGCCCAACTCCTGTGCGAAACCGATCTCGGTGACCGATCCGCAGCCGGGAGTGTAGGGAACCAGATGACGGTTGCAGACCTTGGCGACCTCGGCGTTCAGGTAGGGACCCACGACGAAATTGGCCCCGTACTGGATGTAAAGCGCCGCGGTCGGGGCATCGACGATCGTACCGACGCCCAGCACCATTTCGGGGCACTCTTTGGCGGCGAACTTGATGACCTCGACGAATACCTCCGAAGCGAAATCGCCGCGGTTGGTGAACTCGAAAGCGCGCACGCCGCCCTCGTAGCAGGCTTTCACGACCTGCTTGGCGATCTCGGCGTCAGCGTGATAGAAAACGGGAACCATGCCGGTTTCGGCAATGGCCTCCATGACTTGCATTTTTGAAAAACGTGCCATTATCTCATTGTATTTTAATTACCAATCAAATCCATTTTGTCGTCAGGGCGAGACGGATTTCGGTTTTCGCGCCGCAGGACACGGATGGGACATAGTAGCCTATTTCCCATTCGGGGCCTGCAAGGGAAGGCCGAAAGGCGTCCGCCCTCACGGCAAAATCAGCGCTGGACGCGGCCGCTGGCATTACCTCCGGCCAACGATTCCACCTCCTCGGCCGATACGAGGTTGAAGTCGCCGTTGATCGTGTGCTTCAGGGCCGATGCCGCCACGGCGAATTCGAGTGCCTCGCCCTGCGTCGGCTTGGTCAGCAGGCCGTGGATCACGCCGCCCGAGAACGAGTCGCCGCCGCCCACGCGATCGATGATCGGGTCGATGTCGTAACGCTTCGACTCGTAGAACTCCTTGCCGTTGTAAATCATGGCCTTCCAGCCGTTGTGCGTCGCCGAGAACGACTCGCGCAGTGTCGAGATCACATACTTGAACCCGAACGTCTCGGCCATCTGGCGGAAAATGCCCTTGTAGCCTTCGGCATTGGTCTCGCCGCCCTCGACGTCGGCATCGGGCTTGAACCCGAGGCACAGTTCAGCGTCCTCCTCGTTGCCGATGCAGACGTCGACATACTCCATCAGGGGTTTCATGATCGACTGGGCTTTCTCCTTGGTCCATAGTTTCTTGCGGAAATTCAGGTCCACCGACACCGTCACGCCGTGCTTCTTGGCCGCGATGCAGGCCAGGCGGGTCAGCTCGGCGGCCTTGTCCGAAATCGCGGGGGTGATGCCCGACCAGTGGAACCAGTCGGCGCCCTCCATGATGGCGTCGAAATCGAAATCAGCGGCGTCGGCCTCGGCGATGGACGAATGCGCACGGTCGTAGATCACCTTCGAGGGACGCATCGAAGCCCCGGTTTCGAGGTAGTAGATACCCACGCGGTCGCCGCCGCGGGCGATGAAATCGGTCCGGACGCCGTATTTGCGCAGGGCATTGACCGCCGACTGGCCGATCTCGTGCTTCGGAAGTTTCGAGACGAAATAAGCCTCGTGGCCGTAGTTGGCGCACGAAACGGCCACGTTGGCCTCGCCGCCGCCGTAGACGACGTCGAACGAATCGGACTGAACGAAACGCGTGTTTCCGGGCGTCGAAAGACGCAGCATGATTTCACCTAATGTTACGATTTTCATGGTATTGTGTCAACTTAAAATTTGAAATAGTCCTTGGCGTTGCGGTAGCAGATGCCCTCGATGATCTCCTTTCCGATGAAGTCGATCTCCGAGGCGGGCAGCAGGCCGTTCTCGATGTCATTGCCCACGAGGTTGCACAGCGTGCGGCGGAAATACTCGTGGCGCGGGTAGGAAAGGAACGAACGCGAGTCGGTCAGCATGCCCACGAAGCGGCTCAACAGTCCCAGCGTCGAGAGGGCGTTCATCTGCTTCTCCATGCCGTCCTTCTGGTCGAGGAACCACCAGCCCGAACCGAACTGGATCTTCCCGGCACCGTAGCGGCCGTCCTGGAAGTTGCCGATCATCGTGGCCACCAGCTCGTTGTCACGGGGATTGAGGTTGTAGATGATGGTCTTGGTGAGGCGGTCGTTGCGGTCGAGCATGTCGAAGAATTTGGACATCTGCTTGCCGACCGTGAAGTCGCCGATCGAATCAAAACCCGTGTCGGCGCCCAACTGGCGGAACATGCGGGAGTTGTTGTTGCGGATGGCGCCGTAGTGGAACTGCTGGGTCCAGCCCGTCTCCCAGTCCATCGTGGCGAACTCGACCATCATGGCGGTCTTGAACTTGAGGATCTCCCCGTGCGTGAGCGCGTGCCCGCCGTATACCTTATTAAAAATGGCGTCGATCTCGGCCTGCGTGTAATCCTCGGCATAGAACTCCTCGATGCCGTGGTCCGAAAGGCGGCAGCCGACCGACTCGAAGAACTTGTGACGCACGCGCAGGGCGTCGATCACATCGGCGAACTTCGCGATCGTGACGCCCGAGACCTCCGACAGCTTGTCCATGTAGGCCCGGAACTCGGACGGGACCTCCACGGCCATCGCCTTGTCGGGACGCCACGTGGGGAGCATCTTCGTCGCAAAACCGTCCTCGCGGACCTTGATGTGGTGTTCGAGCGAATCCACGGGATCGTCCGTCGTGCAGACCACCTCGACATTATAGCGCTGCATCAGGCCGCGGGCGTGGTATTCGGGACGCTGCAACAGCGCCGTGCAATGGTCGTAGATTTCGCGCGCCGTCGAGGGGTTCAAGAGTTCCGTCACCCCGAAAGCCGTCTTCAGTTCGAGGTGGGTCCAGTGGTAGAGCGGGTTGCGCATGGTGTAGGGAACCGTCTCGGCCCACTTCTCGAACTTCTCCCAGTCGGAGGTATCTTTGCCCGTGCAGTAACGCTCGTCAACCCCGTTGGTGCGCATGGCGCGCCATTTGTAATGGTCGCCTTCGAGCCAGATTTTCGACAGGTTGTCGAAGCGGTGGTCCGAAGCCACGTACTCGGGAATCAGGTGGCAATGGTAGTCGATGATCGGCATCCGGGCCGCATGCTCGTGGTAGAGGCGTTCGGCCGTCGGGGTCTGCAACAGAAAGTTGTCGTCGTTGAACTGTTTCATAAAAATAAAGGTATCGCGGTTAAATTTCTATGCGTATCAGGCTCTTTTTCACAACGTAAAATTAGTAACTTTCCGCCACTCGGAATATGAAAAATTACCGAATTAAATAGAATATTTGCCGTTTTGGTTGACCAATATACGGAAAAATTGTAAATTTGCCTACAAACAATGGAAAAACTTCAATTCTAATTTTATGAAAAACCCGATTTTGTGGGCTGCAGCCCTCCTGATGGCCTCCTGCACGCCCGGTTTGAAGGTCGAAGTCGCCAACACGACCCCGACCGAACGCGATGACGAAACCGTCGAAATCGCCTGGTCCGAAGTCGCCGCGCTCAAGGGCGTGACGCCGGACAACATCGTCGTCCTGAACGACGACAACGAGCAGATCCCCTCGCAGGTCCTCTTCCGCGGCGGAACGGAGCCGCAGGCGCTGATCTTTCAGACCGATGCCGACCCGATGGAGACCAAGCGGTTCAGACTGGTCACCGGCCAGCGTGAGAACTACCCCGCCGAGGCGTTCGGCCGCACGGTTCCCGAGCGTTACGACGACTACGCCTGGGAGAACAACAAGGTAGCCTACCGCCTCTACGGCCCGGCGCTCGAAACCTCGCCCGAGAAGCTCATCACCCCGGGCATCGACGTATGGGTGAAGTGCTCCGACAAACTGGTGATCGACGAGTGGTACGCCCGGGGCAACTACCACCACAACTACGGCGACGGCATGGACTGCTACAAGGTGGGCGTGACGCTCGGTTCGGGCGCATCGCTGCCCTTCGCCGGCGGCAAATTCTGGATGATGGGACACAACTACGCCACGGCCCGGACGCTCGACAACGGCCCGATCCGCACTTCGGTCGAATTGACCTACGCCCCGTTCGACGTCGACGGTACGCCCGTGACGCTCACCAAAGTCATCTCGCTCGACGCCAACCAGCGCTTCAACCGCATGGACAATGTTTACGAGGGCGCGTTCGCCGAGATGCCGATCGCCGCGGGCTTCGTGCGCCACGACGTGAAGCAGATGCAGCGCGGCGAAGGCTGGATGGGTATGTGCGAGGCCGCTTCGGACTCGAAGAACCCCGCGCGCGACGGCGACATCTACCTGGGCGTGATTCTGCCCGGAGCCGAGATGCTCGCGGACACGCTGGGCCACGCCGTAGCCGTCAAGGCCGTGAAACCCGGCCAGACGCTGACCTACTACGCCGGTTCGGGCTGGAGCCAGGGCGGCGTGGAGGACATGAAGGAGTGGGTCGAAGAGATCGCGCAGGCGCAGGCCGCCGCCGTGTCGCCCCTTCAGGTGACGGTCCGCAAGTAAAAGCCCCCCCCCAAAAAAAGGGCAGGCATAACGTCCTGCCTTTTCCGAAAGGCCCGGTCCGACGACCGGGCCTTTCACATGTCGGAGCCTTTTCCCGAACCGGGCGTCATCCGGTCTTGCAATTGTCCGGCTTTTTACCTATATTTGTAATTCCTATTCACAAAAATCATGGACAGACAAAAGATCGTTACCTTCGGGGAGATCATGATGCGGCTCACGCCGCCCGATTACCTGCGTTTCAACCAGACGAACCTCTTCCGCGCCAGCTACGGCGGAAGCGAGGCCAACGTCGCCGTATCGCTCGCCAACTACGGCTTGCAAAGCGAATTCGTCCCCCGCCTGCCGGACAACCGGGTAGCCGACGCCTGCATCGACGACCTGCGCCGCTACGGCGTACAGACGGACGGCATCCTGCGCGGCGGCAAGCGGCTCGGGATTTACTACATGGAGGAGGCCGCCGCGATGCGCTCGTCGCACGTCGTCTACGACCGCGCCGACTCGGCCTTCGACACCCTGCAACCGGGGATGATCGACTGGGCCGGCGTCTTCCGCGGCGCCTCGTGGTTCCACTGGTCGGGGATTTCGGCCGCGGTGAGCGCCGACACGGCGGCCGTGTGCGCCGAGGCGATTGCGGCGGCACGCGCGGCGGGACTGACCGTCTCGTGCGACATCAACTACCGCAAGAACCTCTGGAAATACGGCAAGGAGCCGCAGGAGGTGCTGCCGCCGCTGATGGAGCAGTGCGACGCCTTCTTCGGCACGGACGACGAATACGAGAAGGTGCTCGGCATGCAGCTGCCGCAGTTTGCGGCCCGCGACGCCGGCTACCGTCCCGACACGGCGGGTTACGAACGGGCTTCGGCACAGGTTGCGGCGCGCTTCCCCCGCTGCCGGAGCATCGTCTTCGGACTGCGCAGCGTGTTGAGCGCCAACCACCACCTGATCTCGGGGACGCTCTACACGGGCGGGCGTCTGCTCTCCACACGGGTTTACGACATCGACCCCGTGGTCGACTGTGTCGGCGTGGGCGACGCCTTCGTGGGCGGATTGCTCTACGGAATGGCCGCACATCCCGGCGACGCACAGTTTGCGCTGGACTTCGGAACCGCGGCCTGCGCATTGAAAAACACCGTGCCGGGCGACTACAACCAGTTCACGGCCGCGGAGGTCGAACAGCTGGCCCGCGGCTCCGTCTCGGGCCGCATCGCCCGCTAACCGCCCGGCTGAAAGCCGGGATCCAGGATGTGCAGGGACAGTCCCCAAAACCTTATCTGCGATTCTGCGCCCGTTCCATTTCAAAACAAAAATGCCCGGCTTTCCAGCCGGGCATTTTTCATAACGTCTGCCGAACGGACGGCAGCGCAACTCCGTTCAAAGGGCGGGACCGGCGAACTATCACCGCTGAATCCCGCCCGTCAAGCGGCTATTCGATGCCTTTCACCTGCTTGTAAAGGGCATTGTAGGTGTTGTACTTCTCCATGATGCCGGCCTCGTCGCGCAGACGGAAGCAGATGGACTTGAGGAACTCCAGCGTGTCGACATCGTCGGGCTTGATCTGGTGAGCCTTCTCGAACCAGGGCACAGCCTCCTTGTAGACATCGTTGACAACTTTCAGATCGGCGTCGTAAACCGACTGGCTGCTGTACTGCTTCTCGTTCATCTCCTTGTTGAGCGCGTCGCCCTTGATCGTGTAGAACACACCCAGGTAGTAGTTGCCTTCGAACAGGTCGGGCTTCAGCTCCACGACCTTCTTGAACGATTCGATGCTCTGGTCGTAGTCCTTCAGCGCATAGAAGATACGGCCGCGGCCGAACCAGAGGTCCACGTTCGACGGGTTGTCCTCGATGGCCTTGTCGATCAGCGCGATCAGGTCGGCGGGGTCGCCCACGCCCTGCTCCGCAGTGTAAAGCTGCATCAGTCCGTCGAGGATGCGCTCGTTCTTCGGGAACTTCCCGATACCCGTCAGCAGCACATCCTTCGCTTTCATGATATTCCCCTTGTCGAGGTCCTTCTGTCCGTAGAGGCAGTGGAAGAGGTAGTAGTAGATATTGCCCTCCTCGTCGGCATAACCCAGGTCGATGGCCTTGGTCAGGTACTCGCCGCCCTTGGCGAACGACTTGGAATTGTTCGAACCGTCGACGGTCAGCAGGTAACCCGCATAGTAGAGCAGCGCGGGATCGGCCTTCTCGTAAGCCGGGCTGGACTGCGCTTCGAAAGCCGTCACGTAAGCGTCGGCGGCCTCGACGTAGTTGCCCGAGTCGATGCCGACGTTGCCCACCTGCGAGCAGAAGTCGCTGACCTGCTTCAGCCCCTCCTTGACCTTGTCGGCCGTCTTGGGATCGAGTTCATAAGCCTTGTTGTAAGCCTCGATGGCCTTCTTGGGGGCGTCTTTCAGCACCCACTTGCTCTGCTTCCACGTCACGACCTTGTTGTCCTTGACATAAGCCGTGAAATAGGGATACACCCATGCGTCGTACTCCGTGCCGTTGAGCGTCTCCTTCGTCGTCGACTTGGGTTCGCCGACAGCCAGTTTCAGCATCGCAGGTTCCATGTTGGCGAAGATGCTTTTCGTAGGCTCCACCGCCACCTCGTAGAGAGCCTTACCACGGTTGAGCCAAGTTGTGGCTTTAGCGGCTTTCTTCGCATCGGCGATATCGGCATCGCTCTTTTCGATCTTGGCACGGAGCGCCTCCGTGTTCACCTTTTGGGCCTGCACGGCGGGAACTGCCACGAGCAGCGCCGCGAGAACCGTCAAAATCGTTTTTTTCATAGTCAACAGAAATTTTAGAGTTTTTTATTGTTTCACATTTTATTCTTCCGCGGGAGAGGTATTCTCAGAAGCTTCGCTTCCGTTTTCAGTACCTTCCGCAAGCTGCACATCCTCCTCATCCCCTGCTGCCGGCACAGCCATCACCGAAGCAATAGCATCGCCTTCACGGAGATTGATGATACGCACGCCCTGCGTAGCACGCCCTGCGAGGCGGATCTGCTCGACGGCAATGCGTATGGTGAGTCCCGAACGATTGATAATCATCAGGTCGTTCTCGTCCGTAACGGCCTGAATCGATATAAGTTTACCTGTTTTTTCCGTAACATTGATGGTCTTCACGCCCTTTCCGCCGCGGTTGGTAATGCGGTACTCATCCAAATCGGTACGCTTACCGTAACCGTTCTCACTGAGCACCAACACATCCTGCTTCGAATCAGGTTCCACACAGATCATGCCGACCACATCATCCGACTCTTCGATAGAGATACCACGTACTCCAGCACCGACACGACCGATCGGGCGTACCGTATTCTCATTAAAGCGAATAGCTTTACCGTCCTTGGCTGCGATCAGCACTTCGGCATTGCCGCTGGTGAGTTTTGCCTCGATCAACTGGTCGCCCTCGCGGATAACGATGGCATTGACACCGTTCTGGCGTGGACGCGAATAAGCCTCCAACTTGGTCTTCTTGATCGTACCGTCCTTGGTACACATGATGATGAAGTTGTTGTTCACATACTCGGCATCGTCGAGACGTTTGACGTTGATGTAGGCGCGAACCTTGTCGTCCGGTTCGATCTGGATGACATTCTGAATGGCACGGCCTTTCGACGAACGCGCTCCTTCGGGAATCTCGTAAACCTTGAGCCAGAAGCAGCGGCCCTTCTCCGTAAAGAAGAGCATCGTATTGTGCATCGAAGCGACATAGATATGTTCGATAAAGTCCTCGTCGCGCGTAGCACTACCCTTGGCCCCGACGCCGCCGCGGTTCTGCGTACGGTATTCGGCCAGCGGCGTGCGCTTGATATACCCCATGTGCGAAATGGTAATTACCATATCGTCGTCAGCGTAGAAATCCTCTGGGTTGAACTCTTCCGAAGCGTAAACGATTTGCGAACGTCGCTCGTCGCCGTACTTCTCCTTCATCTCCAACAACTCGTCCTTGATGATCTGCATCTGCATCGGAACACTTCCGAGAATCTCGGTCAGGTGAGCAATCAACTTCATCAACTCGTCGCGCTCGGCAATCAGTTTACCATGCTCCAGTCCGGTCAAGGCGCGCAAGCGCATCTCGATGATGGCAGAAGCCTGAATCTCACTCAGGTCGAAACGCTCGATCATCGTCTGCTTGGCGAGGTCGGGCGTCTGCGACGAACGAATGATCCGTACAATCTCGTCGATGTTGTCCTGAGCGATCAAAAGACCCAGCACGATGTGCAAGCGTTCTTCGGCCTTGCGCTTGTCGTAACGGGCGCGGCGAACTACCACGTCGTGACGGTGTTCAATGAAATACTTGATTAAATCGCGCATCGGCAGCATCTCAGGACGGCCTTTCACCAATGCGATATTGTTCACTGCGAACGAAGTTTGCAGCGGCGTATTCTTGAACAACGTGTTAAGCACCACGCTCGCAACGGCGTCGTGCTTGAGGATAATAATGATTCGCAGGCCGTTGCGGTCCGATTCGTCGTTGATATAAGAGATGCCTTCGATCTTCTTGTCGTTGATCATGTCGGCGATCTTCTTAATCATCTCGGCCTTGTTAATCATGTAGGGAATCTCCGTGATGACGATGCACTCCCTACCGCTCGGCGTATGCTCGATATCGGTCTTGGCACGCATCATTACACGGCCTCGGCCCGTAAGCATTGCCTCCTTGACGCCTTCGTAGCCATAGATAATACCACCCGTCGGGAAGTCAGGACCTTTGACATATTGCAACAACTCCTCGCCCGTGATCTCCTGATTGTCGATATAAGCACAGCAGGCATCGATCACCTCCGAAAGATTGTGCGGAGCCATATTCGTCGCCATACCGACGGCAATACCGCTGGCACCATTGACAATCAGCACAGGAATCTTCGTAGGAAGAACCGTAGGTTCGGGAATCGTGTCGTCGAAGTTGAGCGTCCAATCGACTGTTTCCTTGTCGATATCGGCCATTACTTCGTCGGTTATCTTCTTCATGCGGGCTTCGGTATAACGCATGGCAGCCGGCGAGTCGCCGTCCATCGAACCGAAGTTACCCTGCCCGTCTACCAACGGATAACGCATCGACCACTCCTGCGCCAAACGTACCATCGCGTCGTAAACCGACAAGTCGCCGTGGGGGTGGAACTTACCGAGTACGTCACCGACGATACGGGCGGACTTACGTGTGGGTTTGTCGGAGTAGAGGTTCAGCTCCGCGCTCATATCGTAGAGGATGCGGCGGTGCACGGGTTTCATGCCGTCGCGCACGTCAGGCAGCGCACGCGACACGATGACCGACATCGAGTAGTCGATGTACGCCGATTTCATCTGCTCTTCGATATTGATGGGGATGATACGCCCCGTCAAACCGGCATTCTTTTCTTCTTCAGTTAACATTATTTACCGTTTAAAACTTTTTGCACCGATACCACGATCCGCCGGACTCGTTCGCCGCTCATGGCGGCGTTTGCAATTCTGACCCTCCCCTAAATCCGCTCCTCGGAGGGAACTTGGTGCCGCTTCGCGGCAAAATCGGGATTTCCGAAACTGTGGGTTAGGATGTTGCCATCCGATCCTCGGCTCCATTCCTGCAAAGACAGTCCGGCCCGGCCGTCGATACCTTCAAATTACCACTTTTTTAACGAACAAAAATACGATTTATTTCCGATTTGAGCAACTTTAGAGGAATAAATCTGCTTCGCGCGTGCGATATTTTCGACGGAGCACCCCGTTTTTGCCCCTTTTCCGGCGATCTGACGCCCTGAAAAAAATATCCCGGCAGTTTGCCGGCAAAAACACGGGTCGCCGCAGGCCGCGAAGGGCCGCAGAAGGAGAGAACCGGCAGAAACCAGAAGAATCCCGGAGCCCGTAGAAGTCACAGGCGTTGCCAAAATCGCAGGTGCGGCAGGAACCGCAAGGAGTGCGGAAACTGCGGGCTGCGGAAATACGGGACCGCACGACGATTATTTCAACCGATAGAAAGGTCCGCGCCGTCGGCTGGCGACGGCTCCGCGATCCGGAGCTGCGCACGGCGGAAGTCGAAAATCACGCGGAAACGTTCGAAGAAACGGATGCCCAGAAAACCGTGGCCCGGAAGCCGCATCCGGTTTTCAAGCAGCAGCACCGGCCGGCCGCGGAAAGTATAGGCGTCCAGAAAAGTCACCGCGGCCGGTTGCAGCACCGGCAGCCGTTTGCCGGCGGGAGTTCGCCCTTCCAGTTCCGGAATGCGCGCCCGGGAAACGAACTTTTTCACTTCGGGCTTGTAGGTAAAGAGCGCCAGCAGCATGGCGTTGCCCAGATCCACGACCAGTTCCGCCTGTTCTGCGGTGCGGCGGCCGCGGTCGTTGACAAGCGCCAGCGACCCCCGGAGGCAGTACATGCCCGACCGTTCGTCGCGCGTCATGGCATAGGCCGTCCAGCCGTCACCGGGCAATTCCTCCTCCGCGAGCAGTTCCAGACGCCCCCGGGCGATGTCAAGTCTGAAAATGCCGGGCGCCGCGGCGCTGTCGGTCGTAAACCGGTTCAGCGGCCAGAGCAGATCACCCTTATGACCGCCCATATCCACCACGTAAGCGTCGCACAGGCTACGGGAGCCGTTCACCGAGAGGCCGGGAGCCAGTTTGTAACGCGCCGCGTAGTTCGCTCCGGCAGCCATGCGGAAACGGACCGCGGAGTCGAGTTTTTCAGGTCGGAAAAGATCGGGATGCGACCACACGAGCGCACTGTCGATCAGCGGAAAGGCAATTCCCGATTCGAGCATGGCCCGCGCCGGGACCGAATCCTGCAACAGGACTTCGGCGTAGAGATGCCCGCCGTCGCGCGTCAGCGGCAGCGACCGCTGCGCATGCGCGGGAAACGCCGCCGGCAACAGCAGCGCGCAGCATACCGCCCGGCGGAGACCGCAAAGTCCCCGACGAAGCCCCCAAAGTCTCCGGCTGAGACCACCTACCGCGCGGCGGATCCGGTCAGCGGAAGTCGATAAATTCGTAGCCCTCATAATTTTTCGGATCGAACCGCCGGACGTGCCCCGCAAGGGGTGCAACCTCCAGCACGGTCACCAGCACCTGTTCGCCGTCGTAGTCGTAGGAGAGCGACAGGGGACGCATCGTCGCGGTGTCGACCGTCAGCGTGACGTCGCCTGCCGGGGAGTCGTTCCCGGCGGCGGGCGTCAGCCGCACGACGGCGCGGCCGCCGGTCTCGGAGACGAGCGACGGCGTGTATTCGCTGCCCAGGAAATCGAACGCCCGGACCGGATTATTCAGGATATTGCGGCTCGCGGTGTCGACCTCCGTGACGGTCACCTCGCGGCGGCGGTTGTCGACCTCGCGGCGCACCGCACCGTCGGCGAAAACCTCCGCGTCGCCCAGCACGAGGTAATAGCCCCCGCCTTCCACGGCATAGCTGCCGCGGGCTTCGTAGTCGCCCGAGGCGACCCCGAACTTCACGCCGTAGCCGTCCATCGCGCGGAAACCCGCCGCAAGGCGCTCCAGTATCTCCGTGGCGCGGCCGGCGGCCGAAGCCGTGCAAAGGCCCGTCGCGAGGGCCAGCAGGACAAAAAGTCGTTTCATCGTCAGAGTCGGTTTAAAAAAGCCCCAGTTCCTGCAATTTCGCCTCCAGCGAAGGCATGTCGTGGTAGAGGATGTCGCGCGGCTTGGCCCCCTGCTGGCGGCCGACGATGCCGGCCCTTTCGAGCTGCATCATGATGCGGCCCGCACGGTTGAAGCCCACCTCGTAGTTGCGCTGGATCATCGAGGTCGAAATCTGCCCCCCGGACACGGCGTCGCGGGCGATCTCGGCAAAGAGCGAGTCGTATTTCACGGGCGCCGAGGACTCCTCGCTGCCCATCTGAGCGCCGTCGCCGCCATCGGGCGTATAGTCGGGCAGCGTGTAGGCCTCGGTATAGCCCTGCTGTTTGGAGATGTATTCGCAGATGCGCTCGACCTCGCGGGTCTCGACCAGCGCACACTGGATGCGCGTCAGGTCGCCGTCCTTCGAGAAGAGCATATCGCCCCGGCCGATGAGCTGGTTGGCCCCCGGCTGGTCGATGATCGTGCGCGAGTCGATCATCTGCATCACGCGGAAGGCGATACGGGCCGGGAAGTTGGCCTTGATACCGCCCGTGATGACCTTCACGTCGGGGCGCTGCGTGGCGATGATCAGGTGGATACCGATGGCGCGGGCCTTCTGTGCGAGGCGCATGACCGGCCCTTCGACCTCGCGGGCCGTCATGATCAGGTCGGCGAACTCGTCGACCACCACCACGATATAGGGGAGGTAGCGGTGACCGTTCATCGGATTCAGCCGCCGCGCGGTGAATTTCTCGTTGTACTCGGCGATGTTGCGCGCCCCGGCCTTCTTACACAGCTCCAGACGGTTGTCCATCTCCGTACAGAGCGAGTTGAGCGTATAGACCGCCTTCTTGGGGTCGGTGATGATCGCGTCGTCCTCCGACTCCATCTTGGCCAGGAAATGCCGTTCGATCTTGGCGTAGAGCGAGAACTCGACCATCTTGGGGTCGATCATCACGAACTTCAGCTGCGCGGGGTGTTTGCGGTACAGCAGCGAGGTGATGATAGCGTTCAGCCCCACGGACTTGCCCTGTCCCGTGGCGCCGGCGACCAGCAGGTGCGGCATCTTGGCCAGGTCGAAGACGTAATTTTCGTTCTGGATCGTGCGCCCGATCACCACCGGAAGTTCGGCCTTCGACTCCTGGAAACGCAGCGAACGCACGGCCGAATACATCGACACCACCTGCTTGTCGCGGTTGGGGACCTCGATGCCGATGGTTCCCTTGCCCGGAATCGGCGCGATGATACGGATACCCAGCGCCTTGAGGCTCTGGGCTATGTCGTTTTCGAGGCCCTGCACCTTCGAAATCTTGATACCCTGGGCCTGCACGATCTCGTAGAGCGTCACCGTGGGACCCACCGTGGCCTTGATGCGCTGGATGGGAATGCCGAAGTTCCTGAGCGTCTCCTCGATCTTGGTCTTGTTCTCGAAAATCTCCTCGTCCGAGACCTCCGAATCGGAAATGTAGTCCTCCAGCAGCGTCACGGGCGGCTTGCGGTAGTTCACCAGGTCCTTCAGCGGGTCGTAGCTCTCGGTGGGGATCGCCTTTTCGTCGAGGAGCTTCGCCTCGTTGGCCTCGACCGTCACCACGACACCCTCCGGTTCCGCGGCGGGCGCGTCGTCACGCACGATGATCTCGGTAAAGGGCGCATCGGAATCGGACGGTGCGGCCTCCCCGTCCGGAATCTCCTCCGGGGCAGGGTTCGGGGCGGGCTCCGCGGACACGGCGTCGCGCACCGCAGGGCGTTCCAGCTCGACCAGCCCGCTGCGGCCGATCACCACGCGGCCCTCGGGGCGCGAAAGGTCCACCTCGATGAACTCCCCGTCCTCGGCGGGAGGGGGCGTCTGCTCCGCGGCAGTCTCCCCGGCGACGGGTTTTCCGTCGGGCGTCAGTTCGAGGAAGGGATTTTCGTCGTCTTCCGCCGCGGATTTCCGGGCCGCAACGGCCTCCGCCGGGCGTTCCACATGGATCGGAGCGGCCTTCTGCACCGCGGGTTCCGCCGCCTTCTGCGCCGCGGACTGCGGCGCAGCCGCCTTCGGGCCGGGTTTCGGAGCCGGTTCCGCGGCAGGTTCCGCGGCCTCGTCCTCCCCGGCCGCACGGACATGCGGCACGACTTTGTGTTTGAGTATCTCGACGACTTTCCCGCTCTTGTCGACCACGACGTTACCCGCCTCGTTGACTTTGTTGATGAAGTTGCGGTTGATGAAAACCCCCGTCAGTATCCAGCCGCCGACAAGCAGGATCAGCGTCCCGAAAGCCCCGATGTGCGTGCGCAGCAGGGCCGAAGAGGCGATGCCGAAAGCGCCGCCCCACCCCGTCGAGCAGCAGAGGCTCCAGCGGCCGGCGAAGGCGAATCCCAGCGTCAGCGACCCCAGAATCATGATCAGGAACAGCGATAGGATCGAATGGTTCATGAGCAGCGGCCGCTGGCGGATGATCCGCACGCCGACCAGCACGATCATCACGGGAATCAGCAGGCCGAACAGGCCGAACGAATTGTCGACCAGCAGGCGGCCCAGCCGCGCTCCGGCCCAGCCGCAGAGGTTTTCCGGCTCGATGCCGAGCGTCACCCGTTCCTCGACCGATTTTTGCAGCCCGCTCTGGTCGGCGGCCCAGCTGAAAAACGAGAAGAACACCGCGGCGGCGGCGAACAGACCGATGAACAGCAGCAACAGTCCGGCGATCCAGCGCGCGCTGTCGCTGTTGGAGCGCTGAACGGCCTGCCGGCTGTTGGTGGATGTATTTTTAGATGCCATTTCCCGAATGTCGATATTATCGAGCGAAGGTACTAATTTTTTCCGACAATTCCGGGACCGCAGCGAACTTTCTTGGCCGCCGGTCACGATTTTGACCGAAAATTGGCCTCCGGGAAAGAGGGAATCCATTACCTTTGCACACGGCTTCCGCACCGAAACGGACGACGGAGAGCCGGCAATCACGAAACCCGAACTGAAATGGAACTCAAGACAGAAACCAAAAAACACATCGTCTGGCTGGACGTCGTCCGGCTCGCGGCGATCCTCATGGTGATCGGCGTGCACTGCATCGATCCCTTCTACATCTCACCCACGATGCGGGACATTCCCGAGTACACCCGCTGGGCCTCCATCTACGGATCGCTGTTCCGCCCCTCCGTGCCGCTGTTCGCGATGATGACCGGACTGCTGCTGCTGCCCGTCGGCCAGCCGCTGGGCGCGTTCTACAAAAAACGCATCTTCCGCATCCTCTTTCCCGTCGTGATCTGGTCGGTGCTCTACAACCTCTTCCCGTGGTTCACGGGCGTCCTGGGACTGGACAAGAGCATCATCGGCGACTTCTTCTGCTACACCCAAGGAAGCGAATCGCAGGCGCTGGGCGACTCGCTCCGGGACGTGGCGATGATCCCCTTCCAGTTCAGCTTCAAGGAGAACCACATGTGGTACATGTACCTGCTGATCGGACTTTACCTCTACATGCCGTTCTTCTCGGCGTGGATCGAAAAGGCGGCCGCGAAGGAAAAGCGTGTCTACCTGGGCATCTGGTTCGCATCGCTCTTCATTCCCTACGCCACGGCGTACGTCGCCCCGTGGTTCGGCGTCGGCTACCTCTTCGGCGAAAGCACCTGGAACGCCTTCGGGATGTTCTACTACTTCGCCGGATTCAACGGCTACCTCGTCCTGGGCCACTACCTGAAAAAAGGCAACGGCTGGAGTTTTCCGAAAACCCTCGCGATCAGCGCCGTGCTGTTCGGCGCGGGGTATTGGGTCACCTACTCCGGGTTCGCCGCAGCGGCCGCCGACGCGATGTCGACCGAGGCGGACATGGAACTGTTCTTCACCTTCTGCAGCCCGAACGTGGCGATCATGACCGCCGCAGTGTTCCTGCTGTTCCAGAAGGTGCGGATAAACGGCGAGCGGGTCGCCCGGCTGCTGGCCAACATCACCAAATGCGGGTTCGGCATCTACATCGTCCACTATTTCCTCGTAGGTCCGTTCTTCCTGCTGATCGGCCCCTCGTCGCTGCCCATTCCGCTGCAGGTTCCGCTGATGTCGGTGTGCATCTTCCTCGTGGCCTGGGGATTCACGGCCCTGATGTACAGGCTGCTGGGCAAAAAGGCCGTCTACATCATGGGCTGACGCCCGGAAAACGAAATACAGGCCCGGACTCCGCTTGTCGGAGTCCGGGCTTTTCGTTCAGGGAAAGGGCTTTCACAAAGACTGCTGCGCCTTCCGTTCGAGGCGGAGGCGGTAGGCTTCGTCGGCGAAGGTGTGGAACGTGAACACGGGGCGGTTATCCGCCGAGGCGCGCAGGCCGTCGCGGTCGAGCAGCTGGCCGACACGGCGGGCGACGGCGGGCGACGGGTCGACGATCGCAACGCCCCGCCCGCCGACGATGCGTTCCATCACCGGCGTCAGGAAGGGATAGTGCGTGCACCCCAGCACGATCTGGTCGGCGCCCCGCGCCAGCATCGGCTCCACGGCGGCGCGCACCGTGGCTTCGGCCTCGGGCGTATCCTCCCGGTCACCCTCGACCAGCTCCACGAAGCCCGTGCCCGGGTAGGTCAGGACCTCGATGCCGCTGCCGTACCGGGCGGCCGTGCGGCGGAACAGATCCCCGTCGAGGCTCCGCTCGGTGGCCAGCACCCCCACCACCCCGCTGCGGGTCGCCAGGCAGGCCGGTTTCACGGCCGGCTCCATGCCCACGATGGGCACGCCGGCATATTTTTCGCGCAGGAAGTCGATGGCCGCCGCCGTGGCGGTGTTACAGGCCACGACGACCATCTTGCAGCCCAGTTCCACGAGCCGCGCGACGGCGGCATCGGCCAGCGCCTGCACCTCTTCGCGGGGCCGCGAGCCATAGGGGCAGTTGGCGCCGTCACCGAGGTAGGCGAGCGATTCGCCGGGCAGCGCGCGCCGGATCTCGCGCCAGACGGTCAGTCCGCCCAGCCCCGAGTCGTAAACTCCGATAGGAGCGTTATTTGAAAATCCATTCACGGTTTTTGTTCTTTCGGATGCTTCACCCGCGGCCTTCAGCCGCGCATACAAGTCTGACCCCACCCCAAGCCCATCCCTCGGGAGGGGCTTATCGCATGCGCCCGGAATTTCCTCAATTTCGGGCCGTCAGTCGTCCCAGAATATATTCTATCAGCTCCTCGTCGGACATCGGGTCGCAGTCGACGACGAGCGAAGCCTGTGCGTAGAACGGTTCGCGGACCGACATGTCGCTGCGCATGAAGGCCACCAGCTGTTCGTCGTCGAGGCCTTGCAGTCGGGGCCGCTTGCGGCGTCCGTAGGGGCTTAACCGGCAGGCGATCCGCTCCGGCGAGCGGCGCAGGTAGACCGTATGCCCGGCGGCGTTCATGCACGGCATGTTGTCGCGCCACGTGGGCAGCCCGCCCCCCGTGGAGACCACGGCGAAGGGCGCTGCTGCGATCACCTCGTCGAGGACCCGGCGCTCCGCCTCGCGGAAACGCTCCTCGCCCTCGTAACGGAAGACGTCGGCCACAGAGGCGCCTTCGCGCTCCTCGACCAGCGCATCGGTGTCGATGAAATCGACGCCCAGACGCCGCGCCAGCTTGCGTCCGAGGGTGCTCTTGCCGCAGCCCATATATCCGACCAGAAAGAGAGGTTTCATCGCAAACAGTTCGTTAAAACAGGTTCAGCTGCTCGGGGTCGATCATCTCGCCGACATCGCCCTTCGGACGCTCCACCTCGAACTCCACGCCCCCCGCCGCCGTGCCCGTACGGGGCTGGCCGGCCGGAGCCTTCTCCGGGGCGGGTTGCGCGGCGGACGGCTTCTTCGGGGCGGATTTTCCGGAATTTTCCGTCTCTGTCACAGCGCCTTGCGCCGCGTCAACTGAAGCGCCCGTCAGCTGACCGCCTTCAAGCCCCTCATCATCCGACGGTTCCGGCTCGGGCGGCAGTTCGGGTTCGATCATCCGCAGCCGGTCCACGTCGTAGGTCGTCAGGCGTTTGCCCTTGGCGCGGTGGCTCTTGACGCCCACGAACTCGTCGACGTCGATCACATCCGCAGGCCGCGTGGCGTGCGCCCCTTTGTAGGTGATCTCCAGTTTGGCCCCGGCGCGGTCCGTCACGCAGACGAAATCGGCGTCGGCGTCGAGGAAATCCTGCATCTTATCCGACATTTCGGCCGTGAAACGCTTCATGTAGTAGTACCGCTGGTCGCGGTCGTAATAACACAGGCTGTAAACCCGGTCCGGCTCGTAACGCGCCACGCGGACGGTTTCGTCGGGGAAGTGCTGGCCCAGGTCGTAGTTGGTGATATAGTACTGGTTCTTCGAGGTCCAGACGATCAGGCGGTCGTCGCCCTTGAACTCGCCGAGCAGCTTGCCGCGCCCGTCGGCGTTCAGCCGGCGGACATCTTCGTCGAACCAGATGTTCTGCCCCCCGAGCGTCGAGGTTCCGCGCTCCTTCAGCACGATCTTGTGGATGCCGTAGCGCGAGAACAGGTTGCCCTGGCTCTGGCGGCCCTTGATGGCGAGAGTCGAGAAATCGAGGTCCACGATCAACTTCTTCAGGCGCGGACGGGGCTTGAAGTAAACCTTCAGCACCTCGGCCTCACCGTTCGGATTGACAGACATATAGAGTATCTCGCTCTTCGCGGTTCCTTTGGTGATGTCGTACTCCTTGTCGCGCGTGATGCCCTTGATGGCGCAACGCTTCATCATGATCGCGCCGTTCTTCCCGTCGCGGTAGAGGACATTGTAGATCGTGCGGTCGTCGTTGCGCTTGAAGACCCCGATGTAATAGATATTCCTGTCGAAGAAAGCCTTGTCCGAAACCTTGGTGATCACGTAACGTCCGTCTTTCGTGAAGACGATCACGTCGTCGATGTCCGAGCAGTCGCAGACGAATTCCGCATCCTTCATCGACTTGCCGATGCCGAAGAACCCCTCGGCCCGGTCCACGTACAGTTTGGCGTTCGTGACGGCCACCTTCGTAGCCTCGATCGAGTCGAACTCACGCAGCTCGGTGCGGCGCTCCTTGCCCTTGCCGTACTTGTCGCGGATGCGCTCGTACCAGGCCACGGCGTATTCGGTGAGGTGGTCCAGGTTGTACTGCGTCGACTTGATGTCCTCCTCGATCTGCCTGATCTCGTTGTCGGCCTTCTCGCTGTCGTAACGCGAAATTCGGATAAATTTCAACTCGGTGAGCTTCTGCACATCTTCAAGCGTTACTTCACGTCGCAGCCGTTTCTTGAAGGGTTCCAGCCCCTTATCGACGGCGGCATAAGCCTCCTCGCGGCTCTTGCAGCCCTCGATCAACTGGTAGAGTTTGTTCTCGATGAAGATGCGTTCGAGCGACGCGGCGTGCCACGCCTCGCTCAACTCGCCCAGCCGGATTTTCAGCTCCAGGCCCAGCAGCGACTTGGTGTGCTCGGCCGAGCGGCGCAGGATCTCCGAAACCCCGAGGAAGTGCGGCTTCTCGTCCCAGATGACACACGAGTTCGGGGCGATCGACACCTCGCAGTCGGTGAAGGCGTAGAGCGCGTCGATGGTCTTGTCCGAAGATTCGTCGGGCGAGACCTGAATGACGATTTCGACCCGGTCGGCCGTATTGTCGTCGACCTTTTTGATCTTGATCTTGCCCTTGTCGTTGGCCTTGATGATCGAATCCTTGATCGACTCGGTGGTCGTGGTATAGGGAATCTCGGTGATGGCAAGCGTGCGTTTGTCGATCTTCGAAATCTTCGCCCGCACCTTCACCGCGCCGCCGCGAAGACCGTCGTTATAGCGGCTCACGTCGGCCATACCGCCCGTCGGGAAGTCGGGGTAGAGCTGGAAATCACGCCCCTGGAGGTGCGCAATGGCGGCGTTGATCAGCTCTACGAAGTTGTGGGGCAGGATTTTCGAAGCCAGACCCACGGCGATGCCGTCCGAACCCTGTGCCAGCAGCAGCGGGAACTTGATGGGCAGCGTCACGGGTTCCTCCTTGCGGCCGTCGTACGACAGCATCCACTCCGTCGTCTTCTTGTTGAAGACCACGTCGAGGGCGAATTTCGAAAGGCGCGCCTCGATATAACGGCCCGCGGCGGCCTCGTCGCCCGTGAGGATATTGCCCCAGTTGCCCTGGCAGTCGATCAAGAGGTCCTTCTGCCCCAGCTGCACCAGCGCGTCCTTGATCGACGCATCGCCGTGCGGGTGGTACTGCATGGTCTGGCCCACGAGGTTGGCGACCTTGTTGTAACGGCCGTCGTCGACGACCTTCATCGCATGGAGGATGCGCCGCTGGACGGGTTTCAGTCCGTCCTCGACATGCGGCACGGCACGTTCGAGGATCACGTACGAGGCGTAGTCCAGGAACCAGTTCTTGTACATGCCCGTGAGCTTGCGGACGCCCCCCTCCTCCTGCGTCAGGCGGTCGAACTTGCCCGCCTTGGCCGGAGCCTCGGCCACAGGCGTGTCGTCCGCCGCATCGTCCGCGGTTTCGGGGGCCGAGGCGTCCTCGCTGAACGCTTCGCCCGGGATCAGTTCGTCTTTATCTTTGTTCTCTGCCATATTCCGTTAGCTGATTTTCAGGTCCTGCTCGACGATGTCCTCCTCGATGCGCAGGTTGTCGATGATGAAGCCCTGCCGTTCGTAGGTGTTCTTACCCATGTAGAACTCCAGCAGGTCGTGGATCGGGTCGTCCTTCGTGATGCGGACCTTGTCCAGACGCATGTTCTCGCCGATGAACTCCTTGAACTCATCGGGCGAAATCTCGCCCAGACCTTTGAAGCGCGTGATCTCGGCGTTCGCGCCGCACCGTGCGACGGCCTTCAGCCGCTCCTCCTCGGAGTAGCAGTAGAGCGTCTCCTTCTTGTTGCGCACGCGGAACAGCGGGGTTTGCAGCACGAACAGATGCCCCTGGCGGATCACCTCGGGGAAGAACTGCAGGAAGAAGGTCATCATCAAGAGGCGGATGTGCATGCCGTCGACATCGGCATCGGTGGCGATGACGACCTTGTTGTAGCGCAGGTTGTCCATGTCCTCCTCGATGTTCAGCGCCGCCTGAAGGAGGTTGAACTCCTCGTTCTCGTAGACCACCTTCTTCGTCAGCCCGTAGCAGTTGAGCGGCTTGCCGCGCAGCGAGAAGACCGCCTGCGTTCGCACGTCGCGGCTCTTGGTGATCGAGCCCGACGCCGAGTTACCCTCCGTGATGAAGATCATCGACTGCTCGGCCAGCTCGTTGCGGTCCGTGCGGTGGATCTTGCAGTCGCGCAGCTTCTTGTTGTTCAGGCTCACCTTCTTGGCCGTCTCGCGGGCCTTCTTCTGGATGCCCGAGATCGCCTTGCGCTCCTTCTCGTTCTCGACGATCTTCTTCTGGAGAATCTGCGCCGTCTCGGCGTGCTTGTGCAGGTAGTCGTCGAGGTGCTTGGTGAGGAAGTCGGCCACGAAGTTGTTGACCGAAACCCCCGGCTCGACCTCCTTCGAACCGTACTTGGTCTTCATCTGGTTCTCGAAGATCGGGTCGGTGACCTTGATCGAAATGGCCGCGATGATCGACGTGCGGATGTCCGAGGGGTCGTAGTCCTTGTGGTAGAACTCCTTGACCGTCTTGGCGACGGCGGCGCGCAGGGCCGTCTGGTGCGTGCCGCCCTGCGTGGTGTGCTGGCCGTTGACGAACGAGTCGTAGCTCTCGCCGTAGCCCGTGCCGTGGGTGATCACCACCTCGATGTCCTCCCCCGTGAGGTGGATCGGCGGGTAGAGCGGGTCCTCGGTCATGTTGTCGTTCACGAGGTCCAGCAGGCCGTTTTTCGAAACGTAGCTCTTGCCGTTGAAATTGAGCGTCAGGCCCAGGTTCAGGTAGCTGTAATTGCGGATTTTCTGCTCGACGTATTCGAGGTTGTAGGCGTACTGGCCGAAAATCTCCTTGTCGACGCGGTACGAGATGAACGTGCCGTTCTTCTCGCTGACCCCGCTCTCCCACCTGTCGCTCACTTCGAGTCCCTTGGCGAAGGTCACCGTACGTGCCTCGCCGTCGCGCACCGAGCGGGCCGTAAACTCTTCGGAAAGCATGTTCACGGCCTTGACGCCCACACCGTTCAGACCCACGGTCTTCTTGAAGGCGTCGCCCCCGTACTTGCCGCCCGTGTTCATCTGCCCGACGGCCGCCGCGAGCGACTTGAGGGGGATGCCGCGGCCGTAGTCGCGCACCGTGACCACGTTGTCGGCCAGCGTGATGTCGATCTGCCGGCCCGCACCCATGATAAATTCGTCGATCGAGTTGTCTACGACCTCCTTGATCAGCACGTAGAGCGCCTCGTCGGGCTGCGAACCGTCGCCCACCACGCCGACGTACATGCCGGGGCGCAGGCGGATGTGCTCCCTCGGAGAGAGGGTCACGATGGCGTCGTCGCCGTAATTGGTTGCGTTCGAGTTGGTATTGAGTAAATCTGCCATAATCTATTGCTGTTTCCGGATTTCGGCGAGCGCCCCGCACATGCGGTCGCGGACCGTCTGCATCAGGAGGTGCGTCTCCAGAGCGGCGACCTCCGCGGCCGGGACGGGAGGCAGCACGCGGACGGTGATCCGGTTGCCCCAGTTGAATGCCAGGTTCTTTTTGATCAGCGTCTTGGTTCCGTCCAGCACCACGGGAAGGATGTCCACGCCGGCCTCCTTGGCCAGCGTGAAGGCTCCGGCCTTGAAGCGGTGGATCTCACCGTCTTTCGAGCGCGTGCCCTCGGGGAAAACCGCCACCGAAGCCCCGCGCGAAATCCACTTTTTCCCGTCGCGGACCAGCTGTTCCAGCGCCGCGGCGGCGTGGCCGCGGTTGATGCAGATGTCGCCGTGAAGCAGGAGGTACTGCCCGAAAAAGGGCGTTCGGAAGACCTCGCGCTTCGATACCCAGCGGAAATTGAGCGGAATGTAGTAAAGCGCCGGGATGTCGATCACCGTGTTGTGGTTGACGACGATGACGTAGCGCCTCTTCCGGTCGATCAGTTCGCGGCCGATGACCCGCTGCCGCCAGAAGGGCGGGATGAAGAAGAAAATCCGCACCAGGATGCGCGACAGCTCGTGCACCGTCCGGCGTCCCCGGTCGAAGGGATAGCAGACGACCAGCGCAAGGGCCGACAGAATCATAAAGAGCGTGCACAGAAGCACCAAAAAAAGGTAGTATAAAGCACTTAACATACCGTCATCGTTTATTGCATATCCGGCGTCCGGGGACAATTAGCCATATTAATTCAATCTGCAAATTTAGGAATTATTTCCCGGGATTCCTACCCCGCCAGTCGGCGAATTTTCAACAAAATGTTCACGGCATCCGTTTCCAGGAGGCGAAAAAGCGGGGCCGCGAAAAAAAGTCACGTAAAAATTTGGTCCGCAGCCGGGGGGGGGTATCTTTACACCCGGAGAACACCCCCGCAACAGCTGCGGACATCCATATACATAAGTATCGAAAATTTTCTGAATTTTTTAGTACTATGCTTTGCACAGTACAAATATTATTACATATCTTTGCGATAACAAATAAAATGCAAAACAGAATATTATGAAAAGACTGATCCTCCTTATCGTAACGCTCGCGACAACCGCAACCCAGCTCTTTGCGGCGCACCTCTGCCCCTCGACGGGCCGCGTGGTGGACGAACAGGGAAAAGCCGTCGAATACGCAACGGTCGTCCTGCTGAAAGGAACCGAGCAGGTGGCCGGCATGGCAACCGACGCCGAAGGGCGCTTCGTGCTGAAAGCCGCCCCCGGCGAATACACGCTCTGGATTCAGTATCTCGGATTCGACCCCGTGAAGAAGCCGGTGCGCGTGGAGCAGGAGAGCCACCTGGGCGATTTCGTGATGCACGCCTCGGCGACCGGCATCCAGAGCGTGGAGGTAAAGGCCCGGCTGGTGCGGCGCGAAGCCGACCGGTTCGTGGTCGACGTGGCGAACGCCCCGGCGGCCATCGGCAAAGACGGCATCGAGCTGCTGGAACGCGCCCCCGGCGTATGGATCGACGGGGAGAAGATTTCGATCAACGGCAAGAGCGGCTCGAAGGTCTACGTCAACGACCGCGAGCTGCGCATGGAGCCGGAACAGCTGCTGACCTACCTGCGGTCGCTCCGGGCCGAGGAGATTCAGAAAATCGAGGTCGTGCCCACCACGGGAGCCGACTACGACGCCGACTCGGCGGGAGGCATCATCCGCATCACGCTCAAAAAACGCCGCGAGAACGGCGTCGACGGCTCGGTGTCGTTCAACACCTCGCAGGGCACAATCATTCACCGATACGATCCGTCGGCCAACATCAACATACATTCGGGCCGCGCGGACTTCTACGCCTCGGCATGGGGGTCTTTCGGAAAGGACAGGACGACCACCGACGAGCAGACCCTCTACAACACCACAGACAAGGCGCTCAACGCCCATTCGGAGATGAAGGGCCGCAACCGCAGTTTCGGAGCCAGCGCCGGAGCGGTGGTCGAGATCGACGACAAAAACAGCGTCGGCGCGGAGGTGGAATACTGGCGCAACCGCAACGGAGAGCCGAACAACACCTACACGGATTTCCGCGACGGCGGAACGCTGACACACACCGACAGCCATTTCGACAACCTCAACGTCCGCAACAACTACTCGGCGACGTTCAACTACATCCGCAAGATCGACACGCTCGGCTCGACGCTCAAACTGCTCCTCGACTACACCCGCCGCGAGACTGACGCCGGAAACGACAATTTCAGCCGCATAACGGCTCCGGGTTCGGCGGCGGACTCCACCTACCGCGACAACGCCGCGAGCGTCTACAACGTCGCCACGGCGACGCTGGCCCTCGAAAAGAAGTTCTCGCCCCGCTGGTCGCTGAAGGCAGGCGCCAAGTACACCTACAACGACATGCACAACGACGCGCTCTACGAGTACCTCAAGGGCGACGCGTGGGTGCGCAACGACAACCAGAGCTTCACGATCAACTACACGGAGAACATCGCGGCGGCCTACGCCATCGCCTCGGCGCAGCTCGGACGCTGGAGCCTCGTGGCGGGACTGCGCGGCGAGTACACCCACACGACGGGAAAAGACGTCGGGCAGGACTATTTCTCGCTCTTCCCCAACGCCAACGTCTCCTTCGCCCTTTCGAAGGAGAAAGGATGGTCGCTGATCGCCCAGTACGCCCGGACCATCGAACGGCCGCGGTTCTGGTGCCTCAGCCCCCAGCGGATGCAGATTTCGGACTACACCTACCAGACCGGAAACCCGTCGCTCGACCCCTCGTTCAAGCAAGACGTGAGCCTGACGCTGGTGGCGGCCCACAAATACACCCTCACGGCAGGCGTGCAGCTCGTCGGCGACGAGATTCAGCAGACGATGCAGGCCGACCCGGAGAATCCCGACCTGCTGCAACTGGCATGGGTCAATTACGACGCCACGAAGAACTGTTACGCCTCGGTCAACCTGCCGTTCCAACCCGCGAAATGGTGGCAGCTGAACGCCAACGTGACCTACATGCGCCGCGGGCAGCGCGTCGAACAGCACGGCGCCGAGGAGTTCTTCAACTGGGGATTCGTCAACCTCTCGACCACCTTCACCCTCCCGGCGAAATTCTACATCGACCTCTCCTACCGCTACCAGAGCCGGCTCGACCTGGGCAACTGCTGGGTCGAACCCGACCACCGTTTGCAGGCGGGTGTGAAGAAACGTTTCGGCGACAGGTTCACCGCCTCGTTCTCGGTGCAGAACCTCCTGGACCAGGGACAGGAGATCGGAGCGCACGGCGACGGGTTCGTCCGCACGATGAAGGCCCGGCAGACCTGGAGCAACCGCTCGTTCCGCATCGGGCTGACCTACAACTTCAAGTCGGGGAAGGCCTTCAAGCGCAAAGCCGTCGAGGCGGGGTCGGCCGACGAAAAGAGCCGTCTGTAACATCCCCGGGCATCCGCAGTCCGAACGGTACATAAATTGCTGCATCGGGGAAAAACTTTTCCTCATGCAGCAATTTCCGTATATCGCCGAAATCTTCGTCGTCGGAGGCATCGCCTCGGCGGCCGTCATCGCCGCCGACCTGCGCACATGCCGCCAACCGATGCGCATCATGAACAGCGTATGGATACTGACGGGCCTCTGGGCCGGTTTCTTCGGGCTGTGGGCCTACTACGCCTTCGGACGTGTGAAACGCTGCACACTCGATGAAAAGGAGAGGCGCACGGAAGGGACGGCGTCCGGCGGGAAAAATGGCGGCAATGCAGGGTCCGGCGGGATGGACATGCCGGGGATGGACATGCACGGGATGCGGATGGAGCAGATGGCGATGCCGGCGCGGCCCCAGTGGCAGTCGGCGGTGCTCTCGACGCTCCACTGCGGAGCCGGATGCACGCTGGCCGACCTCGTGGGCGAATGGTTCCTCTTCTTCGTCCCGGTGGCCATCGGCGGCAGTATGATCGCCGGGTCGTGGGTCTTCGACTATATCCTCGCTCTCGTTTTCGGCATCGGGTTCCAGTATGCGGCGATCCGCGGCATGGAGCCGAAAACGCCCCGCGGCGAGATCGTGCGGCGGGCCGCAAAGGCCGACATACTGTCGCTGACGGCCTGGCAGGCGGGGATGTACGGCTGGATGGCCGTGGTGATCTTCGCCCTCAACGGCGGCGCAACGCTGCCCCGCACCTCGTTCCAGTTCTGGTTCATGATGCAGATCGCGATGGCCTGCGGATTCCTCGCGGCGCTGCCGGTCAACGCCGGGCTGATCCGCGCCGGAATCAAAAAGGGAATGTAGGTCAGCCGTTGCGGCGGATGCGCGGCAGCGGCAGGCGGCGCGCCCAGCGCACGGCCCAGCGAGGCAGGCGCGGACGGGCCATCCATCGGGCCAGGTGCGTGACGGAGGTGGGAATGCGGATCGACTTGCCGGCGATGATGAGCGTCACGGCGACGAGGATCAGCGAAACGCCGACCCCGATGCGCAGCGTGAACCGCTCGCCGAAGACCGCGACGCCGAAAAACAGCGCCGTGACGGGTTCCAGCGCCCCGAGGATCGCCGTGGGCGTGGAGCCGATGCGGCGGATGGCCCCGGCCATCGTAACCAGCGAAACGATCGTCGGGAAAAGCGCCAGCGCGACGGCGTTGACCCACATCAGGGGCGAAGGGATGGCTTGCAGATCGGCACAGCCGCGCAGCCGAACGACATAGACCAGCGAGCCGAAAACCAGGCAGTAAAAGGTGAGTTTCTCGGTCGGGAGATCCTTGAGCGACGAGCGGTTGATGGCCACGATATAGACCGCATAGGAGAGAGCCGAAAGGAAGACCAGCACGACGCCCGCAAGGTTGAGCGTCGCGCCGTCGCCCCCTTTGTAGAGCAGCGAGATGCCCCCGCACGCCAGGGCGATCGAGACGACCGTGGCAGCGGTGACCCGTTCGCGGAAGCCCACGGCCATGATGACGGCGACCATCACCGGATAGACGAACAGGATCGTCGAGGCGATGCCGGCGTCCATGAGGTTGTAGCTCTCGAAAAGCAGCAGTGACGAGACGGAGAAGAGCACGCCCATCGCCGCGAGCGGCAGGACGTCACGCCGCCGCAGGGCGAACGACTGCCGCCGGAAAAGCATCAGCGCACCCAGCATCACCACCGCCAGCACATAACGGTAGAACAGCACGGAATCCGCTCCCAGGCCCGCGCCGTAAAGCGGCAGCGCAAAGAGCGGATTCAATCCGTAACTGGCCGCGGCTATGGCTCCCAGCACATAACCGCGGGAACGTTCCGAGGCCATTTAGAAGGTAACCTGCGGAGCGGCTTCGGTCCCTTCGGCCGACTCGAAATAGGGCTTCGGCCCGAAACCGAACATCCGCGCGACGAGGTTGGCCGGGAAACGGCGCACCGAGACGTTGTACCGCTGCGCCACGGCGTTGAAGTCCTTGCGGGCGACGGCGATACGGTTCTCGGTCCCCTCCAGCTGGGCCTGCAATTCGAGGAAATTCCGGTTCGCCTTCAGATCGGGATAACTCTCCGACACGGCGATCAGGCGGCCCAGCGCGGAGCGCACCTGCGCCTGCGCCTGCTGGAACTGCTGAAGGCGCTCGGGCGTCAGGTCGTCTGCCGAAAGGTTGATCGACGTGGCCCGGGCACGCGCCTCGGTAACCTCGTTCAAGGTCTGCGTCTCGTGGGCCGCATAGCCCTTCACGGTGCTGACCAGGTTGGGAATCAGGTCCGCACGGCGCTGGTACTGTGTTTCGACGTTGGACCAGGCGCTTTTAAGCCCCTCCTCCTTGTTGACGAAACCGTTGTAAGTCGCATAAAAGAAGATCACCACCACGGCGACAACGCCGATCCAAATCCATTTTTTCATATCCGCAAATCGTTAATCGTTCATTATTCATTATTCATTGCTCCCGTTACCAGCGCGAACCCGCTCCGCCGCCGCCGAAGGAACCTCCCCCGAAGCCACCGCCGCCCATGCCGCGTCCGAAGCCGCCGCCGATGATCGTGCCACCCCCGGCCCCGCCGCCGAAATTGTCGTCGCGAAGGTTCTTGGCCTGCCGTTTCACCACGGCGCCGCAGTTCGAGCAGACATACGTATATTCGACCAGCCGGTAGCTTCGCGTGACGCTCAACACCTGCTGCGACTGCTGTTTCAGCGTCAGCTTACGGCACCTCGGGCAACGGCGGGAAAAATAGTAGTTCACCAGCACCACGCCCAGCGGAACGACGACGAATCCCACGACGATCAAAAAGATCATCCACGCCGGAAGCTCCTCGTCGGCATCGCCGCTCAGGTCGACCTCGCCCCCTTCGAGAATCGTGGCCGCTGCCCCGACTCCGGCGACCATGCCCGCGCTGTAATCCCCCTCGCGGAAGGCGGGAAGCATGTAGGTGAGCTGGATACGTTTGCAGAGTGCGTCGGGAAGGATGCCTTCGAGACCTCCGCCCGTGACGAAGCGGATTTCCCGCAGGTCCTTCACCAGCAGGATGCCCAGGCCGTTGTCGCTTTTGGCGCTGCCCACGCCCCAGCTGCGGAACAGATCGACGGCGAACGAGAACGGATCGCCGCCCGCGATGTCGTCGACGGCGACCACGGCGACCTGCGCGAGTCCCCGCTCACGCAGCGAAGCGCAGACGGAGTCGATATGCGCCACGGCGGCAGGCGACAGGATACCGTCGGGATCGGAGACGTAACGGCTCCCGTCCATTCGCTGGACGTTGGGAATCTGCTCCGGACGGTACGTGCCCGCAAAGACGGGCAATGCGCAGGCGAGCAGCAGGCAAAGGATCGTTATTTTTCTCATAACCTCGGAACAAAGATAGCAAAAAGTCGGGCCACCGCAAAACCGAACCGCATGTAATTCGACAAAACGTTCCAACTTTCCGAAAGCGTCGTTACTGCGCCAAAGATAGACAAAAAACCGGGATTCCGCACACCTCCCGGAGCGTTTTCCGCCACAACGGGCCGCAGGTGCGCAAAAACGGCGGCGCACCGCGAGGTGTCGCCGCCGCAACGCTTCCGGTCCGGAACCGGACGTCAGAACCGGAACCCGAAGTAGAAACGTACGGAACTGGTTTTGAACTTGCGGTCGGGAACCTTCATCTGATCCATCACGTCGCCGGCCGACGGAGCGTCGCCGCCCTCGGCATAATCCTCGTCGAAGGCATCCTCGTCGAATTTCAGCCCGTCGTAGCTGGCCGTGCCCCAGCGCCACTCGACACCCACCGAAACGACCTTCCAGGCCAGGGTGCAGCCGGCATTGCAGAAGGTCACGTAGTGGTGGTGCACGGTCTCGTCCATGTAAAGGAGCGAATAGGAGGGCGTGACGCGGAAATAGCCGCCGACCTTGAGGCGGTGCACGGGGTTGACCGTCAGCGACGGGCCGAACTGCATGCCGATCTCGGCCTGGTGCACGTCGGACGGAAGCGGTTCGCCCGTCTCCCCGTCGAATGCGTCGAGCGAGAATTTAGCGTAGTTGATGTCCATCCACGACCAGTCGAGGCCGAATTTCAGCATGCCGAAAAGCGGTTTCCGGTGCAGGTAGTAGGTCTTGCCCCAGCTCAACGAGGCTCCGAAATCACTCTTGAGTTCCCCGCCGTAGGTCCGGTCGGCGAGCGTCTGTTTGACATAGCCGAGGTTGAAATACTTGGCGCGGTCCTTCCAGACGGCACGGTTCAGTTCGGCCTTCTGCGTGTCTTCCACACGCGACGAAAGCGCGCTCACGACCTGTTGCAGGGAGTCCAGCCGCGACTGGTTCTCCTGGGCATACGCTCCGGTCGCAAAAACGGCCAGAAGAAAAGAGACAAAGGACTTTTTCATGGCAGCGGGCTATTGTTTTTTCCACGTACGCCGTTCCGTCTCGCCGTCCTCGGACTGTTCGGTGACGAGCTTGTTGTCAGTCCAAGTAAGGACCTTCAATTGACTCCGATAGTCGCCGTAGTTCAACGTCAGCAGCGGATTCGCCCAGGCCCATGTGCCGCGCTCGGTGTAGCTCTCCGGCTCCTCCTCCCCGTCTCCCGGGATATTCACCTCGTAGACGAACGTATTGTCGTCGTTCAGCGTCAGACGCACGGTTCCCAGGCCCGCGGTGTCGCCGCCGTCGGTCCCCTCCTCGTCCGTGATCTCGATGTGGGTCATGACCCATGCCCCCGTGAAGGGCGCGCCGCCGTCGATCTTGCCGTCGTCATCGCCGTCGTCGCACGAAACAAGTCCCGCGGCACAGACAGATGCCGCAACCATAAGATAGAAAGCTCCCGTCCGGAGCGCTCTCAAAGAAGAAAACAGTGTTTTCATTTGCATAAAGAATTTATTGGATTAGTAAAAAGGGTGCGTGAAGACATGACACGACGAAGCGCGCGGACGAAACGAATCATCCGCGGGGCGTCGGCGGCAGGACCGACACAGTGTATATCAGTTATTTTCGGGGGGGGGTGTGGCGCAATGCGACGAGGACCGGCAGACGGTCCTTATCCGGAGAATATTTTACGACGAAAAACATGCGCTGTACTGCTTTGGTTCCGGCAAAGATAGAAAAAATTTCGCAAACCTGTTCCGCCCGGCAAGATTCGCCGCCGGATTCAAGGCTTTTTCCGGCGCAGTCAATCGAAGCAGGCCGGGAACGCCAGCAACTGACAGGCCAGGGCCCTGGCCATACGCTCATGCCCCGCAGCGTTGGGATGCAACCGGTCGGTCTGCCCGTCGCTGAAGTAACGGACGTGGGAATCGGCAAGGGGATAAAGGCCGCTGATGCTGTTAAGATCGATCACCGGAACCGCCCAGACGCTGCCGGCCTCGCGGATCTTCGCGACATAGGCATCGGCATACAGCCCCAGCCGGTTGGGGAACGATTCGTCGGGCTGGACGTTCCGGTCGCTGAAACGCGCATAACCGCGGTGGAGCGGTGTGAGCAGGATGACCTGCTTGGTCGGATAGTGCTCTTTGAGAAAGGCCAGCACGGCGTTGATTCGTCCGCAGAGGGTCCCGGGGTCCGCCGAAGGCGTGCGGCGCATCCGCGTCCCCACGCCGGAACCCGGCATCGGGCACTCCGACTCCCGGACCTCGTACCACTCGCCCAGCGGCACGCCGGCGTTGAAGTCATTGGTCCCGGCAAGGATGACGACGGCATCGACGGCGTCGCCCCGCTCGGCGTACAGTTTCCGGGCCTGCCCCAGCACGTCGGACCACTGGTGGCCGTTGATTCCATAGACGAAAGGCACGATGCCCAGCATTTCGGCCAGATACTGCCAGTAGTTTTTCGTCGTGCCGACATGGCGCTCGTCCGTGATCGAATCGCCGAGAAAGGCGACCCGTTTGCCAGACCACTGATTCTGCACGAGGTTCATTCCGGCCGCGCACTCCCGGTGCTTTCCGGCCCCGTCGCCCGAGGCTCCCGCAGGCCCCGCCGCCAGCAGCAATGCCGCCAGCAGACAAAATGTTTTTCGCATGGTTCGATTGGTTCGTTTCTTCATTCAGCGTGTCAGTATCCGGTAGCTCCACGGGGCCATGTCCTCCTCGACGCGGCCGCGGAGTTCGTAAGGCTCACCCGTCATGGCATCGGTGTACATCCCGGCGTAGATGCCCGTATAGTAGTCGGCATGGATGGCGTAGGGCGAGAGGTTCATCACCGCCACGACCCGGTTGCCCGCCGTCTCGCGGACCAGCGTCATCAGGCAGTCCTCGGCGTTGTTGCGGATCTCGCTCACCGCGCCGCCCCGCTCCCCCGACGCCAGAGCCGGGTTGTCGTGGCGCAGGGCCGTGAGCCGGCGGTAGAACTCCGTGAAGGTGTTGGCGCCGTAGGCCGGGATCGGGTCGCGGTCGAAAAAGGCGAACGAATGGTCGTAGCCGATCTCCTGACCGGTGTAGATCAGCGGCAGACCGCGCGGCACGACGAACGTGAAGACCGCCATGATCTCACGCGCATCGCCCAGCCGGGTGAATTCGGAGCCGCTCCACGAATTCTCGTCGTGGTTCGACGTGAACGTGAGGCGCATGGCCGAGTCGGGATAGTCGCCGCGGTCGGCGTAGATATAGTCGCGCAGGGCCGTGACGCGGGTCCGCTGCTGGGCCACGTCGTTCATCAGGTGGTGCATCCGCCAGGCGTAGCAGGCGTCGAAAGCACCCTCCTCGAAAAGATTCCGCTCCTCGGCCTCGGCCAGCATGAACAGGTCGGGCTTCACGCGCCGCAGGCGCAGCGAGGTCTCGTTCCAGAAACCGATGGGAACCAGCATCGCCATGTCGCAGCGGAAGCCGTCGACGGCGTGCCGCGTGAGCCAGAACTCCATGGCCTCGGCCTCGGCCCGCCACACGTCGCGGTTGGCGTAGTTGAGCTTGGCAGTGTCGGACCAGTCCCACGGTACGGCCGGCTGCCCCGAAGCGTCGCGCTCGTACCACGAAGCGTGCTCTTCGGCGATCCACCGCGCGTCGCGCGCCGTGTGGTTGGCCACCCAGTCGAGCAGGACCTTCATGCCGAGGCGGTGGGCCTCGGTGACGAAGGCATCGAAATCGGCCATCGTGCCCAGTTCGGGATTCACGGCGCAGTAGTCGCGGATCGAATAGTAGGAGCCGAGCGAGCCTTTGCGCTCGGCCTCGCCGATCGGATAGATCGGCATGAGCCACACGGCGTCGACGCCGAGGTCTTTGAGGAAAGGCAGTTTTGCGGCTGCGGCGCGCAGCGTGCCTTCGGGCGTGAGCTGGCGCACGTTCATTTCATACAGGACGGCCTGATAGCTCCATTCGGGATGAAGGCCGGTCGATTCACAATTCATAATTCACAATTCAATCATTAATCGGGCCGACGAGGCGGCGGACCCCGCGGATTTCGATCTCGATCGGCTCGCCCTCGCAGGCGACCTCAACCGCCTCGCGCGTAACGCTCACGGCCAGCACCCGGTCCCGGAAATTGACTTTGAACGAGAGGGACTCCCACGCGGCGGGCAGCTGCGGGTCGAACGACAGCACGCCGTCGCGGACGCGCATGCCCCCGAAACCCTCGACCACCGAGAGCCACGAACCCGCCATCGAAGTGACGTGGCAGCCCTCGCGGACCTCGCGGTTGTAGTCGTCGAGGTCCAGGCGCGCCGTGCGCAGGTAGAGTTCGTAGGCCTTGTCCAGATCGCCGATGCGTGCGGCGAGGATGGCGTGGACGCAGGGCGAAAGCGACGATTCGTGGACCGTGCGCGCCTCGTAGAAGCGGAAATTGCGGCGGACGGTATCGAGGTCGAAATCGTCCCCGAAGAAATAAAGCCCCTGCAGCACATCGGCCTGCTTGATCAGGCACGAGCGCAGGATGCGGTCCCACGACCATCGCTGGTTGATGGGCCGCTCCGCAGGGTCGAGGTCGCCGGCAAGGATCTGCTCCTTGTCCAGATAGCCGTCCTGCTGGAGGAAGATGCCCAGTTCGCGGTCCTCGCCGAAGTACATGCCGTCGGCGATTTCGAGCCACCGCTTCGTCTCAACCGCCTCGTCGAAACGGCGCTTCGCGCAGATGCGCGCGTAGTCGGCAGGGCGGTTTTCACGCACCCAACGGGCCGCCTCGGCGGCGTAACGCATCGACCAGCAGGCGATGTAGGAGGTATACCAGTTGTTGTCGACGTTGTTCTCGTACTCGTTGGGACCCGTGACGCCCAGCATGACGTACTTCCGACGGGCCGCGGACCACGTGATGCGCTGCGCCCAGAAGCGCGCCACGGACAACAGCACCTCCAGTCCGCAGTCGGCAAGATACGCCGTGTCGCCGGTATAGCGGATGTAGTTGAAAATCGCATAGGCGACGGCGCCGTTGCGGTGGATCTCCTCGAAGGTGATTTCCCACTCGTTGTGGCACTCCTCGCCGTTGACGGTGACCATCGGGTAGAGCGCCGCACCGTCGCGGAAACCCAGTTTCGCGGCGTTTTCAATGGCTTTGTCGAGCTGGTTGTAGCGGTAGACCAGCAGTTCGCGGGCCACGGCCTGCCCGGCGGTGGCCAGGTAGAACGGCAGGCAGTAGGCCTCGGTGTCCCAATAGGTCACGCCGCCGTATTTCTCGCCCGTGAAGCCCTTGGGACCGATATTGAGGCGGGTGTCGACGCCCGTGTAGGTTTGCAGGAGCATGAAGATGCAGAAGCGGATGCCCTGCTGGGCCGCGGGATCGCCCCCGACGACGACGTCGCAGCCGTGCCAGCGGGCGGCCCAGGCGGCCGTCTGTTCTTCGAGCAGGGCTTCGAAGCCCGCCTCCCGACCCGAAGCCGCGGCGGCGCGCGCAGCGGCGGTAAGGTCCGCCGGGGCGTGGTTGAGCGACGAGCAGATGCCCGCATATTTATATAAAGTGGCGGCGCAGCCCTTTTCCCGGCTGACCGCAGCGGTGGCCCGGACCTTTTCGGGACGGGTTTCGCAATGCCACTCGGCGCCGTCCAGTTCGACGGCCTGCGCCCAGGCCGCCTCGAACCCGCTCTTTTTGGTACGGCTCTGTGTGGCGTCGGCCCCGGTCGAGACCTCCTCCCAGAACTTTTCGTCGTAGTTGGCGTCGGCATTGCGCACGTCGGCGTCGATATAGGGCGAAAAGGTGATCCGGGCCGCCCGGTTGAGCGGCGTGACGGCGTATTTCACGACGCCCAGTTCGCGGCGCGCCAGCGAGAGGAAACGCACCGCCTCGACGGCCACCTCGACGCCGTTTTTCAGCACGACCCGCATGCGGCGCGTCAGCACCGAACGGCGCATGTCCGTCTCGCGGTAAAAGCTCTTCACCTCCGCGACGGTCGCCAGATCGAGCGGCTCGCCGTCGACCGCGACGTCGACCCCGATCCAGAACGCGGCGTTCGGGACCTTGGCGAAATACTCCGGGTAGCCGTTCTTCCACCATCCCACGCGGGTCTTGTCGGGATAGTAGATCCCGCCGATGTAGTTGCCCGGAAGCGAAGGGCCGGAATAGCGCTCCTCGAAATTGGCCCGGCCGCCCATCACGCCGTTGCCCAGCGCGAAGAGCGATTCGGAAGCGAGCGCCCGCGAAGGATCGAAGCGATCCTCGACGAGGCGCCAGGGATCGGTTTTTATGTAGTCGTTCATAATTTACACATTGTTCTTTATCGCTTGTTTCACCGTATCCGGCCGCAACCCTCGGCGGCGCCGCGCCGGGTCTGCAATCGGCCCCGCCCTGGACCCCTCCCCCGGGAGCGGCCTGTCGCACGGACCGGAAAGTCAGCCCCGGTCGATCTTCATTGCCAATTTTTCAAACGTGAATCCCTCGAAGGTTTCCAGCCGCATCGTGGCGGCCGAAAGCGACGCACCGCCCCCGACGCCCACCGAACGCATGCCCGCACGCGAAGCGGCCTCGATGCCCGCGGCGGCGTCCTCGAAGACCACGCACACGGACGGCGCGGCCCCCACGGCGGCGGCCCCCTTCAGGAAGACCTCGGGATCGGGTTTGGCCCGAGCGACCTCGTTGCCGTCGACCACGGCGTCGAACAGCGGCCGCAGGCCGCACCGGTCGAGGATCGTCCCCGCGTTCTTCGACGCCGAGCCGAGCACCGCCCGCACGCCGCGGCTGCGCACGTCGTGCAAAAACGCCGCCACACCCGGAAGCACCTCGGCGGGAGTCATTTGCGAAACGAAGCGCAGGTAACGCGCATTCTTTTCGGCGGCGAGGCGCTCCTTTTCAGCGGCGGAAAAGCGATCCTCAAGCCCCCCGGCACGCAGGACGATCTCCAGCGACGCCATGCGGCTCACCCCCTTGGTGGCTTCGCCCGCTTCAGGGGTGAACACGAAGCCCAGTTCACGCGCAAGCGCGGCCCACGCCAGATAGTGGTAGCGGGCCGTATCGACGATAACTCCGTCCAAATCGAATATGCAGCAGTCTATCATTTTTTGATTTTCGGATACCAAAGATACGATTTTTTTCGAAAAAAATGCGTATCCGGCAACGTATTACCTACATACTTGTAAAATATCACCTTCGGAAAGGGACTGTTTTTCAGAATTAATTTATATCTTTGCGCACGTATTAAATCAACGCCTTACTAAAACATGAAGCAACTCTGCCTTCTCATCGGGACAGCGGTTCTCGGCATTCTGCTCGTTTCGTGCTCCGCACAGAAACGCGTCTGGTATTTGCAGGACGCCCAGCCCTTCACGCCCGAACAAATCGCCGAAAACGGACAGATCCGCATCAAGCCGCTCGACCGGCTGACGATCGTCGTCAACAGCAAGGACCCCGAACTGGCAGTGCCGTTCAACTCGGCAACCTCCTACAACTCGCTCACGGGAGCCAACGTCTCCAGCGCAGCAAGCTCGCAGGCGCTCCAGATGCGCACCGTCGACGAGGAAGGGATGCTCGACATGCCCGTGATCGGCAAGATCGAATGCAAGGGCAAGACCCGCAGCGAACTGGCCCAGGCCATCGCCGAAAAAATCATCGAGGGCGGATACATCAACGACCCCACGGTCAACGTGCAGTTCGCCGACATGAAGATTTCGGTGATCGGCGAGGTGGCCCGTCCCGGATTCTACGACATCACGCGCGACAAGGTCTCGATATTCGACGCGCTGGCGATGGCCGGCGACATGACCGTGTACGGCGTGCGCTCGGAAGTGGCCGTGACGCGCGAAACGGACGGCGTGCGCACGATCGAATACCTCGACCTCACGTCGACCGACATCTTCAACTCCCCGGTTTTCTACCTCCAGCAGAACGACGTGGTATACGTGAAACCCAACAAGTACAAGGCGCAGACGGGCGAAATCAGCCAGAACCGCAGCTTTTACCTCTCGCTGGTGGGAACCGCGATTTCGGTGGCGACACTCATCGTAACCCTCACCAAATAGCAAGTATCCATGACAGAACAGCATATCAATTCCCAGACGCAGGCCAACAACGAAGAACTCACAGGGACCATCACGCTGCACGACATCATCCGCATGGTGATCGCAAACTGGTACTGGTTCGTGCTTTCGGCCGTATTCTGCCTCTGCGCGGCCTACTACTACCTGGCCAGCACCCCGAAGATTTACAGCCGCACGGCGACCATCATGGTCAAGGACAGCCGCAAGGGCGGCGACGTCGACCTGACGGCGTTCAGCGACCTGGCGGGATTCCAGAACCGCCGCAACGTCGACAACGAGGTTTTCATCCTCCAGTCGCGGCGCTTGATGACCAACGTGGTCAAGCAGCTCAACCTGACGGTCAACTACTCGGTGAGCGAACGGCTCCGCCGGCGCGACCTCTACGGCCAGGCCCCAATCGACGTGAAATTCATCAACGACAACGACAACCAGTCGCTCGCCATGGAGATCACGCCGCTCGACGACGACAAAATCCGGCTGAGCGGGTTCGAAGACCAGTTCGTCACCAAGCACGAGAGCCGCAGCGTCATCACGGCGGCTTACGGAGACACGATCCCGACCCCCGTGGGGCAGGTCGTGGTGCAGAAGTCGCTCTACATGGCCCCCGACTACATCGGGGTACCGATCCGCGTGAGCAAAAGTTCGCTGGGAGGGACCACCAACGCCTACCGCGCCGCCGTGAAAAGCGACGTGGCCAACAAGCAGGCCTCGGTGGTGACCATTTCGATGAACAACACCGTCCCCCGGCGCGCCGAGGACGTGATCAACACGCTGATCGAAGCCTACAACGAAGACGCCATCGAGGACAAGCGCCGCGTGTCGGTCGCCACGGGCAAGTTCATCAAGGCCCGTCTGGACGTTATCGGACGCGAACTGGGCGACGTGGACCGCAACATCGAGGACATCAAGAAGGACAACCGGATGGTGGACATCACCTCGGAGGCCGCGCGCAGCGTGTCGGAAAGTTCGCGCTACAAGACGGAAGGTCTTTCGCTTGAAAACCAGATCAACGTGGCGGAGTACATCCGCACCTACCTGAACGACCCGAAAAACGTCGGGGAGCTGATTCCGGCGATGGCGGCTGCGGGAACCAACACGGCCATCGCCAAGCAGATCGAAGACTACAACTCGGCAATCCTGCGCCGCGAGAAACTGCTGGAGAACAGTTCGGACCGCAGCCCCGTCATCCAGGACCTGGACAACCTGCTGGCCGCCGTGCGGCGTTCGATCATCTCGTCGCTCGACTCCAATATCTCGACGCTCGAAATCCAGCGCGACGCCATGCGCAAGGAGGAGACGCAGGCCAACCTCCGCATCTCGACCATGCCTTCGCAGGAGAAGGTCATCCTGGGCATCACGCGTCAGCAGAAAATCAAGGAAGAACTGTTCCTCTACCTGCTGAACAAGCAGGAGGAGAACCAGCTCAACTACGCCGTGGCCGAGAGCAACTCGCGATCGATCGACTACGCCTACGGCAGCAACGCTCCCGTATCGCCCCGACCGATGATGATTCTGGGCATCGCCCTGATCGTAGGTCTGGCCATTCCCTTCGGCCTGCTCTACCTGATCGGCATGCTCGACACGACCATCCGCGGACGCAAGGACATCGAGGACAACATCAACGCCCCGTTCCTGGGCGACATCCCCTACTACGAGGGTGACGGCAAGACCGGAATCGTGGTGCGCGAAACGGGCCGCGACGCCCTGTCGGAAGCATTCCGCATCCTGCGCTCGAACATGTCCTTCATGGGCGTATCGGCCGGAACCGACGTGCGCACCATCCTCTTCACCTCGTCGGACCCCCACGCGGGCAAGACCTTCGTGGCGACGAACCTGGCGATGACGCTCGCCATGGCCGGCAAACGCGTGCTGCTCATCGATCTCGACCTGCGCCGCCACGCGCTGTCGACCCTGCTGGGACACGGAAACAGCAAGACCGGCATCACGGGATACCTCGCAGGAACGATCACCGACCCGAAGAGCATGATCAAGAACACCGGATTCCACCAGAACCTCGACGTGATCTACGCCGGCATTCAGCCGCCCAACCCCACGGAGATGCTGCTCTCGGAAAAACTCGACAAACTGATCGCCGAAATGCGCGACACGTACGACTTCGTATTCCTCGACAGCACGCCCGCCATGTCGGTGGCCGATGCAGTCATCACCGACCGGCTTTCGGACCTCTGTATCTACATCGTGCGCGAAGGCGTGCTCGACAGGCGTCAGCTGCCCGACATCGAACGCCTCTACCGCGAGAAGAAACTCCACAATATGTGCATCGTCCTAAACGGAACCCGCTCGCGCCGTCACGGATACGGTTACGGATATGGCTACGGTTACGGTTACGGATATGGGTACGGCTACGGGTATGGAGACGAGTACAAGGAAGTAAGCTACCGCAAGCGCATCAAGCACTTCTTCCGGTCGCTGGGACGTAAGATAAAGCGATAGGAGATGGCGATTCACGATGCCGTAATAGCCCTCGATTTCGACGGCACGGTGGTCACCCACGCCTATCCCGAAATCGGGGAGGATGCGGGAGCCGTGCCCGTACTGAAAGAACTGACGGACAACGGATGCCGGCTGATTCTCTACTCGATGCGGCACGGAAAACTGCTGGACCGCGCAGTGGAATGGTTCCGCGTTCGGGGCATTCCGCTCTACGCCGTGAACGAAAACCCGTCGCAGAAGCGCTGGACCTCGTCACCGAAGATTCATGCGGACCTCTACATCGACGACTGCAACCTGGGATGCCCGCTGCGGTTCGTCGACGGAGAGAAACGTCCTGTGGCCGACTGGGCCAAGATCCGCGAACAACTCGTCCGGGAAGGGTTTCTGGACTGATATTCAGAAAGGCCGGGGTTCCGAACGAAGACCGGCCGGACAACAAAAAAGCGAGACCGCAGGGTCTCGCTTTTTTGTTGTGGCAGGAGCAGGCAGGCGGCAGGCAGGTGGCTGCCAGAGCAGATGGCAGGAACAAGTAACAGACAGAGACGACAGAAGCAAGGGCGGGAGCAGGTGACAAGTAGAGGAGGTCGATGGCCGGCAAGTTTCGGGCATCGTGAAAAACGGGACGGATGGGTAGTACCGAAGTATGTCCCCATTCGCCCCGTTTTCGAGGGATGTGCGGAAATTGCCGCTTATAAATCGGAAACGGTTTGTGATTATCGCGGAGCAGATTTTGCCATAACGCAGTTCGGCCCGGACGGGACATACAGAAGTATTTCCCGTCCGGGCCGGACAAGGCAGGGCAGAAGATGCCCGTGAGAATCGAAAACTACGCCCAGAGATTGCGGGGATATTTACCCTCGGCAATCATCTTCTCGATGGCGGCCATCAGCGCGGGTTTGTCCTCCTTGTAGGTGACGCCGTGCCACTGGGCGGCCGAACGCAGCACGCGGAGCGTAGCCGTACCGTCGCCGATCAGCTTGTTGACCATCGTCGGAATGTAGAACTCCGACTTGACATTGTCCTTGTTGGCCTCGAACCAGACTTTGAAGTACTCCTTCGAGTAAGTGAAGAAGTCGGGCGTGAAGCCGAAGAGGTTCATCGAAACGGGGGTGTCCTCGGCGAGAGGCTCGTCGGCGCCGTTGTCGTGGAAGACGATCCGGCCGTCGGGCATCCGCTCGATCTGCGTCCGCTCGACCATCGACGTGAGGTCGCCTTTCGAATCGACGCCGCAGACGCCGCGCGAAACGGTTCCGTTCTCCGAAAGGGTCTTGTTCAGGTCATAGGCCACCATGCAGTAGCTGTTCCGGCTGTCGCCGAGCTGCGTCAGGTAGTCCCCGATGGTCTTGTAGGCCTCGGCGCCGTAGAAGTCGTCGGCGTTGATCACGGCGAAGGGTTCGTGAACCGCATCGGCTGCCATCATCACGGCGTGGTTCGTGCCCCACGGCTTGACGCGGCCTTCGGGAACGGCAAGACCTTCGGGCAGGTAGTCGAGTTCCTGGAAAACGAAATCCACGGCGATGCGCCCGCCGAAGCGGTCGGCCGAGAAGACCTCGCGGAACTCCTTCTCGAAGGAGTGGCGGATGACGAAGACGACCTTGCCGAAACCGGCACGGATGGCGTCGTAGACCGAGTAATCGATGATGGCCTCGTTGTTGGGACCGACGCCGTCCATCTGTTTGAGCGACCCGTAGCGGGAGCCCATGCCCGCGGCGAGTACCAGTAATGTGGGTTTTACCATGTTATTTTATCTGTTTATGACATTGGTTCAAAACATCCGCAAAGGTAAAAAATTAAGCGCGCCCCGCAAAGGATTTATGCAAATTTGCCTATCTTTGTAGAGTTAACAAAGAGAAATCGTTCCCGATAGAGATGAAATTTCTGAAAACCATACGGGCATGGTGGCGCGGCCTGTTCCGCAAACGCCGGTTCAACATGCTCAACGCCACGGACAACACCGAAGAGTGGCACATGCACCTCTCGCCGGCGAGTATCCTCGCGGGACTGGTGGCGTTCGTGCTGATGCTCTTCATCCTCACGCTGTCGCTGGTGGCCTACTCCCCCGTGCTGGAATTTCTGCCCGGATACCGCACCGAAGCCGACCGTTCGCGCGAAAGCCTCGTGCAGAACATCATCCGGCTCGACTCGATGGAACGCATGATGAACGACATGCTGACCTACAACGAGAACATAGCCCTGATCATGGAGGGACGCACCCCCGTGGCGCGCGTGCTCGCCTCGTCGGACTCGTCGCGCATCAGCAAGGTGCTGGTGATGCCCTCGCACGAAGACTCGCTCCTGCGGGCCCAGATGGAGGGCGACGGCGAATACGCCATCGCCGGGCAGGGCGGCTCGCGGCGCAAGGTGCGCGAGGCCATCGAGCTGGCGACGCCCGTCGAGGGGATCATAACCGGAAAATTCGACATCCGCCAGGGAAATTTCGGCGTGAAGATCGCCGCGACCGCCGCCGACCGCATCACGGCCATCGACAACGGTACGGTGGTCCAGAGCCTCTGGACCCCGGAGACGGGCTACATCGTGGTCCTGCAACACGCCGGGAACCTGATCTCGGTCTACAAGAACCTCTCGCAGTCGCTCGTCACGACCGGCCAGACCATCCGTTCGGGCGAACTGATCGGCTACAACGCCGAAGTGCAGGACGGAGAGGTCCGTCTCTTCGAATTCGAACTCTGGAACAACGGCAAACCCGTGGACCCCGAGGGGTACATCGTCTTCTGACAAACGCATGAAACAAAGACTCGCAATACTGGGTTCGACCGGCTCGATCGGCGTGCAGACGCTCGACATCGCCCGCGAAAACCCCGGCCGCTTCGAGGTCCGCGTCCTCACGGCCAACCGCAACTGGGAACGGCTGGCCCGGCAGGCCCGGGAATTCGACGCCGACGCGGCGGTGATCGCCGACAAACGATATTACGCGCAGCTGCGCGACGCCCTCGCGGGAACCGACACCAAAGTGTATGCCGGAGAGGAGGCCGTGGCGCAGGTCGCGGCCGGAGGCGGCACGGACGTGGTGGTGAACGCCCTGGTGGGCTACGCGGGACTCGCTCCCACGGTGGCGGCCATCGAGGCGGGCAAGAAACTCGCGCTGGCCAACAAGGAGTCGCTCGTGGTGGGCGGCGCCTGCGTAATGCCGCTGGCCCGGAAGCGGAAAGCCCCGGTGATTCCGATCGACTCGGAGCATTCGGCCATCTTCCAGTGCCTCGTGGGCGAGCGCGCCCCGGTCAGAAGGCTGATCGTCACGTGCAGCGGCGGCGCATTCCGCGACCTCCGGGCCGAAGAACTGGCCGGCGTCACCGTCGAGCAGGCCCTGCGACACCCCCAGTGGGACATGGGCGCGAAGATCACGATCGACTCGTCGACGCTCGTGAACAAAGGGTTCGAGGTGATCGAGGCCCACTGGCTGTTCGGGACTCCGGCCGAGCGGATTTCGGTGCTGCTCCACCCGCAGTCGATCATTCATTCGATGGTCGAATTCGAGGACGGGGCGATCAAGGCCC
>OGHO01000496.1_pt1 | contig 51638 bp, 36 predicted proteins | sample 1571421 | NCBI WGS metagenome assembly OGHO01 (sample SAMEA2581937, study PRJEB24529) | metagenome | biome: Human gut stool | place: China | collected 2011
ACCTTTGCGATCTCCCGGCGGGCCTTGCGCTGGAAGTTGAAGTCGTCGATTATCGTCCGGATGCTTTCGGTATCTACCCCGTCGCTATCCAGCAGGCGGACTTTCTCTTTCCTGAGGACATACTCGACGGCTCCGCCGAACGACTTGCCCGTTACGATCTTTCCTATCATTGCTACTCTCTTTTCAGTTTGGCAATCATCCGATTGTAAAACCGGATGATCCGGATCAGCTCCGCTTCCCGCGTTGCGGCTCCTGCGGCATTCTGGGCTTTGGCAAGCTGGTTCAGGTTGTTCTTCTCGCGGGTCAGTTCGGCAATCAGGCCCAGTTCTTCGGGGCTGGCCGGGGCAATGACTTTTCCGGTAAGCACCATTTGCCGGGCATACCCGGATAAGGTCAGCTTGCCTTCTGTTGCGCGTTGTTGCAGGTTTTCCATTTGAGCGGCTGTCACACGGAAACGGACGGTCTTGGACTGCCTTGTGTCGTTGGTTTTGGGCGGTCTGCCGCCCTTGTTCTTGGGGTTCTCGGCCATGTGCAAATCAACTTTAGTTTTGCGCATGGCCGCATGTCCGACTGCCGCCGTGTGACCGAGTATAACGAGTGGAGCAGGCGCAGTCGTAAACCCGCGTCGCAGACGCCCCGAATCCCAAGCCCGCGGCGACCGCAGGGAGCGGCGGGCGGTTCGGAATGCGCCCCGTGCCGGGAGCAGTCCGAATGGGATGGCCTCGCAGAGCAAGGTTGTTTGAAGTGGTCGCAAAAACTGCCATCGGCAGATTTTTGTGGCACGAAAACACAACCTTGCTTCTTCTGTTTTCGGGAGCGATCGATGCCGGGGCTAAAGCCCCGAACATGGCACGCCGGGTCTGCCCCTCAAGCCGCGCCGCCATAGGTCGGCGATGGCAAGGGGCGACGCGTGCGGGACGTGCCGCATCGATGCTCACGCAAGGGTGTGGGCTGGCAGGTCGGGAAAGTCAGTACCCGGAAAGGCTGGAGATTGGAGAGTTGATTTCAGGGCGGGCGGCTCTTCACGACGGACGGAAGATCGCCGGAGTGGAATGGATGGTTCGGATAGTCATAAACACGTCGGATTTTAAGTTTTGCGGCGAAGATAATATACAATTTGCCAATCTGTTACACGCCTGATATTATTGCGCCCTGCTGCGCGGAACTGCTCCGTAGTATGGACAAAACCTCCGGATGTTGGATTTTGGCACTGATACCCCGAAACTGCGGCTGATTTTGTCCGGTTTTCGGGGTCAATTAGCACCGTTCATAACCGTTCACTCCCCGGACAGCACCAAGTCGGGACGCTGCCCTTATCTTGCCGCCAAGTTTGCAGGAACACCGAGGAGAGGGGCCGAGAGTTATGCTGCGGAATCCGCCCGATTCTTGAGGCCAATTAGGGCGAATGAGGGAGAACGAGAGCGTAATCAGTACAAAACAGCGGGGCGTCCCTTATATTGCCGCCGGATTTGCAATAGAGAACAAGGGCGGACGGTCTGGAACGGTCTGGAGCGGCCATGGTTCCGGAAACATTCGGTTCGGTATTACCATGCAAACGAAATTTTAATAAACCTTTTAATTCAAATTTTTATGCCAAGTATTTGTATGGACGAGCGCGTATGAAGAACGCTCACGGAACGGCTGAAAACATTGGCTGCTCAATCACAACGAACAAGGACGCGTTACAATCCGCCGTCGCCTGACGGCTGACTGGATGGGCCGGAAGTCTGTCAATTATTACGGATTTCCAAGCGCACGTTGCAAAGTTATCGCGACAGGCGGGTGTTACCTTATTCGAATGTCGGCGGTAAGTTCTTCTACCGGGAAACCGACGTAACCGGGTTTCTGCGGGCGCGGACAATCAGAAAAGGGGTGTAGCATGGAATCGGACTATTTAACGATGGAGAGCGAGGAAGTCCGGGAGTTGCTCGCTATGATCGACCGGGCCGAAGAAACCCTGCAACTGGCTGATAAGAACTATCGTCCTCCGGTCGGGGCGGAGAAAAACCTGACGGGCAGCGAGGTTTGCGATCTGTTGCACATCTCGCCCCGAACCTTGCAAACGCTCCGCGATACGCGGCAGATACCGTTTGTCGCAATAAGCGAGCGCAACATCCTCTATCCCGAATCGGCGATCCGGGAGACGCTGACAAAGAATTACAAACCAACCTACCACCCGCAATAGGTCGGGCTATGTAAACGAAAGGCGGGGCGCATCAGGGATCATTCCGAATCCCGTACGCCCCGCCTTTCGTTGTAGGCTATCATGCCGGATTAGCGAAGATACTGCCGATCTTCTGCATCTCCCGGCCGATCAAGCCCTCCGAGAATTTCGCGTAATGCCGCGTCATATTCGTATTGGTATGACCGAGAATCTTTGCCAGTACGTCTATGGGCATTCCGTATTCAACAGCCAAACAAGCGAACGTATGCCGGGCGACATGCGTCGTCAGCGTCTTGTCGATATTGCAGATGCCCGCCAGTTCTTTCAGATAGGCGTTCATTTTGCTGTTGCTCGGTACGGGCAGCATCTTTCCGCGCTGTCTGCAATTCGGGTCGTGCTCGTACTTTCGCAGAAGTTTCACCGGATGCGGCAACAAGGGGATGCGGCTCATTACGGCGGTTTTCTCACGGGGCTTATGAATCCACAACTGCCCGCTATCATCCGCGCTGATATGTTCCGGGCGCAGGTGGTCGGCATCCGTAAAGGCAAGTCCCGTCAGGCAGCAGAACGCGAACACGTCCCGGATGCGTTCTATCCGCTCGTTCGGCATAGGTTTGGTTATCAAAACATCCAATTCCGCTTTGGTCAGATGGTCTTTCGACTTGTTGTGTTCGGGCTTTAGCTTGTAGTACTGAAACGGATTCTTTTCGATCCACTCGTTGCGGATAGCGTACAGCATAAAGTTCTTCAAACAGCACAACAGATTGACCGCACCGTTGGTCTTGCAGTTATGGGCCGTCTGGATAAAGGTGTTCAGTCCGTCGAGGTACTCGTAATTAACCATACCCAGCGGAATATCTTCCTTTTTGTATTGCGCCTGCATATACTCTTTCAGGTAGCGAAGCAGACGGTGATACTTGTTCGCCGTGAGTTGGGTGATCCGTGTTCCGACCTCTTTCTGCCGTTTGTCGCAATACTTCCCGAACTCGGCAAGAAACAGACGTGCATTGCCCGAAGGGTTTTCAAGCCGGTGTTTGATAGCAAAGCACGTCGGCTCTTTGCCCTCCTTGATTAACTGGTCATAGGCCGCGAGGACATTGGCCCGGTAGCTGGCGACGATGCTGTTGATCTGTTGGTCTATCTCGTCCTTATAGAGTGACCGTTCAAGCCGTTGATTCCACCGCTCCGGTTCGATTTGGCATCGCGTGTAAATCTCCGTAGCCGTGCCGCAAGTCTTGATGCGCACATAGATCGGGGCCTTGCCCTTTTTCGTTACTTTGGTTTTCTTGCAGAAGAAAACCACGCTGAAAGTTCGCCGAGCCGAGGGCATAGCCGAACTTGTTCGAGCTATGCCGAGGCGAGAATGAACTTCAACTTTGTTGAAAGTCTTTCTTTCCATACTGCTGTAAATAGTTTGTTAGTAATACGTTTACAGCATAGAATTGTTGCGGGGCAAAAAGCTGATAATTAATGCAATAACTTACATTAGTGACCCATTTTGGGTCCGAGCGAAACAGGTCACCGATAAGGTCGTAAAAACCTGCATTCCGTTGCTTTTTTCGGCCTCGACCTAAAAACGAAAAAACCTTACATATCATTGATACATAAGGTTTTTGCTCTTTATTTCTGCCTCTTTCTCAAGGCTTCCTGAGCGGAAAACGGGATTCGAACCCGCGACCCTCAGCTTGGGAAGCTGATGCTCTACCGACTGAGCTATTTCCGCGTTACGGAGTACAAAGTTACTCCGTTTTTTTTATTTGTCAAGTTTTCGGCGGCTGAAAAATGCGCCTACCCCACGATTTTTTTCAGCGATGCGAGGTTTTCGGGGTTTTTCAGGTTGCGTCCCTCGGCCGAATAGAGGTAGTCGAGCCGGTTCCGGAAATGCTCCTCGACCTTCCCGCGCACGACCTTCATCGTGCTGTTCACCAATCCGTTCTGCTCCGTGAAAGCCTCGTCGACAATGGCCAGTCCCGCAGGCAGCCACCGTTCCGGAAACTCCCCGGCATAGGTTCCGCTGGCACGGTAACGGTCGATCTCGGCGCCGAGAATCTCCGCTGCGACGGCCGCGCGCTCCGCTTCGGGCGTTTTGCGGGCCTCCAGTTCGCGGCGGAGCGCCTCGCGGTTGGGAACCACGATCGCCCCCGTGAACGGGCTTTGGTTGTTGTGCACGATGATCTGGTCGATGTAGGGCGACTTGTCCACGATCGCCTCCTCCATTCCCTCGGGACTGTATTTTTCGCCGTCCGAAGCGATCAGCAGACTCTTGAAACGTCCCAGCACATAAAGGAAGTCGTCCTCCGAGACGTAACCCATGTCGCCCGTGTGGAGCCATCCGTCGCGCACGGTGTCGGCCGTGGCTTCGGGATTCTTCCAGTAGCCTGCCATGACGTTCTCGCCGCGGACGACGATTTCGCCCTTCTGCCCGCGGGGAACCTCGCGGCCCTCCTCGTCGAGGATCTTCAGGTCCAGCGGAATGAGTATCTTGCCCGACGATCCGAACCGGTGCCAGTGATGTTTGGGCGAGTTGGTCGAAATCACGGGCGTCGCCTCCGAAAGTCCGTATCCCTGGAACATCGGGATCCCGATGGCGTAGAAGAACCGCTGCAACTCCGCGTCGAGCAGCGCGCCGCCCCCGACGAAGAATTCGAGGTGGCCTCCGAACGCCTGCCGCACCTTGCGGAACAGCAGCGCGTCGAAAATCCCGACGACGGGAGCCAGCACGATGCGCCATCCGCTGCCCCTGCCGTACCCGTCTCGGTTGTAGACGTATGCCGTGCGGAGCGCGAGGTTGAAAAGCCCCTCGGTGAATTTCCCTTTGGCCCGGATGGAGCTTTCGATGCTTTTCCGGAAGTTCTTGGCCAGTGCCGGGACCGACAGCAGGAAGTGCGGCTGCACTTCGCGGATGTTCTGCGGGATGTTCTTGAGCGTCTCCATCGGCGTCGCTCCGACCTGCACCGTGGCCACCGAGGCTCCGCAGGCGATCATGATGTAGAAACCCACGACGTGTGCGAAACAGTGGTCCAGCGGCAGGATGATCAGCGTGCGGAAATGCGGCGGAATATCGACCCGCGACAACGCCTGCTCGACGTTGGCCGTGTAGTTGCGGTGTGTCAGGATCACGCCTTTGGGGTCCGACGTCGTGCCCGAGGTGTAGGTGATCGTGGCGTAATCGTCATTCCGGATCGCCTGTCCGATCTTCATGAACTCCTCCCTGTTCTTGGCGAGGTATTCGCGGCCCAGCCGCTTGAGCGTTCCGTAGGCCGTCTCTCCGGCTTCCAGCGGAATGTGCCCGAGGACGATCACCTGCTCCAGCTGCGGCAGCCCGGCGCGGATGCGGCGGATCTTCGGCAGTTGGTATTTCGACACGAAAACGGCCTTGACCTCGGCGTGCCGCATGCGGAACACGAGGTCGTTCGACTCTTCGAGTTTCACCGACAGGGGCACGCTGACCGCCCCGGCGTAGAACAGTCCCAGTTCGGAAATGATCCACGCGTTGCTGCCCTCGGCCAGTATCGCCACCTTGTCTCCGGGGCGGATGCCGAGCGCGGCGAGTCCGGCTCCGGCTTCGAGCGCCTGCTCGCGGGTCTCGGCATAGGTCGTAGGCTCGAATTTGTGATGGCGTTTTTCGAGCAGGAAGGTCTTGGCCCCGTATTTCCGCACGGAGGCCTCGAAGAGGTCGATGATGGTCTTTTTCATGGCTCTAATCCATTTTCAGCACGGCGAGGAATGCCGACTGGGGTACTTCGACGTTACCGATCTGGCGCATGCGTTTCTTGCCCTTCTTCTGTTTTTCGAGCAGCTTTCGCTTACGCGAAATATCGCCGCCATAGCACTTCGCCGTCACGTCTTTGCGCACGGCCTTGACCGTTTCGCGGGCGATGATCTTGGCGCCGACGGCGGCCTGTATGGCGATGTCGAACTGCTGGCGGGGGATCAGCTCCTTGAGCTTCTCGCACATCTTGCGTCCGAAATCGTAGGCGTGGTCCGTGTAGGTGAGCGACGAGAGTGCGTCGACCGGCTCGCCGTTGAGCAGGATGTCGAGCTTGACGAGTTTCGAGGGCTGGAATCCCGTGCGGTGGTAGTCGAACGAGGCGTATCCTTTCGAGATGCTCTTGAGTTTGTCGTAGAAGTCGAAGACGATCTCCGAGAGGGGCATGTCGAAGTTGATCTCCACGCGGTCCTGCGTGATGAAGGTCTGGTTCTTCATCACCCCGCGCTTGTCGATGCAGAGTTTGATGACGTTGCCCAGGAATTCCGACTTGGTGATGATCTGCGCGAGAATATAAGGCTCTTCGATCTTGTCGATCTTCGTCACCTCGGGCAGTCCCGAGGGGTTGTGCACCTCGACCACGTCGCCCTGCGTCGTGGTGATGCGGTACGACACGTTGGGCACGGTCGTGATGACGTCCATGTCGAATTCGCGGTACAGCCGCTCCTGAATGATCTCCATGTGCAGCAGCCCGAGGAATCCGCAGCGGAACCCGAATCCGAGCGCCAGCGAGCTTTCCGGCTCGAACGTGAGCGAAGCGTCGTTGAGCTGCAATTTTTCGAGCGACGCGCGCAGGTCCTCGTACTGGTCGGCCTCCACCGGGTAGACGCCCGCGAAGACCATCGGTTTCACGTCCTCGAAGCCCGCGATGGCCTCTTTGGCGGGGTTGGTCACCGACGTGATCGTGTCGCCGACCTTCACATCCGACGAGGTCTTGATCCCCGAGCAGATATACCCCACGTCTCCGGCCTGGATCTCCTGCCGGGGCTGCATCTTGAGTTTCAGCACGCCCACTTCGTCGGCGTCGTACTCGCTGCCCGTGTTGAAGAATTTCACGAGGTCGCCCTTGCGCAGCGTGCCGTTGAAGACGCGGAAATAGGCGATGATCCCGCGGAAGGGGTTGAACACCGAGTCGAAGATCAGCGCCTGCAACGGTGCGTTTTCGTCGCCTTCGGGGGCCGGGATGCGGTGCACGATGGCTTCCAGCACCTCCTCGACGCCCATTCCCGTTTTTCCCGATGCCAGCAGGATATCCTCGTCCCTGCAGCCTATGAGGTCGATCACCTGGTCCTTCACCTCGTCGATCATCGCCGAATCCATGTCGATCTTGTTCAGCACGGGGATGATCTCCAGGTCGTGCCCCACGGCGAGGTAGAGGTTCGAAATCGTCTGCGCCTGAATGCCCTGCGTGGCGTCGATCACCAGCAGCGCCCCTTCGCACGAGGCGATTGCGCGCGACACTTCGTACGAGAAGTCGACGTGTCCCGGGGTGTCGATCAGGTTGAGCGTGTACCGCTGTCCGTCGCGGGCCGTGTACTCCATCTGGATGGCGTGGCTCTTGATGGTGATTCCCTTCTCGCGTTCGAGGTCCATGTCGTCGAGCACCTGCGACTGCATTTCGCGCTGGTTGAGCGTGTTGGTCTTTTCCAGCAGACGGTCTGCGAGTGTCGACTTGCCGTGGTCGATGTGGGCTATGATGCAGAAATTTCGGATGTTTTTCATATATAAGGGTAAAATCTTCGGCAAATATACATAAATTTTTGAATATATCGGAGGGCTTCCGTTTGCCGGAATGGCACAAATTGCTTATATTTGCGACTTCAACAAGTTAGGTTAAAGATGTTAAGCAGACAAATCGCATCCAAGCTCCGGGGCTACGAGACCCCGTTCTACCTCTATGACATGGCGCTGTTGCGCCAGACCCTCGAAAGCGTCGTCTACGAGTCGAAGAAATACGGCTACAAGGTCCACTACGCCATCAAGGCCAACTACGACGACCACCTGCTGGCGGTCATCCGCGAATACGGGCTGGGCATCGACTGCGCCTCGGGCAACGAGCTGCGCAAGGCCGTCGAGGCCGGATTCGATCCCAAGGGCATCGTCTATGCGGGCGTGGGCAAACGCGACAAGGAGCTGAAATACGCCATCGAGCAGGAGATCCTGGCCATCAACTGCGAGTCGATCCAGGAGCTGGAACTCGTCAACGCCTTTTCGGCCGAAACGGGCAAAGTTACCGACATTGCGCTGCGCATCAACCCCGACATCGACCCCAAGACCAACCACTGCATCGACACGGGTCAGGCGGACAGCAAGTTCGGCATATCCTACGAAGAGGTGCTCGAACACGCCGCGGAGATCCGGTCGCTCGAAAACGTCAACATCATCGGACTGCACCTGCACATCGGGTCGCAGATCCGCGAGCTGCATGTCTTCGAGAACATGTGCAACAAGGTCAACGTCATCGTCGAGAACCTCGAAAAACTGGGCTGCAAGTTCCGTTTCGTCGACGTGGGCGGCGGCCTGGGCGTCAACTACGACGTTCCCGAGAACGAGCCGATTCCCAACTTCGCGTCGCTGTTCTCGATCGTCCACAACCACCTGCGCATCGGCGACCGCGAGGTGCACTTCGAGTTCGGACGTTCGATCGTCGCCGAATGCGGCGAGCTGATCACGACGGTGCTGTTCAACAAGACCACCGCCACGGGGCGTAAACTGGTGATCGTCGACGCTTCGATGACCGAGCTGGTCCGCCCGGCGATGTACGGTTCGTACCACAACATCGAGAACATCACGGCCAAGGAGGAGGAAGCCCCCAGCGAAAAATATACGGTCGTGGGCACGGCCTGCGAATCGACGGACGTTTTCGACGAGAACGTCAGCCTGCGCAAGACCCACCGCGGCGATCTGCTGACGATCAAGTCGGCCGGGGCCTACGGCATGTCGATGGCCTCGCGCTACAACCTCCACGATCTTCCCGGCGCCGTTTACAGCGACGAAATCAAATAGATAAAGGCGGCTCCGGCCGCCTTTCCTCATCGCTATGTGGCTCACTTTGGCATTCACCTCGGCGGCGCTGCTCGGCTTCTACGACGCGGCCAAGAAAAAGGCCCTCACCGGAAACGCCGTGCTGCCCGTGCTGCTGCTCAACACGCTTTTCTCGACGCTGTTCTTCCTGCCTGCGATCCTCTCGGCGGAACTGGGCCTCGGGTGGTTCGACCACACCCTTCTGGCGACGGCTCCCGGCACGTGGGAGGCCCACGCTCTGGTCGTCCTGAAGTCGGCCATCGTGCTCACTTCGTGGATTTTCGGATACTTCGGCATGAAGCATCTCCCGCTCACCATCGTCGGCCCGATCAACGCCACGCGCCCCGTGATGGTGCTCGTCGGGGCCTTCGCGATCTTCGGCGAACGTCTCAACGCCTGTCAGTGGACCGGCGTTGCGCTGGCCCTCGTGTCGCTCTTCCTGCTGAGCCGTTCGAGCCGCCGCGAGGGAGTCGTCTTCACCCATAATGTCTGGATTCTGTTCATCGCCCTGGCGGCCGTCACGGGCGCCGTCAGCGGGCTTTACGACAAGTTCATCATGGCGCGCCTCGACCCGGTTTTCGTGCAGAGCTGGTACAACCTTTACCAGCTCGGGATGATGGCCGTCGTGGCCGGCATCGTCTGGTGGCCCCGGCGGCACGCCACCACCCCGTTCCATTGGAGCTGGGCTATTCCGCTGATCTCGGTGTTCCTTTCGCTGGCCGACTTCGCCTACCTCTTCGCCCTGCGCGATCCGGACGCCATGATCTCCGTGGTCTCGATGGTCCGCCGCGGCTCGGTCGTGGTGTCGTTCCTCTGCGGCGCGGTGCTGTTCCGCGAGCGCAACCTGCGCTCCAAGGCCGTCGACCTGGCCTTTATCCTCGTCGGCATGATCTTCCTCTGGCTCGGCTCTCATTAAAAAACGGGCACGGAACGGATGGTTTGCACCACGACCGTCCCGTGCCCGCTGAAAAAGCCTCTTGAGCCTGTTAGATCAGCTGCTCCAGCTGATTGACCGTCTTGCGGATCTCCTCGTCGCTCGGCGAGAAGTCCTTCAGCGCTCCGGCCAGATACTGCTCGTAGGCATAGAGGTCGATCACGCCGTTGCCCGAGAGGTTGAACAGAATGGTTTTCGATACGCCTTCCTCCTTGGCTTTCAGCGCTTCGCGGATCGTCGCGGCGATGGCGTGCGTCGACTCCGGAGCCGGGATGATGCCTTCGGTCTGGGCGAACAGAACGCCCGCGGCGAGGGTCTCGACCTGCGGCATCGACTGTGCCTCGATCAGCCCGTCCTTGAGCAGCTGGCTGACGATCGAACCCGCTCCGTGGTAGCGCAGGCCTCCGGCGTGAATGTCCGACGGCTGGAAGTCGTGGCCCAGCGTGTACATCGGGATCAGGGGCGTGAATCCCGCCACGTCGCCGAAGTCGTACTGGAACTCTCCGCGGGTGAGTTTCGGGCATCCCGAAGGCTCCACGGCGATCACGCGGATCTTCTTCCCTTCGGTGAAATTCTTCCGCAGGAACGGGAAGCCGATGCCCGCGAAGTTGCTGCCTCCTCCGAAGCATCCGATCACCATGTCCGGCTCGGCGTCGGCCATCTCCATCTGCGCCACGGCCTCCTGGCCGATGACCGTCTGGTGCAGCACGACGTGGTTCAGCACGCTGCCCAGACAGTAGCGCGTATCCTCCGGACGGCGCAGGGCCATCTCCACGGCCTCCGAAATGGCCAGCCCGAGGCTTCCCGAGCAGTGCGGGTCGCGGGCGAGGGCCGCACGTCCCGATTCGGTCAGCGTCGAGGGCGACGCCACGCACTCCGCGCCCCAGGTGTTCATCATCAGGCGGCGGTAGGGCTTCTGGTCGTAGCTGACCTTCACCATGAAAACCTGGAGGTCGATGCCGAAGTGCTTCGCCGCGAAGGCGATCGACGCGCCCCACTGCCCGGCGCCGGTCTCGGTGGTCAGGTGCTTGATGCCCTGCTTGTAGTTGTAATAGGCCTGCGGCACGGCGGTGTTGGGCTTGTGCGAACCCGCGGGCGACACGCTTTCGTTCTTGAAAAAGATCTTCGCGGGCGTTCCGAGGGCCTTCTCCAGCCCCGTAGCGCGCACGAGGGGCGTCGGGCGCCATATCCTGTATATCTCCTGCACCTCTTCGGGGATGTCGATGTAACGCTCGGTCGACATCTCCTGGTCGATCAGTTCCTCGGCGAAGATCGCCGACATTTGCTCTTTCGTGACGGGCTGTTTCGTCGCAGGATGCAGCGGCGGCAGCGGTTTTGTGGGCATGTCGGCCACGATGTTGTACCATTGCGTGGGCATCTGGTTTTCGGAGAGGCAGAATTTTTTCGTTTCCATTGTCGTTATCGGTTTTTGAATGTTTGATTGTGCCAAAGAAAAAGCCCGCTGTTTACTGTCTCGTAAACAACGGGCTTGTGTATTTTCGGGCTTTCACTATACACGCGCGGTTCCGCACTCATTGTTCACGAGAGTCAACGAGCGCCACCACCATGCCTGTATGTTGAAATTGCGAATCATCTTTCAGCTTTGTTTCTGCAAATATATGCGGTCGGTTCGTAAAATGCAAATTTTTTACGAATTATTTTCGACACCTATATATGTAAGGATTTTTTACCGTACTTTGCGGAAAAATTTATATTTTTGCATGATTATCCGCAAATTCAAAACTTATCGATATGAATATTTCGTATAACTGGCTCAAACGTTATGTCGCGACCGATCTCCCGGCCGAAAAGGTGGCCGAAATCCTGACGGACATCGGCCTCGAAGTCGAAGGCTTCGAGAAGATCGAAACCGTGAAAGGCGGCCTTCAGGGCGTCGTCGTCGGCGAGGTCCTGACCTGTGCCGATCATCCCGATTCGGACCACCTGCACCTGACCACGGTCGACGTGGGGGCCGCCGAGCCGTTGCAGATCGTCTGCGGCGCACCCAACTGCCGGGCGGGACTCAAGGTGCTCTGCGCCACGGTCGGTGCGGTGCTCTACCCCGACGGCGGCGACGAGGAGTTCAAGATCAAGCGTTCGAAGATCCGCGGCGTGGAGTCGCTGGGCATGCTCTGCGCCGAGGACGAACTGGGCATCGGGGCTTCGCACGACGGCATCATGGAACTTCCGGCCGACGCTCCCGTGGGCATGACGGCCAGGGAATACCTGCATATCGAGGACGACTATCTGATCGAGATCGGACTCACGCCCAACCGTGTGGACGCCGCGTCGCACATCGGCGTGGCGCGCGATCTGGCCGCATACCTGAAGAGCCGCGGCGAAAACACCGAGGTGAAACTGCCCGACGTTTCGGCCTTCGCTCCCGACAATCACGATCTGGAGGTGGCGATCCGCGTCGAAAATCCCGAGGCCGCTCCCCGCTACGTCGGCGTTATGGTCACGGGCTGCAAGATCGGTCCGTCGCCCGAGTGGATGCAGAACTGCCTTCGCGCCGCGGGCATCAATCCCAAGAACAACCTGGTGGACATCACCAATTTCGTGCTGTTCGAGCTGGGCCAGCCCCTGCACGCCTTCGACGCCTCGAAGATCGAGGGCCGCGAGGTCGTGGTCCGCACCTGCCCGGAGGGCACGCCCTTCGTGACGCTGGACGGCGTGGAGCGCAAGCTGACGGACAAGGACCTGATGATCTGCTCGGCCGAGCGTCCCATGTGTATCGCCGGCGTCTTCGGGGGCCTGGACTCGGGCGTGAGCGACACCACGACCGACGTATTTATCGAGAGTGCCTATTTCAACCCCGTGTGGGTGCGCAAGACGGCCAAGCGCTTCGGCCTGAATACCGATGCGTCGTTCCGCTTCGAGCGCGGCATCGACCCCAACATGCAGGTCTACGCCGCCAAGCGCGCCGCCCTGCTGATGAAGGAACTGGCCGGGGGGACGATCTCCAGCGACATCACGGACATCTGTCCGGAGCCGGTCGGGGACTTCGTCTTCGATCTCTCGCTGGCGAGGGTCGACGCCCTGATCGGCAAGCCGATCCCCGAGGCAACCGTGCGTACGATCATCGCGGCGCTGGAGGTGAAGATCCTCGCCGAGCGGGACGGCGTGCTGACCGTCGCCGTGCCGCCCTACCGTGTCGACGTGCAGCGCGAGGCCGACCTTATCGAGGACATCCTGCGCATCTACGGCTATAACAACGTCGAAATCCCCATGCAGGTCCGTTCGACGCTCTCCTATGCGCCGAAGCCCGACCGCAACCGTCTGATGAACCTTGCCGCCGATTTCCTCACGGCCAACGGGTTCACCGAGATCATGTCCAATTCGCTGACGAAGGCCGCGTATTACGAGGGCCTGACCTCCTGCCCCGCCGAGCGCTGCGTGCGCATCCTCAATCCCCTGAGCGCCGACCTGAACGTGATGCGCCAGACCCTGCTGTTCAACATGCTGGAGGCCGTCGGGCTGAATGCCAACCGCCGCAACGGCGACCTCTGCCTCTACGAGTTCGGCAACTGCTACTTCTACGACGAATCGAAGCGCACGGAGGAGAACCGCCTGGCGGCCTATTCCGAGGAGTATCGCCTGGCCATCGCCGTCACGGGCGTCGCCACGCCGCAGTCGTGGAACGCGAAGCCCGTGAAGGCGTCGTTCTTCACCCTGCGTGCTGTCGCCGAAAAACTGCTCCGCCGCTTCGGCATCGACATCTACGCGCTGAAGACCGAGACGCTCGAAAGCGACCTTTTCAGCGAGGGACTCTCGCTGTCGCTGGGCGGCAAGGAATTGTTGCAGATCGGCACCGTGGCCGCCGCCATCCGCCGCCGGACCGACGTCAAACAGGACGTATATTATCTGGAAATGAATTTCGACGCCCTTGTGAAATCCACGAAGAAGCTGAAGATCGTCGCCGGGGAGCTTTCGAAATTCCCCGAGGTCCGGCGCGACCTGGCGCTGCTGGTGGACAAGTCCGTGACCTTCTCCTCGCTTCGCGACGCGGCTTTCGCCGCCGAACGCAAGCTGCTGAAAAGCGTCTCGTTGTTCGATGTCTACGAGGGCGACAAACTCCCCGAGGGCAAGAAATCCTACGCTTTGAGTTTCATTCTGGAGGACAAGACCCGCACGCTGGACGAGCGGACCATCGAGCGTGTGATGTCGAACCTCACCCGGCAGTTCGAGCAGAAGTGCGGCGCGCAGGTCCGGGCCTGACGAACTTTCGGCAACCGAAAAACCGCCCGGCCCCATCGCGAGCCGGGCGGTTCTCTATAAAATACACCGATGCGACGATTTTCCAGAATATTTGCGTGGACGACCCCGCTCTTCGTTGCGGGAGCCGTGCTGTTCTTTACCAAAGCCGCCGCGCTCCCGTTTAAAGTTGCCTATCCGGTCCTGCTGCTGGGCGTGTCGACGCTCCTGCTGCGGCGCCGGGAACTGCTCCCGTTCGGGTTCGCCTTCCTGTTCTCTGCCGCCGGCGACGCCGTGGGTGCCAAGGGATTGTTCATTCCCCAGATGGCCTTCTTCGCACTGGCGCACGCCGCCTATGTGTGCTGGTCCCTGCCCCGGGCGCAGCGTAAGCCCCGAGCGGCTTCGCTGGCTGTCACCGTCCCGCTGCTCGTCTTCCTTTTCGCCGTCATCGTCCCCGAGGTTCCGGTCCCGGCCGAACGTATCGGCGTCGCGGTCTACGGGCTGGTCATCGCCGCGATGCTCTGTTCGGCGCTTCAGTACGACGGGGCGCACGCCGCAGGTTTCCGCTGTGCGGCCCTGCTGTTCGTCTTTTCCGACGCGGTGATCGCCTGGAACCGCTTCATCGGACCCGTTCCCGCCCGGACGTGGGTCATCATGACCACCTACTACCTGGCGCAATACCTCTTTTTCCGTTTCGCCGTCAAAACCGCGATCCGGGACTGACGCACTACAGCACCGGTTTCACCTGCGGCGGCTGGATCGTCACGTAGGGCGTGCCGTTGTCGTCGCACGTCGAGACGATCCGCACGGCCTTCACCGGGCGCGTTGGCCGCAGCGTGACGCTTCCCATTTCCAGATCGCCCGCCCGCTCGAACCGTACGCCGTCGTACGACACTTCGGCGTAACCCGTCGTCACGATCGTCTTCGGCAGCTGGCGGTTTCCCGTCTGCAAATACATTTCGCGGCACGTCACCGGCTCGCCGAACGTGTAAAGTATCCAATCCTGCTGTCGGCAGGCGCGGCGCGTGCGCGAAAGACCCTTGTAGGTCTCGGCGTTGGCATAGGGGAACTTCCCGCTCTCGCCCATCGAGGTCGTGATCGCCACGGCGGGCGTAAGGGTCCGCCAGCGGGACTTGTCGGCCACGTAGGGGCTGCGGGCGGTCCCGTAACGCGAGTAGAAGCGGTAGCGGTGCGGTTTTCCGGTGCGGACCGGAGCCGTATAGCGGTGCTCCTCCGGAGAGCCGTCCACGAGGTAGTAAATCGCCGAGCCGTCGTCCGCAGCGGCGGTGAACGCGCCGTCCTTGTAGCCGGCCTTCGGCGGGAACAGCCGGAACCGGATGCCCATGGCCGCCATCCGGTCGTAATGTTTTCCTTTCAGCTCTTCGTAATAGGCGTCCCACCCTTCGGCGTTGCCGCTCCAGGCGATGCGTGCGAGGGCGCAGACGCGCGGAAAAAGCATGTAGTCGAGGTAATCGGGCTTTTCCGGCTCGTGCGAGATGTAGGCTTCGCTGAAAAACGCCCCCTGCAACCCCTCGACATTGCGCATCTGTTCGGGGCTGAACTCCGTGAGGCCGAAGCCGTAGACCTTTTTGGCGTCGAAGATCGCCGCCCAGTCGTGCCCGTCCTCGCGCAGCGACTGGCGCATGTCGAAATAGAAGTACTGGCCCGGCATCACGACGGTGCGGTAACCCTTCGCCGTGGCGTCGAGGCAGGCCTTGACGCTCTCCCAGCCGTGCACGCGGCACTCCCGGGTGAAGGCCCCCGTTCGCACCGCCTCGTTCCACACCGCGGGCCGTTTGCCGTGCGAACGGAGGATTGCGGCCATGCGCTCCATGAAGAGGTCCTCCAGCCGGTGCGGGTCGGTCATCCCCTCCCGCTTCATCAGCGCCCGGCAGTCGGGACACCGCTCCCACTGCGACATGTCGACCTCGTCGCCGCCCACATGGATGTACTCCGAGGGGAACAGCTCGCACAGTTCGCCCAGAATGTCGCCCAGCAGCGCGTAATTCTCCTCCCGGGCCACGCACCATGCCGAACGGTAGTCGTAACCGTTGGTCGACACGGTGTCGGGCGGATAGTTGCAGCGGATTTCGGGATGCACCGAGGCGATGTTGCGGCTGTGGCCCGGCAGGTCGATCTCGGGAATGATCTCGATGTTGCGCAGGGCGGCGTAACGGATCAGTTCGCGCATCTCGCTTTGCTTGAAGTAACCGCCATATTTCTCTGACCATTTGCCGTATACGGGTCTTACGGGCGAGTCGCCGCCGCGGAAGCCGCCGATCTCGGTCAGCTCGGGGTGCGAACGGATCTCGATGCGCCACCCCTCGTCGTCCGACAGGTGAAGATGCAATTTGTTGATATTGTGGTAGGAAAACAGGTCTATATAACGCTTCACTTCATCCATTCCGATCCATGTCCGCGCCACGTCGAGCATCATTCCCCGGTAGCCGAACTGCGGCTTGTCCTCAATCCTGGCGCAGGCGATGCCGGTCCCCGGGGCGATCCCCCTGCGGGCGTAGACTTCGGGCGGCAGCAGCCGGAACAGTTGTTGCAGGCCGTTGAAAACCCCGCCGCACGTGGAGCTTCCGATCTGGATGTGGTCGGGCGCGATGTCGAGGGTATAGGCCTCCGACGGCTCCCCGTCCGGGGCATCGAGCGTCAGCACGACGGAACCCTCTCCAGCTATGCCGTTGCGGACCTCGCACCCGAGGTATTCGGCGGCGTATTCGGCCAGGGGTGCCAGTTCGCGGTCGGCGGAGATTGTCGTTCCGGGACCGAACGTGAAGGTCCCTTCGCGGGGTGTCGTCTTTTCGGGAGCGGGTTGCGCCGCAGCGGTGCACAGGCCGCAAAGGGCTGTCGTCAAGGGGATCAGAAGTCGTAGTTTCATGCGACGGGAGGATTTTGTTTCCCGCAAAGTTACTTTTTTTCCGCCGAATGTGCTACCTTTGTCCGGGTAAAACCCCGGTTTTAGCGGGTGAACGGAGCGAATCACGGACAAACGCGCTTCTGCGCCCGGTGTGAAAAAAACAATTTACGACTTATGGAAGATAAACGCCTGAAGGCTACGGCCCGTCTTTTGGAGGTGATGAACACCCTGCGCCGCGAGTGCCCCTGGGACCGCGAGCAGACTTTCGACTCGCTGCGCAGCAACACCATCGAGGAGACTTACGAACTGGCCGACGCCATCACCGACCACAATATGGAGGGCATCAAGGAGGAACTGGGCGACCTGCTGCTGCACGTGGTGTTCTATTCGAAACTGGGCGAGGAAGAGGGTGCGTTCGATTTCGGCGACGTGGCCGACGCGCTGTGCGACAAGCTGATCTACCGCCACCCCCACGTCTACGGCGACATTCACGCTAACACGCCCGACCAGGTCAAGGAGAACTGGGAGGCGCTGAAACTCCGCAAGAAGAACCGCAAGAGCGGCACGCTGGGCGGTGTTCCGCGCTCGCTTCCGGCGATGGTCAAGGCCTACCGCATGGGCGAGAAGGCCGCGGGAGCGGGCTTCGACTGGGAGCAGAAGGAGGATGTCTGGGACAAGGTCCGCGAGGAACTGGGCGAAGTGGAAGCCGAGATGAAATCGGGCAGCCGAACCGACCTCGAAGGCGAATTCGGCGACCTGTTTTTCGCGCTGATCAACGCCTGCCGCCTCTACGGCGTGGACCCCGAATCGGCGTTGGAACGCACGAACAAGAAGTTCATCCAACGCTTCAATTACATGGAGGAACACGCTGCGGCAAAAGGACATACGCTTCACGAAATGTCGCTCGACGCGATGGAGGAGCTGTGGCAGGAAGCCAAACAGGTGTAAGACACCTGTTTTAGGGGCGATGGACGGTTATCGCGCTGGACGAGGTTTTTTACGCTACCATTTAGAATAACGAAATATGGCACTTATACGAAAAGTCCGCGGGCATGTGCCCGTGATCGGAGAAAACACCTTTCTGGCCGAAACGGCCGTCATCCTGGGCGACGTGACCATCGGCCGCGACTGCTCGATCTGGTACAACGCCGTGCTGCGCGGCGACGTGAACCGGATCGTCATCGGCGACCGCACGAACATTCAGGACGGCGTGGTGCTCCACACCATCTACGACAAGGCGAAGCACCCTTCGCAGACGATCATCGGCAACGACGTTTCGGTGGGCCACAACGCCATCATCCACGGCGCGGTGATCGGCGACAACTGCCTGATCGGCATGGGCGCCACCCTGCTGGACAACGCCCGCATCCCCTCGGGTTGCATCATCGCGGCCAATGCGCTGGTGCTCTCGAACGCGCAGCTGGAACCCGACTCGGTCTACGCGGGCGTCCCGGCCAAGAAGGTCAAGGAGGTGACTGCGGAGCAGCGCGAAGAGATCATCCGCCGCACGGCCCACGACTATATGCTGTACGCCTCCTGGTACGGCGAGCCGGAAGAATAACCGGGTTTCCGTTCCGCCCGACGCCGCAAAGCGGCAAAATGATGTTCCCGGCCGTCGCCTGAAACCGAACAAAAACTTTCACCCATGAAACTGCAATCGAAATACGCCGATCTGGTGCTCAACCTGCTGGTTGCCGTGGCGATCAGCCTGGTGGTCAATTTCTCCTACGTGCTGCTGATGCTCGTGGACCTGAACAGCGACAGCCAGCCCCGCCCTTCCGACCAGGGAGTCATCGAGCGGTCCGACGAGGGCGTACTTTCGGTGCACCCCGACGGCTACGGATACCTGATTTACGAGAACGGCGACAGCGTCTACGTACCCACGCGGCGCATGCGGTGGCTGGGGATCTCGCCCGGCGACCGGATCGTCGCGGACCTGATGCCGCCGCGCTCGGAGAAGGCGCATCCGATGCTGGCGGAAATCCGCCGGCACAACGGCGGGGAGTTCGATTACAGCAAACTCTACAACGGGCCTTCGAAGATGACGGAACTGCTCCTGCAGCTGTTCTACTACCTCGTCGTGTCGTTCGTCATGCTTTCGATCCTCACGTCCGTCAGGCGCAACTACTCCATGTCGCGCTTCGTGCGCCGCTGCCTGTGGTGCTGCGTCGCGGCGGCCGCGCTCTACTGCGTGGCGCCCGTCACGGCGTGGCACACGGGGCGCATCGAGCTGAATTTCATGAGCGGACGGATGTTCGACTACATGCTGCTGCTCAAATGCTCGTTCGCCGTGGTGGCGTCGATGCTCTACGGGCGCATCTACGTGCTGATCTCGCAGCGTCAGGCCGTCGTCGTCGAGAACGAGCGGCTCAAGAACGAAAACCTCACCACGCGTTACAACATGCTCGTCGGGCAGATCAACCCCCATTTCTTTTTCAACTCGCTCAATTCGCTGGCGATGCTCGTGCGCGAGAAGCACGACCAGAAGGCTCTGACCTACATCGACCAGCTTTCGTACACGTTCCGCTACATCATCCAGAACGGCCAGAGCATGCTGATGACGCTCGACGAGGAGCTGAAATTCCTGGAGGCTTACAGCTACCTTTTCAAGATACGCTACGCCGACAAACTCTTTTTCGACATCGACGTCGATGAGAAATACCTCGGGTGGAAACTCCCGGCCTTCTCGCTGCAACCGCTCATCGACAACGCCGTCAAGCACAATTCGATCACCCGCACCAAGCCGTTCCACATCTCGGTCCGCACCGAAGAGGGCCTGCTCGTGGTGTCGAACCCCAAGGTCCCCAAGCTCGAACCCGAACCTTCGACCGGCATCGGGCTGGAGAACCTGCGCAACCGCTGGCACCTGATCACGGGCCGCGACATCGAAATCGCCGACGACGGCACCACCTTCTCCGTGCGCATGCCGCTGCAAAATCCCGCCGTATGATGAAAGCCCTGATTATCGAAGACGAAACCGCTGCCGCGCGCAATCTCGCGGCGATCCTGCGGCAGACCGCACCCGGCGTGGAGATCGTGGCGACGCTTGAAAGCGTCGAGGAGAGCGTCGAATGGCTCCGCTCGAACCCCCATCCCGACCTGCTGTTCATGGACATCCACCTGGCCGACGGCGATTCGTTCCGCATCTTCGACGCCGTGGAGATCACCGCCCCGGTGATCTTTACGACGGCCTACGACCAGTACGCCCTCGAAGCCTTCAAGGTCAACAGCATCGACTACCTGCTCAAGCCGCTCAACGCCTCCGACGTGGGCCGCGCGCTGGCCAAACTGCACCGCCTCACGTCGGTCGAGCGCAGCGACTACGGCTCGCGGGTCCGCACGCTGGCCGCCAGCCGCCGCGAGGATGTTTTCCTGGTCCACGTGCGCGACAAAATCATCCCGCTGCACCGCGACAGGATCGCCTACTGCTATACGTCGAACGAGAAGGTCACGGCCTACGGTTTCGACGGCGCGGCCTACCCGCTGGACAAGACCCTCGAAGCGTTGCAGGGCCTGCTTCCCGAGGCCGAATTCTTCCGGGCCAACCGTCAGTTCATCGTCGCGCGGCAGGCCGTGAAGGAGATCGCCGTGTGGTTCGGGAGCCGTCTCACGCTGCACCTCACGGTCGAAACTCCCGAGCGGATCGTCATTTCCAAAGCCCGCGTTCCCGAATTCAAGGCGTGGCTGAAGTCGCTTCACCCTGTCGAATAGGCGGTTGACCCCGCCGTTCTGCCGTTTCACCCGGGGCCTGGCTCCGGGTTTTCGTTTTGGCGTTACCTTTGCATCAGGAACTCCGGAAAACCGGATTGCCGGAAAACAAAAAGTGATCCACAACCAAATTCGAGAAATTATGAAAAAGAGGATTTTTGCAGTTGCCGCAGCCCTCTGCCTGATGGCGGGAACGGGCGCTTTCGCACAGGAGGCCAAGCCGGCCGCCGCTCCCAAGGAGCGCCCGACCGTGGAACAGATGGCCCAGCGCATGACCGAACGTATGCAGAAGGAGCTGAAGCTCACCGACGCGCAGGCCAAGGAGGTTTATAACCTGAATTTCCAGCAGATCAAGGAGATGCAGGCCATGCGCGAAAAGATGCAGGAGGCTCGCAAGGCCGAGGCCGAGAAGATGAAGTCGATCCTGACGACCGAGCAGTTCGTGCAGTGGTCGCAGATGCAGGCTCCGCGTCCCGGCGAGCGCGGCCCGCAGATGATGCACAAGGGTGACCGTCGCGGAGGCGGTAAGGAATGCTGTGACAAGCCCTGTCCGAAGAAGGACAAGAAGGGAAAGGAGTGAGGTTAGGTCTCTCTGCGGCTTGTTACGGCCGGGGCGTCGGTTTTGGTCGACTGACGCCCTTTTTTTGCCGATTCGCCCCGCGGCGGGCATAAAATTGCCGCAAAAAGGTTAACTTCGCGCCCGCCTAAACAGCGGGATTTATGGGCGCATGGAACGCAACATCGCTATCGAACCGGTTCTACGCCCGCTTAAGGCACGGGATTCCGGTTCGAGTTGCCCCGAGAAAGAGAACACACAAACAGAAGATATGAAACGAATACTACTGACTACCCTGCTGACATTTTTTACCGCCGCGGCATTCGCCCAAAAGGGCGGCGTCACAGCCACGGTCGTCGACGCCGACATCGGGGAGAGCGTCGTCGGAGCGGTGCTGACGCTCACGCCTGTGAAAACCCCGGAGAAGAAACAGTATTTCACCTCGGCCTTCAAGGGCGCGGTGTCTATTCCGTCGCTCGCCTACGGCGAATATTCGCTTTCGGTGGCTTTCCTGGGCTACAACAACCTCGACACGACCTTCCGGGTCTCGGCTTCGAAGGTCAGCCTCGGACTGCTGAAACTCAAGCCGGGCGTGCAGATCGAAACGGTCGTCAAGGAGGCCAAGGCGCTGCGCACCTCGCAGAAGGGCGACACGGTGAGCTACAATGCCGGAGCGTTCAAGGTCGTGGCCGACGCCGATGTCGAAGGGCTGCTGAAGAAGATGCCCGGCATCACCGTCACCGACGGTACGGTCGAGGCGCAGGGCGAGACGGTCAAGAAGGTCTTCGTCGACGGCAAGGAGTTCTTCGGCGAGGATGTCACCACGGCCATCAAGTCGCTTCCGGCCGAGGCCGTCGACCGCGTGGAGGTCTACAACAAGCTCTCCGACGCGGCCGAATTTTCGGGCATGGACGACGGTGAGGGCTACAAGGCGCTCAATATCGTCACCCGTCCGGGCATGCGGCAGGGCCAGTTCGGCAAGCTCTATGCCGGATTCGGCTACGACGCCGACACCAAGACCGAAGACAAGTTCAAATACATCGCCGGCGGCAATGCCAACGTGTTCAGCGGCGACAGTCGCATTTCATTCATCGGCCTGTTCAACAACGTCAACCAGCAGAATTTCTCGTTCGAGGACATTCTGGGCGTCTCGGGCGGCGGTGGCGGACGTCGCGGCGGCATGGGCAATTACATGGTGCGCCCGCAGAGCGGCGTGGCGTCGGTCAACGCCATCGGCGTCAACTACTCCGATACGTGGGGCAAGCGCAACCAGGTGACGTTCCAGGGCAGCTATTTCTTCAACAACACCAACACCGAGAACCGTTCGACGGTGGAGAAATGGTACGAGGCTCCGATGATCCCCGATACGCTGTCGACCAACGGCTATTCCGATACGAAGGGCTACAACCACCGGTTCAACGCCCGTCTGGAGTGGAAGATCTCCGAGAACCAGAACCTGATGATCCGCCCGCGTTTCAGCTACCAGTCCAACGACCCGTGGAGCCGCACGACCGGATGGCAGTACGGCGCCCCCGCCGACGGCGGCAGCGGTTACAGCCGCACGGACAATTTTAGCGACGCCCTGCGCCACGGCTACAACGTCGGGACGAGCGCCGTCTACCGGGCCAAGCTGGGCAAGAACGGTCGCACGATCACCCTCGACGGATCGTTCAGCTATTCGGACAACACGAACAATTCGAACTCGTGGTCGAACATCCTCGCAACCCGGCCCGACCGGCCGGCGGTCGACCCGGAGACCGGCGTCTGGGACCCGGCGAACTACACCGAACTGCGTTACCTGCGCAATCTGGCGCCGTCGTCGTCGTACAGCCTGCGGGGCAGCTTCACCTACACCGAGCCGGTGGCCAAATACGCGCAGTTGAGCTTCCACTACCGTGCGTCGTACAACTCGCAGGAGCGCGACAAGCGTTCCTATATCACGGGCGACGATTTCTCGATCGCGGGACTTGCTCCCGACCGTTCGCTGTCGAACTCCTACGAGAGCGGTTACCTGACGCAGAGCGTAGGCCCCGGCTTCCGCTTTTCGAAAGAGCGCAACACGTTCGTGGCCAATGTCTACTACCAGCGTTCGGCCCTCGACGGACAGATCGTGCGCGACGATGCCGAGAAGATCAAGCACGCCTACAACAACGTGACCTATTTCATGATGGGCCAGCTGAACATCAACCGCGAGAACTCGCTGCGGCTCTTCGTCTCGTCCTACACCGACAGCCCGTCGATCACCGACCTGCAAAGCGTTTACGACGTATCGGACGCCCAGAACATCAGCCACGGTAATCCGAACCTGAAGCCGACCTACTCGCACCGGGTGAATTTCCACTACACCAACTCCAACGTCGAAAAGGGCCGGACCTTCATGTGGATGTTCTCGATGAACACGACGCTGGATTGCACGGCCCAGCATCTGGTGCAAAGACCCGGTGACATCACCATCGACGGACAGGCCTATTCGCCCAATTTCTACTCGACGACCGAGAATCTCGACGGTTACTGGCAGTTGCGGACGCACTTGAGCTACGGTCTGCCGATCGGGTTCCTCAAATCGAATTTCAACGTCATGGCGGGCGTCATCTACACCAAGACCCCCAGCATGCTGGGCGGCACGGTGGACGCGGCGACGGGTATGATTTCGGGCGGCGAGCGCAACGACACCAAGAACATGGGATACGACTTCCGGGCCGTGCTGGGCAGCAACATTTCGGAGAACGTCGACTTCACCCTCTCGTGGAACGGCACCTACAACGAGGCCACCAACTCGCTGAACACGGACAAGTCGAAGAACCGCTATTTCAACCACACGGCGCAGGGGAACCTGAAGGTGGTTTTCCCGCTGGGCTTCACCTTCACGGCGAGCGCGGCCTACTCGCAGTATATCGGCTTTACGAACGATTACTCGGAGGATTACCTCCTGTGCAACGTCTGGCTGGGCAAGAAGGTCTTCAGGAACAAGCGCGGCGAAGTGATGGTCGGCGTCAATGACCTTTTCAACCAGAACCGGGCCTTCTCCCGCTCGACGGGTTCGGGTTACACGCAGAACTCCACCAACAGCGTCATCGGCCGCTACTACATGGTGCAGTTCAACTACAATCTGCGCCGCTTCGGCAAAAAGGGTTCGCGCAATATGAAGGATTACGACGGCGTCGAGTCCTCCTCCGGTTCCCGCCGCATGGGTCCCGGCGGTCCGGGCGGACCTCCTCCGGGCGGTTTCCACGGACCGCAGTAACGGACCCCGCGAAACGATTTTGAACAGGTTGACGAGATCATTCCCGTCAACCTGTTTTTTTCGGGCCTCCGACGATAAAAATAGAATTTTTATAAATCGTATATTTTATTTTAAAACTTTCAATAAAATACTTGTATATACTGAAAATTTTGACGATATTTGTATGTAATTGTATCTCCGCATGATGGCCTTCCGCGGTTATTTCCCGCCAAATCGCTCTGGGCGAACAACATACGTGCTAACTGATTAAATGATGATGCCATGGAGAAGACAAGTACAATGAAACAGGCAAGGAGTTCCGTATTGGTTGCCCTTGCTTTGATCTGCGCCGTTTCGTGCGCAAAAATCGACGACGAATCATCCGCTGTCGCACCGGAACAGCCCGTTCAGCCTACCGTGCTCTTGCCGACGCGCAGTTACGAAGAGGCCCTTTCCCTTGCCCGGAAGAGCATCGCCCTTGTCGACCGGGGCCAAACCCGCTCGGCCACTGCCCGTTCGATCCGCAGCGAACGCGGCCAATGCGTCACTACCCCGTCTACGCGCAGCGGCGTCGGGACCGACACGCTGATGTATGTTTTCAATTTCGAGGGTGACGACGGCTTTTCGATCATTGCCGCCAACCGCGCCGTCGATCCCGTGCTGGCTGTCGCCGAGAAGGGGAACTACACCTACGGCGAGCCGACCGGCGTGGAGAATTTCGATTTCTATATGGACGTCATGGCGCAAAGTCTGGCTGTGATAAAGCCGCCGAAGTTCGACACAATACGCACTACGCCTAAATTCAAGACGGTGGAGGTCAATGAATCCCGGTCCTGCGAGCCGCTTATTCCGGTTAATTGGGGGCAGGGGTTTCCCTATGGAGACTATTGCAGCAATAAGACATCAGGCTGCGTGGCGACAGCCATTGCGCAGATTATGGCCTTTTACCGTTTCCCGCCTTCTTTCACGACGACCTACACCGATGCTCCGCATGCGGGAGAAACGATCGCTTTGAACTGGACTTCGATGATAAGTTATCCATACGTATACCAAGTGCCCGCACTGATGCGGGAAATCGGACAACGGGTCGGGATGAGATATTTGGATGATAGTAGAGCCTATTCTGAAAATGTAGCAAGTTGCGTACGATCGTTTGGGTATAGTTGTACTTCCGGAGTTCCAAATTTTGCAAGATCTACAATTTATGATGCTTTGGATGAAAGATGTCCGGTATATGTAGATGGGACGAGATATGTGGAAAAGGTGCAAAAAGGTCATGCTTGGGTAGCCGATGGATATGAATATGCGCGTATCGGTACGGAATATTACGAAGAAATATTGATCGACAACGGATTAACCCTATATTACGACTACATACTGACAAAATCCACCGTTCAGACAACCAATCTGCTTCATTACAACTGGGGATGGAATGGTGATTTTAATGGATATTTTGCAGCTATAAATAGTTGTACTGTCGGCGATCGTGTCTATTCTGAAATGCGAATGATAGCATCTATCCGATTAAATTAATAGAAACTTTAAATAATCTCACGATGAAAAAGATTATCATAATATTAGTCCTGTCGTCGGCGCTGCTGTCGGCATGCGACAGTGATCCCGAGATTGTTCCGCGAACACCGACGGAGACGAAAATCCAGGAACTTATGGTCGGTTACGACGGTAAAATAGATATGGCTGCATTCATAGCGGATGCACAACGAGGCGTTTGGGTGATTGACAGTTACGATACCGCCTATACAAATGGTGAAATCAGGGACGGACGTGGATTGATGGGTGGTTCGGATATCTATAATATGATGCTTTTTTTCGAAGGTAAATGCCGTGTATTTTTTTGGCTGGATCACCTGCCAGAAGCTCCGGATGTATATAAGGAAATACAATGGAACATCAGCGACCAATCGAAGAATACGCTTTCCCTTTACAGTCCCCGGATTGAGGAAGAGGCAAAGACCGTCAACTATGACCAGTATGCCGCCCGGACGACGCTCGAACTGCTCTATTACAAGGACGGTGTATTCGTGATGGAAGGTTTGCAACCTTTTGCGTACATGGGTGGATGGACTTCGAAGGGCGTTTATTGGGATTATTGCCGGGTTGTCGGGCATATCGCCACAGATAAGGAAACGGTGGATAAATACCTGTCGTATATCTCCTACGAGCAGTATAAGGAGGAAAACCCCGATAGATTTTAGATCGCCACTTACTCACAAAAAAAGACGCCGGGCCGAAACCCGACGTCTTTTTTACAGATAAGAGACCGATTCCCGATTACCAATTGTTTTTATGAATTCGATCCACAGTGCGGATCTCTTTCTGTTTGGGCAGGAATGCGTTTTCTGCGGGATAGCCCATTGTGAGCAGACAAGTGAATTCGTAATCTTCGGGAGCACCCACGATTCTCTTTATCTTGCCGGCTTCGTCTCCCACAGGAATATGGAACACGGTTCCCAGACCTTCCGAAGCGGCGGCAAGCAGGATGTTCTCCAGCGCGCACCATGCCGAAGCGAAGTAGTTGAGCGAGCTCTGCTCCGCAGGTGCGAGCAATGGCCATGTCAGTTGGCGAAAGAACGGGATGACGAGCAATCCGCTCTCCATGAGCATCTTTTGCTGTTTGGGCAGTGCGTCGGCGAACATCGCCATTTTGTCCTTGTCGCCGGATTCGTCCACTTCGGAAACAAGTTTCTTGAACTTCTCCATGTTCTTTGCGAGCGGCGCAATTACCTTCGCTATGTTTTCGCGGCCGCGCACCACGACGAACTCGAACTGGCGCAGATGGTCGTTGGTCGGAGCCTTGAAAGCTGCCGACAGAATCTTTTCCAACATTTCGTCCGTGACTTCCCTGTCGGAAAAGTCGCGGATGGTTCTTCTTTTCTCCAATACTTCGTAGAAATCCATAACAATACGTTTTTAGGTGATACTTGATGTTCCTGTCTGCAAAGTTACGCCGCTTGATTGTTGCGTATTTGCCATATTGTTTTTGATATTTGTCGTATATTTGCATTCGGACCAATTCATGCCCCCCACCCTCTCATGGAAGACACAGCCATCCCTTACGAACTGCCCGAAACGAAGGATCACTCGTTTTTCTTCATCGACCAACGGGTCGAAACAGGCATCGAAGCCAAACTGCACCGGCACGATGCGTGGGAATTGTATTATGTCGTCCACGGGTACGGGAACAGGATGGCGGGCGATACGTTGCAGGCTTTTTCGGCGGGCGATGCGGTGCTGATCCCGCCCGGCATGCTCCACCGCTGGATCTATGCACCGGATTCGGCGGACGATGACGGGCGCGTCCGTTATCTGATGGCGGCTTTCAGCCATTCGCTGGTGGAACGGTGCATGGAGGTATTTCCCGAAGTGCGCAACCGTCTGGCGGGCGTCGTCTTCCCGACCGACGCGCTGAAATTCGGGTCCGAGAGTTCCCGGATCATCCGAAAAACACTCGCAGGGATGAACGATCTGGACGAGTTGGGACGTCTGTGTGAAATGTTCCGGCTGCTGCCCTTCGTCTTCACTTCGTCCGACCGCACTTTTGCCGGCAGCCCCATGCGCATCGAGCGGGACGTGCGGCGTATGCAGCAGATATGCGCCTATGTGATGGCACACTACGTCCACGCGATCTCCCTGGACGAGATCGCCGCGGAAACAGGTATGAACCGGTCTGCGTTCTGCGCGTATTTCCGGCGATGCAAGGGAATGACTTTCTCGCAGTTTGTCACCCGGTACCGGCTGAATACGGCCTGCGAACTGTTGAAGCATTCGCAGAAACAGGTGTCGGAGATATGCTTTATGGTAGGTTTCAATGATTTGCCCCATTTCATCCGGGTTTTCAAGCGGGCCACGGGGATGTCGCCCTCCCGGTACCGGGCTCACTTTCAATAAGGTGATCGGAGCTTGAACTTCCTTCGCAGGCGGTGATAACGAATTTTCCCGGCAGGTATGATGCCCGCCGGGAAAATTCGTCATGGTTGCAAAACCGGGATCACTCTCCTCGGTTCTCCGGATCCCGTTTTTTGAACTCTCGCTGTTCGCGGCCGATCACCTGGTGAATGCCGATGCAGGCCAGTCCGCCGTATACGACCGTGAGGATGACGAGCCACTTGATTTCGGCGAAAACCTCCGGGATCGAGGCCCCCATGGTCTGTATGCGGATGAACCCGTTGACGCCGTGGCTGCTCGGGAACAGCTGTCCGAGGTTGAACAGCCAGTCGGGAATGCCCTGGCGCGGGTACGACACGCCGCTGAGCATCAGCACCGGGATCGAGGTCCACAGCAACAGCAGCAGCGAGTTTTCGCGGTAGCGGAACAGCGTCGAGACAGCGATGCCCATGGCGATGCAGGCCGCCAGGTAGGCCGCCATGAAGAGCACGACGGCTCCCGTCGCGCCGTTCATCGGGAAGTGGAACAGCCGGTAGTGCAGGCCGAGGATATAGGTGCAGGTCACGGCGTAAATCAGGGCGTAGACCAGCCCGCGACCCAGGACGATGGGCAGCGTCGACATCCGCCGCCGCCCCGCAGGGCAGAGTTTGCGGTAAAGCCCGAATTCGCGCCACGTGCCGCCGATCATGCCGATGCCGATCAGCATCGTCTGCTGGATGATGACCATGATGATCGCCGGCATGACGAACGTGCCGTAGCCCAGATAGGGATTGAACAGGTTGTGCGACTCGTAAATCACGGGTTGGGTCGTGGCCTGCGCCTGCGGGATGTTGGCCCCCTTGGCGATCAGGCGCTGGAATTCGACCATCGCTCCCGTCTTGCCGATCGAGGTCACGACCTCCTGGAAGACCTGGCGGTACATCAGGAAGTAGCTGGCGTCGGCGTAAATCGCCACGTTGGCCTGCTCTCCGCCGTAGAGTTTCTCCTCGTAATCCGACGGAATGTAGACCACACCGTAGATTTTGCGGCCGTAGAACAGTTCCTTGGCCTCCTCCATCGAGGTCGGGTTGTAGGCCACATAGGTGTTCGGTCCGGCGTTGAAGGTGTCGATCAGACTGCGGCTGGTCGGCGTGCGGCATTCGTCCACCACGCCGATCGGCACGTTGCGGAGCACCTGCGATCCGTAGGCGAGCGAGTAGGCCGTGGCGTAGATGATCAGTGCGAAAATCAGGATCAGCATCACGCCCCCGTCCTTGAAGATCGTCCGGAACTCGTTGCGGATGACCGACCCGAGCTGCTTCCAGTAAGAGGCTGTTTGTTTCGTAAATCGGCTCATATCACAATCTCCCCCAGAATTTTTCCTCCGTGCACACCCTTTTCAGGCGCGGCAGGCACAGGAGCGGTAAAACGATGAACAGCGACATGTAGCAGAGGTCGGGCAGCGAGTAGACCCACGGCGTGCCGCGGAGCATCTGGTCGACGAAAATATCGGTGTAGAAGGTGAACGGGAAGATCTTGCTCACCCATTGCATCGGCTCCCACATGGCCATGATCGGGAACGTCAGTCCCGAGAAGGTGAAGGCCAGCACCGAATATCCGCCGCCGATCGAGAGCGACAGGCGCAGGTTGGCCAGCAGCGAGACGATCAGCACCGAGATCGACTGGTAGCTCAAAATAAAGAGCAGCGTGCCGATGAGGATGACCGTAAGACTGCCGTTCAGCGGCGTTCCCACGATCTTGAAGTTGATCACCAGCATCACCAGCGAGATCAGGAACATCACCGCCGTAATGGGCAGCACCTTGCCCGCGAGCGCCGCCGTGACCGAGCCGTTTCCCGTGCCGAGCCATTCGCTGGCCGTGGCGTGCTTGAGTTCCGTGCCGATGGCGAAAACGGTCACCATCACCACGAAGATCATCAGCATCATGGGCATGAAACTCGGCGAGAGGTAGTATCCGTAATTGATGTGCGGATTGAAGAGCACGTGCTTGTCGAAGCGCACGGGCATCAGCTGCGCCATGGCCTGCCGCTGCGTCAGCCCCTGTTTCATGAGCACCTGGAGCTGGATGCCGGCCGTGAAGGTAGTCACGGCGGTCTGAATGTCCTTCGACAGCAGTCCGTTGACCGTGATGTTCGTTCCCGAGACGTAGTTTTCGAGGTGGGTCTGGCTGTTGCTCAAGATATTTTTCTCGAAGAAGGCCGGAATCTGCACGATGGCCATGACCCGCCCCTCGCGCATCAGCCGCTCGCCTTCGTCCATGCCCTGAATGCCGTAGGCCACCATCGCCGTCGGGGTGTCGTCGATCATCTGCACGGCCTTGCGCGAAAGCGTCGTGTTGTCCTGGTCCAGGACGGCGATCGGGATGTTGCGGATCGCACCCTGGTTGAACAGCAGGGCGAAAAACGCGAACGACACCACGGGCAGGACGATCATCAGCACGAAATACATCGGCTGACGGGTCAGCCGGCCCATCTCGCGGCGCATCACGGCGCAGGTATTGTGCAGGAATCCGGGCATCGCTTACTTTCCGATTTGGTCCCAGTCGACGAGTACGCTCATGCCGGGGCGCATGTTCGCGGCCTCGGTGACGGCCTTGGCCTTGATGGCGAAGGTGCGGATGTCGAACCCGCCCTGCGTGCGGGTAGCCGACCATGTTGCGAAATCGGCCTGCGGGGAGATGTAGGTCACTTCGAACTCCACGTCGCTGTCCAGCGCCGGGACGTAGCCGCTCATGCGGGTTCCGATCCGAAGGCCCGGGAGCAGCGTCTCCTTCACGTTGAAGGTCACCCACATGTCGCTCATGTCGAGAATGGCGACCACCGGATAACCGCTGCCGACCAGCTCGCCCTCCTCGGCGATGATCGTCGAGATCTCGCCCGTGACGGGCGAATAGACCATCGCGTCGCTGATGTACGACTCCACCTCGCTGACGGCCCCTTCGGCCTGGCGGACACGGGCCGCGGCGGCCTCCTTGTCCTCCTTGCGGGCGCCGTCCGTCGCCATGTCGTACTGCGCCTTGGCGGCCAGCGCCGTGGCCTCCATGGCCTTGTAGTTGGCCGTGGCTTCGTCGAGCTTCTGCGCCGGAACCACTCCGTCGTTGTAGAGGTTCTGCACGCGCTCGTAGGTCTTGCGGGCCAGTTCCAGCCCGGCCTGCGCCTTCTGCCACATGTTCATCGCAGCCTCGATCTGCTGCACGCGGGCGCCGGCCAGCGCCATGGCGTCCAACGCCGCGGCGGCGCTCTTCACGGCCTCGGCCTGCCGGAGCTTGGCCTCCAGTTCGGGCGTCGAGAGCGTGTAGAGGAGCTGTCCCTTCTCCACGCGGTCGCCCTGGGCCACTTTCATGTCGTCGATGCGGCCCGGAACCTTCGACGAGGCCTTGTAGGTGGTGCACTCCACCGTGCCCTGAATCAGCGTCGGGGTCCGTTTGGTGAGGTACCAGCTGATCAGTACGACCGAGAGGACGATGACCGCTGCGGCCGCCAGAATTCCGATTACGTTGCTTCGTTTCATATCTTGATGTCTATTATAATTTGCGTTCGTTCATACAGCCCGGCCGGTCGTTGCCGCCCTCCCCGACTCCGCCCCGGGCGGGGCCTATGTGCCACTGTGCGGCAAAACCGGAGTTGTCGGCGGGTGATTTCGCCTCCGTGCTATTTTTTGTCGTAGAGAATCGCCTGCGCGTCGCTGCGGCGCGCATAGGACGGATATTCGTCGCTGATGCCCGCGGCCTCGAGCAGCTGGGCCAGCAGCAGGTCGTAGTTGTAGGCCGCCTGCAGACGCTCGGTGCGCACGCCCGCGAGGTTCAGCTCGGCGTCGATCAGGTCCGACGAGGAGCTCATCCCTTCGAGGAACGCGGCGTTCTTCATCCGGAGATACTCCTCGGCGAATTTTAGCGACGCGTCGATCGAGGTCATCTGATTGCGGTAGTTCATCATCTGGTTGTAGAGTTTCTCCACCAGCACCGCGATGTCCTTCCCGGCCTTGTTCTGCAACTCGCCCACGCGGCGCACGGTCTGCTTGGCGGCCGAGTACTTGTATTCGCGGTTGAGACCGTCGAAAATCTTGATGTTGACCCCCACGCCCACGGCCCAGCGCGGCACGAGTCCCGCCACCTGGTAGTTGTAGAACGAACCGCCTCCGATGGCCGCCACCTGCGGCAGGAAATCGGCACGCTGGACCCGCACGCCCTCCTGGGCCAGTTCGCGCTTGAGCGACACCTGGCTGAGCAGTGGGTTGCGCGCCTGCGCGAGGTCCTGATAATAGGCCAGATCCTCGACCTTCGTGAGCAGGAACATCGACGTCACCGGACGCCAATCGCTCTCGCGGCCCAGGGTGTTCGACAGTGCGCTGGCGATGGTCTCGGCCTGCAATTTGGCATTTGCCAGCTCGCGTTCGGCCTCGGCCATCTTGAACTCCACGTAGAGGCGTTCGGTCTGGGCGATCATGCCGTTGCGTTCGAGCGCCCGGGCGTCTTCGAGGTGCTTGCGCACGCCGTCGACCACCTGCTGGCGCACCTCGACGACCTGCGTGGCGAGGGCCAGTCCGAAATAACGCTCCACGAGTTCTGAGATCAGCGCGTTGCGGGTCTGGTTGCCCTGTTCGACGGCCGTCTTCTCGTTGATCCGCGCGGCGCGGTTCGCGGCGTTGATCTTGCCGCCCATCCAGATCGGGACGGTCACTTCGCCGCCCACGAAACCGAGGCTCCGGTCCTGTACCTTGAGGAACCAGTCGGCATTCATCATCGGGTTCAGAAGCCCCTGAATGCCCTGTATGATGGCCGGATCGGTGATGATGCCGCTGCCGAGGATTTTCCCCGCAAGGTCCTTGGCCGGACCTTTCATCTCGTTGAAGTCGAATCCGATGTCCTTGGCCATGTAGGCGTATGCGCCCGTGACGTTGATCTGCGGCATGCGAAGGCCGATGGCCGCGCGGCGCTGCTGCTGTGCGGCGCGCTCCTCGTAGGCCGCGGCTTTCAGCGCAGGGTTCTCCGTGAGGGTGACGGCGACCGCCTCGTCGAGCGAGAGCATCCGCCCGGCCTCCTGTGCGGACGCCGCCGCCGGAACCATCGCTGCCGCCATGAAGGCGATTTTGACAGCTATTTTCATAGTATTCATGCGTTTATTCGGCAAAGATAGATTTTCTTGCAATACTTTTTCAATCGAGAGGGTGTTTAGGACATTTTTAGGCCCTTATGGACACAAATCGCGCCCGTTTCACCTCCCGAGGTGGGCGTTGGCCCGGCGCACCCCTTCGGCCAGCTCGGGATAAACCCGCACGTCGACCCCCGCCTGGCGCAGCGTCTGCGCCCCGCGGCAGCAGACGAACCGGTCGGGTTCGTACAGCGCAAAGACCGCGCGCGCGAATCCGTGGCGCAGGATCAGCTGCGTGCAGCTCTCCGGCTCGCTTTTCCGCTGCGAGCACGGCTCCATCGAGGAGTAGATCGCCGCCCCGCGCAATTCGGCGCCCGCATCGAGGGCCTTGCGGATCGCCTCCTGCTCGGCATGGTGCGTGGGCGAAGTCTCGTGGGTGTAGCCCGTGAAGGTCCTCCCGTCGGGAAGCACCACCACGGCCCCGACGCAATAGGAGGTCGGGCTGGGCACGCACCGCAGCCCTTCGGCCACCGCCCGCGCCAGGTAACGGAGGTCTTCGTCCCGGGTGTCGGGACGAAGCGTGCAGGTCGTGACCTCCATGCCGCCCAGATTTTCCCGCCGGCATGCGGCCCCCTCCGGGACCTCGAACCGGAACTGCGCGCCGCCCCGCTCCCGGCCCAGCGTCAGCCGCGGATTGACCGCCCGGCGCACCGTGTCGGCCATCCCTTCGGCGAGGAACATGCGCAGGACGGAGGCTCCCCCTTCGACCAGCAGGCGCTCCACGCCGCGCTTTTCGAGTTCGGTGACGATAAATGCGGCCGTAATTGGACCATTGCTTGAGATAACCTCCGCAACACCTTTCAATTCCGGAAGTTCCGTCTCCGAAAATACATACCGGCAGGCGTCGCCCTCGGTGAAGAAGCGCATCGAGGGCGAGAGCCGTCCCGAGCGCGTCACGGTGACTTTCGTCAGGTCGGGGCGCATGCCCCGCGCACGGCGCAGCTCCCGCGCCGCGGCATCGCGCAGGAGCAGCGCGGGATTGTCGCGCCGCAGCGTTTCGGCTCCTGCGAGGATCGCGTCGTGCGAGGCGCGCAGGCGCAGGACCGCCTCCCAGTCTTCGGGCGTCGAGATCATCAGCCGCCGGGGGCTGTCGTCGTCCAGGTAGCCGTCGGCCGTCGTGGCGAAAGATAGTGTTATCTGCATCGTTTCAAGGTAAACAGGGTGACTTCGGGCCATGCGCCCAGTCGCATGGGATATGCAACATATCCCGTGCCGTCGTTGACATAAAGTGTGTGGCGGCCCGTATCGTAGCGTCCGCTCCAGTGTTTGTAGATCCATTTCGCGGGCGACCAGCCGCGGCCCCAGGGCCTGATTTTCAGCTGCATCGAATGCACGTGCCCCGCGAGCGTCAGGTCGCCGTAGCCGGCCTCGACGATCTGCTCCCAGAGCTGCGGGATGTGTACGAGGGTGATGTTGTAGAGCGAATCCGGAACCCCGGCGTAAGCCTTGGGAATGGCCGTGCCCGGCAGGTCGCGGTCGTGGCGGCGTTCGCGCAGCGCGGGGTCGAACGACAACCCCGTGAGCGAGATGCTGTCAGCGCCGCGCCGCAGGTAGACGGTCGTGTCCTCCAGGACGGTCCACCCCATCGCCCGCTGGCGCGCGACCACCTCGCGGGCCTCCCCGGCCGCCGGGAAACGCAGCGAATCCTTGACGTAGGTTCCCACGTCGTGGTTGCCCGTGACCGACCAGACCGGACCTGCGATCCGCCGCAGGAGCGCCGTGGTGCGTTCGTCCAGCTCTTCGGCGCGGATGTTCACCAGGTCGCCCGTGAAGAACACCGCCTCGGGGCGCAGGGCGTTCACGCTGTCGGCCAGCCGTGTCAGTTCGCGTTCGGGACGGACGAGGGTCCCGACGTGCGTGTCGGTGATCTGCACGAACCGGAAGCCGTCGAAAGCCTCGGGAATGCGGTCGGAGCAGATTTCCACCCGGTTGACGCGGATGGAGGTGCGTCCCCGGGTCGTACCCCAGATGACGAACAGCACCGACGCGCAGGCCGCTACGTAGCCCGTGCGGCGCAGGTTCACGAAGTTGAACGCATAGAACGCCAGGCGCGGCAGGACGGTGACGATCCACGCCCAGAACAGCCACATATAGAGGTGCATCAGCCCCGTGCCGTTGTCGCGGCTCAAGGCGCTTATGATCGACGAGAGGATCGGCAGGGCGTCGGTCGCGGCGGCCCATGCCACGAGTGCGCGGCGCACGGGCCGCTTCCGGCGGCGGCGACGGCGGAAATGGATGAAATCGGCGGCGATGGCCGTCAGGGAGAGAATCAACGTCAGGAAAAAGAGCATATACCTTTTATTTATATGGCGCCAAAGATACGAAAAAGTCGGACCGTTGCAAAACCGAACCGCCTGTGATTCGGCAAAACAAAATTTGCTTTTCCCGCGGTTTCCTTTGGCATACAACTTGCTGATTTGTCCGGTGAGTTACAACTCTTTGAGAACGAGCAAGAACATTAATAAAACCAAATTTATTCGGCTTATGAAAACATTTCGACTTTTAATTGTGGCTCTGCTGGTTGCAGGTTCCGCGTCGGCGCAGCGTTACGAGCGCAAGGCCATGCGCGGCGAGTATTCGCCCACGGTCTACCTGATCTCGGTGCAGGAGGTGGACACCATCTACAACTACGGGCCTTATGCCATGCAGCAGGCGGCGGCGCTCAACCGCATGGCGATGGACAACGCCACGCAGGACTACATCGAGACCCATCGTCCGGGCTTCCAGCAGGTCGAGAAACCGCAGTTCGTCTTCGCCACGAAGAACAACCGCTTCTCCTTCTCGCTGGGCGGTTTCGTCAGCCTCCGTGCCGGGTATGACTTCGACGGCATCGTCGACAACATCGACTTCGTGACCTACGACATCCCCGTTCACGGCAATTACGATACCAAGCAGAAGCTGATGATGGACGCTTCGACCTCGCGTCTGTTCATGAAGGCCATCACCAACACCCGTGCGCTGGGCCGCGTGGTCGTGTTCATGGACGCCGACTTCCGCGGAGGCGCCGAGGGCAGCTACACGCCCCGCCTGCGTTCGGCCTACGTGTCGTTCCTGGGCTTTACGCTGGGCCGCGACGTGACGACGTTCTGCGACCTTTCGGCAGCCCCGACGACCATCGACTTCCAGGGTCCCAACGCCTATAACTTCAACTTCGCCACGATGATCCGCTACGAATACGCCTTCGCCGACAACCACCTCAAGTTCGGCGTTGCGGCCGAGATGCCCTCGGTCAGCGGCACGTACAACGACAACTTCGCGACGCTGAAACAACGCGTTCCCGACTTCCCGGCCTATTTCCAGTATGCGTGGGGCGCCAACCGCGACAGCCACATCCGGGCTTCGGGCGTCGTGCGCAACATGTATCTCCACAACCTCCGCACGGGCAACAACACCTCGCTGCTGGGCTGGGGCGTGCAGTTCAGCGGCACGATCAAGGTGGCGCAGCCCCTGCGGCTCTTCATGAACGGCGTCTACGGCCAGGGCATCACCCCGTATATCCAGGACCTGACCGGCTCGGGACTCGACTTCACCCCCAATCCGGAGAATGCCGACCAGATCCAGACCATGCCCATGTGGGGATGGCAGGCCGCGGCACAGATCAACCTGACCCGGCGTCTGTTCATCTCGGGCGGCTATTCGACCGTCCGCGTGCAGCGCAGCCACGGTTTCTACTCCGACGACCAGTACAAGCAGGGCCAGTATATCTTCGGCAACATTTTCTATTCGATCACCCCGCGCTGCAAGGTGGCCGGCGAGTATCTCTACGGTTCGCGCAAGGACATGAACAATGACAAGGGGCACGCCAACCGCGTGAACGTGATGCTGCAATACAGTTTCTGACGATACCGTATATTAAATAGTATTGAGTATTTTCGGGCGGTTTCTTCGGGAACCGCCTTTTTTCGCGGCCTCTGACGTGCGGTTTCGTTCGCCCGGTCCCATCCCGGCGATTCGGGATTATTGCTGCTTTTCGGTCGGCGGTTAACTGCGGTTCGCCCGCGGAGGGTTATGTACTTTTTGGCCGCAAAAAGTACCAAAAACTCTCCGGCGGATGCCTTTGCCTACTTCGTCCCGTCTAACGTTCGAAACGGGCGCCTATTCGCGGGGGCGCACGCGCCCCGGCCCCGTTTCTTACCACTTTTAGCCGGGCCTTCGTTTGACGGCTCCGGCATCGAGCCGGATTTATTCGCCGCCAAAGGCGGCGTGGAGTAGTCCGCATTATCGCTTGCAGCGGAAAAAGAACGGCGCGAAGGCGGAGCGTTAAAAAACGGGGCCGGTTTGCTCGCAACGACGTCCAGCAGGCGAGAGCAAAGCTTGCTTTGCCGAGCCGCCACAGTCGAAGCGGCGCATTCCTTTGCGCCGCAAACCCGCGAAGGCGCCCGTTTTAGCGTAGCCGAGCGCCGTTCCCGCGAAAGCGACATGCGGATGGTTTTGGTGCTACCTTTTGACACCAAAAGGTAGCTACTCCCCGCGGTACTCGCCGCGGTTCAGTCTTTTTGCCGCCAAAAATACAATCCTACCGCGTAAACCGGTAATAGGTTCCCAACGGCAGCTGCTTGCCGGCCCGGTCGGTGAAACACAACTCGCCCCACTGCTCCTCGCGCGGCGCACCGAACGCCTGCCTCACGGCCGTGCGGGCCAGCGTCGACGAGAGACCCATCGAATAGAGGTTCAGAACCAGAAACGCTCCCCGGGGTTCGAGCAGCTGCGCGCAGCACTCCAGCATTTCGCCGATGTTGTCCTCCAGAATCCACCGCTCGCCGTCGGCCCCGCGCCCGTAAGCCGGGGGATCGAGGATGATTCCGCGGTAACGGCTGCCGCGGCGCACCTCGCGCCGGACGAATTTCAGCGCATCCTCGACGATCCACCGCACGCCCTCCAGGCCGCTCAGCTCCATGTTCTCGCGCGACCAGGTCACCACCTGCCTGACCGAATCGACGTGCGTCACCTCGGCCCCGGCGGCCCGCGCCGCGAGCGTCGCCCCGCCCGTGTAGGCAAAGAGGTTCAGCACCTTGGGGGCGCCACCTCCCGCAACACTCGAACCGAACTCCGCAACACGCTCGCCGCCAGACGGTTCACCTCCGGCCAAAGCCCGGCAGCTGTCGTAGATGAAATTCCAGTTGGCGGCCTGCTCGGGGAAGATGCCCACATGCTTGAACGACGTAAGCCCCAGCCGCATGCGCAGCCGCATCCGCTTATAGGCATACTCCACCGCCCAGCGGTCGGGCATTCCGGGAGCGAGACGCCACTCGCCCCGCTCGTCGCTGCGCGCATCGCGCCGAAACGAGGCGTCGGCCGTGCGCCGCCACTCCTCTTCGGCAAGCGTCCGCCGCCAGATGGCCTGCGGCTCGGGACGGCGCGTCACATAGCGCCCGAAGCGCTCCAGTTTCTCGAAATCCCCCGTGTCGATGAGTTCGTAATCGTTGAAATCGGGTGTAAGCTGTTCCTGCATGGATCGGTTTCTATTTTTTACATTCGTCTATCAATGCCATTTCGCATGCCTGGCAGTCGAACTCCAGCCGGTAACGGCAGGCGCCGTGTTCCAGAAACAGGTCGCCGCGCAGCCGCGGATGCTCCCGGAGGCATTCGCCGATCTCGCGGCGGATGCAGTAGGCCGACCGCATGACCGCATGCCCGGCGGTCGTCGGCGCGAGGTCCAGCCCCCGTTCGATCTGCCGCACCCCGTGGTCGCGGTAGAACGCCTCGGCCAGCCGGTTGGTGACGTTCTCCTCGGCCGTAAGCCGCTCCGAAGGGTATTTCGCAGCGGGATTCTCGGACAGGATGCGGTGTTCCGGCCGCCGCTCCCGGCGCACGAGTTCGAGTGCGGCCAGCGCTTCGCGGCGCAGTTCCGCGGCCAGCGACGCCGGCACGAACCACTCTGCGCCCCGCACTTCGGCTTCGCGGACCACAAAGATCGTGTCGCCCGACTTCATCGCCTGGGCACGCAGCGCGGCGGCATTGGCGTCGGGATTCTTCGCCGGGTCGAGCCGCACGGCCCGCACGGCCGAGACCGCAACGCCCTCACAATCCGTATAAGTGAGTTTCAGCCCTTCGGCCGTCGCCTCCGCCGCGGCCTTCGCCGGAATCACCCGCCGCGTGCGGCTGCGTTCCACGGCCAGCGTGAATCGACGGTCGAAATTGCGGCGGACCTCCGCCCCGGGCGCAATTCCCTCCATGCGGTTGGGCGTGATGCGGCGGCCCTCCACGGCATTGACGTTGGTTCCGGTCACGCCGCGCGGCGTCAGGAAGCAGACACCGTCGCCCGGCGCAAGGTCGTGCCCGCCGTCGAGCGTGAACGTGCCGCCCGAAACGCCCGCCACGCGACCCACCCGCTCGCCGACAGCTTTCGGAGTGTCGAACGACGCCACCCCGGCGCGTTTTCCGTCCAGAAAGTATTCGGACTCCCCGCGCGTGAAACTCTTCGACGGGTCGGGCGTGAAATCCGGGACGCTCTCGCCGACGGACGACCGCCGAAACCCCGGCCGCAGGGCCAGCGCCTCGTCCACCGCCCGGCGGTAGTAGGCCACAACGTTGCGGATATAAGCGAGATCCTTGAGCCGACCTTCTATCTTGAATGAAGTGACGCCCGCATCCAGCAAATCGCCAATTCGTTGCGAAAGGTTCATGTCGCGTACCGACAGCAGGTGCTTCCCGGCGATCCAGGTCCGGCCACGCCCGTCGGTCAGGTCCCAGGCCAGGCGGCAGGGCTGGCTGCACGCCCCGCGGTTGCCGCTGCGTGCGGACATCGACCGCGAGAGAAAACAGCGGCCGCTGTACCCCACGCAGATCGCCCCGTGGACGAAACATTCGACCTCGGCAGCCGTCGCAGCGCAGATGGCCCGGATCTCCTCCAGCGAGAGGTTGCGTTCGAGAATCACCCGCGCAAACCCCGCCTCGCCCAGAAACCGCGCCCCTTCGGGCGTGCGGTTCGAAACCTGCGTCGAGGCGTGCAGTTCCACCGGAAGGTCCATCCGCCGCAGAGCCATGTCCTGCACGATCAGCGCGTCGACGCCCGCGGCGATCAGCGCCCGGGCCTGCCGTTCGGCGGCCTCCAGTTCGTCGTCCCACACGAGCGTGTTGAGCGTGGCATGGACCCGCACCCCGAAGCGGTGGGCGTACTCCACGACCCGGGCGATCTCCCCGTCGGAGTTCCCTGCGGCCTGCCGCGCGCCGAACCGCGCGCCGCCGATATAGACCGCATCGGCGCCGTAATCCACGGCCGCCGCGGCCGAGGCGTAATCTTTGGCAGGAGCTAACAGTTCGACGGGTTTCATTTCTTTCTTTTTGCAAAAGTAACAAAAAGCGGTCAATATCGGGACTCCGCCGCCGGAAAATCGCGGCAACCGCCGCCGGAGCGGAGGTTATCAGCGATCATTCAGCGACTTACGCACGACATGGTCAATATTTAACAAATATCGTTCTTTTCCTCCGGACCCGGAACACTCTCGCAACAACAATATCCGACAAGCAAAACAGCCGCAGCCGAAAAACAGCCTGTGCTTTTCGAATTCACTACTAATCAACCATATACACACATATTCAGCCAAAAAAGAAGCAGACAGAAAAGATTCGCACGACAATATTTTCTGGTTTTCCAGAAGACATTCGGACAAATTTTTCTTATATTGTGCCGCAAATAAACAAGTCCAAAAATTCGGCATGATGCAATTTTCAGCAAATACGGTTCTCCGGAAACGGGATACCGTACCTATCCATTTTTTATTCCTAATCCAATTTTTATGAGAAGATGCTTTACGCTATTGACGGTTCTCGTCCTCTGCGCCGCAAGCGGCTGCGATGACAAGAACAAAGAGGAGGTCGCGGATGTGATCGTCCTCTCGCGAAGCAGTGTCGCGTTCGCCCAGAAAGGCGGAACGACCACCGTCGCGGTAGCCACGCCCTCCGACTGGAAGGTGAGCTGTCCGGACGATTGGGTGACGCTGGCTTCCGAAGACGGTCTGCTGACCATTTCCGTGACAGGCAATACGACCGACGATGTCCGCAGTTCGAAAATCGCCGTGGAAACGGCCGGCGACAAACAGGAAATCACCGTTCACCAGGCGTTCTCTCGGGAAACGGTCCTGCTGTCCACCACCGCTTCGGACGAAATTTCGCTGGATTCCGAAGGCGAGAGCGTTCTCTTCACCGTGGTCACCAACGGCCAGTGGAGCGTCACGAGCGACGCCGACTGGGTTTCGGTCGAAAGCGACCCGGTCAGCGGAACGGTACGCGTCGGCGCCCCGCGCAATCCCGACGCCCACCGCGACGCGACGCTCACCGTCCGTTCGACCAAAGGCTCCGCTACGGAAACCTGCAAAGTGTCCGTTTCACAAATCTCACGCGAGGAAAATCCCTATTATCAGATGCTGGGATATTACGGGCTTTATGCGGAAAACTGGTATTACGGCCGTGAGCCGATCGGCGTGAGCGGCACGGGCACGTTCTGCACCGTCGAAGAGAAAGAGTACCGCAAAAGTTTCTACATCAAGAACCTGTTCCTGACGGGCACGGTCGTGGAAGCCGCCTACGACAAAAACACCCAAACCATGTCGATCGAACTCGGCAGGCTCTGCTACACCCGCGAGATCTCCTCGACGGTCTCGCGCTTCCACTACCTGTACTCGATCAACATGCAGGGCGGAGGTTTCCACAACGGCATGCTGACCGGCAGGCTGGGAGAGGGTTACAACGACGACGCGGACGAAAACCGCAAGGCGATCCTTCTGACCGGATTCGAGCCGCCGTACACCACGCTGGGCATCATCGGATACCAGGAGCAGCAGTGGCTGTCGTTCGGCGACCTCTACTACGCCACCGGCACGATGTACCTCGTGGACTGGGACATTCCGGCCGACACCGGCACGGCTTCGACCTCCGTCACCCGGGCCGCCGACGGCATCGCCCCCTCGGACCGCACCTTTCCCGTATCGAAACATTAAACCGCAGCACACATGAAAAAATTATATGCACTGACAGCTTTACTGCTCGGCATGATGGGGTGCTCCGAAGAGACGATCACCTACACCAACCCCGTTCCGGGCGACGAACCGTCCGGCGTCGCGGCCGAACTGGGCATCTCGTCGAAAAACACGTGGTTCGCCGCTGAAGACGAACGCAACGCCTCGATCGGCTTCAAGAGCCTGGGCGGCGAAGTCGTCGTGGACATCCGGACCAACACGACCTGGAAATACGACGCCGTCAACGCCGGCTGGCTGACCATCGAGAAAGACGATGTCGCCGACCAGCTCATCCTGAGCTGCGGGGGCAACAAGGTCGAGGAGCAGCAGCAGGCTACGATCACCATTACCGCCGGTGACAAGACCGCGACCATCTCCACCAAGCAGAACGCATACGGCACGCTCGAAATCGCCGCATCGAAAAACAATTTCCAGATTCCCGCCGTCGGCGAACTGACCGCCGAATTCGAGGTGCAGTCGACCGACGAAGACTGGGTCTTCGAAACCAAAGACTGCCCGTGGCTGCTTCTCGAACAGCAGGGCGACAAAGTCACGATGACGCTCGACCCCAACGAGGAGATCGAGGACCGCGAAACGACCTTCGTGCTGATTGCCGGCGAGGGGGGGGGGAATCCCGTCACTGAAACGATCCGCGTCACGCAGGACCGTGCCGTCTACGTCAATGTTTCGCTAAAAACCATCCCCCTCTCGCCCACTCCCACCGAATCCGACAAAAAAGAGTTGGGAATCAGGTCCAACTACGACTGGGAGTACACGCTTTCCGAAAATTCCGACTGGCTCTCCGCCACGAAAACCGAGCAGGGGCTTACAATCACCGCCGAGACCAATTCGAGCGGATCGTCGCGCACCGCAACCATCACCATATCGGCCGGTGACGGCAAACAGAACCAGACCGAACAGGTCGTCACCGTCTCCCAGACCGGCCTGGACCTCGACGCCTTCATCCTCGGAATCGACATCACCTCTTCGAGCCTCAAAACCTTCCTTCCCTTCGACAAGGCCATCGACGCCACCATCGACTGGGGCGACGGCAATATCGAAGAGAACGTCACCTCCGCCTATCCCACACACACTTACACCGACCCGGGCTACTACATCGTCTCGGTCAAGGGCAGCGTGCCGTCGCTGAACTCCTACGACATCCCCACCTACGGACTGGGCAACCAGTTCAAGGAGGTCTACAACTGGGGCCGCACGGGGCTGACCTCGATGGCGCGCGCGTTCCAGAACTGCCGCGAACTGGAACGGATTCCCTCCGACAACACCGAAGCCTTCGCCAAGGTCACCACCTTCTATTATGCATTCGCCGACTGCCGCGTCCTCGAAGCCGTTCCCGACGGACTGCTCGACCATGCGACCGAGGCGGAAACCTTCGCCTACTGCTTCCAGAACTGCAACGCGGTCACCGAAGTGCCCGCCGACCTGCTCTACAACTGCACGAAGATCACCTCGGTAGGCTCGCTCTTCTCCGGCACGGCGATCACCCAGATCGACGAGGATTTCTTCTCACGAAACACGGAGCTGACCGACTGCTCGATCATCTTTTCGAACGGCAAACTGAAGACGGTTCCCGAAAAACTCTTCGCCAACAACAAGAAGGTGACGACCTTCAACTCGCTGTTCGCCAACACGCTTTCGTTCGAATCCGTCCCGGCCGGCCTGTTCGCCAACAACCCCGAGGTCGATTCGTTCCGCATGCTGTTCTCGGGAACCAGCCTGAAATCCGTCCCGGCCGGCCTGTTCGCCAACAACCACAAGGTCACCAATTTCCAGAGCGCATTCAGCAAAACGGCTATCCAAAGTGTTCCGTCCGACCTGTTCGCTGACTGCGACAAGGTGACGACCTTCATGAGCTGCTTCACCGGCTGCGCCGAACTGCAAAGCGTCCCCGCCGAACTGTTCAGGAACAGCGGAGCCTTCACGACTGTGACGAAGACCGCCTTCAACAACATATTCAAGGACTGCGCGTCGCTGACCGAAGTGCCCGCAGGACTGTTCGACGGCTTCACCCTGGTCACCGCCTTCAACGACGCCTTCAGCGGTTGCACGTCGCTCACGACACTGCCCGCAGGGCTGTTCGCCACCAATACGGCGGTCACTTCGTTCACCAATGTCTTCAAGGGCTGCACCTCGCTCAAAAGCATCCCCGAAGGCGTACTCGGCGGACTTTCCAAGGTCACTTCGTTCTCGGGGCTGTTCGCAGGCTGCACGGGACTCGAAGAGATCGGTGCCAACATCATCTCCGGCTGCGCCGCCTGCAAGAATATCTCCTCGATGTTCAAGGACTGCGACAACCTGAAAACCGTCTCGGCGGAGGCGTTCGCCGGGGCACCCGCGATCACCAGCGTGGCCAGCCTGTTCGAAAACTGCACGCTGCTCGAAAGCATTCCGGAGGATATTTTCGCCGGGATGCCGAACCTGGCGACCGCCACCAGCGTATTCGCGGCGTCGGGACTGAAAACGGCTCCCGCCGGTCTGTTCAGCCGCAATCCCTCCGTCACAACCTTCGGCAAGGTGTTCCAGAACTGCGCCGCACTGACGACGCTGCCCGACGGACTGTTCGCCGGCAACCCGAAAGTGACGGTCTACTCCAACGCCCTGCAGAACTGCACAGCCCTCGAATCGGTCGGCCTCCTTTTCGGAACGAGCACCGCCTCGGCCAAATGCGATTATCTCTTCGCAGGGAACACGGCGCTGAAGAGCGTGCCCGCCGGAATCTTCGACGGACTGACCGGGGCGACGGCCTTCAACAACGCGTTCTCCGAATGCTCCGCCCTGGAGACGATTCCCGCCGGACTCTTCGCCAAGAACGTCAATGTAACCACCGCGGCCCAGTGCTTCCTGAACTGCACCCAGCTCGCAGCGGTTCCCGCGCGCCTGTTCGAGACCAACACCAAGACGAAAACCCTGACGGAGATGTTCTCCGGATGCTCGGGAATCGAAAGCATCGCACCGGACGCCTTCACGGGACTGAACGGAACGTCGCTCAATTTCCAGAAGGCATTCTTCAACTGCACGTCGCTCCGGGCGATCCCCGACGGACTGCTGAAAACCGCGCAGATTTCAACCTACACCAGTCTGTTCGCCGGTTGCACGGGACTGGTCCGCGTCGGGTCGGAGGTGTTCAACTGCGCCTCGGCCACCATGTTCAATTCGGTCTTCGACGGCTGCGTGTCGCTCGAAGAGGTCGGCAAGAACATGCTCGTCAGCCCCGTCAAACTGACCAGCGTAGCGAATCTTTTCCGTGACTGCGGGAGGCTCAAGAGCATTCCGGCGAGCATGTTCGACGAAGCCGTGAAGCTCAAGACGCTGACTTCGACCTTCCAGGGCTGCGCATCGCTCGAAGGCGAATCGCCCTACACGGTCGTCGACGGCGTGAAATACCACCTGTACGACCGCACGGCGGAGAATGCCGCCGCCTCGGGACTCACCGCGATCACCGCCGCCAAGAGCAGCTTTGCGGGATGTACGAAGCTCTCGGACTACGACAAGATCCCCACCACGTGGAAGGAATAGACGAACACAAAACGATCCCGAACATGAAAAATACGATAATATGCAGCATCGCAGTGCTGTCGGCCGCACTGCTGGCAGCCTGCACCGAGACCACCCGAATCTGGCCGGAGGAGGGCGAAAGCAAAGCCTACGTAGAGGTGTCGAGCGAAAAAGTGATCTTCGACGCCGACGGAGGCAACGCCGTGATCGCTGTGGCGACGAACGCCGACGGCTGGGACTACGCCGCTGAAGGCGACTGGTTCACCGTCGCCCGGCAGGACGGCAACGCCCTGCTGGTCGAGACCCTGATCAATGCCGGGGCCGAAACCCTGACCGGCAAACTCACGGTCAGCGCCGAGAAGAACGGGGAGACCGTTTCGCAGGAGGTTGCGCTCGTACAGCGTGCCGAACGAAGCGTCAACCTGAGCGCCGAAGGCACCGCCAACTGCTACATCGCCCGGACCGGCGGCGTCTACAAATTCGACGCATCGATCAAGGGCAACGGCGGCGGTGACGGAGTCAGCGACTACATCGCCAACTACGGACTCGCCATCGACGACGGCGCCTTCGCCGAACTGCTCTGGGAATCGCGCCACGACGGCGACAAGACCATGTCGCGTGAAATCATCGACGGCGCGCCGATCTACCGGGGAGGTTACGTGACCTTTTCGACGGGCCGGTCGGAGGGCAACGCCGTGATCGCCGTGAAGGACATCAAGGGCAACATCGTCTGGAGCTGGCACATCTGGGTCTGCAACGACGAAATCACCGCGCACGACCACATCGACTCGGAAGGCGAAGTCGCCGCCGTGATCATGGACCGCAACCTCGGGGCGCTGAACAACACCCCGATGGATGTGGGCAACCGCGGCATGTTCTACGAATGGGGCCGCAAGGACCCCTTCACGCCTTCGCGCTCGCCCTATCACGCGGATACCGACGGCGACAACGTCCCGGCCTACAACGAACCGAACACCGCGATCGGCGACGGCACAGGAACCTGGGTCTACGACGCGCAGGCCGCCGTGCTCGCCACGCCGCCGGCCAACATCCCCAATTCGATCCAGAACCCGATGACCTACCTGCAGTCGCCGTACAACGGCCACGCCGACTGGTACTGCACGGGAACCGACCCGAAGGCCACGCATCCGGGGCTGTGGGGTCCCGAGAAGACCATTTTCGACCCCTGTCCTCCGGGCTACAAGGTCCCGGGGCCAGACCTCTGGGGCATTCCCGCCGGAAACAACTCGATCACCAACGGCGGAGCCGTGGCGGATTACGACGAAACCGGCGTCAGCCCCAAATGGGACTGGAACGTCTACGAAGACTGCGGGCGCCGCTGGAAAAACACCGGCGACTACTACCCGATGGCCGGCAACATCTACTACACGGACTACATCTCGGTGAGCATCTGCAACTACACGGGAGGCATGGCGTTTTACTGGACCGCCCAGGCGTCTCCCGACGCGACGAAGGCATCGGTCTACTTCGTGAATTTCAACCCCAACTGGTGCAATTACAGGCTCGCCGAACACGACTGTTCGGCACAGATACGCTGCATCCGGGAATAACTCCAAAAACTGATCGTCTATGAAATACATATTCAAATCGCTCCTTCTGGCGGCAACCGTCCTCGCGGCGGCATCGTGCGCCAAGGACGACACGCAGAGCAGCGGCGAAGAGACCGCGGGTCCCGTCATCGTCAACGCCTCCCCGGCGGCCATCGGCGGCGAGATCATCCTCAAACTGAAGACCGAGGCCTCCGGCATCGTGGAAAAGAGCCGCGCGCAGGGCGTTTCGAAAGGCAGCGGCATCGACGAGATCGACCGCATCCTCAACACGGTGAACACCGTCCGCTTCGAACGGCTCTTCCCGGATGGCGGGCGCTTCGAAGAGCGTACCCGCCGGGAAGGCCTGCACCTCTGGTATTACGCCAAATACGACCCGTCGGTCCCGACGAGCGAGATGGCCAGCCTGCTCTCCTCGTGCAAGGACATCGAGATCATCGAATACTCGCTGGCCGCCGAAACTTCGGACTACCGCCGCACGGCATCCCCCGCCGCCGGGGCGCAGAGCGTCACCCGCGCCATCGAAGACGAGGTGCGCAACGTCTCCTTCCCCTTCAACGAGAGCGAACGTTCGCAGCAGATGCAATGGCACTACAACAATACGGGCAACGTCTTCGCACAGGCGAGCAGACTGGGCGCCGACGCCAACGTGTACGCCGCTTGGCAGCTCTCGACGGGCGATCCCGACGTGATCGTCGCCGTGGTGGACCAGGGCGTCAAGTACGACCACGAAGACCTGGCCGCCAACATGTGGGTCAACGAGGCCGAACTGAACGGCACGCCGGGCGTCGACGACGACGGCAACGGCTATGTGGACGACATTTACGGCTACAACTTCACCAAGGAGACCGGCGAACTGGATTTCTCGGCCGAACTGATGCACGGCACGCACGTCGCCGGCACGATCGCCGCCGTGAACAACAACGGCGTGGGTGTCTGCGGCATCGCAGGCGGCTCGGGCAGGGGCGACGGCGTGAAGATCATGTCGTGCGAGATTCTCGGCAAGTCGGAGTCCGGATCGTCGGGCGCCGGACTGGCCGGACAGATCCGCGCCATCAAGTACGCCGCCGACAACGGCGCCGTGATCTGCCAGAACAGCTGGGGATACACCGCCGGAACCATCTCCGTGACCGACTGGACGCGCGGCTCCTACTCGGCGCTCTCGCGTGCCATGGAATACTTCAACAAATATGCGGGACTGGATGAAAACGGCAACCAGACGGGTCCGATGGCCGGCGGCATCGTCCTCTTCGCCGCGGGCAACGACGCCTCGAACGAGATTTGCTATCCCGCCGCCGACGCCAACGCGATCAGCGTGGGCGCAACCGGATTCACGGGCGCCCCGGCCTACTACACCAACTACGGAAAATGGGTCCGGATTTCGGCCCCGGGCGGCGACCAGATGTTGAGCAACGCCTACGGCGGCGTCTACAGCACGAGCGTGGCCGCCGACGGCTCTTCGGGCTACGAAGGCAGCCAGGGAACCTCGATGGCCTGCCCCCACGTGTCGGGAGCCTGCGCGCTGGCCGTCAGCTATTACTACGGCGCTGAAAAACGCAAGGGCCTTACGGGCGAAATGCTCCGGCAGGCGCTGTTGAGCAGCACCCAGTCCGTCGACCGCTACTGCACCGGCAGTTACCAGCAGTATCTGGGCAACATGGGCATCGGCAGCCTCGACACCTACAAGCTGCTGCGGACCATCGCCAAGATCGACGGCATCCCGGCGCAGCGGGTCGGCGTGGGCGCCACCGTCAGCATCGACCTGGGCAACTACTTCACCGCCACCAATGTCCTGGGGTACACCGTTTCCGTCCCCGACCTCGTGAAAATCGAACTCCGGGGCGGAGTGATGAAGCTCACCGGCCTCAAGAAAGGCCGGACGACGATCATCGTCTCGGACGGCGCGGCCATTCGCAAACCGATCGAGGTAACCGTCGAATGACACATTCACTAACGCAAAAGAGAATCAAACCTATGAAAACCTTCTATAAATACGCGGCATTCGCTGCGGCGAGCCTCGCGGGACTGTGCGCCTGCTCGTCGGACGACGACGCGGCGGAAACCGGCTCCGGCCTGCAGGCCGTCGCACAGCCGCAGATCATCGTCAGCGACCTGACGACCTCCGGATTCACCCTCCGCTGGGAAGCCGTCGACGACGCAGGGTCCTACGTCTACACGTTCGACGGCGGAAGCGAGACCCCGACGACCGACTGCCGGCTGGAATTCAACAGTCTGGAACGACAGAAAGAGTATGTCGTGGCGGTCAAGGCCTGCCCCCGGGACCCGGCCGAATACACCGAATCCCCCTTCACCTACATCCACGTGCTGACCGACGACCTGGAGCAGCTTCCCCAGCCGAAGATCACACTCGGCAGCGCCTATGCGTCGAAAACAGTCATCTCCTGGACCGAAGTGCCCGAAGCGGAACTCTACGAGTTCTCGGTCGACGGCGGGGAGGTCGCGACCACCCGAAACCGTACGGTCATCCTGTCGAAGCTCGACAAGGGCCGCACCTACTCCTTCTCGGTGCGCGCCATGACGTCCGACGCCACGCGCTTCACCAACTCGGAGGCCGCACAGCTCTCGTTCGTCACCTCGGACGCCGACGTTCCGCCGCTGGTCATCGCCCCGACGACGATCATCTCCGATGCCGTGGCGTTCGACATCTACGCCTCCAGCGACGAAACCTACTATTATGAAATCCTCCCGGCCACGACCTTCGCCAAGTATTCGCCCGAAGAGCTGATGACCGCCTTCCAGACCTATATCGTCGAATACGCCAAAAAACAGGGCATCAGCCTCCAGCTGGCCATGGCCTCGATGCTCAAATCGGGGACCCAGAGCCTTCAGATGACGGGACTCACCCCCGAGTTGAGCTACGTGATCTTCGCATTCGGCATGGACCTGCGGGGCAACATCACCTCGAACCTCTCCTCCACGCAGTTCAAAACCACGGCCGACGGCTATTCCGCCGGTCCGAACTACGGCGGCAGCGACTGGTTCACGCAGCGGTTCTACATCAGCAACGCCTACCTCGCCATGACGGGTTACGGCTGGACCAACTCCGTGTGGACCCACTGGAAGGGAGACGACGTGACGGACGTCCGTTACCGTACGCTGACGACCAAACTCTTCAACCAGGTCTTCCCCGATCCCTACGACCGGCAGGCCGTCGCTGCATTCCTGAAAGACCCCAATTACGGACTCCAGTTCAACCCTGCGCTGCTCTCGGCGACGGTCAACAGCGCCGACGGTTACAACGGACTTACGGAAGGCGTCAGCGCCGGCACGTCCTACACGCTGCTCACGCTGGCCACCTCGTCGAGCGGTGCCGAAACGGTCTGCGTCAACTCCGTCACCACGAAGACCAGCACGGAGGCCGCCGCGTGGTTCGCAGCCGCAGCCTCGACCAACGCCAACTACGGCCCGACGCACAACACCGTGGCCGGCGTCATGAAGGGCATCGACATCGCAACGGTGCGTTACGCGATTTTCAAACAAAGCGCCCTGGCGAACGTCGGCACAAACAACTATCCGGCCGTGATCGAGGAGTTCGGACACGACGTCAAGGAGGAATACCTCCCCTACATCAACGGAAACGGCTTTGCCATCCTCTTCACCGGGGAGAGCGGCGTAACGCCCGAAACCACGTACGTCTTCATGGCGACGGCGACCAACACGGTCGGCGACAAAGTCACCAAATGGGGTTCGGCGACCACCAGCGCGGCTCCGGCAGCCGCCCGGGCGAAGGCGCAGGCCGCAACCCGCGCGAACGAACCGCTCCGGTCGCCCGTCGGGAAACCCATCGCCAACCCCGGGAAGTTCATCTACCCGATGGAGAGCGTCCAGCTGCCCGCCGGAGCGAAACCCGAAGGCGACCTCTGGACCATCATTCACAACACGCACAATATCAAATAAGAGTACATCTATGAACAAGATAGCAGCAATTCTCTGGTGCATCCTGTCGCTGGCATGGACGACGGCCTCCTGGGCGCAGAACGTCACCGTCAGCGGCAAAGTCACCGGAGCCAACGGCGAAGCCATCATCGGCGCGAACGTTCTCGTGGAGGGCACTACGCAGGGTATCACGACGAACGTCGACGG
>OGHO01000497.1_pt1 | contig 51486 bp, 65 predicted proteins | sample 1571421 | NCBI WGS metagenome assembly OGHO01 (sample SAMEA2581937, study PRJEB24529) | metagenome | biome: Human gut stool | place: China | collected 2011
GGGCCTTGCTCATACTTATATTATGATTTGGTGGCAATTTGCGAGAATGATTTGAAGCCAATTCCCTATTAAGTCTAAGGGCCTAGATAGATATTTGCGAGAATGTATGCGAGAATGAGAATTTATGAGCCTCTGGGCCTTGCTCATACTTATATTATGATTTGTTAGCCAATTTGCGAGAATGATTTGAAGCCAATTCCCTATTAAGTCTAAGGGCCTTGCTCATACTTATATTATGATTTGTCAGCCAGTTTGCGAGAATGTATGTGAGAATGAGAATTTATGAGCCTCTGGGCCTTGCTCATACTTATATTATGATTTGTCAGCCAAAAAATTTTTCTGCCTATGGGCCTTGCTCATACTTATATTATGATTTGTCAGCCAATTTGCGAGAATTTATGAGCCTATGGGCCTTGCTCATACTTATATTATGATTTGTCAGCCAATTTGCGAGAATGATTTGAAGCCAAAAAATTTTTCTGCCTCTGGGCCTTGCTCATACTTATATTATGATTTGAAGCCAAAAAATTTTTCTGCCTATGGGCCTTGCTCATACTTATATTATGATTTGAAGCCAATTCCCTATTAAGTCTAAGGGCCTTGCTCATACTTATATTATGATTTGGTGGCAATTTGCGAGAATGATTTGAAGCCAAAAAATTTTTCTGCCTATGGACATGGCTCTATATACTATATATAAGGGGCACAGGCACTGCGGCAGGGGCCTAATTTCCACCCAGGCACTGCGGCAGAGGCCTAATTTCCACCCAGACAAAATTCTCGAAATATAAAAATTTATTTGGTTAAAAAGCGTTAAGCCTGACAGCCTAATTCGTTAATTATGGTTTAATTCGTTAATTATGGTTTAATTCGTTAAGAAGCATTAAGGCTATGAGCCTAATTCGTTAATTATGGTTTAATTCGTTAAGAAGCATTAAGGCTCATAGCCTAATTCGTTAATTATGGTTTAACGAAAGTTTAACACCTCCTGACTAAATATATTTTCAGGTTCCAATTATTTTATTAGCTTATAGGTATAAAATTATTATTTTCAGCTTATTAACGAAACAGCCAGGAAATTTAATACGGTTTAATCCGTAAAATTTTTATGGGTTATTTATTTTACAGGTTATATAACCGACATTTTTTAATATCCATATCCAGGTTTTTTAACGCTTTTTTAATATATAAATTTTATAGCCGATAAAATTATTATTATATTAGCATATCGAAAATAAGCCGGATATATATAATAATTTATTTAACGGTTATTAACAAATATCCAATATTTATTAACCAAATAAATTTATTCGGTTAAAATAAAATTGGTATATTAGCAATATAAATAAAACGGAAATAATATGAATAATTAAAATATAGCAATAATGAAAATTAGCAGAAATTATCGTTTCGTCCTGACAGTTCTGGACAACGAGAAAATTAACGCGGGAGAAATCCGTATTGACAGCTGTGCTGTAACCGGCGAGAGAATGTTTGCCAGCGAATGCCATTATTATGCCGAAAAAAATATTTTGGAATGCCTTAAAGAGGCCGACAAAAGAAATGACCTGAGCGGTTATTACGGCCATACGTACTGCATCTACAAAGAGGACAAACCGAAAAAGGAGACAGTAGAGCGCGAAGAGGACGGCAAGAAAATTACCGAGACAAGAAAAATACCTGGCAAGGCAATGCTGGTTGAGGTAATTACAGTAGACGAGAACGGCATAAATATTCGATAAGGATAGCCGCCCAGCTCTCTCGGGAGAACTCCCAACAGGAGGCAGCAGTTCGACTCTGCTGGAGGGCACCATTATATAACAATTAAAACTGTAGAATTATGAACAAGAGAACTTACATGCACAACGTGGTGCTGCAGGAGAATGATATATGCCCAGCAGGCGAGCTCCTGACAGACAAAGAGCTCGAGAGAATGAAGCTGCACAATCGCAAGCGTGATTGGCCGAGAACAGCAAAGGCCAAAGTATATGCCGAGAGTTGTTACTTTAGCTTTGGCGTAAGATTTGGCCGGGTGAAACAATACATAGAAGCAGTTAACAAAAAGTAACATAAAAAAGTACCAAAGCAGTATATTAATTCAAATAAAAGTAGTACATTTGCATATAACTTAAAAGATATATAATATGGCACAGAGCAAGAGAACTTATACAGCTACATTCTGGCGTAGCAATCCGCAATTGAAGAACGGCGGTTATTATACGACAAAGGAATTTCAAGCCGTGTCGCATAAAGCAGCCGAGAGACAAGCCGAGCGGTATACAAAAGGCATAGTTTACGGCAGTTTAAACCTCATAAGTATTGAACTAAAACAAGAGAACAGCAATGGAAAATAACAAATCGCAGTTCAAGAGAACAGGAGTTTTGCATGACGGAGCCGAGTGCATTGAGATACAAATAAGCCACTCAGGCGATGCAGCAAGGTATGTGAGCACAATTATGTTCACAGTAAGGGACCCAGAGGTCACGAGAGGCCGTTGGCAAGAGATACGCTACAGCAAGAGAAATGGCTATGCGTATATTGTAAAATACGGCAAGAGACTATATTTGCACAAATTTCTAAGAATATACTAACACGGCAGCAAGAATGGGCGTAAAATAACCAACATTATTTAACGAAAAAAGTTCTTAAAACAGTAATCAGATAAATATATAAGTAGTATATTTGCATATACTTAAAAAGATATGGTGACAGCCACTATAATAAAAACAACTTAATAAATAATAAGAATATGGAAACAAAAGTAGTTTATTTTGTAGCAAGTGCGTATGACGCAGAAAACATTTTCAAACCTATAATTGTTGAACAGTTTGATGATGAGGCAGACGCCAGAGAATATGCAGCTTTAATGTGCAAAACTAAAAAGCGCAAGTATATCGTATTAAGACAGCTTTGTGCTTTTGGTGTAACACAAAAATATGAATAATCTTAGCCGCTGCGGATAGAAACGGTTTAGGAGCGACACCTACAGCGGCGCAATTCAAAATTAATGATATGAATACAGCAAAACGTAATTTCAAAACAGGTCTTACTTTATTATTAATAGGTATGACAGGCATTGCAGAAGGTCAACCAGATTGGCAAGTACTGCATATAACTTTAGCAATAACAGGTTTAATTTTAACGTCTTTAATGATATGGCAAAACAAGAAATGTTTGTAACAGTTTATAGGCTTGAAGCTTATAATAACTATGATGCCTTAGACGGCTTCATGGAAGCCATTTCGGATTGTGCAATAGTATCTAAAGAAACAGATTATGCGCTTACTGTAGTAGCGTCTTCAGAAGCTTTGAGCCTATCAAGATTGGCTAATATGGCACTCAAATTCTTTGGCAAGGAGGGATATAATATAAGTACTCTCGGACTCTTAGGGCCGTTTAAGAAACTCAATTGATATTTTTTAACATAAAACTTGGAAAAAAGTTCCCAAAGCGGCTCAATAATTCAAAAAAACATAGTATATTTGCAATATCAAAATTAAACAATAACATTTTAATAACAATTCAAAATTTACAGTATTATGGCAACAAAGAAATTTTCACAGATGACAACGAAGAAGCTGAACGCTCTTTTGGCAACAGCAAGTGATGAAGACAAGAAGGCTATCGAGGCCGTACTCGCAGCTCGTGAACAAGCTCAGGCCCCCGCTGCTCCTGCAGCTCCTGAGGCAACCGCAGAAGAGACTCCTGCCGCTCCTGCAAGTGAAGAAGAAACTCAGCTTAGCCCTGAGGAAGAAGCAGCTATCAAGGCAGCTGAAGAGAATGGCGGACTCAACCCGCTTTACAATAGTAGCAAGGCAACTCAGGAGAAAAAGCCGAAGATGACCGACGAGGAGCGTCACGCACTGGCCGAAGAGCTGAAGAAGAATGTTAACCACCGTTGTCAGGCAGTTCCTTTCAACACCGCGGAATGGGTTGACGGCTATATCGCCGGAGTGATTGAAGAGAAGCGCAGCAATAGGGTGCTCTATGCAATCAAGACAGACGACGGGCGCCGCATCGTTAAGGTACATGGCAGCAATCTTGTTCGTATTCTGGACGAAGTTGTTGAGCCGGAGAAAAAAGCCCGCGCTAGCAAAGCAAAAGACCCGGCAGACAAAATTGAATGGACACCGGAAGCAATTGCCGAAGAGGTTAACGAAGTTATCGGCAACGTAGGTAAAACGGTAGAATTTGAGAAATACCGTACTACAGATGAAAACGGCGAAGAGCACATTGAAATGGTAATCGGCCGTATCGTGGCAATCGTGCCTGACAAACGAGCTCAGCGCTTGCTCTACCGCATTTCAGTTCCGACTCCTATCGAAGGCAATCCGCTTGCAACGAAGACTATGCACAAGGTTGTGAAAGCCGGGGGCATTAAGATTGCCGAAGAGTTCGACGAAGAAGGCGCACAGCTCAATGCCAAGTATTTGGAGCGCCGTGAGGCAGCGGCAACCCGCACTCCGCTTACTCCTCAGGACCGCGTAATTCGCTGCGAAGAGAATGTGAAGAAGGCAGAGGAGAAGCTGCAGAAAGCTCAGGAAGAGCTGGAAGCCAAAAAGAAGCAGCTCGAGGATGCAAAGAAGGAGCTGGATGAATATTTTGCCGGTCAGGCAAATGGAGAAACTGCCGAAGCTCCTGCTGAGACTACAGCCGAAGAGGAATCACTTGCATAACACAGCCACCTGATACCGTTTCTCCCATGGAGCCGTCTCGAAAGAGGCGGCTCTTTTTTTGCTGCATATCTAAGTATGCGGCTATTTTTGTATTATTGCGATTTATGTTAAAATATGTAAACTCATAGAAACATGCTTCTTTCGCGTTCTAGGACACTTTTAGGCTTTAGGTGTACTATAATATGGGTTAACTCAATTTGACGCGACAGAGGTCAAAAGAAGTGTATCTATCAATATGTTTTTATAAAGCCTATAATATGAATTGAGGCATGGACTTTCTTGAGCTTTAAGCCACCAAGCAGTTATATAAATAGCTGTTAAATTTATGGCTAAAAAGTTGACTCATTTTCTTGGCTTCTAGGACACTTTTATTTGAGAATAATAGTAAACTAAATCTATAAAAAGAAATGAGGAGAGAATGAACGAGAATAATGAAATTTCATATATTTTCGAGGTATTTAGAGCTTTATATTTTTATATTAAAGCGGCAATAACCCAGTGAAAAATTTTTATGTTAAAGTCTGTAAAACAGTGATTTATATCAAGATTATTTTGTACTTTAGCTTATAAAAGAACAAAAGTAAAACTGTTAAAAAATGTTACACACTAGAACACATAAAAGCCGCATGGCCATTATGATTAAACAGCTTATGCCTGAGTGTACAAGCTGTACAGCTCGTGTGCATAGTGGACTATGCAGCAATTGTCCACGTTGGACCCCGAGTGTGGTACAGCAGTTAACAGAAGAAATGGCCGAGAGAATATCCGCCACAATTGGACAGGAGAATATCACAAGGCCCAACGAGAGAAATGTTGAACAAAAATAAATAATTGCAATATGGAAATAAATGAACAAGAGAATACCCAAGAGGTACAGCAAGAGAATTTGCTTGATGGCTCTCAGTCAGTTCAAGCAATGCAAGAAGAAAATGAACTGCCAATCGCTGTTCAATTAGTTCAGTCTCAAGCTGCTTTAGATGAAATAGCGGAGCTTGAGAAGAAATATCGTGAAACTATAGAACGGGAGAATAAATGAGCAATTTTGTTTTAGATTACAGCAAAAAGCAGACTTTGCAAATATCAAATGATGCTTTTTGCTTTTTGTATTATGGTGAAGAGCCATTAGACGAAGACAATTTGGAAGAAGCCAATGAGGTATCTGAAATGTTTTCCAATAATTTTTATATAGAAGATGATTGGAAAGCAGTTGATGACTCAGACCTTATAGAATGTACTTTTGTTCCGTATGTTGAAGACCAAGCCGATTATGATGAATATGAGGACCTTACCAAATATATTCAGCAGCAAATAAAATGGCTTGATGCAAATCATATTAGAGTGTGGTGGTTTAATAACCAAACTGGAACGAGAGAATTACGCGGTGATTTTAAGGTTTATACCAATAAATATGGCCTTAAGTGTTTTCATACAGGCAATCAAGATGAGGATTTTGCGACAGGAAAAATGAGTTTGTATTTTTTGAAGAATTTCAAGAAGCGCATAGCTTAACAAGTGAACGAGAGAAATATAAGGCAGACTACAGAAAAGTAGTCTGCCTTTTTTACATTAAGCTTTCATCTTCTTCTATAACGAGAGAATAACCGACTCCTCGTATGGTTTCTATAGCTACTCGGTTATCCATTTTAAGCATATTTCGCAGCGTGCACATATGGACATCTAAGCTACGTTTATTAAAGTAGTTATCATCAGTCCATACTTGCTGCATAAGTATTTTCTTAGGTAATGTTTCATTTTTATAAGCACATAGTAAAGCAAGAACTTGACTTTGTTTATTAGTAAGCTGTGTTTTTACACTGCCTATAGTAAGAATTTTATCTACTGTATTAAACAGGTAATCGCCTATCTCGTAAGATGGCTCTATACTTCTTACTCGCACGCCACATCTTTTTAGAACGGCTTTTATTCTTCTTATAAGCTCCTCAATGTTATATGGCCTTATAACATAATCATCTGCGCCTTCATCAAATGCTTCAATAACATACTCATATCGGGCCTTATCCGATACCATTATTACCGGTATTTTATCATCTGATTTGCGCAAAAATTTTAATGGCTTTAGCCTCATAGAGGCATCTGTTGTTTTATAATGGCTTAATATGCATAAGTCATAATTCTTTTCTCTGATTTTGATTAGTATATCATTCTCAGTTGAGGTTATTACTTGAAAGCCGTTATACACCAGATAATCTACCAGGATTTTACAGTCTTCATCTTGATAGATTAAAATTCTTGGCAATGCTAATTTAGTGTTATTACTTTTCATACCATTTCTTTAATTTTGTTTTGCAAATCGTTATATAGAACTTCATACCAAAATGGATTAAGCCTTAACAGGTCAAAGTATGAATATACGCCTTTTTGGTATATTAAAGAAGCATATTTAAGCTCTTTGTCTGCTCTTTTTTTAAGATGCTCATGATAGAACTTTATGGACTGGTCCACATTTACCAAGAATGGTGATTTATGCTCCATAAGAACTTTCTGCTCTGTATTTTGAGCAAAGTAATATGGGATATTCGGCATTGCCCAGAAAGTTAATCCAGCACCATATTCCTCACTCGCCTTATATAAAAAGCCAGGACATGGACGAATTGAGTCAGGATATAAGCTTTTACATATTCTTAACCTACGTGGAATAAAAGGATTAAGTAAAGTAGTTAATCGCTTGTTTATATAAGTTGAGTATTTATCAACCATTCTTGTGTGTTCTTTAACAAGTGATGAAACTAACAGCTTAATCCTTTCATTTCCTATAGGGTCACTCAGGCGTATATATTCTTGCCTGAAAGCTTCACGCTGAATACGTATTCTATCTTCTTTAAGTCGTTGAGACTTTTTCCTTTTAGCTTCTATGCTAGCCATTGCAGCTCTGCGCTGTCCCTCAGGTCCAAACAGTTTTACACCTTGGCAATTGTTTGGACCCAAGCCTGTCCATGGCATTTTATCTCCATATCTAGCTTCAATCTCTCTGTTTTCCTGCTCTTCTTCAGATAATTCAACATGCTCTTCTTCCAAGGTAATTTTTTCAATTGCCTCAGCTTGAGCCTCTTGAATATCCTCATCATCGCTTTTAATTTCATCGAGAAATTCAAAGAGTTCCTTTTCGGTTAAGTCTCCATATTGCTTAATATCTTCCATGCCACTTAAATAATGACTTGATTATATCTTTTCCAGCTCGCTTGTTAAGCAATCCAAAGTATGCGATTGCAAGTGTGAGTCTTGCTATTTTATGCAATACCCATGCTAATAGATATATAGGGAAATAAAGTATACCTACACGTCTCCATAAAAATTTAAGCACCTTTTTCATCTTCTTCCTTTTTAGCCATTATTGTTTTTACTTTTTCTCCCTCTTCTGCTTGCTTTAATTCAACATAAGTCCTATGAAAAGCTTCGTCACCTATTCCTTTAATAAAAGTTCTAAGTGTAGAAGGATATTCGCTTGCATTTATAGTCTTATCGACTACTTTCGCGTAAAGAGCAGCAAGAGCTTTAGGTCCAAATACCTTTTTCTCCTGTAATCTTTCAATGGGGCCTCTTTTGAATTGAACACCTGGATGTTCATTCATAATCTTCGTACGAGTTAAGTACAAGTCCTTAATCAAAGCCTCAATATGCTTTTCAAACTGAGGCATTTGAATAATATCAATAACTTTCAAATCTTCCAGCTTCATTTTTTATAAGTTTTTAAGTTGTTGTTTATAATACTTTTCTTGCATATCAAAGTGTCTCTTATATATATGCAAATCATGAGCAAAATGGTAATAAGTGCCTATTGGCACACCGAGCTCATCTGCGACTAATTGTTGAAGTTTTGTCCAGCAATATTGGTCATTGCAAAAACCATAAACCAAATCATTGCTTCGCATAGTTACGCACATATCAAGAGTTCCTATTTGAGGCTTAATATCAAATCCGACTGATAACGTACAAGGTGTATCATACTTATAGTCATCTTTTTCTTTGCCATCAAATATAGTAAACCAAGCTTGACGAGTATCTTTATTCTCTTTAAGCTGTTCAATGCACTTTGCCAATTGGCCATTGCGTGTCCACTGCCAACCATAATTTGAATTGACTATGTTATCGCCTCCATGCATTTTATCCCATATAGGAGCATGCTTTTTAATTTCAGCTACACTCCTATCTCCAGACATATACCAGGCATATTCGCGTTCGGCATATTTCTCACTAAACTTACGCCACTCTGTAGTTATTATTCTTTGCTCAGGATTGAGTATGTAAAAACCTACATTGTATACAGCCTTTGTTCCAACATTAGTGTATAGGCCTTGACCTATAATAAAACCATATAAATCCTCAAAGGCTTCTGTTGCATTTTTATAAGCTATATTCATAACTATTTTACCCAAATTTGTTTAACACTCCAATCGTATCTTTGCCGAGATATTTTAAAAGTCTCAGCTTGTTTGTAGGTATTAAAGTATCTTAGCAATTTACCTACTGAGTCAAATACTCCGTATTGCATTTTTCCCATACTAATCCCATCCTCCTATATTATACATCGATAACTCATCATCTTTAGGTGTTGTATTTCTAATAGCGCCAAGTAACTTTTTCTTTGATTCTCTACAGAGGTTATAGCCATAACCCTTATACCGGTATGAGCGCTCCCAAGTAGATATTGGAAAAGGAATTTTGTTGTCTAGTACTAAGCGCTTTTGATGCAAGTGCTCAAAAAAATCTCTATGATATAGTAGCATATATTGGTCTAAAAATCTGAGAAACCAAAAGTTTTCAGGTATATTTTTTATATATTTATTCTCCACATTATTCGCAGCATCTGCTATTTTTTCTTTGTCTGTCATGCTATCAACTTATTAGTGTTACTGTTATAAACTCTAAACAACAATTCTTCAGCTTCCTCATTCATGGCATTGCAAATACTTATTGCTTCTTCCATAGATAAGCCTGTAAGTTCTTCGTCGTTATCGTCAAATGCTATTTCGCCAGTAATTACTCTTATTTCAAATGAATTAGCTGATACAAAAGCTTTGGTAGCATCAAGGGCTTGTATACAAATATAGTGTACTGCATCCCAGTATATATAAGACAAAGTGCTTGTATCTTTTAATGTATCGATATAAAGCTCTCTCAACTTTTCTGGCTTAAACCATCCATGCTCATCCATTTGCCTATATTCAGCAAGCCATCTGCCATACCCATTTGTAGCCTTAAACCTGTTGGCATAAACAGCCACAAATCTAAGAAATTGGTCTGTATAAATGACTTGTGGAATTTCAACTGTTTTCTTCTTGAGCTGTTTCATGTGCTTAAAGTTTATATATTCTCGCGCGTTCTAGAGCATGCCTATTATTCCATTATTATTCAATCATTCATGTACTTAAAGCGCGATATTGCGCGCGAGAATAATGTGAAAATCAATCCTTAGTATGACCCAGTAGACCCGAGTGCTCCATCACCACGCTCGGATGAACGGCTGAAAAGCTCTGACTCAGAAACTTCTTCAAGGCCTTCATACGATACAGGCACAAGAATAAATTGTGCTATTTTCATACCTGGCTTAATGTGGACCTTGGCTTTACCGACATTAACAACATGTATATGAATTTCACCTTGGTAATCTTCATCTACAATCTTAGCTCCGAGGATAACGATGCTTTCAAATGCTTCTGCTTTCGGTGTTCTACCAGCTCCAAGGCAAGCCCATTTAGAAGTTACAACTCCTGATTTATCAGCTGCCATAAGCATATATCCTTCTGGAATTTCCATCTTAATACCTGATGGTATCAAAACATCAGTTCCTGGATTTACAATAAAGCCTTTGTTACTGCCAAAGTTAGGAACGAAAAAATCAATTCCTGCTGCTTTACCAGTCCCACGAACAGGGGACTTTACATTTCTTATTTTTGCAAATTTCATGACTACATCATTTTAACAAGTTCCTTAGCTGCTGTTTCTACAGCTCTAGCAAGTCTATGTTCAACTTCTGGACTTATAAGACTGTAAACTCCTTCTTTTTCAAAAGCATCAGCCATGATAGCTCCAATTTTTGAAAGCTTAGGATTAGAAGCATTAATGCCATGCTTATCCATAAGTTCTTTATTGTACTCATACTTAATACCTCTGCCATTTTCTACAGGAACGAGCTTAGCTATTTCTGCATGAGTATTTGACTTTCTGCTCGTAGGAACAGCGATAATAATCTCCTGATTGGTTGTCATGCACATATCTGTGCACATTTCCATTACTTCATTGAAGTTGCGCTTAAACTCTCTTGGAGTTACTGAAATTAAACTTTTCATATCTTATTACATTAAATCGTCATCGAATAAACTTGGTTGCTCAGTGGCTTTAGGAGCAACTTTTACATCTCCAGGCTTACGCTTTAATACCCAAAGAGTATTACGTGAAGCATCCGGGAACATAGGAGCCATTATATTGGCAATGAGGTTTGAGTCATAATACTCTTTAAGAGCATCAAACATTTTCTGCTGCCAATCATTCATCAGTGGCTTATAGTCTTTAGCCGAAGCAAATGTACCGAACTTCTTTACTATGTTGAAATGTTTCAGCAATATGCCTTCAAGCTCCCAATGGTCAAACTCTTGCACATCAACTCCACGGCCATCGCCTGAGTCATAAGTATGATTACCAGCTGCTCCTACAGATGGGTCATAGTTTGGAGTTGAAAGGTAATAAGTAGCATTATTATTGCCACAAGCCTTAAAGTTCTCCAAAAATGCATCTGCATTCTGTTTACCAACATGCTCGAGTACTTCAAAAGCGCAGACTTTGTCAGCATTAAACTTGCTGAAATCCATGTAGTTTTTAACAAGGTCAGCAACATAGAAATGAGCCCAAGGTACATTGGCATACTTCTCAGATGCTTCTTGAATTGTTTTTTCGCGAATATCGATACCGATATATTCTTTCTGCTTAAATTTGTTTCGGTATAATACCTCAAGCAAGTTAGCAGCTCCACAGCCAAAATCAACAATGGACTCGCCAATCTTGGCTTCTTTCAAGATATGAGTCCATCGTAGATAATGCGCAAATCGGTCTCTGTGAAATACATGACGCTCAAAGGCCTGGTCAGGTCTGAGGTCTGTTGTGTTATACACTTTTGCCATAATTATTTTTAATTTTATCTCTAAGTTCTTTATTATTTTTTTTTGATAGTTTGTTAATAGTCGACACAATGGCGGCAAATAATAAAGCCATATATACTAACAGTAGTAGCCCTTGTATACATTCACTATGCACATACATCATAATAAATATAGGCGAAATCATTACACATGCTATCACTATTGCTATAGGTGCAAGGCATAAACCTATTAAAAAATTTTTAATAAACTGCTTCATGGTTATTTGTCATTAAAAATTTCTTTATGTTCTTCTAAGTAGTCATTCATAGAGCCCATATAAGCAATCGCATCAAGAAGATTATCCTCTTTGTGCGCATAAGCCTCACGTGATAACTTAAGAGCTATCATAGCTCTATACATACCAACAGTTGTTATTTGCTGGTCTTTAGGCGACATCAAATTATAGAGAGCTGCTGCTCTTTTCATTGATGCCTGGAATGGCCCATATTGACGCTCTTTTTCCTCTGAGCGTTCATTTACGATTTGGTCTGCTTTTTTCAAAATGTTACTCATGCTTTGAAACTATTTATTATTTTATCTTTTAACTCTGGATTATTCTCAAGCATTTCCACAAAAAGGTCTGCTGCAACGTTTATACTAAACTGCCTCATATCGTCATTTTCTTGGAAATACCTAAAGAAAACCAGTATTTCCTTAAGCATTTCGTTATTCTCTTTTAACAGTTTAAGTATCTCATCCATTACAGCATCGATTTTAGTTCTGCTTTTAATCTTTTTGCATCAGCACCTCTAAATGTTTGTGCATTTGCCAAGAAGTATCTAACAATATCTCCTGCAGTATTATAAAAATACATAGCATTCGGGTCTGAAGTATCAAGTGTTAGCATTGCCTCTAAATAAGGCACTGCGCCAAAATATACATTAAGCCATGTTGACTTTATATCTTTGGCTATTTGCTGAAAGGTTCTTTTCTTGTCCATTTTATTATCTTTATTTAGATATGCAAATATACTAATTTTCTCCAAGAATAGAAAATTTTTTCATTATAAAAATGCACTCACTTAACACTTCTTAACTTGGCCAGATTTTATTGCTCTTCTGGATATTCTATTTGCAGTAATTCTTTGCAAAATTGAATAACTTGCTCATAGTTATTATATGCAGTTTGAGTAATAATTCTCCGCTGAAGTATCGTTAGCTTATTTTTAATAATAAACTTATTTATGTTAAGAGAGAGAGTTTTATCATTGCATCTTCTTTTATCTCCTAACTGAATAGCTAACTGAGCATAATGAATACATTTCTTTATATCCTGCACTCCATTTTTAGCTTTATACCTACTAATATATTTTATAATGCATCCTTGTATAAAAGAGCATCTTAAAGCAGTTATAAGCTCTATTGGTTGCATAGCCATATCTTTATAATGGCTACCACCTATTTGTACATCTGTTGCTTTCATATCAATATACTTTACGTTTACGATTATCTGGTATATACCCATTTGCCACTCTCAGTTCATCCATAAACATAACAGAATTGTAATGCTTAGGAAATTCTTTTATCACCTTAAAGCTTGCTGTTTTGTCTTTAACAAAGCTATTATCGCCTACAAGTTCTACATATCCAAGTTTTACAAACTTATAAAGATATGCGGTTTCTGAGTTTCTACCTGGTTCTTTACCGAGCAGAATTTCTTTTGAACTTACTACTTTGCCAACATTATCGTTAACAAATTTTACCATTTCCGGAAATACCGGAGCTTGCTTTCCATTACGTCCCATATTACATAAATTTTTTATATTTGTCAATTTTTGCTTTTATACTATCCATTAAGGCATTTTGCTTTTTATCTTTTGCTTTAAGTGCTCTGATTACATCTTCATCATGAGTGCCTTGCAATATCAAATGATTTATAACAACATGATTTTGCTGTCCTTGTCGATATAATCGAGCATTAAACTGTTGATATAATTCAAGACTCCATGTTTGCCCAAACCAAACTATTATGCTACCTCCTGCTTGAAGATTAAGTCCATGGCCTGCTGATGCTGGATGTGCCAACATAACTTGTATTTTGCCAGCATTCCAGTCTTCAATATCTTTATTGTTTTTAAGCTCTCTTGGCTTGTATTTTTTAAGATACTCAACAATTCTATCTCTGTCAAACTGATAGGTCCATGCTACAAGCACAGATTGGCCATTTGCATCCTCGATTATCTCTTTAAGAGCTTCAAGCTTAATATCATGAATTGGAAACACGTTTTTTTCCTCATCGTATATAGCTCCATTAGCAAATTGAAGTAATTTATTTGAAAGGGCAGCAGCATTAACTACATTTACTTCCACAGGCTTTTCAACAAATACTGAATTGCCATTTTCGTCTTCTTGCTCAACAGTTTCAGTAGCACTTATTAAGTCAAGCACTTTATTCTTTTCAAAGTCATCATATTGCTTCTTTAGAGCTTCAGGCATTCTAAGCTTTATATAGTTATCTGTCCTAAACGGCATTTCAAGATAATCATCGGCTTTCATGCTTATGCAAATATCCTCTATTTTCTTATGTATTAGATATTCTGAGTCACTTATCAAATCGTATGAATATACGACATGACCATTTGTTTGACCTGGCCGAAAATACCTTTCTCTATATCTGGATATTGTCTTTTCAAGGCGCTCGCCTCTATCCATAAGATATATTTGAGGCCACAAATCAATAAGTCCATTTGGAGCGGGTGTACCAGTTAGTCCTACTAACCTTTTAAGATAAGGTCTTGCGCCGCGTAATGCCTTAAAACGCTCTGACTTATAAGACTTAAAACTGCTAAGCTCATCGACTACTACCATATCAAAAGGTAATTTGCCTCCACCATATAAAGCACAAAGCCATGCAACATTATCTCTTGATATGATATAAATATCAGCTTTTGTTTCCATAACAGCTGCTATTCGCTGTTTAGCAGTACCTATAATCTTAGAAAAGCGCAAATGCTTTGTATGTTCCCATTTCTCTGCTTCTTCTTGCCAAACTGACTCAGCCACTCGTTTTGGAGCTATAACTAATACAGAATTAACTTCACAATAATCAAACATCAAATAATTTATAGCAGTAAGAGTTGATATGGTTTTGCCAAGGCCCATATCTACAAATACACCGCAAAATGGATGCTCGATTATATGCTGCACGCAAGCTAATTGGTATTTATGTAAATCTGTTTCTTTCATCTTTTGTTACTGTTAAATATAGCTAAACAAGCTAAACCAAACAAAGCACCTATTATAAATGCAACTATGTTACTTATCATAAATTATACTATCTATAAATTGTTCAACGCCTTTTATCGTATCTATTACTTCAACTCTAAAGCCCAAAGCTCTAAGCTTATTGTGCATATATGCCTGTATGCGTTTAGGCTTTCGTCCAGTTGTTTTTAATTCCACAAAAACTATTTTATGGCCTGGAAATAAGCACATTCTATCTGGTAAGCCTATAAGTTGGTCACACAGCAGTTTTATACACATGCCACCATTTATCTTAACAAGCTCGGCCAATTTGCGCTCTATAACTTTTTCACTGTCTATCATCATGCTTTATACAATCTTTACATATTAGCCGTGGCGTACTATTATTTATTATAACAATTCCACAGCATTTGCGTAATTGTTTTAAGCTTGGCTTATAATGGTTATAAATACCAATCAGCTTGCCGCACTTATCACACTCTACTATATATTGCTTAATAATCATACTCTTACAATATAAAGCTTATATTCACACTTATCTATATCAAAGCATATTTTGTCTATTACGAACAATTGCCCAGAGAATACAATAAGGTTTCCTTTTTGTGGAATGCAATCTATATTCTTAGAAGCAATTAGCTTGTAATTACGAGCTTCTATACCGTTTTTCTTATAAAAATTTGCTATCATAATAAGCTATCTTTACGTTTATAGTATTTCTGTTTACCATATAAAGGAAAGTTCTTAGTGGATGCTATAGCTTCCCATTCAGGCAATGACCTAAGAATTTCATTAACCTCTCTGGTATTATATCTTGACATTTCTGTCTTATCTTTGCCAAGGCACTCACACCATACTTCAGCAATGCAGACAAAGTCTTTTTGCACTGTACCGTTTTTAGACAATGGGTCTTCAAGCCAACGTCTTCTGTCGTACAGGTCCATTTTATCCCAATCATCTGGAAATTTAGTATTAAGATATTCTTCAATAATACCTTTTCGCTCATCTGCTTCTGAGTGTTTATGTTGCTCAATCTTAGCAATTATATCTTCATCACCAACAAGGTATAAAGGCTCTTTTGCTAAATATAACTGATATGCTTCAGCCCATATTTGATTTACTTCATCTTGTGTAAGGTCATCATTTACGGACTTTGTTACATATTCTGGCCTTACATCTATAGGCATAAACCGTCTATTTCCTGTCGGGTCACGCAAGAAATCTTTGTTGTTAGTAGTACCAAAAAACACGCATTGCCTTTTATATGTTTCTACTGTTCTACCATACGCCGGCCTGAACATATCTTCTCTTTTTGATATGTAGTGCTTTATTGACTCTACTTCTGCTTTCTTAAGGCCTGAAAGTTCTGCCATTTCAATTAGCCACGCTCCTTGTATCTGCTCAAATGACTCCTTGCCCTGCACAGTCGTGAATGTATCTGAGAACCATTCCATGCCGAGCTTTTTAACGAAAGTACTTTTATATGTTCCTTGTTCTCCGACAAGTATAAGTGCTGTGTCGAACTTAATACCTGGCTCGAATACCCTCGCAACAGCCGCCACCAACGTCTTCCTAATGGCGGCTCTAGTATAAGCGTTATCTTCTGCTCCAAAATAATCAATCAATAATGTATTAACTCTCGGTATGCCATCCCACTTTTGAGCACATATATACTCTCTTATCGGATGGAACTTTTTCTTTTCAAATTCAAGCGCAAGCGCGTCGTCCACTTTTTGGCTTGACACAATGCCGTAAACACACTCAATGTAATTACGAACACCAGAATAGTCAACATCACGAAGAGGCTCCACAGTATCGACTTTACGCCATGGTAACGAACGTGTAACATATCTTTTATTATCAAAAATGTTTAGCTTAAATACATCTTTTAAGAATTGGTCATGCTGAATTATTATATTCAAGTTATTGGCAGAATTATCATATTCGCCTTTTGTATTAGCGTCAAGCTCTTCTGTCCATGAAGTATCATATTCTTCAGGAACTTCTGCTTTTGCTTCTTCTGCAAACTCGAATTTAGCTTCAGCAAACTTTTCTTCAGCAATATGCTTTTTTGTTGTAGAGTCCTTAGAGGCAAATTCTTCCATTGCCTTAAAGCTCTTTTTATCTTTGTCTTCTTTTTCTTTGCCTGTATCTAAATGGCCAAATTTATGTATGCGAACTAAGTCAAATGCATTACATAGTCTACCTCCAGCAGGGTCTGTTCCATGATGAGAATACGCAAATTTATCATCATAGACTATTAAGCCCGCAGCTGTAGAGCCATTGATATATGTATATCTATCTTCTCCTGCTTTTTCATATATGTCTGAAAGAAAAGTATCAATAGCTTCTTGTATAGTATAAGTACGGCAGAAAACACCAATTATGCCTTTTTTATCTTCTGGGTCTTCTTGCTTTTTGATAGCTTGCATTATTACATCTGTGCTATCTGTAGCAGTTGGCCATTCATTTGTATCATGCCAATCATCATATAGCCCAAGGATATAATCAGCTTCAAGGAAAGGTCCGTCTTGAAATTCAAAGTAGTACTCCATATCTGATGATACAGACGGCCAGAACATAAGTCTATTTACATCAAAAGTTGACTGGTCAAACAAATCAATGTTTAGGTATCCAGCAACTTTTCTTGATATTGCTTGATATTCTTCTTGCGATACTTCTCTATCAAGTGGAATTATCAATCTGTGTCGTGGCTTTTCAGGGCATGACTTATGGGTTGAATGAATAACCGCAGCACAATCAAATAGCACTGTAAAGTCCCACCAAAAGTTCTCGTGAGAAAAGTCAATATCCAATGTAATTAACTGGCGATAAAGTACATTTGTTTTATCACGCCTACCATTTGTAAGAAATCCGCCTACAAATCCGCCTACATCTTTTATCTTACTTTGCTCTTCTTTTGTAGCACTCATAAACCGCTTATATGTTTCAGCGGTTACTACAGGAGTAGCTAGCTTTTGAACTAAATTGCTCCAAGTAATTTTGGTATTTTTCCATACTTTACTTGAAACATTTAGTCCAACTGCTATGCTCAAATTTTCATCATATTTCAATTTATCTACTTGCATAATATGCGTAAACAATATATAAACACAGCCAAATCATATTTTTAATCTTTTAAGTAGAATGGTGTTGTATAACCATCTGCTCTTAATGGAAGGTCTGACGCCCATTCAGGAGGAGTGCCCATAATGCTTGCCATTTCTTCATAGTATGCTTGAGCATTCTCTTCTGGGACTTCGCACAAAACTTCATCATGTATATGGCACACAGGATGATAGTCATTAGCCTCAAGATTTAACATAGAATTGCCAAGTAAATCTCTTGAAATAGCTTGTACAATGTTCTCTGTTAATTTGCCTCCATATGTATCAATTTCGCCCCATTGCTTAGTTTCTTGCACAACTCCTTGGTAACATAATACTCGTGTTGGCATCGTAGAACAGCCTATCTTCTTATCTTTGAATTTAGGTCCATAGTAGAATAGCTTTCTGCCAGATGGTAATTGTATTGTCATAAACTCGCCATTGCAATCGAAAATTATATTTCTACATGTGCATGATACTGGTCTTTGGTATCTGACAGCTTCTTTTGATGCTTCGTCTATTTCTTTCCACATATCTACAATTGCAGGGTTTGCTGAGCGCCATTTACGCACCAGGCTCATCATTTCAGTATCTGATAAGCCCATACGTTCACCACCCATTCGCTTAAGTGCTCCTAATGAGCCCTCATAACCGAGCGCAAGCTCTGAAATCTTTGATTTGTCGCGAAGTACTGAGCCTTTTGTAATAGCAGATATTGGTACATTAAACATCTTTGCTCCTGTAGCTTCATAGATTTTACCGTCTCCGCGGAATACGTCCATTCGCCATTTTTCGTTTGCAAGCCAAGATATAACACGCGCCTCAATGGCTGAGAAGTCTGCGACACTAAATACTTTACCAGGCGATGCTATAAGAGCTGTTCTTACTAACTGGGACAAAATATCTGCAACATCATCATACATCATCTCAACCGACTCCCAATCACGTGCTCTAATCATTTCACGTGGTACTTCTATATGTGATATATGATTTTTTGATAAGTTCTGCAATTGCAATAGCCTACCTGCCCATCGTCCAGTTCTATTTGCACCATAGAATTGAAATGTACCACGGACTCTATGGTCTTTCATGGCACAATTAAGCATAGCATAATACTTCTTAATAGACGTTTTTGAGAGCTTTTTGCGTATATTAAGCAACTCGATAACATCTGGATAATCTGCAAACTCTTTCATTAAATCAGGCATTGTTTCCTTTGAAAGTGACATAACAACACATCCTGTTGTCTTTTCAACCCATTGCCTAATTTGAACAGGCGAGTTTGGATTTTCAAGCCCTGTTAGCTGTTGAGCATGTTGCGTTAAGATAGAAGTATATGTGTTATCTACTGCGATAGCAGACTCTGCTAATTCCATATCAACCAAAATACCTCTATCGTTTATATTCTGGTCAAGCACATACATCTTGCGCTCAATATCAGGAATGATATATGCCTCTAATCTCTTAAATATCTCACGCTCTGCAAGTACGTCATACTTGTTATATTCCTTATACATTTCCCACTTTTCAGGAGCATGCTCAGGATAATTCCGAGTACGCATGCCATTAACTCGAGTTGCTTTGCATGGGCATGAGAAGTATTTAATAAGCGCTTTACCAGTATCTAGCTTTTTATCTGTAAGATTAAGAGCTTTTGATACTCCATCCAAAGAAAGTGGTAAACCACAATACGCAGCTTTTATAGAGGTACAATACCACTGTTCTGCTGGAACATTATACCCTATGCGCTTAAAGCTCAAGCGCTCAAATACTGCATTATGCGCCACTTTTACACAATCCGGGTCAAGTAGAGCTTCTTCAAACTCTTCAGGCATTTCTTCACCTTGAGCCAAATCTACTATCTTTACCGGGCTATCATCTAAAGCATATCCTATTATAAGAATTTCAAAGTCTGGTGACTCAATATACTTATAAGCTCCAGACTCTTTAATATCTACAGATGAATATGTTTCAACGTCTATAAAAAGATTTTTTGCCATTATTTCTTTATTTGATATTATAGAATTGTGGAATAGGCAGGACTCGAACCTGCATCTTGCTCTCGTTGTTTTTAAGTGGTACCACGCTGCTTTACCATTAAGCTACTGTCCCAATAAGAGTATAGGCGGGACTCGAACCCACGTTTACTTGGTTTCCACAGACGGTTTCCGAAGTAAGTTTTACCATTAAACTACTATACTCATTGATGCAGAAAGGAAATTACATCATATCGTCATCCTGAACAGCATTATCTCCACCGAAATCTTCTTCAGCTGTTGAGCCACCGGCCAACATCTCTCCATCTTCGAGCTTCTGGAGATTGTTTAATCCAGCAGCAATACCTTTGGATGAAACATTGAAAGCATAGAAGTTGATTGAAGCGCGACCATAACAACCTGAATAGAACTCGTCTCTGCTCATGATTGGATTGAGTGAGCGGTCCACAATGCTCGGCTGACGCATCGAGTTTGCATTGATGAAATAGTGGTCCTCAAATGCTGGGTCATCTGGACGCTCTTCATCGCCATCGCGTAGAGGCAATTTGAGGTTTGCTGGAATACGGCCATTCTTATCTGCGAGTTTTGCCTTACCTGCTTCCTTTGCGGCTTCTATGGCTTTCTTGATTTTGTCAATAGTAGCCGTATCGCTCTTAGGAATAAGAATGCAGATATTATACTTAGGAGTATCGCCCTCATTCATAGCTGTGGGCTCGAACACGTTTACATAGCAAAATCTTACTTTGCCAGTTACAACCTTGGTTGAATTTACTTGATTACTCATTGTCTTTTAATTTAAGTTGTTATTATTCTTTGAAATCTAATTGTGCTTGATTATATCCCATTGCTGGTCTCTTGTCTTCAAGCGGTACAAGAGTAGGTTTGCCTTGTGGCTTGATAACCACATCTGAGAGTATTTCCTCAAAACGCTTTTTGCCTACTAACTTCTCAATAGAAGTAATTGGCTTAAGCTTCATATTGAAAATCTCATCTTCTGAAAGTTCAGGGCAACGCGAAAAAATTGCATTAGAAGCTTGGTCTTCGTCAACCCATTTGCGTCGACTAATTCCTTCAACTAATTTAAGCCCCGGCCATTGCTTATTCTCGTTAACCGCTTTAGTTTGTGCATATTCTGTTATTGAATTAGCCCATTCTATAAGCTTAGGCACACGCTTAACTATATCAGCAATCTCATCATCGGTTAACAACTCTGGGTCTGCAAATTCACGTTGTGCAATTTCGAGTTGTTGCTCATAAAGCTTACGACATTGATTACGCACAGCACAAAATCTACACCAATCTCCAGCATTGAGTTCTCCTTTACCTTCAAAAGCAAGTTCAGCTCTTGGTCTAAGCTCCTCTTCTGCCCATTTACGGAGTTCTTCAACAGATATTTGCCAACTTGATATGTTGTTAATGCGAGGCTGTATAATGGTCAATCGCACTTCCGTTATATCGTACATTGTATCATATTTCTGCAAAGCTCCAAGCCCATAAAGCATAAGTTGCTTATTCCATTCAGCATATACTGGAACACCTTTTCCATATTTTAAGTCAATAACTTCCATAAGGTTGTCATTGATAACAACACAGTCAGCTGTTCCAAAGCTTTCAGGCACATATTCTGTCAAATCGAGTTTCTGCTCAATTTCCATGACGGCTAACGGATTTTCAGTTTTTGCTTCAGCTAATTGTTCTGAGCAATAATCCGTATAGATAGGTACAACTTCAAGCATTTCCTCGCTGAACAGGTCATTTGCCATTATCTCTTCGAGCCTTTGGTCAAAGTCTTGCTCACTAATGCTGTTAAGTGTATCTTTTCTCAGGTAAAGCTCTGAGAGCTCATGAGCCAATGTACCTTCTTGTGCATATACAGAGCTTTTCTTTTCTCCGTATTCATCTTCAAGCTTTGCAGATGGAGTACAATTAAGCCATCTTCCAGCTCCAGAAGCCGAGAGGAGTGCATGACTCCTCTGGCTATGCTTCTGTGGTTTAGTGCTAGTTGTTTGCTGCTTCATAATACTCTCCACGTTTATCATATCCTACTGTTACCTCAGTTGCTCCGAACTTTGTAATAAATCTGGCCATAGAAGAAAGTAAAGCTGAGCATGTTGCATGCAACATAGGATTTTGTTTACGGAACTTGATTGCTGCTTGTTGCAGCTTCTTTTGATTTGCCATTACAGTGATTCTAAGAAATTAAACATTTCGTCATACTTAGCCGGGTCAAGCTTTGTTACACTCGGAGCGCCAAGCTCATTGAGTTTCTGCTTGATTACATCACGGTGCTCATTTACCTTCTTTGCAAGCATTGCCCGTACATCCTCTATGCTCTTAGAGGCAGAAGAAGCAGCCTGAGCAGCAGGTGCTCCAGGAGCAGGAGTAGCAACGGGCTTTGTTGGAGCAGGTGCTGCAGCTGGAGCTTGAGGCTTTGGGGCCGGAGCGGGTGCTGGCTGAGGAGCCGGTTTAGCAGGTGCTACAGGAGCAGGTTTCTGAACTACAGCAGCAGCTACTTGAGCTCCACTTGGAAGTCCTGCTGCAAACAGTGACTTAATGAAATTCTGCGTATTTTCTGACAGGTTTACGCTAACCTCTACGGAAATTTTAATTGCTTCCATTTTCGTAAGTTTTAATGAAATTATCTAAATAGTTAATAAACTCGTGCATTGTCATATCAGGCACATTTGAAATTTTCTGCTCTATAAGATTATTATTCTTATATATAGATACAAACACACCTTTATAATTCAGCTTGACTTTATAATCGCCTTTCAGCATTGTTAGGTATCCATCTTCAGATGAACCTTTCCAAGTATTTGCTGAAAACAAATCAGTTACTAACACGCCAATATGATTGGCCAGTCGCTCTAACTGTATAACATCCAAATTGGCTTCACCCTTTAACACACGGTCAAATGCCTGTTTCGGATATTTAACAGTAGGAAATAATACCTTCGCTAAATCTTCCGTATTTAGCTTGTAGTGCTCAATTACATTACCTATATTAAACTGTTCCATATTTTGGTGAATTTTATTTTCGATATGCAAATATACAAACTATTCCCGAAAGAAAAAAATTTTTCCTATATTTTTTGAGAATTTATTTGTTAAAAATAATTAAACAGCAATTTTAGTGCGGCTTTGAAATTGTTGTAAACAAAGAAACAATAGAAACAATGCCCCTATATATTTCAAACTTAATTTCTTAATTTCCGATTAACATTAGGGTTAATAAGAAATATCGGCTTTTAATACGAAAAGATTTAATGAAATTATTGTTTCTTTGTTTACAGTATATATAAGTAATTAATTTTGAGCACTTTAGGCGTAAACAATGACTTGTTTATATTGTTTCTGTTGTTTACCGCTTTATGAAGTATTTTGCACACAGCCATATAATTACTAAGGCTATGGCGGTTATCAGGTATTCACCAATATTAATTTTTATCTTTTGCCATTTAGTAAGCCGAGCTTCTACAGGGTATGCAACTTGAATTGTATCAACTTTTTCTCGCCAGAGAGTATCATGCTTTTCTATGTATTTATACAAGTATTTATATTTACTGAGATACACGGTATCGCCTTTGCGCTCTACATAGATTGAATCTCTATGATATATGCTATCAATTTTGGTCTGAGATAAGTAAGTAGTATCTCTTTTCGTTGTTTCCACGGGCACATATTGAATTGACTTACAGCTATATAATATAGTGGCTAAAAATATAAGTGTAATTATTCTCGCTAATTCTCGCATAATCTTTGAGTTTTATTTATTATTATTCATATTTAATATAAAAACCATTCTCGCGTATAAGAAATTATTACGAGAATGGTTTTTATGTACTTCAGAGGTCTTTATACTCGTACTTAGCATCAAAGCTGGGGCATGCCTTAGCTGCAAATTCTCTGTGTCCATGAATAGTAGCATTTGGGTATTTTACCTTTAAGCTTTTCAGCAATTCGAGTAAAGATTGCTTTTGAGCCTCAGTGCGTGTATCTTTAGGAGTTTTACCGTCTTTAGCAACGCCTCCTACATAGCATACTCCTATAGAATTTGCATTTTGACCTGAGCAGTGGGCTCCAACTACACTTTCATCTCTGCCTTTATGAACAGAGCCATCGAGCTCAACCACATAATGATAACCAATATCTTTCCAGTGATTACCATTAACGTGCCAATCCCTGATAGTTTCAGTTTTAACGTCTCTACCTTCAGGCGTTGCTGAGCAATGCACTATAAGCTTATTAATTTTTCTCATTTTTCTTTATTGTTAAAAGATACTTGTTTTACTATTTTATTAAAGACTTCGTGGCCTTGTTCAGCAGTAGCTGCTTGAATAATCTGCTTAATCATATCTGGAACATCTCCGGCATGTGCTTTTCTTCTTTTACTATTTTCTAATACAGATTTGCCTTCTATACAAAGTATTGCTAAAGCACAAAGCATAGTTGCAAATGGCAGTATATAAAATGATAGTAAGCTTCCTAAAGCATCTACCATAAATGCAAACATGAGAACTCTAGCATAATCGCCTATTTTTACAACAGTACGCCTAAAGCCATGAGACATAAGCTTTTCGCCTAAAATCTTTGCTGTTAATGTACCACTCCAAAAATCAACGATACACGCTATAGTAGAGAAAATCCAGCATATAATTATTATTATCACTCTAACAGTTATAAAGAACATAAGAGCTTCTAGGTCTTTCGCTTCAATCAGTTCTAGCATAGCATTTTTCTCGTTATATTATAAAACATGTTTCTTATAATCTCACCAACTAGATAACTGGCACTTTCGCTATAAGGACTGAAATTCAACGTTTTAGCAATATGCTTTTCAATGTGGTCTACTTCATGAGCAAAGCTATTGAAAAATTCCCAAATATCAGTAGTTTTTGATACTACTATTGCACCGCGTTTATATTTAGGATTGCTATAAACTATTCCTATATTACGCCTATTTGAGTATAAAATTTCTTTAGCCCTATTCAAAAATCGTTTACTACATCTTAAGCTATACAACTCATCTATTATTTCTTCTGCATCATTGGCGTCTGTCATTATGAAGTATGATATGTGCCAATTAGCATAGTTTTCAAGATAGAATTTTCCTGCTATCATAGAATTTCTTCCCAATCTACAGCTATACCTCTGGATGTCATTTTAGCATCCCATTCACGCATTATTTCTCCATCGCCTGCATCTACGTCGTCGACTACATCTTTTACATACAAAGCTAAATGCTGCTCATCGGTAATACTGCTTTTAAGCAAATCAGCTTTTCCCATGTTAGCAACATACACGTAGGTAGTCGTAATCTACATTATTTTCTAGAGTCACATCGTATTTTGCAAGCATAGAGTCGACTTGGTCTTTTGTAAAAGGCTCTATTTTCTCTGTCTTACCGGTAGAAGCATTCTTTTTGCGCATTAGACTTACTGCAAAATCACATGCCTTTTTGTTAAAATGCCATCCACGAAATCGAAGGCATTTTCTCATTTCCGTTGGTATGTCATCATACATATCAAGCGGTAATCTTTTTCTTGTTGCCATATTATTAAAGTTTTTTAAGTAAAAGAGGCCGTACTCAACAAGCACGGCCTCAGTTGAAATTAGTTATTAGTAGCGGCGTCCTCGACCGTATCTACGACGACCATATCTACCAGTACCAGGTACACCTCGGCGCTCGTTGTAGTCCTCATCGTCATCGTCATCTTCATCGCGGTAACCACCTGTGCCACCGCCATTACCACAATCCTGAATATCAGTAGAAGGAGTTAGGCCTTCAATAGGCTGAACTTTGTCTCCTATTTTAATGGACAAATCTACAACTTGCTCTTGCTGTTGAGGCATAAAGCCAGCATAAGGCTGTCCTGGAGTTGGAATTGGATATTTCTGCCGTATTTTAGGTTCGGCAATAACCTGTCCTATCTCCAATTTAGGAGAATTATCTTTATGAAAGATATAAACTGTACTGCCAGTTCTTAGATTTTGAAAAGCCATATAGTTAATAATTTTTAAGTCATTATATTAAGCTGCAGAAGTTGGGAAAACATAAAGTATCTTATCTTCAGAGCCATAAATAGCCAAGTATACGCCAGAACGAGTAAAGTCAGCTACAGTCATAGCCACGCCAGTATTATAATTAATGGCCGCTTGATTGCTGCCATTAGCAGTAAATACTACAGGCAGTGTATCTGTTGTACCGGCTGGAATTAAAGGTAATTTAAATAAAATCAGTCCAATAAATGGTGCGTTAAGGAACGCCTGATTTTGAAATACAAATTGTACCTCTGTAGCCGCCACATTTACTCTGGTTGCTTCTAAGCGGGGGATTCCTTGGCTATTAGCCAAAATCAAAGGATTAATAGGATATGACATAGTTGCCTCCTTTCCTATTAACCCCAACCACCATTATTACCGCAGTTATATCCGTAACCCCAAGGATAGCCATAGCCACCAAATGCGCCACATGGGCCATATGCAGCAGGCGATACCTGAAGAGGAATGTTAAAGCCAGTATTGACTTTTACATAATTATCTCCGCAAGGAATTACCTTAGTTTCAGGCAAGTGGCACTTAATGCCTGCAATCTCTGTATTAAGAGAACTGATGCCAGCACTCAAAGGAGCTACGGCCTGGTCAATCATCTGAGCAAAAGCAGCTGACTGCTGTGCATTATTGATGATAACAGCTTGTTCAGCAATTCGGCGGTCGCGCAGCAATTTCACGCTGCATTTCGCGCATCTCAGCAGCACGCTGACCAGCGAGAATTGACTCAGTAGATGCCTGAATAGCTTTTTCAATGTTACAAGTCTGGTCACGAGTTGCATAGCCAATATCAGCAAAGCCACGTTCAACACTACGATTAACGCTATTAAGCTCTCCTTGCAATGCAATGGTCTGGTCCTTGATACCTGTTTTTTATTATTCTGAAATAGCATAAGGATTATTAATTGCATTTTTAACACAAGTTATAATATCACTAAAATTATCGTCTGTTACAGGTGTGCATAATTGTTCTCTATAATTTCCATTACCTTGCGCAATTCTATATGTGCAATCCGCTATATCCAAATTCAATACTTTAGCAATAAACGCCTGAAACAGAGTTGCCGCAATGATATACCGTGTGATACCAAAATCAGCATGGATGGAGTCACGAGTGAAGTCAGTTTTATTTTTCCAGTTCGTAGAATTATCCATGAATGCATAAGTGCTACTTATATTATCCAAATCAGTTATTGCTTCTGCTTGGGAGATTGTAGGTGGTGCAGGATTGGCTTTTGTGTATATAGTGGATTGCCTTAATGTAGAATTTGCTCTGGCATTTTGTACCGCCGTTCCCGAAGGAATAACAAATTTTACATCTTCACAGTTCTCTATACAAGCCTTATAATTTGTGGCTATGCTATTCCACATAGTCATTTGCCTTTGCTTTTGATTACTCCCATAGCTCAACCATTTATCGTCATTTGCTCCACTTGGACCGTGCGATTCACTGATTGTATGATATACAGAAAATGCCCAAGTCATGTTCATGCCAAATACTGGGTTGCTGTATAAACACGACTTCTTGCACCTATTTATCATATTTTGGACAATATTGTTAGTTATATTTTCATCTTCTCCTTTTGTCCAAAATGCAGATTGGTCTTGGTAAGATGATTGATATGCCCCGTTTTGAAGTATGATAAAATCCCATGCTTCGTCAGCGAGTAACCACTGTAATAAAACTGAATCATTAGGTTTTTCCCCCTCATCCGTAATATTTGAATCCGTATCTAACCATTTCCCCGTATTACCGTTATATATCTGCCATTTTGTTGCCTTATATTTCCACTTATAATAAGTAACTCCAACTTTTGAATCATATCTATTAACAAAGGTTTGTAATGTAGCTGCTCCAATATAGGCATTTCCGAGAATAACATCTTTTCCAAAAGATGCGCAAATATTACCTACCTCATTTATTGTATCAACTCCAAATGATGAGCCTATAAATAATATTTTTAAGGTAGTTTTATAATCTGAATTATTACCAATATTGTTTTTCAATTCTTCTATATCCTGCGTGTTTTGGTTAATGCTCTGCGTGTTTTGGGCAATCCCTTTTTCATTTTCTGTTATACGAGCATCAAACCCTTGTTGTTTATTAGGCACATTATTTATATGGAAATCCGACATATATGTTTCGGCATCTCCCTCAATACGAGTATTTGAAAGGTGTAATCCTAAAACAACTGCACCATTAGGCTTTAATTGTCCTCTGTTTTTTTCAGAACTTGAACCTCCAACTGTCGACACGACTTGGCCGCCAGAAGAATTAAAAAATTTAAACGTAATTCCGTCAAATATATTTTCTCCGCTTTTGGTTATATAAATCAATGTGTTATCAGGAATATCGGAAACATCAATTCTACCTAATGCACTATGTGCTGCATTTGAAACGGGATTATCTCCTAATGTCGAACCAACATAAGCGTGATTAGGATAAACTCCCAATTGCGCTCCTGTCGTATAATTAACACTTCCTCCAACCAACGTATTATTTAACGCTTCGATGTCCTGCGTGTTTTGAGCAATGTCCTGCGCGTTTTGAGCAATGTCCTGCGCGTTTTGAGCAATGTCCTGCATTAATGAACCTATAAAAATAAATCCAAGAAATGAAAATCCATTTATATTATTAATATTTTCAGTTGTTCCGTGTATATATAATTCTGATGCTTCTGCGGATAATTGAATATATTGCCCCGACTGAACATAACTAAATGGTACATTTTGCTTAGACTTATTCCTAAATTTTAATGTAAGTCTCATATCAGCAATACGTTTTCTTTGCCCGGTATTGCTATATAATGAAATTATACTATTAGTATTTCCCAATATTGGTATAGGCTCAGAATTTCTCAAATAAGAACTATCATTATTACTTGATAAACCTTCTCCATTACCTGTCCATTGTCCATTTACAAATGTGGAAGTATCAATAACTAATCCTAATAAGTTAGATAAATTATTATTAGTTACTATTCCGGTCTCTATCGATTCCCATGAATTGTTTTCTTTGTTTATTATCACTAAACATTCACCATTATTTTCAATACCGTCAAAATTAGAATAAATCCCTTTTTCTGTTGCTATATAAAACACAGGACCATCAGGCGGCGCTCCTGGATTTGTAGAAGGAGTAGCAATGCCCGCGTACGTAGCATTTTCTCCGATAGCGTTTACTATGCTATTAAGAATACTTTGCAATACAGCCCCAGTAATTTCTTGATTACCATTTGTCTTTATGACATTAGCAATAGCTGCTTTTAGAGTAGTCCAATTTGCCATTTTAGTCTATGTTAAAATCGTTATTAAAATCTTCATTATAATCTCCGCCAAGCAATTCAGGCTTATAGCCTCCGATATTAGCAATCACGGTGTCTGTTTCAAATTCACACTCGACTGAGGCAAGGTCACCTTGGTCTTCCCAATCAGGCTCCATAGTAAAAGTAGTCAAGTCATAGGTTTGTCCTTTGCTTGTAATTTTTTTATTTTCACATAACCTTACGATACGAAGCGCATCACATAAATATTCTGGAGCTATGAATGTAAATTTATATATCTTTTTACTTACTTGGCTCTCTATAAATGAATAGCCCATTCTATCTGTTGACTCTTCTTCAAAATCATATTCAGGTTTACCTACCTGTGTATTAAGATAACACTTGAATTTGAAATTATCAGAAAAGTCAACTACACCATTTTTAAGCTCAAAGTTATACGAATTGTAGTACTCAATGAGAAGATAATCATCTACTTTATTATAAACAGTAAATACATCTGAGTATATAGTTCCAAGACCAGATATAGATATTGCTAAATAGTATCGGCCTTCGTATTTTATATCAATTACTGGAAGAGTTCCTGGATATTTGAGAAGCTTAAAGTTAGTATATGATTTAATAATTAAACCATTTTCTTTCATAGTGGTAGTAATATCTGCATATTTACCAGTGTTAAAGTCGTATAATCTAACCCAACTTACTGATGTTCCACTTGCAAGAACTACTTGAAATGGCAATAACATATTCTTATAGGTTATAAGCGGATAAACTTGGCCATACGCATAATCTTTACGATGATTTTGCAAAGCAAGATTATCGTAGAACGGTAATGGCGATATGTTATTGTTTACTAACTTCATATTGTAAATATACTAAAAATTTCCGTGATATGAAAATTTCTTAATAATTTTTAATACACAATTTTATTGAGGCCGGTAAAGTAAATTTATCTTTGCCTGTCTAGTATTTACATTGATAGACATTTCATCTATTTTTCCATTCCCAAAGGAGGTTTTAATAAGTTCCAATTCATCTAAATCTTCTTCTGTAGGAAATTCTATAGTGTGCTTCATGCATTTTTTAATATCTCTTGCGTATATATTTCCAATTACATTAGACTCTAAGTTTGATGCTGGCATATCCCACATATACATATTTTGTAAATATATCCACGATGCATACCAGTTTTGTGCTATAGCTTTATAACTATCGCCATTTTCATTAATAAGGCCATCTATAGTAAGAATTGGTAATTCAAGTAGTGAACCATTTTTTACAGGACATAAAAGTGCAAAACCGTCTTCTGAAAAGTTTGTTGGATTAAATAACATATAATCCACATCAGATGAAAACTGTCCAATGTTTATTTCTTCTGTTTTATCTTTTTGTATATAATTAGATTTCACATCAATGGTTACACCACCAAACAAATCGGTTACATCGTCCATCCATGCAAATTCGTATCGCTGATTTAGGTCTGATTTTTCAAACTCTACTTCAGATTGGAAATAAGATGATAGCTTCTTATTAAATTGGTCTGTAAGTTTAGTAAAATCAAGCTGATAGCTTGACCTACTAGAATAGCTTCCACCATTCATAAAGAAGTATACGTGCTCTATTTTGAATTTATTGTCTTCAATATACCAATAACATCTAAAGCAATCACGCAACATTTTCATAAGCTCTTCGAGTGAAGTTTCAGCTTTCTGAGCAGGCTGGTCATAATCACCTTTTAATATATTGGTTTTTTGTGTAATATACACATAAAATCTTGCTAATCCTAGTGGATTAGTTGTGCCATATAAAAATTGGCTATATTCTGCAGTTGGCTCATGTGATAATGTAGGGTCTATTTTCTTGAGAATAGCCTTTATGGCCGCGCCAATAGAATAACTATCTTTTAATACATACTGTTTTCTTAATTTTTCTTCAAAGTATTCATAAAAACTATCATATATATACCACAGTGAAGCATTTGCCCATGAATTTTTGCTAATAGGCAAAGGTCTTCCTAAACCTGTACTACTAGGAATAAACTGGTTAGTAAAATACTGTCCGTAATCATTTAGACCATATTTTGTTGGCTCATCTACTGCTCTAGAAGTACAAAAGAATAAACCTCCTTTTAAGCCAATACATTTTTTATAGTTTCTATTATCAGTGACAAAATCATCTGATGGTAAATCATAGGTATTTTTAACACCTTTTGAGTCTTCTACAGTATCTACATCACAAAGTAAGCGCCTATATATTCTATATGTAAACAAATTACTTATAGTACATGAGTTTTTAGCATTTTCCACATCTATTAGTTTAGAGGTATATCTTAAGTGTTTATCATTAGTGTAATCTCGGTCTTCTGAAAACAGCGTTTCATCATCGATATTAACAGCTGTTTCAGATTTATATAGTACTTTATTATCTGAATTTCTTTTTATCATAATAAAGTAGCTTACATCTGTAAATGGTGGTTGAGCATCAGGATTTTTCTCTAAATAGCAAGTATAGCCATTCCAGTTGCTATAATAACCATTAGTTCCGGCATATACGCCATTAACACCTGCCTCGTTAGAATTTCCTATGTAAAATTCATTACCAGATTTTATATAGGAAAAATAGAAGTTATTTATAAGCGCAGCATTGTCATCTATGCTTTCATTCACATCATCTTCCCAATAGGTACCACCGAAGAAATTAGTTATAGAATTGGCACCACGGACATAAACTTGCATGAGTGAGCGTTTATGCAAGTTTATTTTTGATATTTCAGGAGCAAGTTTTATAAGGTCATAAGTATTTTCATATTTATTCATGACTTCTGTATAATCATCTATCGCTGTAGTTTTAAGTTCACATTTCTTTTTATCATGGTCAAACTTACAATCAGTTTTATTAAATTCGCCTTTATAATACTCAATCCATTTTTTAGAAGTTCTATTATATTTATCAATAATAAATATGAGCTGGTCCTCGAGACTTGATTGCCTGACAATTTCATAAGCATCGCCAAACAGATTAATTTTGCCATCCATAGAAATACGGAAAAATTCTTGTCCACTCTCTTTGGCGTATTTCTTATTTAAGTCCTTGAAATGTGGCTCTACACTTTCAACAAAGTAGATAAAATTGGTATCTTTCTTTGCTACAAAATTTGTATCGAGTGAAGTAAATCGTACGGCCCAATATTTTGCATTAGAAGGCGGAGTTATAATCTCATTATTTACACTCGCTAAAGTCTTAGAAGATATGAAATTCTGGTTTTTATCATAAAAGAAAATAGCATTATAATCGTAATAAGATATTAAGTTGAAAAATATCTGTTTACCAGTCTCTAAGCTATTTTTATAAGATGATGCATATATTCCTGATGATGCATTATGATAAATATTTCCATTTCTATCTATATCAGTATCTTGTGACAAATATGTAGTACTCAATTTGCCTATGTAGAATTTATATTTCGGAGGTATCATATCTTTTAGTTTTTAATTATACGTTTAACATTTCTATGTTGCATTATAACAGTTCCATCTGGCATAGTATAATACCTTGTTTCATTCTGCTTTCTAATGCTTCGCACATCATCCTCAATTTTAGAGAGGTCAATACTATTATTAGAATTGAGAGAAATATTTAGCCTATTAGAATTACCAAATGCATTTAAGTACTTATCTTCGAATGTTCCTTTGTTGAAGCTATCTATTACATCTGGTAGTATCTTACGATATTTTCTTGTTCTTTGCTTATTAATGATAGCAAGAGCCTCACCACCTTCAGCTTTCATACGACGCTTCTTTTTATTCTCTACACCCAAATCGATGTCATTACCTGATGCGTGAGAACCTCCTTCCAAGAACTCAAGACCACCTTCACCATATTCTTCTGATTGACTTGCAGTTACCTGCTTAGCTTTAACTTTCGCAACAGCAAACGAGGTCCACATCGTAGCAATAGCAGCCAATGCAAGGGCTGGGCCGACGATAGGTATTGAAGAGAATGAGCTCCATAGATTAGCAGAAGCAGTAATAAGTGAAGATGCTTGAATTACAGTATTAAGATTTTCTTGACGCTTTTGAGCAGCAGCAAGCATTTTCTGTTTTTCTTGCTGGTTTTTCTTTTCTTGTTCAAGTTCTTTTTTAGCTGTTGCTACGTTGTTAGCATATCCATTATTTCTTGCTTCTACTTCTGCATCATAAGCCTTTTGTGCGGCCTCTACTCGAGCTTCAGCTGCTTCTACAGCCTGTTCAGCTAATTCAACTTCGGCATCCATAATGGATTGAAGCTGTTCTATTACTATATTTACAGCATCTTTTAGGGCATCAATCTGGTCATCATCAAAGCCAAGTTTCTCAAGCAAAGTACCGCCTAAACCTTTTTTACCGATGTTTTTAATAAAGTCATCAAGCTCTGATAATTCACGGTCGATGCCTTTAACCGTTGCTTTAGCAGCATCAATCTGAGCTTGACTCCAATCTAATCCACCAGCTTCTGCTAAGCGTATTTGTTCTTGCCATCTAGCTTTTTCTTGTTCAAGCTTAAATCGAGTTATCTCAGTTTCACTGCGCTTAACTTCATTAAATACAGCTTCATCAAGAGCTTGTTGCTCATCGAAGCTTGACATATTAAAACTACCAACAGTAATAGCCTTTTGTTTATCAAAAGATGCATTTATAGCGCTTGTAGGTTGTCTTTTAGCTTCTGGTAACTGAGCATTCTTAAGTAATGCTATTTGTCTTTCTACATCTAATCGCTTTAATGAATTGCTGAGTTCTTCATAAGAACCTTTTTTTGATACTTCACCTTCTAATTCTAACAACTCTAATAGCTGTTCAGCTTTTTGTATTTCTACATCTATATTGAGCAAATCTAGACTTAGAGTTAAGCCTTTTTGCTTGTTCTTTATAGCATTTTCTATATCATCTAGTGCTTTGATAGCTGTTTCTTTTTGGCTTTCTGTAAGCTTTTTATATTTTTCGTCTTGACCATTCAGTATTTTTTGGATTCTAGAATATTTATAGTTTAAATCAGCTATTTCTTGATTGAATGATGCAAAGGCTTCAGCTCTGCGCTTCTTATTTTCATCCCTCTCAATCTCTGTACGGCTCTTTTGATATGCTTTTTCGGCTGCTAATGCCAGGTTATTTAGGCGGTCATCAGCGTCTCTTGGTGTACGACCTTTTTTATCTTTTTTGTGAGATTCTTCTAAGCCAATTTCTTTAAATAGAGCATCTGCTTGGTCTTCATAAAATTTCCATACGTTGAAATAGCTTTCAACTTCTTTTTCAAGAACATCTGCATCTTTTTGTAAACTTTCTACATTTCTCTGTCTCTGCTTTTTTAATCTAGTTTCAAGTGACAAATCAGAGTCTGGTCCAGAAATGCCGCCCCATAAAGCTTTAAAGTAATTTATAGTTTTGTCGAAAAAGCCGTACTCACGCACTTTTTCAAGTTCAGCTTTATTTTCTGCAACTAATAGTTTTTGGTATTGCTGGGACACAACATTCAGCGCAGCTTCTGCTTTAGCTCTTGCTTTATATGCGGCCACTACAGATTCAGTATTATCTACAAAAGCATTATTAGCGTCATTTATACTATCAATGGTGATGCCTAATTTACTGAACTCTTTTTCATTATCTTTAATCCACTGTGTTTGTGCTTTTATATTATCCCCTAAATCTTTCCAATTTTCAGATAATCTTCTTAATACTGCTATCTGCTGGCCATAAGACCCTGTAGACCCTTTTCCTAGTTCATCATTTAAGTCCTCTAAAGCATCTTCAAAAGATTTAGCTGCATCTCTCCCTGCAAACGTCCTATCAATCCATGTAATGATTTCTTTACCGTACATAGAGAATACAGTAAGTAAAACTACTAGTGCTGTATTCCAACTAAACAGTGATTTTACAATTGACTTTGTTACGCTTACAGTTTCTTTACCTTCTGCTCTCAGTAATTCATTTTTCTTTCTTAGTCTGTTAATTTCATCAACTACCATAGGTATATTATTCGATATACCTAAGAAGAATGTATTAAGCGATACAGCTGCAGCAGGTAATTCTCGTACTACTTGAGAAATAGAAATGCCTAAGCCATCCCATGTTTTTTGGTAATGACCTACAGACAATTTATAATTACCTGTCGCTTCTTGCAATTTTATCATCTGCTGATAAATTGCATCTGTTTCAGCTTCAAGCTTTTTACCAGAGTCAGCAGCTTCTCTCTCAGCTGCAGACATCTGATTAAGTCGTATTTTATTTAATGCATATTGAGCTGAAAGTCTATTATAAGAACCTTCTGCAGAATTAGCAATTGTAGCTTGTAATTGAGCAATCTGATTTGCTTCTCGTATTTGAGTTGAATAGAGTTTAAGCTGCTGATTTTCTTCTGACTGAGCATAGGCAAGTTTCTCTTGAGCCTGAGCTAATGGGTCTACTGTAGCTTTCTGCTGTTTTCTAGCAGAAGTAAGCTCAGCAATCTTAGCTTTTAACTCAAGTAATCTTTTACCTTCATCTGACTGTAAATAAGCTAATCTTTGCTCTGCCTTTTCTACTTCAGACAGAGTTTGGATATGAGGCTTCATTTGGTCATCAAGGGCCTTAATCTGATTTTTCAAATTAAGAATATCATTAAGTAGCTGTTGCCCCATTTCGCTATCTGCCCTTTCAGCCGCAGTTAAAGACTTATATAGCTCAACTGTTTGCTTTAGGTCAGACTTAAGACGGTCATAAGAAGATATAGCTTGCTGGATATAACGCTGCTGTTCTACAGTTGCTCTATTAGCATCTGAAGTTTGTGCTTTAAGCCAAGCAATCTGTTTACCTGTATCAGATAAAGCTAATTTAAGCTCATTCTGAGCTCTTTCAAGTCTTGACGTAGATGCTGTTGCTTCATCAATAGCTTTACGCCCTTCACTTGTAGCTCCACTAGCAGATTTAAGAGAATGCACAATCCTATCTGCACCTGCCCTGATAGCATTTACCATTGTCTCGTATGACTGATTGAGCTCGCCAAGTTGCTTGACAAGCTTTTCAATCGAGTCATCCGGCTCAATTATATCGCTATATTTTATCTTATCGTCTTCAGCCATAATTATTTCCTTTTATGCCGTTTAACACTCTTGCTTTCTGCTTCTAATTGCTGTTTTATATTATCAACAGCATTATAGAATTGAAGTACTGTCATCTTTTTAGCGTCCATGCTTGTTTTTTGAGCTATCAAAAGGCAAGTACTTTCAAACTGCTTATCATATTTTATTTCAACAGACTCACTTCCTATGTATGATTTTGGAGAATGCATATTAAGCATTATCATATCTATGGTTTCTATCTGTTCAGAGTTATCTGTGTCATTTATCATAGAGTCCAACACAAGAAGTGTTCTTTGCTTTAACTTATCGTATGCATCTTTTTCCTTTGGATTTACAAAATCTCCTGGAAAGTACATTTCAAGTTCGGTGGTTACTTTTTTTTTAAGCCAAGTCAAAAAGTCTATAATCTTTGAATGCTTTATTTCTTTAAGCCTGGCCAATATGTTTTTAAGTCCATCATCTGACAAATCATTAACTTCTTCACCGTCTATGCTGTGGATAAGAGCTGCAAAAGCTAAATACCTTGGTGAAATTTCGTTGTTCACCATATACATATTTTGCCTCATGTTTTGCAGTTCTTGCAAAGCTTTTTTGGCATTATTGCTTTTAATGAATTTAGCAACACGGGTTATATGGGCATCAATATCATCTGCATCTGAGCCAATTCCAGAGTCTATAAGCAAATACTTATTGTACTTCTGAAAATTTACAATAGGCATTTCATCTATGCTGTCATATACCCGTACGACTTTTTTATTTACTATCAGGTTTTTCATATTAAAATTCGCGTTATAGGGGTTGATATGATAGGAATAAGTATAATACTCATCTCATTAAAGAAAATAGTGAGAATGATAGCGAGAATAAGCGACGTCCAAAAGCTTAAGCAAAAGTCACAATCGAATAATTGAGAAATAAGCTTAGGAGCTCTGGTAATTATCTCATCGCGCACACCGAGTTTTCCAATTAGCAAAATAGCAAATGCTGCTGCTAAAGCTATATATATTAAAGCCGAAAGCATTGTTATAAAATATACCGTTGACATAATTCTCTAGTTGTTAAAGTAAATTCAATTCGTATTCCTGCATAAGGGTACATGAAGAATTGTTTATCAATATCTTGTATACCTTCTCCTTTATAAGTATAGTTATTATAGATTTTCTCTATTGAATAGCCTTTATATATATTTTCAAAGCGCTCATATATATCATTTATAACAAGCTTACCAGTTGTAGTAATAAGACCCGGAGTAGTTAATACTCGCATAATTTCATCTTTTACTTCTTCTGTATGCATAACAGTTTCATCTTCATAAATACTGCTGAGGTCATACCAAAATATAATGGCTCCGCTGAAAGTATATTGTGGCAATGATTGAACTACTTCAGTAATCTTTTGTGGGTCATAAATATCAAACCATGAAAAATTGCCAAAGTTATCATTCGGTAAAAGTGACACATATTCTCCATTGCCGTTATACATCGCAGGATATATAAACTTATTACCATCTGGCCTATGTTCTACAAGCTTATATGCTCTACCAAATGCACAATTAAGCCACTTAAGTCTGTTCATAAGTGACTTTTGCATATCCTGTAATATCTTATCAAGCAATACAGGGTCTTCCTTAAATCTTATTTGTACTGAGTTTTCCTTCATTTCCTTATTGCCTGTTTTAATCGTTTAACTAATTCTTTTCTTATGTGAGAACGAATTATTCTGGTAAAATTTTTATCTGTTAAGCGAAAAATCTCTTCACCATATTTCTCAATAAGTTCAGGTGTTTTTTCATCACTCGCAGTCACATAAAAACCTTCTGAGTCAAATACTACAAACATAGACTCATGAAAAGCACCTGTATCTCGCAATGTGACCCTTGTAGTAGGCTGACCTTTTTTCTTTTTTATTTGTATGGTTTTAGGCTTGTATGGCATATAATCCATTATCTTTTCACCTCTACCGTTGATACCACGACGATATAACTGGTCATCTGCTATAGCTGATACTATTACGTCTTCTTTGTCACGCACAATATCTTCTAATAGCATAGGCAAGCTATCCTTAAAACTTCGCAACCTATATTCCAGATTGCGGAGTGTCGCGTTATATCGTTTTACAGCCATATTTATACAGTTCTATATTTAATGCCATTGTTTCGACATGGCAAACATACTCTATCAATTCCAGAAGTACTTAGCTTAATGGCCTTGAAAGCCATATCTAGCTGATAACTTAAACCTGATTTTTTCATAGAAGAAGAGTCACCATCTACTTCATATAATATATCAAGTCGAGAAGCATTGATTGAATGCCTATTTGTCCTTACGTTAGAGTTATATGCAAATTCGCGTAACATATCTACAGCTACCTGCTTAGCTATGACATCTTGGAACATCATTCTCTGTTCAATTATAAAATCTGTAATATCACAGCTTACAGTAACTTCTAAATTTAATCCGTAGTTGTTATCATAAGTATATTGATTATTTTCAACATCCCATAGATGAAGTGGGCACTTTGCAAAATCTTTGTTAAAGTCATCATTGAAATTAACTGCATCTACAAGTTCTTCATTTACAAAAAATGGATGAATTTCAAGATGCTTAGACCATGCCATCCAAGCAAGTAATTCTCTACGTGAGCATGAACCGCAAGGCTCTTTTGACCAGTCTTTATTTTTTCTAATAGCTTGACTTCCCTCTGGAAGTTCAGACTGAAAATAGCACAAATACCAACTTCCTCCTGCATCATTATCTTCACTTTGATATGGCAAATACACATCATTAAGTGAGAACCATTCTATGCTGTTTTTACGTATCTTATTAAGCTTTATTATCTTAACAGGTGCATCCATACTAGAATGCATAAGATACAAAGTATATTCACCAGGCTCTGTAAATTGTAAACCTATTTTATTGATTTTTGTAGTTACGCCTTTTGCTCTTACAGGTACAATCTCAAAGCCAACCAGATTTTTCTTGTTTTTTACAACATCTACTAAACGACCAGTACCGTCGAATAAAGTTCTGTTTTCGCACAAAGTCTTATATGTACCTTCTACCGTTTTTTCATTGCAATATCTAGCAATAGCTTTCTGAATGCTTGCTTTTGTTTTGCTCTCGAGCCATTCAGAAAATAAATTGGTTTCAACCCAATACTCAGACTCAATATCGGGCTGTTTTCCTTGTGCTTTTTGAAGCGCTTTATATCGTGTTCCTTGATAATCAACTACATTGCCTTTGCTATATTCCTTTTCAGAATTGTATTCTGGAAAAGTGATATTCTTAAAGTCCGGAGCAATACATGACATATTCTGCAAAGTCAGCAAAGGATGAATTTGTTGAAAATATAAGCCACTTTCACTCACGGTTAAAGCATCAGATATTTTTAAGTCTGATGTATCATAATTCTGCTCCCATCCAATAAGGTGTAACAGTTTTTCTTGTATATCGTTGGCTCTAACCATAATTCTTAATTTTTAATGAAAAATAGGAGGCCACTATCGCCTAGTGGCTCAGTGTGCCTCCTACCAAAGCTAATAACAACTCAAAGATTTGCTATCGGTATTCGCTAAACTTAAACTACTGTTTTAGTATTAACTGGACTTTTTTCAGAGTTAACTACTACAACTGGCTTAGCATAAGCAGCATCCTCGCTTGATACGTTGAATGCCAGAATAGGATTTGCCAAAGCGTTAGGTGCACTGTTATATGCAGTCAAGAAGGCCACGTCAACAGCAAAACCATAGTGCTCTTTGCGCGTACGAGTCATATCAGCAGTAGCGGCTCCTGCAATAGTATTGTAATCACCTACAGAATCGTAGAAATATGTACCAACAGGCATGTTCAGCAAAGGCAAAGTAGCAATACCCCACTCATGGCCGTCACCGGAAACAGTTCCAAGCAAGCAGTCACGCTCGAAGCGGGTCAACATTCCAAGAGAGCCGGCATTTACAGCGTAACCCTGAGCATACTTACCTTCAGCAGCTGCGATATTGTTCGTCAAGTGAACAATTTTTGTGCCAAATTCATTCTGCTTGTTTACGTCATTGTAAAGACCGTGCTGCTGCAACTTATGCATGATAGACTCAACACCAGGGTCACCTACAAGATGCAACTGGCCATAGAAGTCATTTGCTCCCATCATAACTTCAAGGTCACCAAATACGTTTTCACGCTCAGTCCACTTTGCATTGATGGCATTAGCAGACCAGTCATACAGCAGCGGATTTTTCAAAACCTGTGTTTTGTTGGCTGCGAGAGCAGCAAGAGCAGCTTCATCAAGCTTTTTCGCAAAAGCATAGATGTACTTCATCATCTTGGTTTCAAAGTCCTTCTGAATGCCAATTTCGTTGTTCATGTACATTGCCGGAGCAATAGTAAATCCCCACGCATAAGTGGCAAACGTGATTTGAACCATCTTAGAAGTGTTTTCACTGTCGGCGATTGTCAAGGTGCGAGTACTACCGATAGTAATATCAGCATCGTAGTCAATTACCGGAGTTTCCAGCGTGTTACCGATGGAGGTCCTTGCTTTTTGCTTCAGTTCCTCAGTGAGGATGCCAGTAGGGTCTTCAGACTGCACCATAAAAGCGTTCAGCGCACCGTACCTACTGGGGCGATACTCAAACTTATCAAGGTTAGAGTTCGCACGAATGTTCTGGATGCGTGTTAAAACTAGACTCATAACTTTTAAGTTTTTAATTGTTAATAATTATGCTATTATGGTGCATTACCCTTTTACGCCTCATAGCATTTTTCGTTTATCTCTTAGGATGTGCCATTTTATCTAATAGGCAAACTTGCCACATTGTTTTCAGTTCTCAGCTGCATTGACTGGTCTGCGAATTCTTGCGAGTCACGGGTCAAACCATTTGCAAGCAGATGTGCCTCAATGGCTTTATCGGCCTCAACTTGGCTCTTGATGCCAGACAAATCAAGTGTTCCACCTGTTCCGCCTGAACCAGACCTAAAGCCTCCTGTTCCACCGCCTGCCTGCTGACGACCTGTATCGATTACATCTTTAAGCGATGTTTCCATTACAAGCTCCTGCATTGTGTAAGGATTAAGATTATTCTTCGGATTGTTAAGGATATTACCATCCGCACCGCGAATAACAAGTTTCTTTCCTCCTTGGCCGTCCTCTATGAAATCAGGAGTACCTTTTGCAAGGACTTCTGCTTTTGCAGCGTTGAGCAGTGTCTTCTGAATAGGCTCAGTAATACCACTCTTAAACTTAAGACCTGCTGTAGCAGCTTGAAAAGCATAATCTACATGCGTGTCCTTAATAGTTTTATCAAACTCTGCCTTTTTGGTATTGAACTCAGTTTCCTTTGTCTGAAGTTGAGTTTGAAGCTGAGTTACTTGGGCTTTAGCATCTTTCAGCTGTTGTTTCAAAGTTTCATCGCCAGCTCCTTTTTCAAGTTTAGACTGGAGCTCTGCAACCTGTGCCTGAGCAGCAGTAAGCTGAGTTTGAATTGTTTTCACAGACTCTGCTTTAGTTTTGTACTCGCCAAGTACACGCTTAGCATAGTCGTAACTTTTTTCACCATCTTTCTTTTTAATGCCTGTAATGCCAAGAATATCAGTGTCATACTGACCGTGCAATGCGCCGATTTTAGTACCTATAACGGTATTCTCATCATTTCTTGACATCTCAGTAATTGCATTCAGCTGGTCATCTGTAAGACCTGTTAAAGCTGAACTTTGTCGTAGCATCTCAATTGTTAACATATAGCTTTGTTTTTATTGTTAATTACTTTTGTACTAACTCTGCAGCATCTCCGTATGGGTCATGCAAGGCCGCCATAATGGTATAACCAAGGCCTTTATACGTTTTCTTGAAAAGCTGCCACTCTGCGAATGTGAACATTTGAGTATATGCTGGTGACTCTTCTTTGCCAGTCATTGGATTAAACCTACGACCACGCACAATTGACAAGTGCACCATCTTCTCAGTACCCGGCTTAGGAGTATAACCACTCTTAGCCTGTGTTTTCAATGCCGATGATTTTTCTTCGATAACGTCATCAACATCTACTAGGAAAAGAACTACCTCGTCAAGCTCTTCCTGTAAGTCGCTTGTCCAAGCTTTTCCGCCTTTGGCCTTAGCAGCTTCTAGTTCTGCTTTACGCTCTACGGCCTTTTTCTTATAGGACTTAACATCCTCAAGACTGAGTGCCCGTAGTTGCTGAAGTTCCAATTTCTGTAACATATTCCAAAAGTTTTTTGTTTATAATATCTATTTTTTCTCTCATTGGCTTATTTGAAGCAAACTCAATTATGTTAATGTTCTCACGTTCAAATTTTTCGACTAAAGTACTAAAATTTATTTTAAGCTTTACCAAATTTTCATTTAATAACTCTTTTTCATACAATTTTAGCACTTCATCCAGCGTTTTATGTGGATATGGCTCCAATTGCTTTAAGATAAGCATTCTCTGAAGTACCAAAGGATTATTACGATACTCAACCTCAAGAATTTGTTGCGATATAGCATCTAGTTCTGAGTTAGACGCGCCATTCTCCTTTGCTTGTTTGTACTTAGAATATAGCTCTGTTACTGTGAAAACGTAAAACTCTGTACCCCAGTTTACAGAAGATGATATGAAAGCACCTCCATATCTGAGTTTGCAAACAGTATCTTCGACAAATTTCTGTGCCAATTCAAAGTTAGTCTTTAAGGCATTGAGAACTGAGGTTTTGCTTTCAAAGTTAGCAGTTACCTGAGTTTCATTGATAGCTTCTTTTTCACTTACAGTACCACCTGAACCAACAACAGAAATTACAATTTCATTTTTAAGCCTTGCACACTCATTGACATTATAGTCAAGTGAGTCTTTATCGGTAGTAGTTATCTGAACAGGATTACGCATATCTGCGACACCTTCAGATTGATTTGGTATAGGAACTTCTAAGAATGAACCAGGACCAGCTATACGCTTTTCGCTACAGCAAGGACACTTTTCAACTGTTCCATCATTGAGAATTTTATACTCGCCTTTTGCATTGCGTAGAAAACCTCCATCGCAGTAATCACCAGTCTCATTATTCTCAAAATTACAATCAGCTTCATACGCACTATATATAGGATAAGGTGCATACAAGTCTAAATGCTGCTTCGAAATAGAGAAGAACAAATACCAATCAAGATTTGACAGCTCTTTTGTAATTGGATTTTTCTTAAGGTCTTTATTTTTCTCATTGAGTTGTGTTGACCAAAAGAACCGAGCTAGGCAATATCCTAAATCGTGCTTTGCCTCTGAAATAAGTGACTGAATTTCATTTTTCTCATTCAGCTGATATACTCTTATAGAAGTATCATCAAATACAGCTATTCGATGTTCCGGCTGTTTGAAAATAAGCCACTCAAACTGATTTTCATCAAGTTTAGAAGTCTGGTAATCGATTACAGCATCAATCTCAAGCCAATAAAAATATGGCTCTGGGCGCAAAGATATTTGTACTTGAGGAAGGTCAATTACTAAAATACTATTGGGTGACACCTGCATTCGCTTCCATCCCATTGTCTTCCATACCTCTGGCTCATTGAGGTTATTCTTTTTATACTGAGACCAATCCTCTGCAAGCTCTGAGTCTGTAAATTGGTATGAACTAGATGAGTTACGGCTATAGAAAACTCTTTCGAGTTCTCTATAGACGTCCTCAACTACAGCAGGTGTGGGCAACGGAAATTTGAACAGATGAAGGAATATGTTGAATTTATCCTTCGGAAGCAACTGTCTTACCCAATCAAGGAATATAGTCGTAGGTTGGTTAATATCAGATACAGCAACATTCGTCTCAGTATGGAACCTAAGACGACGCTGCGTATTTACAGCTTTCTGAATAGTCTGACGTTTAGTCGGTTTTTGCAGAATTTGCTTTATCTGATTTAACTCTAAGCCCATTTTCTTCGTCGTAATAATAATTGCTATCTTTCGGTAACTCCCATCCGCCGTTTAAGGCTGGGCCCATATCAAGCAATCGTTCTGCGTGTTGAAGGCCGAACTCTTGCTTGATATTATGCTTAGGCACAACCAGCGTTACCGTTTGTTCTTTTTTCTTTCTTACACTCATAGCTGAAATTTTTTAAGCTCCAGTGGAAGCTACGTTAACCCAATCAGTGAGAGGATTAAAGTCCAAAGTTTCACGTTTGATAATGTAGAACTTATCACTCCAGTTAGGAACAAAAGACCAGCTAATAGCATTGCTATCAGGCTCTTCAAAACCACCAAGCTTCTTATCACCTACAAAGAAGCTGCAAATAGGAATAGGCATGTACTTAGTAGGCTTATCAAGGTCATTTACCAAACAGCCGATATTACCATTTTCATCAATCAGCCAAACACCAATCTCTTCACACATGTACTGTTTCAGCTGTGCAATTGTCTTCTGACTTTCCTGATAGATAGTGGCAGAGAACGTTGTCGGCTCATGGCCAATTGTAATCTCAATACCTCCAAGTGTCTGGTTACCACCGCCGAATGTACGAGCTGCGCCAGGCTCAGAAGTAGGTCCTTGAATATACGGAGAAACTGTCATCTTAGAACCATCAGCCGCAGAAAACAAGGTAGAAAACGATGCTTTCTTAGTCGGGTCAGTGACAGAGTTCTCCGTTCCAGCTGTCTTATAGATGCGCTGGAATGCAACTTTTTGAACTTGCCCCATACTCTCCTTGCATTCAGCAATCTCAAGGTCGGCGATATGAGCACCGGCAGGGCATCCACAGTTTAATCCCATATTATTTATGTTTTTAATATTAATACTACCGAGCAGCTACCCTTAACTTGCATCGAATTGACTTCTCCACAGTGCAAATATACTAAATTTCTTTATAAGCTGTACCGCTTTTAACATTTTTTATAGAGGTATTTTTTATCTCATATTCTCGCATTATATTTATTCAAGGCTTATAATTTAGTCATTCATATATAATTAGAAAGCCTAGAAATTACGAGAATAATGCGAGAATTTAATCTTTTATCACTTTATAGCCTCTTTTTTGGAAAAATTCATCCATTACATAATAGCTACACTTATTTCTGCCGTTAATTATGGCTTTATCTTTTTTAGCACACCATCTTGTAACTTTAGGCGCTCCAGTGTAATATAGCCATTTATTATATAAACAGCTTGCACAACACATGTTTGCCTTAACTCCATTCGGGCTTATCATCTTTTCCATACTAGTTTCTTAAGTGTATTTTTTTACGTCCACCTTTTCTTGCATGCATTTCATATACTCCTGTTAAGCAATCTGGAGCATCATCATGCTGGTTTCTCTTCTTATTATCTTTACGATATGACATAAGAGCCTTATAAAACTTAGGCCATTTCCTCTCCCAGCCTTCCGGAAACAAAATATCACTCTGAACATTAGCAGAAGCTGTATAAATGCGTGCCTTTTTGTTCTCTGTCTGTGTAAATGTTTTAATAGCGCACCTGAAATTACGCAAATCAACTCTTAATATGCGCTTTACATTACGTGAATAGCCACGGCCTCCATTATTTGACTCAATTAAGGCCTCAACCGTGCCATTTTTGGTCAACATTTCAGCTTGTTTTGGCTCTGTGACCTCCATAGGTGCATCTGTAAACAAAATATCAGTTATATAGCAGTATTCAGGCGTATTTATAAAGCAAATTGAGCATAAATCATCAGCTCCAGTGTCAGCTGTATCAGTATAATTCCACTTTTGAAGTGCTTTTGTGCCTGTTGGAAGCTCTTCTATCTTATAGGTTCTAAATCCTTCATACATAAGACCCTCTTTTGGTGTTGGGTCCTGCATGTACTGTGTATCGAATACAAGCGGATTTATCTCACGCATCTTATAAAGCTCTTCAAGCGTATGCTTCATTGGCCAAAGTGCATGTTCTTCTCCAGTTTCTGGGTCTACTTGTATAACTGGAAGTGATAAAACAGTCCATTCGTCTGGCTCTATCTCTTGTAAATAGCCACAAAGGTCATGTTCATGCAGCCTTTGCATTATTATAATGATTGGAGTGTTACGCGAGTTAGTACGGTTACGAATTGTGTTCTCAAATCGCATGTTGATGCGCTCGCGAACAATATCTGACTCAGCATCTTCTGGCTTAATTGGGTCATCGATTACAATCGCGCCTTGGAAAATGTTTGTTGTAGCTCCTATCATATCAAGCATCTCGTTTGTATGGTCATCAAATGTGAATATATCATTGCCTCCGTCCATTTTATCAATATCTGGGTCAATATCTACATTACCAGCTCCAAAACCTGTTACCTGACCTTGAGTTGATACTGCATAAAGCTCACCTCCGGCCTTGGTTTTCCATCTTTTAGCCGAGCCTTTCTCAGATGCAAGAGCCGAATTAGGAAAAAGAGTCTTATAAAGCTCTTCCTGCATGATATTTCGGATTGTTTCAGAATTATCATTCACAAGTATATCTGAGTAAGATAGATGCAAAAATCGGCACTTAGGATTTAAGGCAAAGCACCAACTTATAAACGACTTAATGACTAATTCTGTATTATGTGACACGAGCCCATTGGCTATGAAGTTATGGTCATTTTCTACTTCAAGATGCCTAAGCTCTTGCATACCAGAAAATTCTATATCTACGACTTCATCTAAATAAAAATCATCACATAAATATTTGTTTAGTTGCGGATATAAAGCTGCTAGCCTTTCAAACTTCTCTCTTGCTATGTTCTTATTAGAAGAGCACCTAATCGGCCCATGCATAGTTTTATAAGTAAGCTTTTCCTTTCTTATAATGTTGTACGGATATGTATATATATTAGATTTAGCTGGCTTAGCAAATATAGCCTTTGCAGTATCTGCTTTTCCATAAAAAGTAAGATGCGGATAAAGCTTTTGTGCAAATTGTCTCGGTATAGCTAAAACCCATACTCCAGCATGCTCATTGTCTCTATATGTATATGTAGATGCTACTCCCATTGTTGATAATAGATGTTGTATATCCTGAATAAGGCCTTTATTAGCTAAACCAATTATGATTTGCCCTGACCGAGTATCTATAGCCCCATCTGTAGCTATCATCATGTCTATAAACATGTATTTTTGCCTCATAGATAAGCCAAACCAGTTTCTTGGTATTCGCTTATCATAAGCTCTATGACCAAAAAGGCCATTTTTTACAAGCATTTGGCAAACTCCACCTGAATATCCACCTGTTATCCAGTACTCAAATGATTTTGCTCCTTTATACTGCTTTACCTCACATCCAAAGTGTGCGACTGCTTTTTTAGCGATGCTAATTACTTTTTGGTCCATGTTAGCAAATGCAATATTCGCATCTCCACATTTACCTTCAAATATAAGTAAAGTGGCCAAAAGCAATTCGTCATCGTTTATTTCATATTCTGTATCAATCTCTGCACATAAGGTCTGTATTCTATCACCTATTTTAAGGTCTTTGAGCTCTGTATAGCCAAAAGGTGTAAGAACTGGGTGGTCATAGCTTGCAGTTATTGTTCTTCCTGACCTCATTCGTATAGTATATGTATCTTTATACGCTGGCTCAGTAGCTAACACTCTGTTGAGAGCCACTTTTCCATCTCTAAATGAATATACAAAGTCTCCTGGCTTTATATCTTTTACTTGTTTAAGGCCTTCATATGTAAATACTTCATCTGATAGGCAATGGCATTTACCATATCGAGGAGCAATGTTAATTATAAGCCGTTTGCATCCGCCATCGACAACATCTTGTAATGCCTTAAACATCTTCTTATGATGCTCTGCAACTATGAATGAACGATGGTACTGAGCCTTAAACATTGCTTTGGTATATTTCTCAAAAGAAGTCAGCAATTCAAGCTGAAGGAGCTCCTTAGGATTTACGGTTCCGGGCTTCGTGGCATCTAATGCTGTTTCTTGCATTTCTTTAAGTGACTTCATGCTTATATTTCTTTTTTCGTAGTATATCCTAATTCTTTTTCTGCTATTTCTCTTGCTTTTACAGCATCTTCAAACTTTGCATAATAGCCTAGATGTATATTTTTGCTATTATATTTTATAGTAGCTTTCCATTTATTATTAGCCTCAGCAAAGCTGACACCACTAATTCCTGATGTATTATGGCTATATAACTTATGGTTTCTTGTATTTTTAGCATTTGATACAGCTCTTAAGTTTTTTATAGCATTATTAAGCTTATTGCCATCTATATGGTCTATTTGGTATGCTTCAATTGGTGGCCATTGCCCATAAAAATAAAACCATGCAAGCCTATGAGCTCTATAGATATATTTTCCTACTTTTATAAGCAAATATCCATTTTTATTTAAGGAACCTGCTATATCTCCAGGCTTTACAGCTCTAGATGCTCTTATTTTCCATATAAATGTTCCTGATTCTGGTTCATACTCAAGAACTTTAGTAAGGTATTCATGTGAAAGAGCTTTTTCTCTTTCAATCATTCTTTCTATTCGCTTATCCATCTTTATTTTACTTTATTAAGTTTTCACGTATAATCAGATACGCTTCACGACTTACAGGCACATTAGGAATAATGCCTGTTTGGAGCTGTTGCTGCTCGGGTAGATTAAGCTGCATTTGACCTTTTCCAAACACACGGTCCCAAAGCTTCTCAACCGTTTCTATATTGCCAAGTTTTGCATCTTCTTGTAAACGTTTTATAACTGTTTTGATAACAATTGGTATCTTTTTATTGTTATACAGAGCCGCGAGTTGTGCCTCATTGCACGTTAATAGACAAGCCAATAAGTTAGCCGTGTCTTGCTTTGTAAGTTGAACACTTAAATTGATATTAAGGCTAGTAAGAAGTTTTGTTATTTCAGGTCTTGATGCTCCTTGTAACTGAAGTGCTGAGCGTATAGCTGATGAATATGAACCTCTGCCCGAGTCATGGCGTTCTGCTAACTCAGTCGCTTTAAGTGGCTCTACAGTCTGAGCCTCAAGTGCCTCAATAGCCTCAACTCGTTTTTGCTGTTCTACGATACGTTTAGCTTGAAGTTCAGTTTGGCCATCTGGTATTTCTTCTACGCCGAGTTCTTCTGCTAATGATTGGCGTTTTTCTTGTTTAGCTTGAAGATTTTTAAGTTTCTGCTTTTCAAGATATTTAATACGAGCCAATTCTTTTGCATCTTGCTTTGCCTTAATACGTGTGGCCTCTTGTTCTACAAGCTTAGATGCATCTGGATTAGACATCCCAGGAACTATTGGCCTGTTTGGCAATATATCTGCTAATTTCTGTGCTATTTTATCTGTTTTCATATTATTTGAGTATTCTTGATTTACCAGTTTCTAACTTATTTGCTATCTTGGCTTGTTTGGCCATAAACTTAGCTACTCTATTTTCTGCATCTTATGTTAGCAGCCTCTTTAGTTTTTACTTTTCTCATATCTGGGGCTATTTCGATTATTTCCTCTGTTCCATCAAATTTCCATATACAGCCATAAGCAATTCTACGTTGGCCATTGCAACACATATATATCGCGCTTGGGTTTATTTTCATTGGAGCCACACTTTCTATATACTCTCTTATGGAGTCCCATTTTTTATAGAGCTTATATAGATTATCAGTCACTTGTTTATATTGATAAACGGCTCTATGCGGATAGCTACGGACGCTATTTGTACCAGCTCTATATGTGGTTTCTGGTATTCCCCATTTTGCTGCATATCCTGGTATGACGGCTTTTTCTGCTGCACATTTATTTAAGCTATTTATTATGTTGTGGCCATAGGGAGCATAAGCCATATATTCATCTATCAATTCATACATTCTTAGGTATATGCTTATCAAGTCTAGGTTCATAGGAATTTCTTCTGTTGACACCGTTATATATTTGCTTTCAGTTACGGCTTTTATTAAGTCTGGATTATTTTTGTTTGGCCAAATAGCGTTACGAAATGCATTACTTATAAGTACTTCTATTTTGTTTTTTACAGTGAAAGCTTTTGTTTCTCCTGTCCAGCCTATGTATACTTTATTATCATACTCAAATTCAAGTATGAAAAATGCACTTGTAGACTGTAAGTTGGCATTTTCTTGTAAATCTACCAAATACTTGTATTTACCTATGCGTATCATAAATATAGTTTTTTATTACTTTGCAAATATACTAATAAAAACTGATAGGTGAAAATTCTTGTGGAATAAAAATTACACAGAAAATGAGAAATTAACATTTTTTATATCAGTGAATTGATTCACCAATATGGAAAATAGTTTGTAACGTTTCACGTTTCACTAGTTATTCAGTGAAATAGAACTAAGTCTGTAAACAATATAGTTTTTATTTCACTGAATATAACTAATTGAAAATCAATCACTTATAAAAAATGCATTAGTGAAAAGAATCTATGTGACATAAATATTCAATTGCTCTATATAACTTACTCTATGCTTAATATGTGATATGTTAAGTGATTACCTATATCATATCACTATTCACTACTTACAATTCTATTTAAGTGTTTTATAATTCTTATTGTTTATTTGTTTATAATATATCTAACTCATTGAAAATCAATCACTTATCAAGAAACAATTGATTGTTTCTATTGTTTCTATTGTTTACGGCCTTTTTGCAAGAATGCCTGAATAATGGCCTTTGCGAATTTTGATTTGGTGGCAATTTGCAAGAATGCCTGAATAATGGCCTTTGCGAATTTTGATTTGTCAGCCAGTTTGCGAGAATTTATGAGCCTCTGGGCCTTGCTCATACTTATATTATGATTTGGTGGCAATTTGCGAGAATGATTTGAAGCCAATTCCCTATTAAGTCTAAGGGCCTAGATAGATATTTGCGAGAATGTATGCGAGAATGAGAATTTATGAGCCTCTGGGCCTTGCTCATACTTATATTATGATTTGTTAGCCAATTTGCGAGAATGATTTGAAGCCAATTCCCTATTAAGTCTAAGGGCCTTGCTCATACTTATATTATGATTTG
>OGHO01000504.1_pt1 | contig 51009 bp, 43 predicted proteins | sample 1571421 | NCBI WGS metagenome assembly OGHO01 (sample SAMEA2581937, study PRJEB24529) | metagenome | biome: Human gut stool | place: China | collected 2011
TGCAGGGTGCCAACCTGCGGGGTGCCGACCTGCAGGGTGCCAACCTGCGGGATGCCGCAGGTAAAATTCTATCCTTTGGCCCTGTCGGTTCCCGACAGGGAATCACATATGTGACCAAGACCGAACGGACTATCCATGTCCGTTGTGGTTGCTTCTACGGTACGCTCGAAGAATTTGCGGCGAAGGTTGAAGAAGAACATGGTGATTCTCAACATGGGAAATCGTACAAGGCGGCAATCGAGTTCATCAAGGCGCATGATGCCGCTTGTTGGCAAGATGATGTCGAAGAATAGCAATGAAGGCTCCGGTTGTTCCGGGGCCTTACTTTAACCGGAGAAAAACAATGGCACAGACAACCCAAGAACAGGCGGTGCAGGCAGCGAGTTTTTTGGGATGCGAGGCAAGCGAACTCGTAAACCCGTTCGATCTTTCCGCCATCGTCAGCAGTAAGGGATTTCAACCGATGAAGATTGTCCTCTACGGGGTTCCCGGCATCGGAAAGACAACGTTCGCAGGGACGTTCCCTTCTCCCATCCTACTCAGGACGGAGAACGGGGCCGCCGCACTGGACATCCCCACGTTTCCAAATCTCATCACCAGTCTTCAAAACCTTGACGCTGCAATAGCCGCACTGCGCGGGATTCACCAGTTCAAGACATTGATCATCGACTCTCTCGACTGGATGGAGCCGCTTGTATGGCAGTATGTATGCACCAAAGAAGGAAAGGAAAATATTGAGGATTTTGGATACGGTAAGGGATACGTCAAGGTTGATGACGTGTGGCGGGCAATTCAAGCCAAGCTCGAAAAGCTTCGTACCTTGCGCGACATGAATATTGTTACCATCGCTCATGCCGTGCCTGTGACCATCGATCCGCCGGACTCCGATCCGTATCAGCGGTATTCCCTCAAGCTCCACAAGCGTGGTGCGGCACTCTGGATGGAATGGGCTGAAATGATCCTGTTCCTGAACTACAAGGCCCGCGTCACAAAAAGGGAAGGAGAGAAGGCCAAGGCCACCGGAAGCGGCGACCGCGTCATCTACACGGCAGAGCGTCCGGCATATCAGGCAAAAAGCCGCTGGCCTCTGGAACCGGAAATTTTCATTGGCAACGACCCGACATGGTCTGCATTCCACGAATCTTTGAACACGGCAACAGAAGGAGCTTACAACAATGGCAATGCTTGATTTCAACAACGAGGCAGAGCAGAAGAATACGAACTATGGCCCGGTTCCTGCCGGAAGCAAAGTAATGGTCAGTATCACGATAGAAACGCCGAAATACGCTGTCGAAGGAGAGCCGCTGGTATCACAGGCTAAGTCCGGTCTGCGTGGCCTGTGGTGTAAGTTTACCGTTGTTGGAGGAGCCTATGACGATGTGAGCTGGTATGAAAACCTGTGGCTTCCGGCTGTGTATCAAGTCATTCGGCTGGAAGAGAGACAGCAAAAGGCCTGCAACCGTTCCGGTGCGCTTATCCGCGCCATTATTGAAGCGCATCGCGGTATCAAGCCGAAGGACACTGACCCTCGCGCAGCATCTGCCAGATGCATCAATGATTGGGCAGACCTTTCCGGCATGGAGTTCCCCGCAAAACTCGGTATCAGCAAGGACTCTTACACCGGAAAAGACGGAAAAGAATACTGGAACAACTACGTTACTTCAATCATCACGCCGGACAAGGACGAATACCGGGCCATCAAGTCCGGGCAGGAATTCATCACGGACGGGCCTGTAACCGGAACTGGCACACAGAAAGCGCAGACGCATACCGTGCCGCCAGAAGACGACAACTACGGTCAGCCTTTCCCGGCTGGCCCGTCCGAATACGACACCGTACCTTTCTAACCCCCACCCCGGCCCGGCTCACCACCGGGCCTTTCTTTTACCATAAGGAGAACCTTTATGATCAAGCTCACTGTTGAAAGTTTGTATGGCGGCGGAGCCGTGGAGCGATTCCACGGAGAGCTCGAAAAGGCCATTGCCAACATCGTTGACCCGAACACCCCTGCCAAGAAGCCTCGCAAGGTCAAGCTTGAAATGATCATCAAGCCCAACGAACACCGGAACATGGCGGAAGTCCTCGTGACGACTTCCTGTTCCCTGCAATCCCCCCAACCGCTGGAAACCAGCATCTACATCGGCGCCGACCCGCGCACCGGAGAAATCGGCGCGTCGGAAATGGTATCCGGGGAAAACCCGGAACAGCACACCTTCCCCGGAACAATGGAAACCGGGGGGAAAATTCTTAAGCTGAACAAAGGAGTAGCCAATGCTTAAAGCCCTCTATGAAGCCATCCGCCGTGATGCCAAGCCTGAACAAATCGTTCTTGACGAACTGACCTACACCACCGGGAAAGTTTACCCCGTTCTTGAGGAACAACCTTCCTGCCTCAACGTGACCACGCTCACGGCGCTGGTCGATTACCTCAAGGCCAATGTGGACGGACTCAACCTCGGCACGCTCCTGTGCCATGTCGAAAGCCCCGAATCCGTCGCCATTCTGTCGAACCTCTCCGGCAACGGATTCAACCAGCGCAAGGCGTTCGTCCGGGCAAAACTGGAACAGCTTCAACTCAACCTGAACTGCTTTATGGGCGGCGAGGCGTTCAACATCTTGTTGCAATCCTGCTTTGTCGAACCGGAAGACCCGATGAAGGCTACTGATCGTGGACTGGTCATCAAGTATGCCTCGAACGTGACCACCACCGTTGAAGCCAACACCGAAGACGATGGGGTGACACAGGCCGTTACCGTCAAAAAGGGCATTGCCGGAAAGGGGGTCGATGTTCTTCCCAATCCCGTGCGGCTCCGGCCCTATCGTACCTTCACCGAAGTCGAACAGCCTGAAAGCTCTTTCGTGTTCCGTTGCAAAGACAATGACGGCGTGAAGTTTGCCCTTGTTGAGGCTGACGGCGGCGCATGGAAGGGCGAGGCCATGAAGAACATCAAGGCGTTCATGGAGGAGAACGTCCCCGGCTTGAACGTCATCGCGTAGCATCCACGCCTGAGTATGAAAAAGGCCCCGAGTCCTTTATGGTTCGGGGCCTTGAGCAGAAGAACGTGGCATAGTGCCTCGCTCTCCCCTAAACGTAGCAATTTAGGATAGAGCTTTCATTAGCTCTTGTCAAAATTGCAGAAGCACCCCGCCCCGCCCTCCCCCGGCGGGGCTTTTCATACCCCAAACCGTGGGCCGCGCATACGAATCACGCGGGATGATATGCCAAGAATCACGAAAAATAGCGTAAACTGGCAGAAACATGCGCCAACAAAGAATTGTGCGAATTGCAAGCATATCGAGCGCATTGAGAAAAAGAACTACTACGGTACATCGTACCTTGCAGGTTCCCGCTGTACGCTCAATGGCTGGAAGACTGGTACTTTGGCAATCTGCGATAAATGGGCGGAAAAGGCGGAATGACGAAATGGGAAAGGCGGCTCACGTGGGTGTGGGTCGCCTTCTTCGTGTGGGTGGTCTGGATTGTGTGCGTGGAGTAACCATTGAAAAAAACGATTGTTGGTGATGCGATTATTTACTGTGCCGATTGTCGGTCTATTCTTCCCACGCTGGATACTGTAGATGCAGTAGTTACAGATCCTCCATATGGAATCGCATATCAAAGTGGATATGCGACAAAAAAGCTTTGGGCTGCAGGGAAGAAGATCGCAGGAGACGAGACAACGGCGGTTAGGGATGAGGCCTTACAGCTTTGTCATAATCTTTGCTCTCCCATGCTGGTTTTTGGTTCTCATAAAGCCATACCACCAGAGGGGACCAGACATATTTTGATCTGGGACAAGGGTCCAGCTCTCGGAATGGGAGCGCTGGACCTTCCGTGGAAACCTTCTATTGAAGAGATCTATGTCCTTGGGAAGGGCTTCGTAGGAAAACGTGATGAAGGTTCCGTTATCTACTGTCCCCCGGTGCAGAGTATGGCGAAAAATGGTCGGAAGCATCCGAATGAAAAACCAGTTCCGTTGCTACGGCGGCTCATAAAGAAGTGCCCCGAAGGGACTATCCTTGATCCTTTCATGGGAAGCGGTGCCGTAGGTGAAGCTGCTCTTTTAGAAGGCAGGCGTTTCGTAGGCATCGAAATTGAGCCGAAATTCTTTGAAATTGCTAAAAATCGCCTTGAATATGCTGAACACTCGATAAGCTTGCTGCATGTGCGCGGCTGCATGAACAACGCGCGGGGTGAAATATGCTGACGGATAAGGAAAAGAGGTGGCTGGAGGGGCGGAAGCACAGAAAGGCACCATGCGGAGATGAAACGCATCATTGCGTAGGATGCATGGTAAAGTGTGGGTGCTCTCTCACTCCGGATTGGATAGACGCCGCCGAGTTCGAGGCGAGGGTATCACGATATATCGCTGAGAACGCATCAGAACTAGATTTTAGTTCTAATAACTGGCAGTTCTTTGATGGTTTCAAAGCCAAAAGCCTAGCGTGGTACATCCTGCGGGAAGCGCGCATTGCCGTTGAGGAGAAGATGGACCAATGAACGAAACCACTCTTGATGAAATCATGAAGTGCTCGAAAGAGGCGATTGCGCGGGCGTATATGTGCCGGGCATATGTGACAGTTCCCATCGGGGAATGTCCCGCCCCGTATTGTCGGGTGAGAGGATGCAAAACATGCGGGTGGGTAACGCCTCAAGCTTGGGAAGAAGTGCTGAACAGTGAGCGGGAGAAAAGAGGATGCCTGAACCCCAGATCGTAATCGTGGTCAACTCCCTCACAGAGGCCCACAAGCTCGAACGGGAACTTGTGCGGGATAGGCAGAATGCATGTGGCTATAGGCCGCGTCAAAAGGATGAGTGCAGGTTTTGCAAGCACGTGGGGCGCTACTCCAGCTACACATACCAAACAACCTACTTTTGCGACTTGCACAATTTTTGTGTTGCTGCACGCGGGATATGCAACGACTTTGAAACAAATATACCGGGGGAACGAACCAATGACAGCGCAGGAGTGGCTTGACGAACTGGAGCGGCTTAGGAAGGCGGCAACACCGGGGCCGTGGGATGTAAGTCAAAAGAACTCAAAGGTATATGACAATTACGGTGATTCTGTTTGCGATACGCAGCAAACCCACAACTCACAGAACAATCTTGCCTACATCGTCGCCGCGTGCAACGCCGTGCCGAAGCTGATCGAGATGGTGCAAGCCATGTCTTCCGTCATAGCCGGGATGTCGGGCATGAAATCAACCCCCGATGAAATTTTGCAGGACTTCTTTGAAGCCACGGAGCCGGAAGAATGACTATCACCCCCGAAGAACTCGCCAGCATCCGGTCCGCCGCCATTGGCGACATGCTCGGAGATCCCGGGGAGCTCGACAAAATGGGGCCTGCGGCTACGGTTTTCAGGCTGTGCCGGGAACTGGAACATGCCCAGAATGAAAAAACAGAACTGCAAGAAGTTGTCGTCCGTATTTACAAGGCACTAAAGGGAGAAAAATGATATGAACCCAACAAAAACGGAGCGCGACCAATGGCGCGAAAGACTGTCATCCCCATACACTTGTTTCAATGCGGCCCATGTGGACTTCACCATTCGGTTACTTGATGCACTGGATGCTGAGGAGCGGAAGGCGCATTTGCTGGAACAGTCCAATCTTTGGATAGCCGCTGTAGCATTTGACGGAACGGCTAGTGATTACGGAAGCCCATATGGACTTGTAGAAGCCGCCCGCAAAGCCGTGGAGGAAGGGAGATGAACGAGGACGCCTTGTTCACAGCAAAACTCATCAGAACTGCGATGGTACATCTCGGCGTTTCTCAGTCTGAACTGGCAAAGTATCTGAAAAGTCGGGGAACCGCTTCTGATCTGCTGACAGGAAAGAGATGCCCGTCCAAGAGAGAAATCGCAATACTACGTGAACTTCTGGGAATCAGCGCAGATATTTTAATTCCACGTGTAAAGTTGGATGCCCCGTAAAAACTCCGCTTTTCGATACACTCAAGGAAGCCATAGACGCTTGGAACGCCAAAGCCAAGCACGAACCGAAGTAGCCCCGAAAGGGGCTTTCCTTTTAAAGAGGAGAAACGACATGCGAAGACCCATCAACCCCGTAATCCCGTACCCGCACGAGGCCATCCAGCACACCCGCTGTGTTCTGGCCCTGTCCATGATCACCGTGGCGCTATCCCTCCTCAAGCCGGAAATGCTGGCGCAGCTTGGCGACCTTGGCAGACAAGTCGAGAAGGTCAACCGCTGGATCGACCGATGCGCGGACGACACGCAGAAGCGCAGACTCTCCGCTGGCGCCAAACGGGATCTGGATGCCCGGTTCCATATCCTTGCAGGGCACGTTGGGGACATTCAGGCCGCTGCCGCCGATGCTTCCCGCTGGACGCAATGGGGCGCCGGGATGTGGGCCGGGCTGACTTTCCTCGAAGACTGCCGGAACACCTGTCCCGTCTACTTCCGGGGCCTTCACTGGCACAACCTGCTCAAGACGCTGACCACGCTGTGCAATGCGCTCGAAAAGGTCGACCCGCGAATCGCTGAGATCGGGACGCAGGTGTACGAGCGGGCTGCGTAGGGAGGACAAGATGGAAACACTCACCGCCGACGAGATGAGCGAACGGCTCGGCATCAGTCGGGAAACATTCCGTAGAATTTGGAAAATATACCCCCATATCCCTGTAGGACGCGGAAAAACGCTCCGCTCCGTCCGCTTCCTTTGGGATAGCGATACACTCAAAGAGGTTTCTCATGTCCATCAGGAAATACAAGACGAAGAATGGTATGCGATACGCGGCGGAAGTGTTCGAAGGAGGGCAAAGAATCGCGTACCGGGGCGGATTCTTGAGCAAGATGAAGGCGCTCGAATGGGAATCAATCGTCAAGAAATCCGCAACTATGCCCAAACGCTTGGCCTTGTATGAGGTTTCGGCTCTCTATCTTCAAAAACGCGAAGGAAGATGCAAGAAGAACACACTCATCTATAAGAAAAGCGTTCTTCGAAAGCTAAACAAGTTCATCGGACCTAAAACTGAATTCTCAACTATCACAAAAAACGATCTGGAAGCCTTTCTTGAAGCAGCCAAGGAAGCCGTGAGCGCAAAATCCGCGAACAAGTACCGTATCGAGTTATCAGCGCTTTACTCATGGGCCGCACGAGAGGGGTACGTTCCGGTCAATATTGCGCGCCAGACTGAGCCTTTCGCCACAGTGCAGGCCGTGAAATATATTCCACCGAAAGGTGACGTTGCCAAGCTCATGTCCTGCGCTACAGGGTTCGAGCGGGATTTCCTGCTCTGCCTTCTCCATACGGCGGGGCGCATTTCCGAAATCCGCGAAATGGCGTGGGAAGATGTCGATCTGGAAAACAGGACCGTCCGGCTGTGGACAAGCAAACGCCGGGGCGGGAACCGGGAATCACGCACGATTGCCATGAGCCCTACATTATATAGCGTGCTGTTCCGTCTCTATGCCTTACGCGAAAATGAGCGGTTCGTTTTTGAAGCCCCCGGAACGGGTCTTCCCTATCCGCGCACCACGCCGCGCATCAAGTACCTTATGAAACGCCTTTGCGAGAAGGCGGGCATACCGTTCTTTGCGGCCCACAGCCTGCGCCACTTCATGGCTACCCATCTTAAAGACCCGCGCCGGGCGCAAAAGGTGCTTGGACACATGAACATCCGCACCACAGAAATCTATCTGCATGACCTTGGCGTCGACAGGGAGGCCGCAGGCATTTTTGAGGACATCACGCATGGAATCACGCATGAAGGCGATTGAGGCACGAAAAAAGGGCTTGTTGGATTTCAACAAGCCCTTGAAATTTATGGCGGAGAGGGGGAGATTCGAACTCCCGGTACCTTTTGAGTACACACGATTTCCAATCGTGCTCCTTCGACCAGCTCGGACACCTCTCCGCGTCGTGCAGCGATGTAACTAGCGAAATTCAGGATGGCTGGCAAGCCTTTTTTTGGAAAAATCGACATTTTTTCCACACCACGAACGACGCTGGCAAATAACACGCGATAAATAAAGGTGATTTTATTATCATGGTACTCTAAAAAAATGCGGTTCCCCTTTTTCGGAATGCCGAGTATTCGAATTCGCCGGGAATTTCCTTGACAGTTCATCTTTTCATGGGGCAAGAGTCGAACCAAATTCTAAGGAGCGTCTTCATGTCTGTACAAAGCATCATTCAGCTTCTTGGCGGCGTTGGGCTTTTCCTCTTCGCCATCAAGCTGATCAGTGAGGCCCTACAGCTGATAGCCGGGGACCGATTGCGACAGCTTATCGGAACACTGACCAAAACGCCGATCATGGGCGTACTGGTGGGTGCCTGCGTCACCGTTCTCATCCAAAGCAGCAGCGCCACCACGGTCATGACGGTCAGCTTCGTCGACGCGGGGCTCATGACCCTGACGCAAGCCATCGGCGTCATCATGGGCGCCAACATCGGGACCACGATCACGGGCCAGATCCTCGCCATCAAAGTCCAAGACTACGCCTACCTCTTCATTATTATAGGCGTGCTTCTCTCCTTCTTCGGACGCTCCAAGGTACAGAAGTACGCCGGCAACGGCCTATTGGGTTTTGGTCTGCTTTTCGTGGGAATGCAGACCATGGAATCCTCCATGAGTTTCCTCCGGAATGAAAAGGAATTATTCCTCATGTTCAGCCACAACCCGCTCATGGGGGTTCTGGCCGGAACGCTGCTCACCCTCCTTGTCCAATCCAGCGCCGCTACGGTCGGCCTGACCATCGCCCTCGGCGTACAGGGCCTCTTGCCCCTCCACGCGGCCATCCCCATCATCTTGGGTGACAATATCGGAACAACCATCACCGCGGTCCTCGCTTCCATCGGCACGGATCGGACCGCCAAACAGGCCTGCGCCGCCCATGTGCTCTTCAACGTCATCGGCGTATGCATTTTCCTCACCATCCTTCCGCTTTACCAAGAGCTGATCGCCATGACGGCTACAGGCATCGCCCACCAGATCGCCAACGCCCATACGTTGTTCAACGTCTTCAACACCATCATCTTCCTGCCCTTCGTCAAGCCGTTCGCGGCGCTCATCCGCAGGCTCCTGCCCGACAAGGCCCATAAGGTCGTCGAAGGGGCCCAGTATCTTGATCCCAAGCTCATCGAAGCCACCCCCGGCATCGCTGTGGAAGCGGTCAAAAACGAATGTGCCTACATGGGCTTTTTGGTCATCCACCTTCTTGATTCGGTTCAGGAAGTATTCTTCAACGACAAGAAAGACCTCATCCCCAAGATCGAAGAGACCGAAGCCAAAATCGACCAACTGCACAAGGCCGTCAAAGCCTATGCCGAAGACATCATGCAGGCCGGGATCTCCGATGACGCGGCCCGCGTGCTGACGCTGTATGTCGCCAGCTCCGGGAACATCGAGCGCATCGGCGACTACGGCAAGAAGCTCCTTGAGTACTACGCGTACCGCCAGAACAGGCCGAAGGATTTCTCCCAGCAGGCCATGACGGAACTCTCCGGCATGTACGCCGAAGCCCATCACGCCATTGTGACCGCGCTGGACGGCTTCATCAACGACGACCCCGACAAGGCGCGCGAAGTCGCCCCCATCGCCGGGAAGCTGCGCGGCCTCGAAGTCGAACTCCGCAACCGCCACATCCAGCGGCTGGACAAGCAGGAATGCGACTCCGAAACGGGCCTTGTCTATGTGGATATTCTCGGGATCATCGAGCACATCGGCTATCATTCGAACAACGTCGCCAAGGCCACCATTTCCTCCTGCACGGCGGAGCACAAGGCGAGGGCGTAACAGATACCGAGAAAGAGGCTTTTTCCAAAAAGCCCCTCCCCGCAAAAACTGCGACAGGGAGGCCGCGCGGCAAGAGTTCCGCCGCAAAAAGGCTCTGCATGAACACACATGCGGAGCCTTTTTCCTTTTTCCACAACATACTGTGATCATGAAAGGGCGTTTCCGTACTGTCGCTTGCCTTTACTGGAGATTTTTTCTTGGCTTGTTCAGTTCGTTCAATTCATCAGTCACCCTCTTGAAAAACTCCAGAGGAGAAAGGCCAAGGGCTTCACAGATGGAATAGATCGCGGTGATGGTGGGATTCCTTTTTCCTTTTATGATTCCACGGACATAGCAATCCTGCAAATCCGAAAAGGCCGCGAGGGCCGTTTTGGTCATCTTTCGTTCTTTTCGGATTTTTTTCGATTGTAATGCCAGTGGATTCCAATAAATGAGGATAGGGTTTCATTCCATCAAGGTACACAATGTATTGACAGAAATTCGATACGATAGCACCGAAATAAACAAAATAAGATACGATCGTACCGCTTTTATGCTTTCACGTGTGAGGGGGGAGCGTGTCATGGCTGACATGGTGCAAGACAATCTCTGTTGCAGCCGCAGCGTGGTTGATTGGGCCAAAGTGACACGTTCGCTCCTAGGTGCGGTGTCCTTTCCGGTGATAGGCCTGCTTGTCCCGTACGGCATGTCGAAGCAAGGCATACATGACATTTTTCCCTATTTTTTTCATCGCAATAGGCATTGTGAACCTGCTTCTCTTCAGGGTGAACGCCAACGGTACGTCATCGACGCAGAAAACGGTATGCTGGAGTTTCCGGGCGGCGGCATCAAAGTCCAAAACTGGACGTCGCACTTCAACCCCTTTATCTGTTTCAGGAATTCATGAGGCATAAAATAGCTCTCGCCGAGATACGCGAAATCCACCCGCCTCTAAACATGAGGCAAACGGTCTACGGCAATGGCCGTTCGCGTGCGAGCGTACCAAGCAGGATCGAACTCAACGGCGATTTTGGCGCCGTTTCGCTTTCATTCCGATCAAAGGAAAAACGGGATGAACTGTACCTTGCCCTCGTGCGGGTACACCACATAGGGAGGCTCATCCCAACGGGATGAGCCGTATCCGTCACCCCAAAAAGCAAGGTGGTTTCCTCCCATAGCCGAATATACGCCCTTGAGGGTAGGAAGCCACTATTCCTGCATCAATCATGCACTATCACAGGCCTTTTCCCCCGTTCCCCTCCTGTCGGCAGGGATTCAATGATGAAAGCCTTTGAAGCGGGAGAGAAGGGGGGTTGGGGGAGGGAGAAACTTTCTTCAGAAAGCTTCTCCCTCCCCAATCTTCCGTGTGCCTCCCCTACTCCAGCGGAACATTGGGATGCATCGTCCAAATGCCGCAGGGGCAGACGCCGGAGCAGATGCCGCATCCGATGCACCGATCGGGATCGGAAACATACCGATACGCGCCGCCCGCCAGTGTTTCCCGGCTGATGGCCCCCTCCGGGCAGGATTTCAAGCACATTCTGCAATCCCGGCAGGTCCCGCAACTGACACAACGGTCAAAATCCCGGTTCGCGGCAGGCAGCTCACCATGAGGGCAACGGGTGAAATACGCTGTGCTCAGTTGCCCTGAGGGTACCGGTTTCTTCTCGACGGGCGCATAGGCCACACCGCGAAGCGAGGCGTCAACGGCCTCAGCCGCCTTGATTCCCGTTCCGATGGCGTCCGCCAGCAACCCGGGCTTGATCACGTCGCCCGCCGCAAACACGTTTTCAAGAAGGCTCATGTCCGCCCCGGGAATGACCCAATCGCGGAATTTCCGCACGCCTTCAGGCAGGTAGCCCAAATCCGGGGATTCGCCGATGGTGATGATGACCATGTCGCCGGAAATGAACGTCCCGTCCGCCGTGATGAGTCCGCCATCGATTATTTCCTTGGTCATCACCGGCCAGAGCAGCTTGCCGCCCAGCGCTTCGATGTGCGCGATTTCATGGGCAAAGGCCGCCGGTTTCTGCACGTCGATGCAGGTCACGCTTTCCGCGCCCATCGCATAGGCCCCGGCTGCGGCATCCATGCCCGCGTTGCCACAGCCGATGACGATGACATTCCGGCCGACACGAGGGTTCTCGCCCTTGTTGATGGCCTTAAGGAAGTCGATGCCCGCCACAATCCTCTCATGCCCGGGCCACGGGAACACGCGGGGGATATGCCCTCCGGTGGCGACGATCACCGCATCGCTTTCCCGCCGGAGCCGCTGGAACCCGTCCGCGTCAACCCGGCTGCCGGTCACGAAACGGACGCCCATGTCCTCAATGCGCTTCAGTTCCTTTTCCAAAATCTCATGCGGAAGGCGGGCGCGGGGAATGACCTGCTCCAGCTTGCCGCCCATGCGGTCGTCAGCTTCGTAGACGGTGACCTCATGCCCTTTCCGGGCAAGCCGCCATGCGGCGCTCAAGCCTGCGACCCCGCCGCCGATCACGGCCACTTTTTTGCCGGTAGGCCCGGTGGGACGGGGCAGGGACACATCAATGGAACAGCGCCCGAGCGCTCCGATTTGGACGGCTTCGTCGATGCCGCCGCGCGTGCACCCTTCCATGCACGGGTTGGGACACACGCCGCCGCACACTGAGCCGGGGAACGGCGTATAGTCGAGCACCAGCTTGTAGGCTTCCTCCACCTTGCCCGCGCGCAGCAGGTTGTACCGTAGCTGTGTAGGAATGGAAGCCGGGCAACGGAACTCACAGGGCGCGGCACAGGCGGCGTTGTCCCACGAGGGGACGCGCTGGCGGTACAGGCCGCGCGCTACGGTGGCGTTCACAACGAAATCATCACGGCATACGTCGCTGAAAATGCCGCCCTGTATCCATTCCTTGGCACGGAACGCCTTCATCGGCATGGGATCGGTCCCAGGGGAATGTCCCCCCAAGGTGAGGGGATAAATCTTCCGCCACTCGCTCCAATCGCTGAGGACGGCGTACAGTTCCGGCCTGCCCACGGCGGACAAAAATGTTTCCAGCCCGGCGTCAAGGTAGGCGATGTCATCTGACTCCAGCCCGGATACGGCAAGATCGTCCGCGACGTCCTCGGAAAACGCGCCACGCACATACACTATGCCGCCGACCATGCCCACGCAGGGACGTTCGCCAAGGACGGAAGGAAGCCCTTCGCAGTCATAACCGCAGACCACGGCCTTGCCCCCGCCCATGAACTCGAAGGAAAAACTGCCCACATTCTTGAGCACCCACAGTTCCGGGGGCGCATAAAGGGGATCGTGCTTCATGAGCGAACCGGATCGGGCCCCTGCCCGGCCGCCGATATGGATGACGCCCGCCGCCGCGCAGTGCCCGGCGGTGTCGCCCGCATCCCCGCGCACGACAATGCGGCCTCCCGCGTTCAGCCAGCCCACATCGGCGGGCGCTGGGCCGTCCACAAGGATTTCCGTATTGTCGAGGCACATGGAACCGACGCGCTGGCCGGGGTTGGTCACATGGAACCGCAGGGCCTTGCCTTCCCTGTTCCACAGCGGGCCGCCGATGTCGTGCTGGCCCGACGCTTCGATTTCAAACGATGTCTCGCCGTTGCCGACCGCTTCCTCAATGGCGAGAAGCAAGTCCTGGGTCGACATGCGGTGTGTCCCTTGCAATGTCTTGATTGTCAACATGTCGCGCCCTCCTAGCACACGTATTGGATGCCGAGCTTGTCGGCCACGGCCCTGTCCGTCGTCACAAGGGCGTCGGAACGGCCCACCGGCAACGAACTGTTGCCGATGGGAGCCATCAGTTTGCGCAGTTCCCCGTCCAACGCCAGCATGTAGTCGACAATGTTCTGAGCGCCGCGATCGACGTCCAGCCGATGGACGAGGCGCGGGTCCTGCGTACAGATGCCGGTGGGACATCTGCCCGTGGAGCAGGCGTTGCAGCGGCCCTGCTCATTGCCCACGCATCCCAGAAGCTGAATGAGGATCTTGCCGAGGAACACGCCGTTCGCGCCGAGGCAGATCATCTTGAAGGCGTCGGCCGCCGCTGTCCCGGTCATGCCGATGCCGCCGCCCGCCCACAACGGGATCTGCCCCTGCAACCCCTGCCGCACGGCGGCGAGGTAGCAGTCACGCAGTTTGGAAACCACCGGATGCCCCGTATGATCGAGCGAAACCTCATTCGCCGCGCCGGTGCCGCCCTGAATGCCGTCGATAAAGAACCCGCCGCAGATTTTGTACGGATCGCGGAGCAGGTTGTTGTAGACCGATACGGACGTTGCCGAGGCCGCGCACTTGATGGCCACGGGAACGCGGAACCCGAAGGCCGCGTTCAGGGACAAGTGCATCTTCTGGACCGATTCTTCGATGGAATAGAGCCCTTGATGGTTCGGCGGCGAATGCAGGGTCGTCCTCGGCACGCCGCGAATGGCCTGAATGTGCGGGGCCACCTTGGCGGCGGGGAGCAGGCCGCCGTCGCCGGGCTTGGCGCCCTGCCCTATCTTGATCAGGATGCCTGCCGGGTCCGCCTTCATGCGGGGCATGGCCTTGATGATGCGGTTCCAGCCGAAATGCCCGGAAGCGATTTGCAGGATCATGTACTTAAGCCGCTCGGATTCCAACAGCTTGACGGGCATACCGCCCTCGCCCGAACTCATGCGCACGGGAAGGCCGCATTGCTCGTTGAGGTAGGCCGTAGCCAGCGCGATGGCCTCCCACGCCCGCGTGGACAGCGCGCCGATGGACATATCGCTGAAAATGACCGGATAAATCCAGTGCAGCGGGGGTGTTTTCCCCTCAAGCCTGAGTTCGCCGCTCTCGGCGCGCAACGGGAGTTCGCCGGGCAGGAGCACACGCCCGAACGGGGCCAGAATATCAAAGGTATGCCGCTCGGAATCCAGCGCCGGGTCGGTCATCTGGCTGATGCGGCCTACGACGATGTGATCAAGGGTGCGCTGCGCGTTCAGATTGGTCCGTCCGCCGCGCTTGGTGGGGCCGTTCGTCCGGGCCAGCAGCGCATACCGGCTGTCAGGGTTGCGGGCGGCACGGATGGCCTGATTGGGGCACACTTTTTCACACATGCCGCAGCCGACACACGATCCGGTAAGGCTCGCCTTCTGCCGGATGACGGGACGGGCCAGGTGCTCCCGAACCGGTTCCGGCTGGCTCGCACGGGAAACCGTCAGATCCTGCCGCATGACCGCGACTTCAAGCGCGTTCAGGGTACAGCTCGCCACACAGCTGCCGCACATGGTACAGCGCTCGGGCCGATAGTCGATGATCCACCTTAAATCGTTGACGCCAATATCCTGCGTGGTCACTGATTCCATCTTTGCACCGCCAAATCATTATTGATGAGCACAACTTCCCGCTCGTTGGGATAGATGTCCCGCGAGGCATCCCGATCGGGCAATACCGCGTTCAGCCCGCAGACTTCGGAGGAAATCGCCATGGTCGTCCCGTCGCCGCCCACAACCACAGGGCGCAGTTTTTTGGAGTCGCAGCACGTCATCATGCTTCCGTCAGGGAGCACGGCGATGATCGTGTTGGGGCCGTTGATTTCCAGATGGGCGAGGGATTCGCGGATGAGGCTCAGCACCTTGCGGTCGCCGCGCCGTTCCGCTTCCGCAAAGGGCAGCGGCGTAATGACGTGCTTGAAGTACTTGAGGGGCCACTTCAGTTCGCGCAGTACGTAATGCAGGGTGTAGAGAAAATTCTGCGAGTCCGACTCGAACCCGACGTATCCCCGGTGCAGCGACTTCTGGTACTCCGTATTCTTCGTATAGAACGTGTTTTCCCCGTTGGCGCACAGGGTATAGCCCTGAAGGAAGAACGGATGCGCCGCATACCGGACGATGTCGTAGTTCGTATTCTGGCGGCACTGGGTCACGATGCTCTTCGCCCGCAGGGGGCCTTCCTCGTCCCACAGACGGAAATAGGCGGCGATGTCACGGGGATCGCCGATTTCCTTCAAGGTCAGCACGTCGGGCCAGAAGGAATAGACGAACCCCTGCCCGTCCTTTTCCAGCATCCGGCGCAGGGCAAGCCGCGTATCGAGCAGGAGTTCCTCACGCTCGGCCTGCGTGCGTCCCCTGTAGGCTTCGGGATACTCGTAGTTACGGAACACATAACAGGGCATGGCCTTGATATCGAGGCCGGGCCGCCGATCCACGTCCGGAAGCCACTCCAACACCTGCTCAAACCCCTGCTCCGCCATATACGCATCGACCATCCGGACGCCGCGCGGCGTACAGGCCAGCGACAGCAGCGGCTTGTCCTTATGGCCCTCGAACACGCCGTACAAATCCTGCATCACCATGGCATAACCCGAGTTGTCATGCCCTTCCTGTTGGGGAAGCATCAAATACAACGCTTTCGCCGGTTCGACCGGCACCTTGCTTTTGATCGCTCCGATTCTGCACATAGCTTCCTCCATCCTCATACGGATTGCCCGCCACGCGCGGCGGGACTTCGTGACGGCGCGCCATCCCGCGCTTTCCGTGCGTGCGGCGATCGCCCGCATCAGCACGCAAAGGGGGGAAGAACTTTGGCGGGCCGTTTTCGGCCCGGCGGCACGCGTTTTATACAAAATTGTTATTTAAAATATCAAAAGAAAAACACATACCCTGTTTGACGATTCAATGAGCAAATAACATACTTATTTTTAGGTATCAATTCGTTCATTTGATTTTTATTCTATTTTTACAAAATTGTAATATCCATTCTTTCATCGAAGCGTCTCCCCCATTCCTCTTTCCTCACGCTTCCCCATGCAACGAGGCGGCAACGCGCTCGCACGGCCTCCCTTCTTGAGGGCCTCCGCCACACGGCGCGGAACCGTCCCATTCGCTCGATCAGCAGGCTAAATGGCCTTGCATGGCCTGACGCTTTGCCGTATGAGACGGGAACATCTTTTCGGGTTGATAAAGGATAGAACACCATGTCCCTGCAGCGTTTTTTCACACGTTCCACTTTTGGGCGCTTCGCCCTGTTCATGATGGCCGGGCTGCTGTGTGCAAGCCTTTCCGCGCGGCCCCTGCTTGCAGCTCCCGACAAGGACGCCGCCGCGTCCGACCAGAAAACGTCCGCCAAAGAAGAGAAGGCCAAAACGGACAAAACGGCTGACGCGTCCTCCGAAAAGGCCGCCGATAGAGACGCCCTGACGGACAAGGAAAAAGCCAAACTCGAAGCTGAAGAGAAGGCCAAACAGGAAGCCGAGGAAAAGGCCCGCCTGGAGGCCGAAGCCAAAGCCAAGGCCGAAGCGGACGCCAAGGCCAAGCAGGAGGCCGAGGAAAGGGCTCGGCAGGACGCCGAAGCCGCGACGGCCAAACTTCAGGCGGAAGCCGAAGCAGCCCAACAGAAAAGCGAGTCCACCGCCTCCGACGACGCCGTGTGGGAAGAGGCGTTCAAGCAGAATCAGGATGAGCTGAACGCGATGGAAATCGAGATCGACGGCTTGGCCGGGGGCCTCAAGGCGATCATCAATCCGCTCCGCAAGAGCCTTCCCGGCATGGAGGAAGCCGCCCAGCGCCTGTTCTCTCTGGCCGGGACGCACAAGCTTGATCCCATCATGCTGGAATCCATCGATCAGCGCGGCGTATTGCAGGCTTCGGGCCTGCGCCAGCAGATGCAGCCCGTCCTGACCGCGCAAAACGTGGTCAAGGACAAAATCGCCGCGCTGGAACAGATGAAGAGAAGCCTCCCTCCCCTTCCGGAGAAAGGCAGCAAGGAAAAGCTGAATCCCGATCAGCAGCAGACGTGGAAAAACATCAGCCGCATCGAGAACAAACTCATCAAGATGGATCAGCGGCTGACGCTTGAGCTTTCCTCCGCCACGGACCTGCTCGGCAAAATCGAGAGTATGCACACAGGCGTGACCGGCTACCTGCCGGACCTGTGGCAGACCTATTATTTTTCAGTCCCGAGCCGCTTCTTCGACCCTGTCGCCTGGGAAGGGATCACCGAGCGGTGGGAAAAGACGCTCCAGAACATGAACCTGCGCATGAGCATCGAATTCCCGCGCAACCCTTCCGCATGGAAGGGCGTGGGGCTGCGGTTCCTCAACGTGCTGCTTCTGGGCTGCGTCGTCATCTTCTTCGTCAACCGCCGCATGGTCCGAGCCGAAAAGAAGGGCACCATGCCCACGGCCGCCCGATCCGGCATCCTGCGCAGCCTCCTGTGGCAATTCACCGGCCTTGCGCTGGTCGGGGCATCCTTCGGGAGCCAGGGCGAGCTCTTCCGGGGGCTGCTCGTGCTCGGCAGCATCCTTGTCATCGGCGGCGAGATGACCCTCGCATGGGGTATGCGCTGCTTCATCCTCGACAAGAAGATGGGCCTCACCCCGCTCTGGCCCATGTATCTGGCCTCAAGCCTCGGCATCCTGATCAGCTACCCCAACCTGCCCGGCGGCATCCTCTCCCTGAGCTGGATCGCGGTGGGCCTGGTTTCGCTGTACATCCTCAAAGAACTGCACGCGCGCGAGCTTCCCGGCATCGAAAACAACCTGCTGCACGTCCACAGGCTGACCGTCTGGCTCAGCATGGCCGTCGCCGCCATCGGCTGGCCGCGTATGGCGATCCTCGTGCTCATCCTCGTCGACTGCCTCGCCATCAACACGCAGTTCATCATCGGCCTGCTCCAGATCCTCAACCGTTCCTCGGACGTGCAGGACAGTGAGCAGCACGCCCAGCGCAGCGTGCTCGCGGGACTCGTCGCGGCCTTCATCGCGCCCATCGTGCTGCTGCTCATCCTGTGCGGCATGGTGCTCTGGGTCATCGCCATGCCCGGCGGCGCGCTGCTCCTGTGGCACTACCTCGGTACCGGCGTGCAGGTCGGGTCCGCTTCGTTCAACATGGTGCACCTGATTCTTATCGTCAGCGTGTTCTACATTACGAGGGCGGCCATCACGGCCTCCCGCTCGTTCCTGAACCGCGTGGCCTCCCAGTCCTACAAGATCGACAAGACCCTGATCCCGCCCATGCAGACGGGCATCACCTACGGGCTGTGGACGCTCTTCGCCCTCTTCACCCTGAAAGCCCTCGGGTTCGGGCTGGAAAACCTCGCGGTCATCGCCGGCGGCCTCTCCGTCGGTATCGGCTTCGGTATGCAGACCATCGTCAACAACTTCCTGTCGGGCCTCATCCTGATTTTCAGCCGGACCCTGCACGAAGGCGACGTCATCGACGTGGGCAACCTGCAGGGCGTCGTCCGCAAGATCAGCGTCCGCGCGACCACGGTAGAAACGTTCGACAACGCCATCATCTTTGTCCCGAACTCGGAATTCGTCTCCAACCGCCTGATCAACTGGACGCGCAACGGGCGCATCGTGCGCCGTGAAGTGGCCATCGGCGTGGCTTACGGGACCGATCCCAAGCTCGTGGAACGGCTGCTGGTTGAAGTGGCGCAGTCCGTCCCGCAGATTGTACGGCGGCCTCAGCCCTTCGTCCTGTTCATGGATTTTGCGGACAGCACGCTGAACTTCGTACTCCGTTACTGGTCGGACATCGGGACCGCCACGGACGCCGCCTCGGCCATCCGCCACCGGATCGTGGAGGTCTTCGCCGAGCATCAGGTGGAAATCGCCTTCCCGCAGCTTGACGTCCACGTCATCCCTCAGACGCCGTCCCTGACACGAGCTGAAGGGTAAGAAGGCTTGACTCGCCGCATTTGAAAGCATCAAACAAAACAGGCTCTCCCGACGGCATCGGGGGAGCCTGTTTTGCATAACAATGCTTATCTGAACCTGATTCAACGAAAAACAAAAAGACGTTTTTTACTTTAACGTCAATCTGTTCCGCGTTACCCTTCCTCCATTTCCCCCAGCGCGCCTTCTTCCTCAGTCAGAGCCGCCCAGCTCAGGGCAGCGGCGGCGTTCACCAGTTCTCCCGGATCCATGCCTATGGCGTCGGCAAGCAAAAGGATCGTTGTGAAACGCGGTTCGTTTCTGTCGTGCTCAAGGTTATTCAGATAGCGGGTGCTGCGCCCCAGTTTTTGGGCAAGACTGTATTGCGTAAGGCCGCGCTTTCTATACTCTTGAACAAGAGCCACACCGAACTTGGAAGGAGGTCTTTTTCTCATTCCTTGTTCATACTCAACACCTGATTTATAAATAGCCGTTGATTTTATCAGGTGATATCAGGTGATATATTGAACATCTATTTTCAAATTGATACACAACAAACATGGCAACATCGGAACGGAGCGCTCCTGTGCCAATCGCTAGGGCCTTTTAGACCGTAAAATGTAAGGGGTAAACCGGAAAGGGACATTTCAAACGGCGAACAAAGGATGCCCCGCATTCCCAACTGCTTCATTTCTTCTCTGCAGTTCCGCATATCTTCTTGTGGTGCCCGGCCCTCTTCGGCTCAAAGTCTTTGTCATCCGGGATCGCCATCCTTCCGGCATGAGTGCGTCAACGTCGCGGACCAGTTCCCAGCATCCATACGCAGAGCCCGCGCAAGCAGGAGCCCGGTCGACAGTTGCTGCTCACGCGCGTTGTGCTCCAACATGCTGATATACCGGGCGCTACGCTTTGTGAGTTTGGCGAGGCGGTATTGCATAATGTCGCGATCTTTTCTGGCTTTTACCAATACATCACCGAACGGGCAAAGGGGGTTTTCTTCCATAGAGGGGGCATACAAGAATGACCTGATCAGAAAAAAACTGAATAACTGATCATCTATATTTTCTATGATAACCCGATCACTCAAGCGAGGATGTTGTCATGTTTCCAGCCCTACAACGCTTTTTTGAGGCGGTAGAATGCAGAACGCAGGCCGAATTGGCGGAGTTCTTGGGGATAAAACAGTCGTCAATCTCGGATGCGAAGAAAAAAAACGATTCCTCCAGATTGGCTTCTCACTGCGCTGCGGAAAAAAGGAATCAGACCGGATGGGATACTCACCGGGCAAGGCGCCCGTATGCTGCAATCCTGCGATGGGATGGGAATGGTTGTCCCCCTGCATGTACCCATTTTGGAAATAAGGCCACCGGAGGAATGCACGATGGAAGAACTTATGGTGGAAATTTTTCGGCGTGCATCAAAAACTATCAACAAAAACAAACTGCATTAGCTCCTTTATTGGTAAACAGAAAAAGGCCGGAACTCATTTCTTGGCAATGAGTCCCGGCCTTGCCTCGTTCCTGTGGAACAACTTCCACTAGAAAGGATTAAAACGCGTAGTTCAAGTTCAGGCCGACCTTGTACGCGGTCTTGTCGACGCCGCTGAGCTTGCTCCCCCAAACATCCTTATCCAGATCGAGGCGGACAAAGCCCATTTCAGCCGCCAGCGTCAGGTTCTCGTAGATCTTGTACTGGGAATCGAAGTTGACTTCCCACGCATGGTCTTTCGTCGTCAGGTAGACGTTGCCGCTCTCGACGCCGCCGACCGGGCCGGAAGTGACCATCCGGGTATTGTTCGTACCCGTATAGAAGCCCACCGCCAACGTATGGGTGAGATTTTCAAAGAACGAGATGTCGGCAAGGCGGGCGACCACGCCCCACGTGCCCGTGGGCGTATTGCTAAGCACAGCGCCGTCCGAAATCCCATAAGCGCCGTCCCAGCCAAGGGTCGTGGCACCCCAGCCGGGGGACAGCGTGGGCAGGCGTTCCGAGCCGTCCATCGTATCGGAATTGTCGCCGGAGCCGTACCAGGCGATGAGGCCGGGGGTCACGTAGTCGAGCTTGTACTCGGCAATACCGGAAAGCAGCCAGCCCTGCCGGGTCAGATCCTGCCCGTTGGCCGCCTTGCCCCAGTCGGCCTTGCCGTAAGCGAAATCAAAGGCGAGGCGCAGCGGATCAAACGTCGTCAGCTCTCCGCCGATGCCAAGCCACCATGCCGGGTTGTTCGAATCCTTGGCCACGACGGAAACGCCGTCCTGCCCATAGGGAAGCAGGCCGACGATCAGGGATTCGCCGTTCTCGCCCACTTCATTCAGGCTGTTCTTGCCGAGATTGCCGTACATGCCCCACGGGTTGAGCTGCCAGCCTTCCCCGGTCAACGGGACGCTCAGGCCCACAAAGTCCATCGCGTTGCCCACGCCGCGGTCAATCGTGGTGTTGTCGTTTTCCGCACGCATCCAGAACAGGGACATCCCGGCCATATCATTGAACTGATAGGACAGGGTGATGCCCGCGCCGTCCGAGTCGTCGCTCCCCATGATGGGATCGCCCGCCACGAAGTTCGGCAGGCTGAACGGCTGCAAGCCCATGCGGACGCGCAGATCCGTCTGGGGCACAACCCAATCCACGTACGAGTACCGGACTTCGACGACCTTGCCGTCCGTTCCGAGCGCGCCGCCTTCACTGCTGTTGCCCCAATTGGTGTCCCCGACTTCAAAGAACACCGTACCCTTCAGGGATTCGGACGCGATGATGTCCACCTGCGTGCGCAAGCGCTGGCGGGCATGGAACAGATCGTCGGCCTTTTCCTTGGCGAAGCCGATATTGTTCCATTCGGTGTTGAAATCCCATTCTCCCGAAACCTTGATGTCGGCGGCCTGCGCACCCTTGTGCGCCGCGCCGAAAACAAGCCCTGCTGCCAAAAGAAGGACGGCTACTTTTTTCATGCTGCTTCCTGAATTGAGTCTTTGAGGTTCACGGAAAGGGCCGATGGCCCGTTTATGGCTGACCGCCCCCCGGGATGAAGACGCAAGGCATGGCCTCGGCTTGCGGAACACCGTCGCCAGCTGAGCGTTCCCGAGAGCGGAAGATCCCGTCTTGGACGGCTAGAGAGCCTTTCTATAGGTATAGAGATGGGCGAGGTTGAAGAGGAGGAACAGCCCTCCCGCCACGACATGCCCGCGTTCCCGTCCGGCAAGGCCGAAGGCGAGGGACGCGCCGAGCGTCGCCAACATGCCCCGGTTCGTGAACCGGATGGCCCTGGCCCGGTCGAAGCGCCGCTTCCGGGGTGCCGCCGCCTCATCTTGGGCGGAGGCGAAATCCGCCCACTGCCCGGCAAGGGCCAACAAGTCCTCCCGGCTGATCTGATCCGGATCGTATTCCAGCAGCAGGGACCCGGTACGGCTGTTCACCGTCACGCGCAATATTCCCGGCAGTGAGGCCAGAAATCCGCGGACCTGTTCGGCGTCCTCCGCCCGTTTCAAGGAAGGATGGCGCAGGCGCACCCGCCCATCCACAAAACTCGTGATGCACGATTCGATTTCGCTCATGCCGAGACCTCCTCAAGTTGGGGTTCCGCGCCCGCTTTGAGCATCGGACGCATGGCGTTAAGGGACACGCCCACCGTCGTCAGATTGTGCAGGAGCGCCGAGGGCCCCGGCTGGAGGAAACCGGCCAGCCCGGACGCGAGGAACACGGTATTCAGGGTCATGATCAGGCCGAAGTCAGTCCGGATGCGCCGCATGGCGGCCTTACTCAGATCGACGGCGGTGACGAGGCCGTCAAGACGGCATTCCGTCAGCACCACGTCCGCCACTTCCCGAGCCAGATCCGCACCGTCGCTCAGGGTCACCCCCACGTCGGCGGCGGACAGAGCCGGAGAGTCGTTGATCCCGTCGCCGAGCATGGCCACCGTGTGGCCTTCCGCCTGAAGACTGCGGATGACCTCCGCCTTGTCCGTAGGCAATACCTGCGACCTGTACTCGCTGATTCCCAACCGCTCGGCCACAGCGGCGGCCGTGCGCTCATCGTCCCCAGTGAGCATGACGACGCGGATTCCCCGCCCGAGCAGCTTGCGAATAACCGGAGCCGCCTCGGGCCGCAACGGGTCTTCAATGGCAATGAGCCCGGCCAGTTTCCCGTCCACCGCCAGATAGAGGATCGAGCGGCCTTCGCGGGCCAGACGCTCGATGTCCTCCCGCATAGCGTCCACCGGCACGCCTTCGTCGTGGTGGATATAATGACGGCTCCCAAACAGCACGCGCTTGCCGTGCAGGCGGGAGGCAATGCCGTGCGCCACCACATATTCGACTTCGGTATGCTCTTCCTGATGGTGCAAGCCTTCCTGCTCGGCCTTCCGGACAACGGCCCGGGCGACGGGATGCGGGAAATGCTCCTCAAGACAGGCCGCGGTCCTCAGGATGTCGTCCCGCTCGTAGCCTTCGCCGGGGATCACCTCCGCAACGCGCGGACGGGATTCCGTAAGGGTCCCGGTCTTGTCGAAAACCACGGCGTCAGCCGCCGCCAGCGATTCGAGGAACCGCCCGCCCTTGACGAGGACGCCGCGCCCCACCCCTTCCTTCATGGCGGCAAGCACCGCCAGAGGGGTGGAAAGTTTCAGCGCGCACGAATAGTCGACGAGAAGGACGGAAGCGGCGCGGGCGGGATTGCGGGTGACCAGCCAGACAAGCCCGGCCAGCAGGAAGCTGAACGGCACCACCGCATCGGCAAGCCGCTCGGCCTTGCCCTGCACTCCGGCCTTGAGCGCTTCGGAATCCTCGATGAACCGGACAATCTGCCGGAGGCGCGTGCCGTCGCCCACGCCCGTGGGCCGGATGGCGATCTCGCCCTCCTCAACCACAGTCCCGGCGTATACCGACGAACCGGGAGAGCGCAGGACACCGAGCGGTTCTCCGGTCATGGAAGCCTGATTGACGGAGGCTTCGCCTTCCGCCACCACGCCGTCCACCGGAATGGCGGACCCCGTGCGGACAATGACCAGATCGTCTTCGCTCAGTTCGCTGATGGCGACATGCATCTCCCGGCCTTCGCGCCGCACCCAGACGGTATCGACGTCAAGCGCGAGGCTCTGGGCGAGAGTGTCCAGCGACTTCTTGCGCGTCCATGCTTCGAGCGCTTCACCGAAACCGAGCAGCAGAGTCAGCAGGCGTGCCGTTTTGAAGTCACGGCGCAACAGGGAAATGCCGATGGCGGCGGCATCAAGGACATCCACACTGAGGCGCCCACGGCACAACGCCGCAACCCCTTTGAGGATAAAGGGAACGGAGGCCGCCACCGCCGTGGCCACCCTGACGAGAACCGGCATGAACGGCCGGACAAAGATATAGCGGAGAAAAGGCCCCCAACTCGGCCTTCCGGCTGGCTCGGGGAGGTTTTCGCCGCACACGGCGACATCCCCGGAAGGCTGTTCCGAAGCGGCCACCGCCAGCAACAGGAACGCGGCCCGCTTGGCTTCGTCGTTGGCATACAAGAGGAGCACACTCCCCGTACGGGGATTGACGCGCACCCCTTCGATGCCCCCGACGGCGTCAAGCCTGTCCGCAAGGACTTGCGCCTTGCGGAGGCTGAAACCGTACCGGGCGCGCAGGCGGACCCGTCCCGGCACGTCATGGACAATAAAAAACAGCATGGGAGTTCCTTTTTGGAGGAAAGGCGGGAAGGACCGCCCGCCTTCCGGGAGCGGCACGAAGCCGTCCCGGAGGCGTAAGAAAGGGGAGCGTTCAGCTTCCTAAGGGGCTTCTCCCTCTTTCGAGGGAAAACGAAAGCCTACCGGAAACATCGGCTAAACGCTCGCGGGGAACACCGGAGGACTAGGCCTCTTCCTTCGCTTCCCGGCGCTGTTCCGCCGCATGGCGGGCTTCGGCCACCATGTCGTCCATGTTTTCCTTCACGGTTTCCACTTTGGCGAGCACAGCATCCTTGACGTCCATGCCACGGCTCAACAAATCAGCGGCCATCGGCTTCAGGTCAAGCTTGCCCTTGCTCACCGCCACCGCGCCGATTGCACCAAGCGCCAAGCCGCCAAGGAAAAACAGGCCGTACTTCATGTTCTCGTTCATGTCATTCTCCTTCGATGTGGAATTTCATTATCAATTAAAAGTGAAAAAAGAAGCCTACAAAGCCATGCAGATTCTATAGGCTGCCGCCGCCACACCGTACGCAAACACGGTGTTGAATATCATGCTGAACGCAACCCAACCCCAGCTGCCCGCCTCCTGACGGATGACCACGAGGGCCACGAAGCACGGGGAGTACAGCAGCACGAAGAGCATGAGGGACAACGCCGTCGCCTTGTTCCAGTTCGGGTCCTGTGCGAGGCGTTCCGCCAGCGACGTCGCTTCTTCAGGATCCTGCTCGCCAAGCGAATAGGCCGTGCCGAGCGTGGAAACAATGGCTTCCTTGGCCGCTATGCCGCCAATCAGAGCCACGTCAGTGCGCCAATCGAAGCCCACGGGCTTGGTCAGGGGTTCGATGGCCATGCCGAGACGTCCGGCCCAAGAATGCTGCAAGGATTCTTCAGCGAGGGTCGCCTGTACGGCGGCCAGCTCTTCCTCCAGCGGAGTGCGGGCTTCATCCCCTTCGGGCAAGGCGTCCACCTTCTCCTGCAAGGCGGCGATCTGCGTTTCCAGCGGCGCGGCCTGCTCAGGATCCAGCGTCGGGAAGGTCATGCTCGCCCAGATCAGGATGGACACGGCAACAAGCACGGTCCCGGCCTTTTTGAGATACATCCATGTGCGTTCCCAGCAGTGCGTGACCACGCTGCGCAGGGTGGGGACGCGGTACGGGGGCAATTCCATGACGAACGGGGTGGATTCGCCGCGGATGATGGTCGAGCGCATGAGGCGCGCCATGAGAAGCGCGGCGGCCCAACCGGCCAACGTCAGCAGGAACATGGTACGGGCGGGGTTTTCGGGGAAGAACACGCCCACCAGCAGCAGGAACACGGGGAGTTTGGCTCCGCACGCCATATAAGGAAGCGTGAGCAGGGTCGCCAGCTTTTCCTTGGGACTGCGCAAGGTCCGGGTGGCCATGACGCCGGGGATGGCACAGCCGCCCGCGATACCGCCCGCGATGATGAACGGCATGACGGAAGCCCCGTGCAGGCCGAAGGCGCGGAACACGCGGTCAAGCATGTAGGCCATACGGGCCATGTAGCCGAAGTCTTCAAGAATCGCGACCAGCGTAAACATGATGATGATAAGCGGCACGAAGCTCATGACGCCGCCGAGGCCGTCGATAACGCCGCTGACGATGAGCGACTTGAGGAAGCCGTCGGGCATCAGGGCGCTTACGGTCTCGCCAAGCCAGCCGAAGCCGTCTTCGACCCATCCCTGTGGGTATGCGCCGATCACGAAGGTCAGCTGGAACATGGCGTACAGCACGCCGAGCATGATAAGAGGGCCGAACAGCGTGTTGGTCAGCACCTTATCCAGCTTGTCGGACAGCTCAAGGCGGTCCTTGGCCGATTCGCGCCGGACGGCCCCGCTGCGCAGCACACCACGGATAAAGCCGTAACGGTAGTCGGCGATGATGGCTTCGGGCGACGTCTGCAAGGTATCCCGAAGATGGTCGGCCACGGTTTCCCGGTCGGCGCGCAGCTGCGCGGCTACATCGGGCATACGTTCCACCTGCCTCAGGATTTCGGAATCGTTTTCCAGCACCTTCAGGGCAATCCAGCGGGCGGGATAGCGATCCGTCAACAGCCCTTTCTCGGCAAGGAGCCGTTCCATCTTGGTGAGGACCGGATCGAGATCCGGGCCATAGGAAATGTTCAGCGGAGCGCTCCCCCGGCGTCCAAAGGCGATGGCTTCGCGCAGAGCGTCCTTGAGGCCTTCGCCGGAACGCGCCACGGTCGCCACAACGGGAATGCCGAGCTGTTTGCCCAGCTCCTTCGTATCCACCTGAATGCCCGCTTTCCGGGCTTCATCCATCATATTGCAGGCCAGCACGACCGGCAGGCCCATCTCCATGATCTGGACGGTGAGGAACAGGTTGCGCTCAAGCGCGGAGGTGTCCACCAGATCCACGACCGCCATCGGCTTTTCCTCGGCCTTTTCGGGCGCGAGCACGGCACGGGTGACGATTTCCTCCTGCGAGTACGCCGTCAGGGAATACGTGCCGGGAAGGTCCACCATGAGGACCTCAACGCCGTCGATGGAGACGTAGCCTTCCTTCTTGTCGACGGTGACGCCGGGATAATTCCCGACATGCTGATGGGTTCCGGTATATTCGTTGAACGCCGTGGTTTTCCCGCAGTTCGGGTTCCCCGCCAGCGCAATGCGGACCTCTTTCAACGCGATGTGCTTCGCCTCGCTGCCGTCCTGGCGGCAGTGCGGGCAATCGGCATGGGCCTGGCTCATGCGACCTCCACAGTGATGTAATCGGCTTCGCGGTTCCGCAGGGCCAGCGTGACCCCGAAAAGCCGCAGTGCAACCGGGTCACGCAGCGGGGCGCGGCCCACAATTTCCACATCCGTACCGGGGATGAGCCCCATGTCGCGGATACGCCGCCCGAGCTCGCCATCGGCATCCACGCTGATGATGCTGCCCTTCTGCCCCGCCTGCATCTGGCGCAAACCTATCCTCCGCATACAGTCCTCCAAATTGATTTTGATTTTCTTTATTAAGAAAACCTGACGACACTTTACTTCACCATCGCATACAGTTTGCTGCGTGCGTTACGGTTTTCCCATGGGGCGCTTCAACAAAGCTCCGTACACTCTGACACAAGCCCTCCCGGAACGGGTGAAAGATGCCATTATTGAAAAGTATTGTCAATATAAGTGAGAAAATCTTTCAATTACAGCATCTGTATTCGCCTATCGCGTACGATTTCCGTGTGTTAGAAACCGATGAAATGTTACTTTCCCAACCTGAACAACACGGCGTGAGCCGTTCTGGGGAAAAAAAGCTCAAAGATTGACTCATAAAACTTTATTTGACAAATACTCACTTTTGACCTACTCCCCGGCTCTGGGGGGAATCCATGCTCACAAACGCCGCGCCGAACAGCGCCCTGCCGACCGCCCGGGAACTCGTTTCCCTCACCGTGCCGCAGCTCGGCATGATGCTGTGCCATCTTGCCGTTTCCATGACGGATCTGTGGGTGGCAGGACGGCTGGATGCCTCCGTTCAGGCATCGCTCGGCATCGTTTCGCAGGTCTTCACCCTCCTCATGCTGATCACTTCCCTTGCCGGAAGCGGCTGCCTGACGACCATCAGCCAAGCCCTCGGAGCCGGGCTCGAACAGCGCGCCCGCCGGTACGCGGCGCTGATCGCAGGGCTTGCCGGTCTCACGGGCACGGCCATCGCAGCGACAAGCCTCCTTTGCCTGCCGATGACGCTCCGGCTCATGCACGTCTCCCCCGAAATGGAACCCGTGGTCAGGACGTTTATCATTGCCTACAGCTGCCAACTGCCGTTTTATTACACCCTGATCATGCTGAACTCGGTGTTCCGGGCCTACAAGCTGGTCCGCCTCCCGCTCATCGCCATAGCCGTGGTCGCCGTCGGCAACCTCATCGGCAGCGCGGGGTTCGGGCTGGGGCTGTGCGGGTTGCCCGACTACGGGTATCAGGGGATCGCGTGGAGTACCTTTGGGTCCGCCCTGCTCGGGCTGGCCTGCAACCTGTACGCCATCGTCCGGCACGGCATCCTGACCCGCGCATCCCTCGCCCCGTGGCGGTGGGCCCGGCGTGCCATGCCCTATCTCTTCCGGGTGGGCGGACCGTCCGCCCTCGGCGCTCTGGCGGGACACATGGGGAATCTCGTCATCCTGTCGCTGCTCACGGGGCTGCCCGGCGACATGGTGCCTGTCCTTGCCGGGATGACCCTCGGCTCGCGGGTGGAGAGCTTTCTGACCTTTCCCACTGCGGCGCTGAGCATGACCGTCACCATCCTGAGCGGGCATCTGATCGGTGCAAACAGGCCCGAAGCGCTGTTCCGTTTCGGCCAACGGCTCGCACTCGCCGCCGCCCTTGCGCTCGGATTCGGCGCTGGGCTGCTGTTTGTGTTCCGGGTTCCGGTGGCGGAGATGCTGTCCACACAGCCCGAGGTCGTCCGGCAGGCCGCGCAGTTCCTCGTCTTCGCGTGCGCGGGCATTCCGCTCAAGACCTATTCCATGCTTGTGAACGGGGCTTTCGCCGGGGCGGGGGCCACGCGCGTCTCCTGCAAAGTCAACTGTGTGACCATGTGGGCGCTCCAGCTTCCGCTGGCATGGACGCTCGGCAACGCCTTCGGCGCGACCGGCATCTACGCCGCCATGCTCTGCGCGAACGCGGGTTCGGCATTCTGGTACGCACGGCTCTACGCCGGGAAAAAATGGCTTGAATACGGTATGCGAAAACGTCAGAATGCCTGACGAGCCGAAAGAGGAGAACGCGGTATGCCCGAAGAGCGAAACGACGCCAGACAGCTCTCGCCTGTGCTGGAAAACTACCTAGAAATCATCTTCCATCAGGAAATCCGGGAAGGCGCGGCCCGCGCCAGTTCCATCGCGGAGGCGGCGGGCGTGTCCCGCTCCACCGTCACCAGCACGCTGAAGGCGCTGAAAAGCATGGGCTATGTGGACTATGAGCCCTACAGCCTCGTCCACCTGACCGAAGCGGGGATGCACATCGGGCGGGATATCGCCCACCGGCACATCGTCATTCAGGAATTTTTCCAGCATATCCTCCAGTTGGAACCGAACGTCTCCAACGACGTGGCCTGTGAACTGGAACACGTGATCCCGCCGGACGTCATACGGCGTCTGGGGCAATTCGTCCTGTACCTGCGGAGCCGCGAGGACGACTGGAAAAACTGGCAGGAGGACTACAAAGAAATCCGGCTGGAGCATATCCAGTCCAATACGGACAGGGATCTTGTCCGCAACGCGCCGCCCATGCTCGCCATGCGCACCCAGATGATGGGGCAGGACGAACTGCGGAAAAAGTACCGTTAGCGGGCTTTATCCTACGCGTCGGCAGAGCCCTCCGGCGGCGCGAAAAACCATGCAAAACCTCCGAAGCGAACGCCCTCCGCGTGGCCTCGCCATCAGCCGGAAAGCGTGGAAAGGTGAAGGCCCGATAAGGCTTCCGTGCGAACATCCCCGGCTCTCCGGGATGGATCCCCCCTGCCCCATACGTTGCGTCCCGGCGCCTTGGGCCGCTTACGCAACGGAATCCGGGCCTTTCCTTGCGACAAGGCACAACGCCCCGCCCTCTGCGCGAACGTCGGACCGGACATCGACAAATCCGACGGCGCACAGCCATCCCGCCAGCGCGTCCGCCGTATACGTCCGCATCCCGTCCACTATGGAGCACCACCGGGAGTCCCCGGACTCCTCGTTCACGATCAAAAACACGCCGGACGGTCCGAGTACGCGGAACACCTCGGCAAAGGCAGCGGATACATCCGGCCAGAAGTAGACCGTCTCGAAAGCGGTGACGAGATCGAAGGACGCATCGGCATAGGGCAGCCGGGAAACATCCCCCTGCCGCACTTCGCAGCGCCCGGCGGCGACGGCTCCGGCGTTCTTCCGGAGGCTGGTGGCGACGCTCTCAGCGGAAAAATCGATCCCGCAGACAGACCCCTGCGGGCAGAGTTTCAGAAATTGCGCCAGATTCGCCCCGCCGCCGCATCCTATATCGAGCACCCGGGCGTCGGGCTCCGGCGACACATGCGACCGACCCCACTTCGCCAGCGAAGCGTGCCCACAGTTCATAGCCCACAGCATGATCCTTCCGGATAGGCCGCCGGGCTTCCGGGCGTTCTGAAAAAACGCCCGCAATACATGATGCATACGCTCTCCTTGTTTATCCGGCTGACGTTCCCTCGCTCCATATACAAGTAAAACAGACTGGACGAGGAACGACTGGCCTCCTCTCCAAAGGTCTGAGAGGTATCTGGAAGCATTATCTACGGAGAAAACCCGGCACAGCCGGGCTGAGATCCGCCACGAGTCGGGAACGCGAAACCGGGGCCTTTCTCACCAGAACGGCCCCCCCAATCCGGACTACCCCAAAGTTTCCGAATACGGACTTTGCGGGAACGGCGGCCCATACGTCAAGAGGGGCCCCCGCATCGGGCGCTCCTGTCCGGCGAGGACAACAGGGGGTACGTCACGCATCCTTGAGCGAGTAGCGCACCGGCACCAGAACCTGAAAACCTTTCCCCCCACGGACCGAGGGTATATCAAGGCCGACAAGCTTCTCGCCGAGCCGTTCGGTGGCTGTATCGAGCACGCCGAAGCCGCTGCCCTTGCCGAGCGAGCACGCACTGACCTTTCCGTCGGCGGAGATCGTCACGAGAAGCTGCACCGTCCCTTCAGCGCCGATCCGCCGCGCCTGCTTGGGATACCGCTTGTGACGGTTCAGGGCGTCAAGGATGGCCCCCAGCGCCTTGCTCTTGTCGTCCGGCCGTTCCTGCGTTCCCCCGACCGGGGCCGGAGGCGCGGCCGCCACGGAGGATACGCCCGTCCCCGCCGAAACCGGAGGAATCTCCGTCTGTTGGCCTACGGGAGCGGAAGGCGGCACGGGCTTCTCCGGCTGCCGGACCACCGGCCGCGTTTTTTTCACCGGAGGAGCTTTCTTGACCGGTTTCGGCTTCACGGGTTCGGGGGCCACCGTTTTGGGCGCCTCCTGCGGAGGCTTGGGCCGTTCGACGACCGGAGGCGGCACGGGGATCGTCACCTCCGATTCAGGGCTCAACAGCTTGCGCATGGCGTCCGGCTGAACGGGTTTCGCCTCGGGCGTCGGCTCGGGGCGGATCACACGCATCAGCATGATGGATGAAGGGGCTTTCGGCGGCGTGAGGATCTTGACTGAGGGGGTCATCAGACACACGGCCAAGGCCAGCAGGACAAGCCCCCCGGTCATGCCGCCCGCCATGCTGCGGCTCTTGCGGAATTCCTCCACCCCGTACAGGGGCCTAACGCTCACTTGGCTGCGTGCTGATAACAAAGTGTCCTCCTCTCTTCAGCCTGGCGATGTCTACGACGCCGACAAACGCTTCAAAAGGGGCCTTTTCGTCGACGTACAGATTCAGCAGGGCTTCGGGCCGCGTCTCGAGCACCGCGGCCAACGCCTCTTTCGTCAATTGCCGATCCTGATAATGGATAGTCCCATCGGCCTTCACCGAAATCACCAGTTCCGCATTCTTACGGCTGGATTCCTCCGCCGTCTCCGAGGCCGGAAGCACGATATCCAGCACCGGCTTGCTGAATGTCGTGGTCATGATGAAGAAAATCAGGAGCATGAAGATAACGTCGATGACCGGCGTCAGATCGATGCTGGCATCCTCGTCGAAATCATGCATGGCACATTCTCCGGTTTTCGGGCCGGGCTTCCCGCTTCGCGCCGCCGCACAGTTCCAGCGCACGGTAGCTGTGTTCCACGGCCTCGATGTGGAAGCCCTTGAATTTGAGCATCAGGTAATAGTAGAACATGAGCATGGGGATGGCGACGCACAGGCCCATGATCGTGGTGATGAGCGCTTCCCAGATGCCCGCCGCCAGCTGCGCGGCGTTGGGGGCGCTGTTTTCCGCGATGGTGCGGAACACCGTCACCATGCCGAGGATGGTCCCGAGCAGGCCGAGCAGCGGCGAGACCACCGAAATGAGCCTCAGCCAGCACAGCCCTTTCGTGACCTGTTCGAAATTGCGGTGGAACAGGTAAGCGACCTCGGCCCGGATGTCTTCGGAGTGGCCTCCGTGGGTCTTCACGACATCGCGGATAATGGCAATCAGCGGATTGTCGCTCTTATCGCACACATCGCGCATACAGCGGCCTTCCTGATGCTCAATGTCGAGAAAGTCCCGCTTGAAGTCGCGCCAGACGAAATGCAGATACAGAAGGTTCCGCAGCGCGAGGTACAATCCCGCACAACCGACAAAAACCAGCGCGACGCCGGACGGGCCTATGGACGCATAGATTGAGGCAAGATTCATGAGCGTTTCCTGAACACGACGTATGGGCGGCAGAGCCGCCCTTCCGGTTTCGGGGCCGAAGCCCCGTTGATCCTTCTGGCCCGTCAGGCCACCTGTTCCGCGAACCCCTTGAAGGCTTCCTGCGCCCGGAGGCAGTCGGCCTCGTCGGGATGCTTGGCCGCTTCTTCGAGGCGCGCCTTGCGTTCGGGCGTCATGGGGTGCACGTCGGACGCCATTTTCTGCATCATGGCGACGATCTTCGGATCGACCTTGCCCTGACACAGATACGTGCCGAGCACCTTGTTCCGGCGTTCCGGAGCGTTCACCAGCGCTTCGCCCTGCGCGATGCAGTCCCTGGCGTGATCGGAATCCGGCCATGCGCCCAGCGTGCCGAACAAAGCCACCTTCGCGTCCCGCACCGTTTCCAGATAGGCCTTGGCCTGCGCGTCGGGCATCCCCTTGTCCACCCAGTAGCCCACGGCAACCAGATCGTAGCCCTCGGGCGCGGGAGCGGACTCCACGGGATAGATCTCACAGCCGGGAAGAACGGCGGCGATGGCTTCGGCGATTTTCCGGGTGTTCCCGGTCCGGGACGAATAGACGACAAGAGCTTTCATGACGGTTCCTTTGTGCCCACGGCCTCGCGCAGCGCGAAGAACGACTCGCGCGCTGCCGGGATGAGTTGACGATTTTCGCGGCCCACGTACACGGAGAACAGGACCGTGCCCGCCGCGTTGAAAAACTGCACGGAATGGCTTTCCAATCCCATAAAGGGTAAAGACAGGAAACAGATGTGACCGAGATCATCGATCTTGAGATGTCCGCCGAGTCCGCTGCCGCCGGACAGGTTGAAATAGCCGTGCCCGTGCCTGCCTTCCGGTATCTTTCCCTTGATTTCGATGACGGAGCCCAGATGCGCCATGATAAAGGTGGCGTTTTCCCATGAGGCCAAGGCCTGCCAGACCGTATCGAAGGCGTCCTTGCCCGCGAAGGCCCGCGCCTCGTCCGGCAGGGCTCTGGCGACTTCCAGTTCCGAAACGCCGAAGCGTTCCGCAAGGCTTGCCAGCATCACCGGCTTCTTTTCCCGCAGGGCCGCGGCGATGGACTCGCCCAGCGTTTCCGTCGTCTGGCAACACGATGCCGTCATAGTTCGTTCTCCCGTTTGGTTTCCGTTTATTTCCATTCCAACAGCGCTTCGTCTGTTCGAGACGCCCCGGAAAAGATGACTCATGCGGGTGCCGCTCTCCGGAAGGTTTCCCTTCCGATCCGCAGCATTCCCTCCGTACGCACTCGCTATGAAAGAGGCAGCCGCAAGGCCCGGGCGCAGGACAACCCCATCAGTTCGAGATCATGGGTGATCACAAGGACGCAGGCCCCCCTGCCGGCCAGCAGATCCAGCGCGTCGGCGATGCGGCGCATGTTGCGCCCGTCAAGGCCGCTGGTGGGCTCGTCGAGGATGAGCACGTCCGGGCGCTTGGCAAAGGCGCAGGCGATCACAAGCCGCTGCTTTTCGCCGCCGGAAAGCGATTGCGGGTGACGTTCCGCAAGCCCTTCCAGCGCGAACAGCGACAGCAGGCCGGGCACATCGTCCGCGCCGCACCCCGCCAGCGACAGGCTGACTTCAAGTTCCTGCCGTACCGTCTTCATATGAAGCTGGTGATCGGCGTTCTGGAGCACAATGCCCACTCTGGAAAGCAGTTTCGATGCCGGGACCGGCTGCCCCGCGATGGCGAACCGCCCTTCCTGCGCGGCGTTCAGGCCGGTAAGCAGGCGGGCGAGCGTGGTCTTGCCCGTGCCGTTGTCCCCGATGAGCGCGGTCACGCCCGCCGGGATCGACACGTCCACGCCGTCGAACAGGGCCGGTTTGCCGGAGTACGCGAACCGCAGGCCGGAAACGGCCAGCCCGCCTTCACCCGGCTCCAGCAGTTCCTCCGCGCAGTCCGGCAACGTGCGGCGGGGATCGTCCACCCGGGCGGCGCGCAGCCCGCACCGTCCGCGCAGGGCGTCGTCGTACAGCATGTCAAAGCCGCCCCGCTCCGCAATCCGGCCTTCCCGCATGACAAGCACGCGATCCGCTATGCCTTCCAGCCAGTACAGCCGATGATCCACCACAAGGATCGCCATGCCCCGCGCCTTGAGTTCGGCGAGCTTGCAGGCCAGATCCTCGGTAGCTTCGGGATCGAGATTGGCGCTCGGCTCATCAAGGATAAGGGCCCTCGGCCCCTGCGAGAGGATGGAGGCCAACCCGACCTTCTGCTTCTGCCCCTCGGACAGTTCGTGGATGGAGGAGGACAGGATCGGCCCGAGCCGGAAGGCCCGCGCCGCCTCATCGATTTTGGCGGCGATGGCTTCGGGCGAAACGCCCTGCCATTCATGGGCGAACGCCAGCTCGTCCTCGACATTCAGGGCGAAAAACTGCTGTTCGGGGTCTTGAAAGAGCGTTCCGACCTCCCGCGCAATGGCGTTGATGGGCCGGGCGTCCGTCGGCTCGCCGCCGATCAGGACACGGCCTTCCAGCGTCCCCTGAAAATAGTGGGGGCACAGGCCGTTGGCGAGGCGCATCAGCGTGGACTTGCCGCAGCCGCTGGCCCCGGTGCACAGCACCAGTTCGCCGGGCCGCACCGAAAACGAAATATCCGAAACCGCCGGGCACGTCTGGAACGGGTACGTGTAGGTCACACGTTCAAAGCGGATCATCAGCGCATCCCTCCTTCCAACGGGGCCCATCCCACGGCATGTTGGCACAGCACCGCCGCAGCCGCCACAAGGCAGGCCGCGACCAAAAGCCATGTGTCGGACGCCTTCCAAACCAGCTTCCGGTAAGGGCGCATCCCTTCGCCGTAGCCGAGCCCCTTGAGTTCGGCGGCGATGCCGAGCTCTTCCGACGTCTTCAGCGAACGGAACAGCAACGGCGTGAACACCAGCCTGATCAGCAGCACGGGATGGCGGAAGGCGTTCCACGGGGTCATGCGCCAGCCGCGTATCCGAAGCGTTTCCGAAACCTGTTTGGCGTCATGCAAAAACGTGGGGATGAAACGGATCATCACCGCCGCCGGGAGATACAGGCAGAACGGCAGGCGCAAACTCTTCAGGGCGGTCAGCAGGCTCTGCACCCGGCAGGAAAAGGCCAGCGGCAGGATCACGTTCAGCATCGTCGCCATGCGCAGGAACGGCACCACCAGCGACACCGCCGAAAACGCGGGCATGGACGGGATCAGCAGGCTCATCCCGAACGCGCACCCCATGGCCAGCAGCGACATGCCCACAAGGACCGCATACCCGATCAGCAGGATGCGGAACTGCCGCATCCCGAGGGCATACACCAGAGACATGCCGAAAAGCACCATCTGCGGCTCGACCCCGGACAGGGCCACCGTAGCCACGGACGCCAGCAGGCTGACGAACATCTTCGCCCGCGTATCCGCCGCGTGCAGCCCGCCGCCCCAGACGGCCCCCTCAGTTACGGACAATGCCTGCATGACGCAGCTCCCGAACGGCGCGGACGCCGGAAAAAAGCCCGCACAGCGATCCCACGTAGCCGATGACCACAATGGGGACGATGACATACAACAAGGCCGGACTCTCGCGCATGAACAGCCACGAAACGCCCAGCGAAAAGACTTTCGACGTGAGATCGTACACCGCGACGCCGAGCACGGGCGCCCACGGCTTCCGCATCCCTCCGGAGCAGGCCATCGCCGCCTCGGCGCAGCCCGCCGCCAGCAGCATGGCCGGGAGGAGCGTCACGCTGCCGCCGAGCAGAAGCATACTGATGAGCATGTTCACGAGCACGAACAGGGCCAGCGTCCCCGGCTTGCGTACCTTATAGAGCATGACCACGAGCAGCGTGGTGAAAATGAGGTTCTTGGCGAGCAGGCTCACCGGATTCATCCCTCCCCCCACCAGCGCGACCAGCAGGGTGGAAAGCTTGGCGGCGGCCGAGAAAACGCCGAGGACGACGAGTTCCCGCGCGCTCCAGTAATGACGGTTGAAGACCTGTGACGGCATCCGTATTCCTTCCCCTCCTCCCCCCGACGCCGCACGGGATTACCGTGGGCGTCCGCCGCCGTGCAGCGTGGGAAGAGTTTTTTGATAATATAAATGAAATTCAATTTCAATACTAAAGCACAGGCTTCCTCATGAAATCAGAATCTCATGCCGACCTTGATGTTGGCGTGCAGGCCGGGTTCCAAAATGCTGTCGTCCTGCCGGTACCGCTTGTCGAAGAGGTTCAGGACTTCTGCGGCCACGGTATACTGCTTTTCGTCGCCGAACTCGAAACCGAAAGCCACGTTCGCCGTCTGCCAGTTGTTGTAGTGGGTCGTCTCGCTTTCGGTCTTCTCGACGGAATTTGAGGAGAACCGCCCGTACACGTCGGCGTTGAAGTCAACGGTTTCGCTCAGGGCGTGCTTGAAGCGCACCCCCGCCCTGCCCGACCATTCGGGTACGCCGGTTTTCCATGTGGTCAGCGTGCCGTAGTCGAACTTGCGCCGCATCCATGTCGCGGAAGCGTACGGCGTGAGGCCGCATTCGAAATCATAGCTCGCGGCCAGCTCCACCCCGTGGGTCTTCGCCGACGAGACGTTGATGTAGCGCGAAGTGTCGGTATCCGCGTCAATGGTGGGGTTATAAATATAGTCGTCCGCATCGGAATAGAAGGCCGCGACGTCTACGGACAGGCCGTCATGGACATACCGCGCCCCGATTTCATAGCTGTTCGAGGTCTCCGGCTTGAGGCCGGGGTTCGGCAGGATCGTCCCGCCTCCCATCGCCGACATCACATACTTTTCCTGCAGCGAAGGGACGCGGAATCCCTGCGCGAACGTGGCCCGCAGCGTCAGATCCGGGATGCCCGACCACATAAGGCCCACATTGAAGACCGGCCGGGAATTGTTTGAGGAGCTCTCCGTGCCCACGTCATACGGGACCGTGCCCTTGGAGTTGGTCTTGCTTCCTTCGGCATGTTTCATCTCGGACTGGACCCACGTATACCGTACCCCATAGCTCAACGTGAAGTCGGCGGGCAAGGTCGATTCCATCTGGGCATACAGGGCGTTCGTCAGCATGTCGCCCTCGTGGTAGGCCGTGGAGGTGTACGGGATGCTCTTCGCCATGGATGCCGCCGCGATGTGTTGCGCAAAGGGGGGCGCACTGGCCAAGATGCCGGTGGCAAGGATGCGCTCCACTGAAGTGGAAGCCGAAGCCCTCGTATCAGCCTTCAGCGTATCATAGCTGATGTCGTATCCGGTGATCAGGTAATGGTTGTCGCCGATGGCCCAGTCCATCTGCAGCGAGGAGCCGAGCTGCTTGTTCCGGTTGTCCGCATTGTTGGTGACGACCAGCGGCATCTTCGTGATGGCCGGGTCCGTGTTCACGTCGTTGGTCATTTCCTTTTCATTCTTCTGCCAGAATGCGTCGAAGCGCACACGGGGAAGCCACGGCGTCACGTTTTTGGCTTCGGCGAAGGCATAAACCTTATCGCGCTGCCACTTGGGGACGTCCACGGCGAAATTCTCATAGCCGGGCTCCATGCTCCCGGAATGGATGGAACCCTTGAAGCTGTCCAGCCCGCCGCCGACCGTGAACTTGTCGGAAAAGTCGTAGCTCAGGAACGCGCTGCCTTCCTTCTGGCGGAAGGAGGTGTTCGGCGCTTCGCCGTCAGGCGTGCGCAGGTTCCCCTGATCGCTGTATGAGCCGGACACGCGGTACTTGAATCCGTTCATACCGCCGAAAGCCGACAGGGATTCGGCAAAACCGTTGGACGCGCCGTTATAGGCCACGGACGCCTCGCCCTGAATCGGTTTGTCCCCGCCTTTCTTGGTGATGATGTTGACCACGCCGCCGATGGCTTCCGAACCGTAGAGCACGGACGCGGGGCCCTTGATGACTTCCACGCGCTCCACGTTGGAGGGATCGATCAACAGGGGCGTGCCGTCCATCGACTTGTTTTCCACGAGCTTCTGCCCGTCGATGAGGATCAGCACGCGGTTGGGATTCTCGCCGCGGATGGATATGCGCTTAAAGCCCTGCCCGCCGGAATTCCTGATTTCCACGCCCGGCACGTCCTGCAAAAGCTCGCCGATGGTCCGGGCGGGAGAACGCTTGATGTCCTCGCTCGTCATGACGGAAACGCTCATGGGAACGTCCTGCAATTCCTTCTCCACCCTCGTGGCGGTCACGTACACGTCGTCCGCCTTGACCGGCTCCTCCACGGCATAGGCGGGGCACCACGCCGCCAGGCCCAGCGCCGTCAACGGCAAGGCGCGGGCCAGCATCTTCCTTACAAACATCAGGCCTCCAAAGCACGCTTGAGATAATCAAGCAACAGTTGTGAAAGGTTCACCTGCCAGAACTGCCCGGCGAGCGTAAGCACGATGAAGGCCCCGTCCCGTTCGACAAGACCCGCCCGCTCCCATTGCTCAAGCACGGGTTTCCACACCTCGCCCAACGGGATGCCGTAAGCCGCTTCCAGCCCCGGCATGTCCAGCCAGCCCTGCTCCATCCCCTCGGCGATGGCCTTGAACAGCTTTCCCTGCGGGAACGGGCGGAACAGCATGGCGATGGGCTTGCGTCCGGCCCGGACTTCTTCCTGCCACGCCCGGTAGTCCGACTGGTTCAGATAGAAGAACCCGTCCAGATTGCCGCCCGCGCCGGGACCGAACGCCAGACAGTGGGCGCGGCCTTTGACATACAGATTGTACAGGTTGCGTTCCCGCGACGTCCGCGCCCAGTGGCTGATCGACAGGCGGCGGTAAAACCCTTTCTGCATGGCCTTCACCCCTGCGGCGAACATGGCCGACTGCATGGGGACGTCCGCCCCGGCGGGAAGGCGTCCGCTCTCAATGGCCTTGGCGAGCGGGGTGTTCCGGTACACGTTGAGCTGGTAGCAGTCAGCGCCGTCGAGCTTGAGCGACTGGGCCGTGGCGATGTCCGCCAGCCAGCGTTCCATCGTCTGCATGGGGAAGCCGTAGATGAGATCCACGATGACGGCGGCCTGATCATAGCTCTGCAAAAGCTGGAGCTGCCGAATCAGCGTGTCGCGATCGGACACGCGGCCCATCGCCTGCCGGATCTCCGTGTCAAAGCTCTGCACCCCGAGTGAAAAACGGTTTGCCCCGCCCTCGAAGCACGCTTCCATCTTGTCCGGGCCGAAATTCGACAGACGCCCTTCCACCGTGATCTCGCAATCGTTGGCGAGCGGCAGCACGGCGCGGACTTCCTTCAAGATGCGCCGGAGATCGTCCGCCTGCAGCGCCGTGGGCGTGCCTCCGCCCATGTACACGGCATGTACCGGCCCGGCATCCTGTCCGGGGCGGCCCCGCCACAGGCGCAGCTCCTGAATGAGCGCGTCGGCGTAGATCCGGCTTTCGTCTTCGCGGTATGCCTTGTTGTAGAAACCGCAGTACAGGCAGTGCGTCTCACAAAACGGCACATGGATGTACGCCACGGTCTTTCCCGTCCTCGGCTCCGCCAGCAAAGGCTCCAGCGTCGCCTCAAAATCCTGTTTTTCCACGCCCGAACCGCCAAGGCCGGGATGTACGGCGATCTTGCCTTCAAACGCGTACGGCAGAGGATCGACCCCCTCCCTGGCGAAGTAGCGTTCGAGCCCCTCAGCCGGGACGCTTGGCTGCCCTACCCGCTCCTGCTCGGACGGAAGGCTTTTTTCCAATCGGATTTCAGTCATGACCCCTCCGGGTTCCCATCAAAAGTACATTGAACAATATTAAGTTTTATTAATCAAACTTTATGTCCGCAGATGTACACAGTCCGCCCCGGCCTGTCAACCGTTTCTGCCAAAAAGCGGAATGCTTTTTATTACAGCCTATTTTGAAGGAGATTGCCCAGCGAGGCACTCCGGACAGACGCCGTACAGATACAGCCTGTGTTGCGTGGGCGTAAATCCGTATTGGCGGACAAGGCGCTCCTGCAGGGCTTCGATCTTAGGATCGACGACCTCAATGCTCTTGCCGCAGCACTCGCAGATGAGATGATCGTGGTGCCAGTCGCTGGCCTGCTCATACCGGACGACGCCCCCGCCGAAAGAGACTTCCTTGGCAAGCCCGGCCTCACACAACAGCTTCATCGTGCGGTATACCGTGGACTGCCCCACCGTCGGATCCTGTCGCTGAACCAGGCCGTACAGATCGTCAATGGTCAGGTGCCCCTCTTCCTGAAAAAACACGGAAACAATGGCTCGCCGCTGCTGCGTGTTGTGGCAACCTTTTCCGCGTAGGAAGCGCGTGAACACCGTCTCCGGATCAACATGGACTTGTCCGCCTGACATACCTCATCCTTACATAACGGTTCAAGATGTATTGAAGCGCGGGCCCTGCACTCCGGCCCGCGCTTCAGGCATAACGGCTACGGAGTGCCTATACCGCCCACAGTCTATTATAATTGAATTTCATTTTCAATATATTCGCATAAAAAAATGCGGTTAAAGAGCCGCCAACAGCCGGTTGGCCCAATCTTCCACGTCGCTCCCGTTCGACGAGAGATTGCCGTCGAGCTTCAAGCCTTCCAGAATCTGAATGCCGCCGAGTTCGTTCAAACGCGCCTCAATCACATCCACCGCCCCGCAAAAATGCTCAAAGGAGCTGTCCCCGCTCGCAAAGCACGCGGTCTTGACGCCCTTGACTCCAATACGATCAAAGGCTTCGAACAACGGCTCGAAATCCGTCTGCAGCTCGACTTCATCGGTCCCCCATGCGGAGCACCCGAACAGAGCGACATCCCGGCCTTCGCACAGGCCATCCGGGGAAACGTCGGCGGCGTCCCGTACATCGGCGACATGCCCCGCAGCCCGCAGACGCCCGCCGAGGTATTCGGCAATATCCGCCGTGTTGCCGGTGGTGGACCCGTAAACGATAAGCACATTACTCATGAAAAAGCTCCACTTGGAAAAAAGTTAATGATCGTGATTGTGTTCGCCGCGACATGCGCATCCTCCGTGCCCGTGCCCATGCCCGTGTTCGCCATGGCATGTGCAGTGCGCGCATTTTCCGCAGCACCCGCTTTTCTTCTTGCGGGGCGGCACGATAAGCACACGGCTCCCGGAGGGCGCCATGTTGAATCCGTTTTCGCCCTTGAAGAACAGCTGCGACGCCGGAACGGGCGTCTGGCACAACCGAGCCTGCAACACCTTGCTGCCGAACGGCAACACTTCGCTTACCCCCGCCGTATCGACGAACACCCTGCCGCCGCACCTGTACTCCCTCAAAAAGAGATTCAGCAGTTCGTGTGCGGAGTTGCCGTCAAAAATGCCCTGCATCTTCACATGCAGGTTGTCCTTGTTGTGATGGTAGTTCATCTGAAAATCGGTGCTCATGCACGTTCTCCTTCTTGCCGTGCGGATTCGCTCCCCAGAAGCCGGGAAATGGTGCTCAGACTCCCGTTCGGCAACATATAAAATGTCTTGTTGTGTTTCTTCGCCAGATTCTTGACTTTGATGCAGGCGCCGTGGCTGTTGCAGTTCACGGGGCAGAGGATGATGTCCGCGCGCCTGAGGCTCCGCTCGAGCTGGCGCGTGCCGCCCTGCAGCGAGCCGTTGTGGTAATCGAGGACGCCGCCGCCCCCTTCAATAAATTCGCGGTACAACGACTCCATGCGCTCAACGCCGCCGACGATGAGCACCCGCTTGCTGCACAGATCGAACGAGGGGCAACTCTCGTCGCAGTCCCTGCCGCAACAGGTCCCGCAGGAATCAGCCGCCATGCCAGGCAAGTTCCCCTGCTCAAAGCGAGCCCTTCCCTGCTTGAGCAGCGAGTTGACCAGTTCGCGCTGGCCCTCGAAGCGCTGCGTCAACGACGCAAGCGCCTCCCGCAGGTTCTCGTTTTCCGCTTCAAGTTCCGGGCCCCTGATTTCCCACAGCGCCGTGGACGCCTCATACATGGCGTCCAGTTCGGCTTTCAGGCGGTTGCGTTCGTCCCGGAGCGCGGCGTTTTCCTGCGCAAGCGCACGCCTGCCCTCTTCCGCCTGCTCCATGCCGCCGCGCGAAGCCGCTTCGCGCTCCTTCAACAGCCGGATACGGTTGGCCTGCTGCTCGTTCTTGCGTTCCAGTTCAACGATAAACCGCCGGATGCGCGTCTGTTCCTCCGCGATGCCGTGCATGGCCATGTGGACCGCGCCGTAGACCGTGCGACGGGCTTCATCCAAAAGCCTGCGCGTGGCCGCCGCCCACAAAAAGCCCACATACTGGCCGGCGGAGAACGCCTCCTTCCACTGCGCGAGAAAATCCTCTTCACTCAAAAGCCGCAACGGGGCGGCCTCACGCTCGTACTTCCGGCGGAGCAGCTGGCTCATCTTCCGGGACAGAGGGTTTTCCGTAGCGGCGGCATTGACGAACAGTTCGTGCATTTCAAACGGCGTCAGTTCAACCGCCGGAAGCGACATTTTCTTCAAGAGATGTTTCTGTTCGGCAAGCGTGATCCCCATGCCGACAAGCGGACATCTGAACAGTTCGTCCGCTTCCCATATGCCGTGAACAGCCCGTGAAACAGGCGACGCAACGTCCAACGCGGGTTCCGCGTCCGCTGTCTGAGATAACCAACTCATAGCGTTCCTCCATTCCGTTCTGTTGGAAACAGATCTGCCGTATATGAAAATGAAAGTCAAGATCAATAAGTATATTTTTTCTCTCTTCCGTCCTCCCTTTTTCGGCAAAACAAAAAGGAGGCTGCCCGGAAACAGCCTCCCCATGTCGCATAACATATTTTACTCTCTACCGATGCGCTTCCTTATATGCGATGACGTTCGCCTCGCTCATCGCCGCGGCGAAAGCCCGCACCTGCGACGCCGGAACATGCAGGCAGGCTGTGGCGGCGTCACCCTCGGCGTGGAACGGAAGGTTGCTTGCCCTGAGCAGATCGTTCACCGTGGCCCGGGCCTTGGCAGGGTCCCCAGAGACGGCCTGGAAAATATAGCCGCCCTCGCCGTCACGCTGGATATGCCACTGCTGGCGGCCACCCTCCACCACTTGCAGATGCTCCAATTGAACCGTTCCGTGCGGGGACGTCCGCGTGGTCCGGGAGGTCAGCTTTTCCAGACTGCTCAGGTTCTCCAGAATGGGCGGATTGTCGTCAAGGAAAGGAAGCCGCTCGCCGAACACATCGTTCAGAATATAATCGCGCCGGGCGATGAAGGCATCACGCATCGTTTCCACCTGATGCGGCACAACCCCAAATCGGCGGCACTGCCAAAAACGTTGCAGGCTCTCCCCTCGCGTTTTTTCGTCGCATGAAACGCGCCAGAAAAACCGTCTTCACGGGACATCACCGCCGAAAGCTTTTTTCCGGTGGAAACGCCGAATGGCGGCCCTGAAGAAATCCTGGGCCGCCATTCCTTTTACCGGGCCCCAGTGGCGTACACAACCCCCGGGGCATTCAACGCGCCTACGGAACTGAGGGGAGTTCCGAAGTATCCCTTCCACAGCCCCGTTCCGAAGATATCCGGTTTATCCCCACAGGACCAGCCGCGTCTCCAGCGGCGAGGCCAGCCCCGGTGTGACGGGAAGCACTCGCACGCCGTAGACATGCGGCCCGCTCCGGGACGGGCTGTAGGCGCAGGCGTACACGAGCCTGTCCGCCGTGCTCTCCTCCGTGCGCGCCATATCCACGACGTCCGGAGTGTCCGTAAAACCGTTGCCGTCGCCCGGTCCGGCCACGAGCTGCACAAGCAGCTCCTCGGGCTTCATCCCGCCGGGCAGGACGCCGATCTGTACCTGCATGGGCTGGGTGCCCATCAGTTCCTCACCCTTAAGCCCTTCAATACGGATCTGCTCGATCCGAAGGGAGCTGAAGCGGGCGTTGACGTCCTGCTTCCACCGGGCGAGGCGCTTGGTGAGGGCGTTGTGCTTGTCGCGCAGTTCCGCATACCGCTGCGCCGCCGGGATGTAGTAGTCGTTGAGATACTCCCGCACCATCCGGTTGGAGCTGAACCGCGCGATCAAGGACTGCATGGACTGCCTGACCGTCAGAAGCCAGTCGTGGGGCATCCCTTCGAAATTGCGCTCGAAATACAGCGGCACGATCTTTTCTTCCAGAAGGGCGTACAGGAACCCGGCGTCGTCATAATCGCTCTGTTCCCCGCACAGATATTCACGGGTGACGGCGGGCCCGATGGTCCAGCCGTTCTCGCCGTTGTACCCTTCGCACCACCAGCCGTCGGAGATGCTGAGGTTGACCCCCGCGTTGACGGGCACCTTCTGGCCGCTGGTCCCACAGGCCTCGTAGGGACGGCGGGGAGTGTTGAGCCACACGTCGCAGCCCTGAACCATGAGCCGCGACACCGCAAGGTTGTAATCCTCTATGAAGAATATCTTTCCGAAGAAGCGGGGGTCGAGCATGTGGCGGATCACTTCCTGCAGCATGTCGATGCCCTGCGTGTCGGCGGGATGGGCCTTGCCGGAGAAGACGAAGATCACCGGGCGCTCCGCATTGCCCACGATGCGGGCCAGACGATCCAAATCCGCAAAAAGCAGCGTCGCCCGCTTGTACGGCGCAAACCGCCGGGCAAAACCGATGACCAGAGAAGACGGCGTAAGACAGGCCGCCATTTCCTTCTGCTTTTCGTAGGGAATGGCGAACTTCTTGAAAAATTCCGGCAGCGAAGCCCGGAGATAATCCAAAAGCTGCTTCTTCTGGAGCTGCCGCACCGCCCAGAGGCCCTCGTCCGGGATTTCGTCTATCTTGCTCCAGATGGACGAATCCGGGCTCTGCTCCTGCCAGCCGGGGCCAAGCACGTTATCCAGCAGCGCCCGCATGGGCGCCCCCGTATACGACGGCACATGGACGCCGTTGGTGACGTACCGGATGGGGATCTCCGCCTTGGGCACGCCCTTCCAGCCTTCCTGCCACATATGGCGGGAAACGTATCCGTGCAGGGCGCTCACGCCGTTGGCCCGGAACGAGTAATTCAAAGCCAGCACCGTCATTTCGAAAACATTGCGCTCGCTCCCTTCAAACCGCCCCATCCGCACGAATTCCGGCCACGGCAGGCCGATGCTCTGGGCATACGGCAGGAAGTACGGCTCCATCCGTTCCAGCCCGAAACGCTCGTTCCCGGCGTCCACGGGCGTATGCGTCGTAAACAGGCTGCTTCCGCGCACGAGTTCCCCCGCTTCGGCGAAGGAGAGCCCCCGCTCCTGCATAAGCAGGCGGATACGCTCAAGGATGAGGAACGCGGAATGCCCCTCGTTCATATGATACACGGAGGGCCTGATGCCGAGGGCGCGCATGAGCTGGACCCCGCCCATGCCGAGCAGGATTTCCTGGCGGAGGCGGCAATCCCTGTCCGCCTCGTACAGCCGGGCGGTGATCTTGCGATCGTCGGCGGTATTGCTGGGCGTGTCGGTGTCCAACAGATACAGCTTGCCCCGCCCCACACGCACCATCCAGATCTGCGCATGGAGACGCCGCCCCGGAAGCTGCAACAGCACTTCGAGCGGCGCTCCGCCCTCATCCTTGACCAGCTCCAGCGGCAACGTGGCGAAATCGTTTTCGGGGTACTGGGCGATCTGCCGCCCGTCCCTGTCGATCTGCTGCCGGAAATACCCGCTCCGATACAGCAATCCCACGCCCACAAGAGGGATATTCAGATCGCTTGCCGATTTCAGGTGATCGCCGGACAGGACGCCGAGCCCGCCCGAATAGATCGGCAGGCACTCGCTCAAGCCGTACTCCGTCGAGAAATAGGCCGCCGGGCGCTCCGGCGACAACGCGCCGAAGTCCTTTGCGGAAACGCCCATGTAGGCGTCAAAGGTCTCCATTGTGGACTTATACAGCCGCAGGTAGGACTGGTCATGCGCCACGATGAGCAAACGGGCCTTGGTCGCCTTTTCGATGACCGCCACGGGATTGTGTCCGCTGCGTTCCCACTCCGCCGGATTGAGCGCGGAAAACAGCTGATGGCATTCGGGATGCCAGCTCCACCACAGGTTATGGGCCAGCTCGCGCAGCCGCCCGATGGGCTCCGGCAGCGCGGTGACGGCGGTAAAGGCGTGCAGGGTCGGCGTCGTGGACATCGTCGCCTCAAGCACCCGCGTCAGGGATGCGCTGCTCGGCGCGTCACGAAGCGCCCCACGCTCCACGGCCTTGTCCAAGGCCTGCGTATACGCCTGAATATAGTGGGGGAAAAACCGATCCCACGAACACGCGCCGGATAACGCGCGGACGGCCGTGCGCCGCTCGTCGAGCTGTGCCGACGGCAGGGCAGCGTAGTCCAGCAAAACGGCCCGCAAAGCCGCCACAGTCCCCTCATACGAAGTCTGCTGGCGGTGCAGGATCGTAACGCCCTGCTCCTGCCCCTGCGTGTCCCGCACCCACAGACCGAAGCCCGACAGGTCCGTGGTCACGGTGGGGACGGCGTGCGCGGCGCTTTCCTGCGGCGTGTAGCCCCACGGCTCATACCACGAGGGGAAAACGCCCAGATCGCAGGCCGCCAGCACTTCCTCGTACGGCATGTTCAGGAAGCCGTCGTTGCCGTCCAGCAAAGCGGGATCAAAAATGACCTGCACATGGTTTTCCGGCCTGTTGTCCAGACCGAGCCGCTTGCAGGCGTTCAGGATGGGGTCCTGCGGCTGGTTGTATACGTGGTGGCTGCTGATCCAGTACGGCCCCTGATCGGAGATTTTGGAAGGATCGCCGCCCACGGCATCGGGATTGACCCCGCTGTGCCCGCCCATGACGGCGCACAAGGCGAGCACGTTGGTCTGGGACTGGCGTAGCGCCTCGTTCACGCCCGCCAGCGCGTCGAGGAATACGTCCACGCCCTTGTTGTGGTATTCATACCGCCCGGAAATGATGAAGATCCGGGTATCCGGCGCAAGCTCGCGCCGCAGGAGGCGTCCCGCCGCGTCAAGGAGTTTGGCCCGCGCCCCGGCCGGAACATCCCGTTCGGCGCTGTAGTCGGGGATGACCCGCATGTCGAGGCCGTTGGGCGTCACCACGTCCGGGGAGCGCCCCAGAAAAACCGTGGCCTCGTCCGCCGTGATGCGGCTCACCGTGGTAAAGCAATCGGCTTCCCGCGCCGACGCCGTTTCCATCGAGCATTTGGCGGTGATGTTGTAGGCCCCGGCTTCCATTTTGGGGTTGATCTGGTTCATCTGCTTGTAGATGTCGAACCCGGACCCCGCCATCGACCGGCCGAGCATGGTCGCGTGCGTCGTAAAGACCGTGCCGAGCTTGGGCGCGCGCTCCTTCAGGTACAAGAGGCCCCCGCCGCACATCCATTCGTGGAAATGCGCAAGCACCGGGCCGGACGCGGGCACGGCAAGCGTCTGGCACGCCGCCTCGATCACCTCGCCGCACGCGGTACTGAACATGACGGGCTCCACATAATCCCACCCGCCGGAAATGGAATCGATGCCGTAACGGTTCCACAGGGAAAACAAAAGCTGCCCCTGATTGAACCGATCCCGATAGCCGACAAGGATGACCTTGGGCCGCCCCGGAATATCCCAGCGCCCGAAGCGGCAGGCCAGATTCCGCCGCGCCGTGATCGCGCGCAGCTCCTGCCAGCAGGCTTCGTCCGTTTCCTCGAATTCCGCGTTGTTGCCCAGATCCGGGCCCAACAGATAGTAGTTGTCTCCGAAAAGAGCGGCGGCCTCCAGAGCCTTGCTGCTCACGACGGCGTAAATGCCGCCCACTTTGTTGCAGACTTCCCAACTGACTTCAAAGAGCGTGGTACGGGACATATCATACTGCATACGGTTCTGCTCCCGCGCCGGCAAGGTTGGCTTCCGGGGTTCCCCGGCAAGCCCAAGCGCCCTCAGGCGCTTTCCAGGACGGCGCTTTTCGTTCCGGGGTCAAGGGGGGACGCCGCGTCAAGCGTAAGCCTGAAATCGGCGAGCACATTCATATAATTGATGTAGGCGTCGTACGGCGTGCCGTAGGGGTTGAAATAGCTGTGCACGTCGCCGTCCGAGAACCACTTCGTGGACATGTAGTAAAAATGGTCGGAGGTCTGCAGACGCCGCCATGTGCGGAGCACGCCGGGATCGCCCGTGGCCTTGACCGCCTTCTCCAAGCGATAGACGGATTCGATGGCGTCGTTCTGCATGTCGTTGCCGAGCCATGCGGTGAGATCGCGCTCGGCGTCCGCCCACGACATGAAATGCGGCACGTCGAGGCTCGCCACCGGCTCGAACCGGGCCGCCGCTTCCGAAGGCGTGATGAACGCGAAACCGGGCGTCCGCAGCATGACCTCGGGCAAGGCTTCCATAAAGGCGAAAATACCGGTGGATTCCCATTGATGCTCCCCGAACGTCTCGTAATCCATGAACAGATTGATGAGATCCCCGGAGGCGTTGGCGGCGTGCGCCCACTCGGAAAACTTGTCCGCCGTGAGCGGAAATTCGGGCCATTGGTGGTTCGAGAACCGGAAGGCGATGTCGTCCGAGAGGCGGTAATTCTTGAGCAGAAGCTTGAGGCGATCGCACCCCGCCGGGCGGTAGACGAAGTTCGGGCTGCGCCAGCCGAGCACGTGATCCGCACCCTCGGCAAGCACGGCCTTGTAGCCCATCGCTTCCACGGCCCGCGCCAGATCGTTGTTGTAGATAAGTTCCGTATTGCGGAAGACACGGGGCGTTACGCCGAAGAGCGCTTCGATCCGCTCGTCGTGCAGGGCGACCTGTTCCCGGAACTCCTCCGGGGAATACAGAAACGCCAGCGAATGGTTATACGTCTCGGAAAGCAGTTCCACGCATCCGGTGGCCACCAGTTCCCGGAAGCTCTGGATGACTTCCGGCGCGTAGGCCTCGAACTGTTCGAGCGCCGTTCCGGAAATGGAGAAACTGACCTTGAACCTGCTGTCGTATTTGCGGATCAGCTTGAGCAGAAGCGCGTTCATGGGCAGGTAGCATTTACGGGCCACCTTCAGCATGATGCCGCAGTTCGCGTCCTCGTCCTCGTAAAAGGAGTCCACGCCGATGTCGAAAAAGGTGTAGTGCCGCAGCCTGTACGGCTGGTGGACCTGAAAATAGAAACAAAGTGCCGACATATCATTTTCCCCCGGAAACAAGTTGCGCGTAAATGGCGTTCAGACGATCGGCCACGTTTTCCCAACGGATGGCCTTGAGCTCCTCGCGGCAATTCCTGACTTCCTCGGCGGCGAGAAACGGGTACGACAAGATCGCGCAGATCTTGTTCGCCATTTCCCGGATGTCCCAAAAATCGACCTTGATCGCGTTCCGCACCACTTCGGCGACGCCGGACTGGCGGGAAATGAGCACCGGCACGTCATAGGCCATGGCCTCAAGGGGCGCGATGCCGAAGGGTTCCGAGACGCTCGGCATGACGTAGAGGTCGCTCACCGCGTACATATGATCCACCTCCTCATCCTTGAGGAAGCCGGTAAAATGGAAATGGCTGCCGATGCGCAGCTGCGCCACCCGGCGGACCATGTTCGGCAGCATGTCCCCGCTGCCCGCCATGACGAACCGTACATCCGGGATGCGGTCGAGCACCAGCTTGGCGGCCTCCACAAAGTAGTCCGGCCCTTTCTGGAACGTGACGCGCCCCATGAACAGGACCCGCTTCTCGTGCGCGCAGCGTTCCGGGACCGCATAGACGCGATCCGCCTCGCTGCGGGAAACGGCGTTGTGCACGACCTCGATCTTGTCCCCCGGAATTCCGTACTGCCGCATGACCAGACGCTTGGTGTAATGGCTCACCGCCACCACGCGATCCGCCGCCTCAAGGCCCGCGCGCTCGATGCCAGATCGGAAGAGCG